>Ga0307987_1000019_pt1 | contig 101789 bp, 74 predicted proteins | sample EllFjometagen181_FD_203157 | JGI IMG/M metagenome (GOLD analysis project Ga0307987, IMG submission 203157) | Marine microbial communities from Ellis Fjord, Antarctic Ocean - #181 | ecosystem: Environmental > Aquatic > Marine > Unclassified | place: Southern Ocean | collected 2014-10-08 | reverse complement strand
CGGGACATATTTTTTGAACAAATTAAACAGATCAAGCTCATCCATATAATATTTGACCATCGGCAACGTGCCCGCCTGCTTGAAACACGGCTCAAGATGCTCCATAACGCCTCCTAATCGGTTGTTTGTCAGCGTTATAGAACATTTTAATGCAAAAGTCTAGATTTTTTTATTCTCTTTTATATCAATGTGTTATAACCTATTCAATAGACGGATCGGGCTGACAAGCCCCTTTGATAGCCAGGTCCAAAAAATACGAAATTATTTTTTTTGAGTGCGAAATGTAAGATTTACATGATTTATAACGAATATAGCCGGCTGAACTCAAAAAAGCACTTGGTTCTAAGTAAATGTTCAAGTAAGCCGCTACGCGGCAGAAGCCCCCGCCAATAATTCCCTTTTATAGATAATATTAAATTCCCACAAGTTGCAAAGCCCATCCCATTTGTCATACCTTTCGTTAACCAATTAATTTATATACATAAACGAAAGGAGAGACACAATGAACGATTATTATCAAGAATCCATGAAAGCCCTGTCCCGCAAGGCGGGACGGGAATGAGCAAAGGCACTCAGGAGTGTTACACCCGCGCCGTACGCATGCTGGCCGATTTCTACCACAAGACCCCCGATCAGGTCAATGAACAGGAACTTCAAGACTATTTTCTTCATCGTGAAAATGTCGATAAATGATCGCCAGCCACAATGCCTATCTGCTATAGCGGCATTAAATTCTTTTTCATCAACGTTCTTAAGCGCGATTGGGGCGTTCTCAATTTGATACGCGCAAAACGAGAGAAACGCCTGCCCGACGTATTGAGCCTTAATGAGATCAAGGCCATTCCGGGAACCGTCAAAACCCCTCAAAATAAAGCATATTTGACTTTGGTTTATTCATGCAGTCTCAGGCTTCACGAAGCCTTGTGCCTCCAAGTCGGTGATGTCGACAGCAATCGTATGCGCATTCACATCCATCGTGGAAAAGGAGCCAAAGACCGATATGTCCCCTTTCCTGAATCGACCCTTAAAACGATTAACGCCATCATTGATTGCCGAACCTCATATTATGGAGCGGCGATCTATAAATGCAACGCATGCGATCAATTTCACATCGTGTACCGCTCCTGCGGAAACCGGCATTGTCCAAATTGCCAGCATCATAAAACCCGGCTATGGATTGAAAAACAGATGGATCGGCAATTGCCCGGCCATCATTTCATGGTTACATTCACCATGCCCCAAGAGTTGAGATCCTTTATTCGAAGCAACCAGCGGGCCTGTTATTCGGCCATGTTCAAAGCCTCTTCAAAAACTCTCAAGAAGCTGTCCCGCGACGAAAAATACATGGGCGGAGATTTACCCGGATTCTTTGGGGTTCTTCATACCTGGGGCCGCCAGCTGCAGTATCACCCGCATATTCATTATATTATTCCGGGAGGCGCCCTGTCCACTCAAGACGGAAAATGGCATCCGTCGCGCATTGACTATTATCTCCCGGTCAAGGCCATATCCAAAATGTTTAAAGCAAAATTTATTGGCGAAATGAAAAAAACGGTCTTCATTCAAAAGCGCCATCCAATGCCTGGGATAAAGATTGGAATGTCAACGTCCAAGCTGTCGGCAATGGGGAGCAAAGCGTTAAATATCTTGCGCCGTATGTCGTTATTGATTGGGCCATCCGTACTTTTTTACGAGTTCATCAATGATCATGGCGCCGCTTATCAACATTAAATGGCCGCATGGTTTGCCCGATGGCCGGCTCCTGGCATATGAATGGGGGCCATCCGCGGGAGCGGGTCATTGAACCGGCAGCAAAACTTTAAACACAGACCCCTGTCCAGGAGAACTCTCCACTTCAATCAACCCCCCCATTGAATCGATCAGGCTTTTGACAATGGGAAGACCCAAGCCGGTGCCGGTGATGTGCCGGGTGTTTTCATCCTTTATCCGGTAGAACTTTTCGAATATTTTGTCAAGCCGTCGACTTTCCATGCCAAAACCGTTGTCTGAGATCGTCACCCGTATATTGATCCCCGCCATATCCATGGCCACATCGATCCGCCCCTCTTTAGGAGTGTAGTGTATGGCGTTTGTGATGAGATTTCCGAATATGCTTTCCAAGGCGATGGGATCGGCGGTGAGCATGGGAATGGGACCCGGAGCGATGGAAAGGGTCAGGGTCTGCTTTTTCGGCGCGGCCTGAGCCGTGAGAAAATCGACGATGTCTTTCAGCAGGGCGTCCACAGCCACCGCCTTTTTGTTGTGGCAGATAATCCCTTCCTCAATGCGGGATATGTCTAAAAGATCCCCGATCAGGGAGATCAACCCCTTTGTTTTTTCCCTGGCCCGGCTCAACAGACGATGATCCTCGCTGGAGGAATTCTCATGGCTCTGATCCAGGACGGACGCCAGTTGTTCATGGATGGTGGACAACGGCGAGCGGAGTTCATGGGAAACCTTTGCGATGAACTCGGATTTGAGGTTCTCCATCACTCGCATGGGGCTGATGTCCACCAGGGTGATCACCGAACCCATGCATTCTCCCCGTTCTCCCAAAACGGGCTTCCCCTTTGCCAGAAGATATTTTTTGTCTGAGATGACCAGCTCATAATCAGGAATGTCGTCAAAATCAATGTGCGCCCCGCGAGAGATGTCCTTGATCAACGCGCACAGCTCCTCATCCTTTATATATTCCTGGATTAATTCCCCGGTTTTAATGGAATCGCTTAGCTCCAGGCGCGTGCGGGCCGCCGGGTTCATCAGAACCACCCTGCCCAAAGTGTTGGTCACCACCAATCCGTTGGGAAGGGATTGGACGATGGTCAGCATTCTGCTTTTGTGAGCGTCAAGGTCTGAAAGGGTTCGGCGTCGCTCCAGCTCCAGCATTTGGGCCTCTTGAGTCAGAAGGATTTTTTCAGACGCCCGGTTCACAACGATCCGCAACTGATCCGGCTCAAAGGGCTTGGTGATGAAATCATAGGCCCCTTTTTTCATGGCGTCGATGGCGGTCTCCACTGTGGCGTACCCTGTGATGACAATGACGATGATTTCAGGACGGATTTTTTTGATTCGTTTCAGAGCCTCAAGGCCGTCTATTCCGGGCATTTTAAGATCCAACAAGACGATGCCGATCTTTTTTTCCGAAGCCATCTCCCCTTTCATCGACGCGGCTTCGGCCGGCGACGCCGTTTCTCCCGACAGATATTTCAGGGCGTTGTCGCCATTGGGCATGGTGATCACGCAAAAGCCCATTTTGGACAGTATTCTGGCCGAGGCGTCCCGGATGCCTTTCTCATCATCCACGATCATGATATTGATGCCGCAGAATTTTTTATCCACGTTCGGTTCCTTTTTTATTTTCACTCTTTTTTCCATGAATGGAAAACCGGATGATGAAGGTCGTCTCCCCAGGTTTGCTTTCAGCGGCGACGACGCCGCCGTGGTTTTCCACAATCCCGTAAACCAGGCTCAATCCGAGTCCCGTCCCCTGCCCTTCATCCTTGGTGGTGAAGAATGGGTCGAAAATGTTCGGCAGGATATCTTCGGGTATGCCGGGGCCGGAGTCTGACACGCGAATCTCCAGGCATTGGACATCTTTCAGAAAATTGGTGGATATGGTCAATGTCCCCTTCCCGTCCATGGCCTGGGCCGCGTTTAAAATGATATTCATAAAGACGTGGTTGAGTTGTTGCTCGTTGGCCGATATCAACGGGAGATTTTCAAACATTCTTTTTTTTATTTCGATATTGTGGAAAATCGTTTGATTCTCCAGCAGAAGAAGAGTCCGCTCCAACGCCTTGTTCACATTGCATTTTTCCATCTGGTAATTGGTCTGACGCGTGAATTCCAAAAGCTCTTTGACAATGTGTCCGCATCGTTCGGCGTCTGCCAGAATCCGTTCCATATCATTTTTCAGGTTGTCTTCCAGCTCATAGTCTTCGATGATGAGCTTTGTGAAAAGCACAATGCTGCCCAGTGGATTGTTCAACTGGTGAGCCACTCCAGCCGCCAGTTCTCCGAGGGAAGACATTTTTTCAGCCTGCAAAAGCTGTATGCGGGTTTTTTCAAGCTTTTTTTTGATTTTCAACTCTTCCCGCAGATCATGGAAAAAACCGATGGTGGCCATCCCTTTGTCGTTTTCATAGACAATGGAGGCGTTTAGGTTTATGGGGACCGGGACGCCGTCTTTTCCGATGCAATCGACATGGCACTGCTTCAGCTTTCCTTTGCCGCCGTATTTGTCGCTTCTCAGTTTCCGCAGGATTTCCCGCGCCACCCCTTTCGGATAGAGATCCCGAATGTTCAGGCTTGACATGGCCTCTTGCGCCGAATATCCGGAAATTTTTTCAGCGGCTTCATTGAATATCAGGATGTTCCCCTTCTGGTCCGCTCCCACCACCCCGTCCACGGCGCTCTTGATGAGGTTTTTCAAAAAAGAGTTGGAGCGTTGCAATTTTTCCTCCACTTTTTTTTGAATGGGCAGATCGAATTTCATGCTGACAAACGCTTCGATCTGGCCGTTTGAAAAGATCGGGTAGGCGTACTGGGACGGCATGACGTCGTGTTCCATAAATTTACATGGGATCTGCTTTAATTCGGGGGATTTTGTCTCCATGGCCGCCAGAACCGCGCAGTTTTCGCACGGTTTTTCGTGGCCGTAAAAGATTTTGTGGCAACGTTTGCCGATGATCTGTTCGCTCAGAGGCTGGGAAGCGATTGGACGGTTGGGGGACGAATGAAACGGCATTCTATTGCAAAACAGGATTTTGAAGTCAGGCGTGACGATGATGAATCTTTTTTTGAAGTCGCTGATGGCTTTTGCCAGCAATTCTTTTTGTTGAATGTCCATTTGACACACTCGCAAAATGTTAAAATATGCGTTGGCATTAGGGATTTGGCTTAAAAGAGATAAATGACTACCATAAAATATCGGTCAAGTAAAGATTTTAAATTCGTTGCGGAAAAATGGAAAAATACCCCTGTTTTTTTATTTTTGCATGGGCGCATGAAGCGGGAGCAAGGCATGATCCATTTTTTTATTGACTAAATACGCTATTTGAAATAGGTACGGGGGCGAGCTATAAACAAATTGTCACCATGCCCCTCGACGCAAGGCTTTTCCGACGCATGGGTAGTGAAAACAGTTCTAACGTCGCATGTTCCATTACTGAAAACAGACTCGAAACGCCCGCTGTTTAACCCTGTGGCGCGTTGATTGAATCATGGGGCGAAACGCTAAGTCCGGATAAAAACCGGCGGCGCATTTAAAAAAGTCGTTCATTTCCATATATAATAAAGGAGCGTTTTATGACTGACAAGGTCGTTGGATCTGTCATGGTTGTAGGCGGCGGGATCACAGGAATGCAGGCCGCCATTGATCTTGCCGATTCAGGCTATTATGTTTATATCGTAGAAAAAAATTCAGCCATCGGCGGCGTGATGAGCCGGTTGGACAAGACATTCCCCACCAACGATTGCGCCATGTGAATTATCTCACCCAAACTGGTCGAGGTCGGCCGGCATCTGAATATTGAAATTTTAACGTTATCCACCGTGGAAGGCATTCAAGGCAAAGAGGGCGATTTTACGGTTTCAGTGAAAAAAAATCCCCGATATGTTGATATGGACAAGTGCATCGCCTGCGGCGCCTGTTCGGACAAATGTCCCGCAAAAACATCCGATGAATTCAATGAAGGGATTGCGAAAAGAAAAGCCATCTATCTCCCCTACCCCCAGGCTGTTCCCCTGAAATACGCCATAGACGCTGAAAAGTGCATCTATTTTAAAAAGGGAAAGTGCAAGGCGTGCGAAAAGTTTTGCCCCACCGACGCCATCTGTTTTGACGAAAAAGAAGAAATGCTGAGCATCAACGTCGGCTCCGTCATTGTCGCTTCCGGTCTGAAAACCTTTGATCCCTCTGGTTTTGACAACTACCGCCATTCACAGATTCCCAATGTGGTCACCAGCATCGAGTTTGAAAGAATGCTTTCGGCCGGCGGACCCACCGGCGGGCACATCGTCAGACCATCCGATGGCAAAGAGGCCTCTAAAATCGCATGGATTCAATGCGTCGGCTCCAGAGACATGAACCGGTGCGACAATGAATACTGTTCCTCGGTCTGTTGCATGTACGCCATCAAAGAATCGGTCATCGCAAAGGAGCATATCGGCGACGGGTTTGAGCCGACCATCTTTTACATCGACATGCGAACCCATGGAAAAGATTTTGAAAAATATTACGAACGGGCCAAGGGCGAGGGCGTGCGTTTTATACGCTCAAAGGTTCACACCGTTCAGGAAGCGGATGAGACCGGAACCCTGTCTCTTTCCTATGTCACCGAATCCGGGACCCTTGAAAACGAGACCTTTGACATGCTGGTTCTTTCAGTGGGCATGGAGGCGTCTGACTCTGCGGTGGACCTGGCCGGCAAACTCGGAATCAATCTGAACCGCTTTAATTTTGTGGAGACCGATGATCTGAATCCGGCCGCCACATCCGTGCCCGGCATTTATGCCGCGGGGGTGATCCGGGGGTGCAAGGATATTCCCCAGTCGGTTATGGAGGCGAGCGCCGCGGCCTGTTCCGCCAGTCTGAATCTGGCTTCGGCCCGGGGTTCTCTGACGACGGCCAAAGAGTTTCCCGTTGAAAGCGATGTGGCGGACGAGGCGTCCCGCATCGGGGTTTTTGTCTGCAACTGCGGCGTAAATATCGGTGGAGTGGCCGATGTTCCGGCCATCGTCGAATACGCAAAAGGTCTGCCCGGCGTGGAATATGTCCAGGAAAATATGTTCACATGCAGTCAGGACACCCAGGAAAAGATGACGGAGGTGATCCGGGAGAATCAATTAAATCGAATCGTGGTGGCGGCCTGCACCCCGAGAACCCATGAGCCTCTTTTTCAGGAGACCATCCGCAACGCGGGGTTGAATCCCTATCTGTTTGAAATGGCCAACATCCGGAATCAATGCACCTGGGTCCATTCGGGCGAGCCGGAGAAAGCGACTGCAAAGGCCAAAGATCTCGTGAGAATGGGCGTGGCCAGGGCGTCTGTCCTGGAGTCCATACCGGATCTTTCGGTGGGTGTTAAAAAAGAGGCGCTGGTGGCGGGGGGGGGCGTGGCCGGAATGACCGCCGCGCTCAGTCTGGCCGACCAGGGATTTAAAACCACCATCGTGGAGAAAGAATCCGTTTTGGGAGGAGCCGCCCGGGACGTCCACAAAACATGGAAAAGGACCGCTGTTCAGCCCTTTTTAACGGAGTTGATCAAAAAAGCAAACGCGCATCCTGATATTGATATTCTTTTGGACGCCCAGATCACCGGGGCCTCTGGATTTGTGGGGAACTATTTCACAGATGTCTCCACAAAAGACGGGTCTCAGACCATTGAACATGGCGTGGCCGTGATGGCCACCGGCGGAAAAGCATCGGAAACCGATGAATATCTGTGCGGAAAAGACCCGAGGGTGACGCGCTGGCATGACCTGGAAAACAATCCCGAACGACTGGACGGGGCGCAAAATGTGGTCTTTATCCAGTGCGTGGGCTCCAGAGATGACAGCCATCCTTACTGCTCCGGGATATGTTGCACCGCCTCGGTATCCATGGCCATTGATATCAAAGACAAAAAACCGGACGCCAATGTTTATGTGTTGTACCGGGATATCCGAACATTCGGAGAACGGGAGTTGCTTTACAAAGAGGCCCGTGAAAAAGGGGTTCTGTTCATTCGCTACTCTCTGGATAAAAAACCGGTCGTGACTGAAAAAGATGGGGAGCTGATTGTCAATATCTTTGATCCCATTGTTCGGATGAATCTGGAGATACGGGCCGATTTGATCAATCTGGCCACCGCCATTGAGCCGCATGAAAACAGCGCTCTGGCCTCTTTTTATAAATTGCCCATGAATCAGGAGAACTTTTTCATGGAGGCCCACGCCAAGCTGAAACCCGTGGAATTCGCCTCGGACGGTCTGTTTATGTGCGGTTTGGCGCATTATCCCAAATCGATTGACGACAGCGTTTCCCAGGCCATGGCCGCCGCCAGTCGGGCCGTGGCGGTTCTCTCCAGAGAATCCATCAAAATTTCGCCTCTGGTTTCCAATGCGGACCCCGAAAAATGCATTGGATGCGGTCTTTGCGAGGAGGTATGCGCCTTTGGAGCCATCGTTCTGGACGATGTCGAAGGATTGGGGCAACGGGCGAAAAACATTGCCGCGTCATGCAAGGGGTGCGGTCTTTGCGCCTCATCCTGCCCGCGTCAGGCCATCGACATGTTGCATTTCAGGGATCATCAGATCGAGGCCGCCATTTGCGCGGTGTGACGGCGATGGCGTCGTAAAAAATCGACGCGCTCCGGCGTGGTCTTTAGTTAACGTCGCCATATATTTTTTTTTTATGAGTTTATCATATGCCGGGTTCTTTTTTTTGGCGCATGATCAAATAAAATTTTAAAACTAAGGTGAAAAAATGGTTGAATTCGAGCCTAAAATTTTGGCTTTTTTGTGCAACTGGTGCGCTTATGCCGGCGCGGATCTCGCGGGTGTTTCAAGAATGAAGTACCCTTCCTCCATACGGGCGACGCGGGTCATGTGCTCCGGCCGGGTGGACCCTCTGTTTATCATCAAGGCGTTTAAGCAAGGATGCGACGGCGTCCTTGTGGCGGGCTGACATTTCGGAGACTGTCATTACCTGGAAGGTAATGTTTATGCGGACAAAAAAATAAGACTGACGAAAAAATTGCTGGACATCTCCGGCATCGGAGAACGTCGGCTTCAGATTGAGTGGGTTTCTTCGGCTGAAGCCCAGCGTTTTGTGGACACGGCTGTCGCCATCACGGACGCGGTTAAACAACAGGGGAAGTTTGTTCCTGAAGATTTCCAAGATGAGCTTGAAGCCGCTGAAATGACCCTTAAAAATGAATCCATCAGATGGCTTGTGGGCAAGGAGACAAACATCACATCCAACGGAGATGTGTATGGCCGGGCCTGGGACGCGGACGACTATGAGGCCATCATTGACAGTGAGGTGGAAAGAGAATATCAAAAAAATCTGATTTACCTTTCCATTAAAAATGGAAATAGATCGGTTAGGGACGTGGGGAAAAACACGGGGCTTGAGCTTTTGCGCGTCTCGTATCTTCTCGCCGACCTTGAAAGAACCAACCGGGTTGAATTTTCCGGCATGGAAGAGAGAAAGCCGGTTTTTTCGGCAATTCAATAAGGAGCGATGATGGGATCTGTAACGGATATCAAACAGAGCGGGTCGGTCATGGTGGTGGGGGGCGGCATTGCGGGAATGCAGGCGTCTCTCGATTTGGCCAACGCTGATTATAAGGTTTATCTGGTTGAAAAAGGGCCGACCATCGGCGGATTGATGGCCAGGCTGGACAAAACATTCCCGACCAATGACTGCACCATGTGAGTAATCTCACCCAAACTGGTCGAGGTCGGCCGGCATGAGAACATAGAGCTTATCACCAATTCAGAAGTTAAATCCATTGAGGGGCAACCAGGAAATTTCATCGCCACCCTCGTGAACAACCCCCGCTATATAGACCCCCAGGCATGCACGGGGTGCGGGGACTGCGCCAGACATTGCCCGGTCTCGGCGGTGAATGACATCAACAAAGGTTTGAACGATCGGCGGGCCACGTCCATTGAATATGCCCAGGCCGTTCCCCTGGCCTTTGCCATAGACAAAGAGGCATGCATCGGTTGCGGTCTTTGTGAAAAGGCCTGCCTGGCCAATGCCATCAAATACGACGACGAGGTGGCGGAGACCCGCAAGACCGTGGGTTCGGTGATTTTGGCCCCCGGAACAAAGGGGTTTGATCCGTCTGGCATTGACGCGCTGGGATATGGAAAATATCCCAATGTCGTCACCTCCGAAGGGTTTGAACGGATTCTTTCAGCGGGCGGTCCCTATTTCGGTCATGTGATGCGGCCTTTGGATCGACAGGAGCCTGAAAGCATCGCATGGCTTCAGTGCATCGGCTCCAGGGACACGAATAAGTGCGGGAACGGCTATTGTTCCTCGGTCTGTTGCATGTATGCCACCAAAGAGGCCATGATCGCCAAAGAGCACATCCACGGCGATCTGGACTGCGCGGTCTTTAACATGGATATGAGGACGCATGGAAAAGACTACGAGAAATATTTTCTCCGGGCCAGGGATAAAGAGGGCGTCCGTTTTGTCAAGGCCCGGGTGCATACCATCACAGACATTCCTGAAACCGGGGATCTTCTTCTTCGCTATGCGGACGACTCCGGGACGCTTCTTGAAGAGACATTTTCCATGGTGGTTCTGTCCGTGGGTTTGACCATACCGGATTCAGCGGTGGAACTGGCCAAACGCCTGGACATTGACATGGACAAATACCACTTTGCCAAAACCGATCCCTTTGCCCCGGTGGAGACATCCAGACCCGGAGTCTATGTGTGCGGCGTGTTCCAGGGCCCCAAGGATATTCCCGGATCGGTCACTGAAGCCAGCGCCGCGGCCTGTCTGGCCGGAGCGGATCTTTCAGCGGCCCGGGGAACGGACATTGAGAATGTGTCGCCCCCTGAGCAGGCGGATATTTCCGGGCAGGATCCGAGAATCGGCGTGTTTGTCTGCAACTGCGGCATCAACATCGGCGGCATCGTCGATGTTCCCGATGTCAAAAAATACGCTGAAACCCTTCCCGATGTCGTGTTCGCCGATTCCAATCTCTTCACCTGTAGCCAGGACACCCAGGAAAAAATCAAAGAGATGATCGTTGAGCATGGTCTGAACCGGGTGGTGGTGGCCTCGTGCAGTCCCAAGACCCATGAGGCGATGTTCATGGAGACCCTGGAGGCCTGCGGACTCAACCGGTATCTCTTTGAGATGGCCAACATCCGAAATCAGAATTCATGGATTCATTCAAAGCAACCTGAAATCGCCACCGAAAAAGCCAAGGATCTGGTTCGAATGGCTGTGGCCCGGGCCGGAACCCTCAAACCCTTGAAAGAGAAAGTGATCTCGGTGAATCAGAGCGGTCTGGTCATCGGCGGCGGCATCGCTGGCATGAACGCGGCGTTGAACCTGGCCCGGCAGGGGTTTGCGGTTGTTTTAGTGGAAAAAGAATCGGTTCTGGGCGGCTTTGCGTTGAATCTCCATCACACCATTGAAGGGGGCGATGTCCCTGAATACATCCGCGAGCTTGTGGAAAAAGTGTCGGCGCATGAAAAAGTGGAGATTTTGACCGACGCCTCCATCACCGGATTCGGCGGATACAAGGGCAATTTTGAAACGCGCCTTTCCATCGGCTCCGACGCCCGTGAACGGACCATCAAACACGGCGTGATTATCGTGGCCACCGGCGCGGTTGAATACCAGCCGACGGAATACCTTTATGGCCAGGACGATCGGGTGACGACTCAGGTGGAGTTGTCTGGAATTTTGGAGGATGAGTCATACACGGTTCCCGACACGGTGGTCATGATACAGTGCGTCGGCTCCAGAAATGACGAGATGGTGGAATGCTCCAGAATTTGTTGCCAGGCCGCCGTGAAAAACGCCCTGTCCATCAAGGAGAAAAGCCCCAAGACTCAGGTCTTTGTTTTATATCGGGATTTGAGAACCTATGGTCTGATGGAGGATTTTTACACCGAGGCCAGGGAGAAGGGGGTTATTTTCATACGGCACGATCTGGACTCCCGCCCCGAGGCGACGGCGTCCAAAGACGGCATTTTAATCCGAACACGGGACCATGTTTTGGGAAGAGAGCTTGAGATACAAGCGAATCTTCTGGTTCTGAGCGCGGGCATGAGGGCCGCCGACACCAAAGAGCTGGCGGGCATCATGAAGCTCAACTCCAATCAGGAAGGCTACTTCATTGAGGCGCATGTGAAATTGCGGCCGGTGGATATGCCGGGGGAAGGCATTTTCCTGTGCGGAACCGCCCACGCTCCCAAGCTGATATCCGAAACCATTTCGCAGGCCCAGGCGGCCGCGGCCAGGGCCACGACATTTCTTGCCAGACCCGAGATCAAGCTGTCCGCCATCACGGCCCATGTGGATACGGACCATTGTGTGAGATGCTTGACATGCCTTCGGACGTGTCCCTTTGATGTGCCTGTTTTTAATGATGAATCAAAAGTCATCGAAATCGACGAGGCGTTGTGCCACGGTTGCGGAACATGCGCGGGCGCATGTCCAAGACAGGCCATTCAGCTTGGTTTTTACGAAGACGATCAAATCAAATGCAAAATTGACGCATTGCTTGCGGGAGGAATTTAATGGCTGATTTTCAACCGACGATCCTGGCCTTTTGTTGCGAGTACTGAGGATATTCAGCTGCGGACCTGGCAGGTTCCATGCGACTCGAATATCCCGCGAGCATCAAAATAATCAGAATGCCCTGCACCGGAAAAGTGGATGTCATGCATCTGTTGCGCGCCATACAGAAGGGCGCGGACGGCGTTTACTGCGTGGGTTGCCTTGAAGGCGCCTGCCACTACAACGAAGGAAATCTGAGATGCAGGGAGCGCGTGAATCACGCGCGGGAGATTCTGGAAGAGATAGGCCTTGAAGGCGACCGAATACGAATGTACAATCTATCATCCGGGGAGGGTCCCACGTTTGCGGCTTACGCCAGGGAGATGACGGAAAATATAAAAGAAATAGGTCCCAACCCATTAAAAAAATAATTTTTCTTAAAGTCACTGTGGTTTCGCCAGGAAGATGACGAAACAACAAAACAGTGAAATAAACACATATAATAAAACCAGCAAGGAATTAAAATTATGTCAGAAGAAATCATCAAAATAGGGGGCAAAAAACAAAGTTCGTTCAAGGACAAAGTAATGGAGCTCCTTCCTGAAGGCGGGAATCTCAATCTTTGTCTTACATGCGGGCTTTGTTCCTCAGGATGTCCCGCCACAGGCCTGGCTGATATGGATCCTCGAAAATTTTTACGTATGGCCGCACTCGGAATGGACGATGAAATAACCAAATCCGAATGGCCCTGGATGTGCACCATGTGTCAGAGGTGCGTCTATCTCTGCCCCATGAAAATAGACATTCCCCAGCTTGTTTTCAACGCCAGGACATTGAGGCCCAGAGAGGATCGACCCAAGGGAATTCGGAATTCATGCGATATGGCTCTTAGAAATGATAGTTGCAGCGCCATGGGAACCGATCCGGAGGATTTCAAGTTTGTGGTCGCGGATGTTCTGGAAGAATACCAGGAGTCCCAGCCGGAATTCAAAGACATGCAGGCGCCCATGGACAAGGTGGGAGCCGAATTTTTTCTAAATCAGAATTCCAGAGAGCCAGTCACCGAGCCGGATGAAATGGTTCCCCTCTGGAAAATACTCCATCTGGCCGGAGTGGACTGGACCTACGGCAGCAAGGGATGGGGAGGAGAAAATTACTGCCTGTTCCTGGCTGACAACGATTCCTGGAAACATATCGTGGAGGTCCAGGCGGGGCAGACCGACGCCCTGGGCTGCAAAACCTATATGAACACCGAATGAGGGCACGTCACCTTCTCAGTCCTGGCAGGACTGAAAAAATTCAACATCCCTCATAAATTTCAGGTAAAAAATATCTACGAATATTACGCGCGGTGGATACGGGAAGGAAAACTGAAAGTCAACTCCGACTGGAACAAGGATTTGAAAGTCAAGTTCACCGTTCAGGACCCGTGCCAGATTATCAGAAAAACCTTTGGCGACCCCATGGCGGATGATCTTCGGTTTGTGGTCAAATCGGTTGTGGGCGAGGAAAATTTCATCGACATGCAGCCCAACAAGTCCAACAACTATTGTTGCGGCGGCGGCGGCGGATTCCTCCAGTCTGGACTCAAGGAGGAACGACTGATCTATGGAAAGATAAAAGACGATCAGATCAAGGCCACCGGAGCAGACTACTGCATCGCCGGATGCCACAATTGCCACGCCCAGATTCATGAGCTGAGCGAGCATTATGGAGGGAATTATCCGGTGGTTCATTTGTGGACCCTGATCTGCCTTTCCCTGGGTATTCTGGGCCCCAATGAACGTGAATATCTTGCCGATGATTTAAAAAATGTTAATGTGTTTCACCCCGAAACAGCCATGTAAATCTGATTTGGCAATTAGGAGGAGTGATGATTGTTGCAAAAAGAAAACCCTTTGATGATGTGAAAAATATGATCAAAGATTACAAAAGGGTTTTAACAGTGGGTTGTGGCACCTGTGTGGCGGTATGCCTGGCCGGGGGCGAAAAGGAAGTCGATGTGTTGAACGCCGAGTTGGATATGGCGCGAAAACTTGATGACAATCCTGTGGAATTGAGCGCATGCACGGTTGAAAGGCAATGCGACCGGGAATACATGGAGTCGCTGGATGAGATAGTCGAGAAAAACGAGGCGTTGCTCTCCATGGCCTGCGGCGCCGGGATTCAGTTTCTCGCGGAGCGCTATCCGCACATTCCGGTTTTTCCGGCGGTGGACACCACATTTATCGGCGTTAACCAGGATGTGGGCTGGTACGAAGAGCGTTGCCGGGCCTGCGGCGAGTGCGTGCTGGACATGACCGGAGGCATCTGCCCGGTCTCCATGTGCGCCAAGGGGCTTCATAATGGCCCGTGCGGCGGCACAAATAACGGGAGTTGCGAGATAAACGCGGAGCAGCCCTGCGCCTGGTATCTGATTCATGAACGTTTGTCCAAACAGGGCAGACTCAATTCCATAATGGATGTTGTTCCGGCGCGGGATTGGAGAAATCAGACCCCTGGAACCGTGATCCAGCCAGGCTATACAAAAAAATCCGAATAAAATCGAATTAAAATATATAAAGAGGGCGCTTGAAATGGAATTGAAATCAGGTAGCAATTTAGAAAAAGTATTAAGGAACGGTCATTTTGCCTTTACCGGTGAGTTGGGCCCTCCACGGGGCGTAGATGTTGAGGAAGTGAAAAAAAAGGCCGCTTTCCTCAAAGGGAATGTGGATTCCGTGAATATCACCGACAACCAGACCGCGGTGGTTCGAATGTCGAGTTGGGCCGCCAGCATTATCGCGATTCAGGAAGGACTTGAGCCCAATTATCAGATGGTTTGCCGGGACCGCAACCGTCTGGCCATGCAGTCTGATATTCTGGGCGCTTACGCCCACGGCGTCCGAAATATGTTGTGCCTTTCCGGGGATCACGCGCAATTTGGAGATCACCCCCAGGCCATGGGCGTTTTTGATATTGATTCCATGCAACTGATTCAAATGACCAAAAAGATGCGGGATGAAGGAAAATTTCTCGGAGGAGCCGAACTGGAGGGTTCCCTTGAAATGTTTATTGGCGCCGCGGCAAATCCCTTTGCCGAGCCATTTGAATGGCGCGTCCACCGTCTTGGAAAAAAGATCAGCGCGGGCGTCGATTTTATTCAGACCCAGTGCATATACAACATGGAACGATTCCGCGAGTGGATCAGCCAGGCCAATGACATGGGACTGACCGAAAAAGCGTATATACTGGCTGGCGTGACCCCCATGAAAAGCGTGGGTATGGCGAAATACATGAAAGCCAAGGTTCCTGGAATGGACGTGCCGGATGATCTGATCAAACGTCTCCAGGGCGCGGAAAAGGGAAAAGTGGCTGAGGAAGGGATTAAAATCGCCTGCGAACAGATTGAAGAGTTCAAGGAGCTGAAAGGGGTGGCCGGGGTTCATCTCATGGCCATCGAATGGGAGCATAAAGTCCCTGAAATAGCGGAAAGGGCCAAAGTGTTGCCTCGACCTGTGTTTTAGATAATATCATGAAGTTCAACGGTCTGCGATATGATGGAATATAGAATGCAGACAAACGATACCGCTGGTTTTCCAACATTGATATTAGGGTTCGCTTAAATATGATAAGTTCATAAAAAATCGGATTCGCAAGCAGACACCGCATTATATAATTTAGATGCTGATTAATTACGGTAACTTGCAGGTTGGGTTGAGGAACGAAACCCAACCTATCTTTACGCTTGCGAGTGTGTCAAATATGGAAACCGCTTTGCAAACGAATCAAGCTCGGACGGGTATCACACCCGCCCGAGTTGTTTTTTTTTGACCCGAGTTGTTTTTTTTAATTGGCCCACCCAGAGAATTTCTTTAGATCTGTCCCCGAAAAACGCCATATATAGCGTTTTTTTGCGCCAGCCCTAAGTTGCCAATGGGAAGACCCCCCGCTGAGAAAGCCATCATTTCAAAGAGAGTTACAAACCTGATAAACTCGTAAAAAAGCACGGATGGCTAAGTCAAAAAATTCGATATACAAGGCGTAGTGGTTTTTCGGGAGTGAGGCCATACATGTAGTATGCCGAACGAGTGAAAAACCACTACAACGCAGTAGATCGGATTTTTTACGACGCCATCAAACCTGAAACAAAATAAACCATACATTTAAGAGAGTCCTAAGCCGTTCGGGCATATTTTTTTTGCCATAACTTCATAGCGGCCGCCTTGGATATCCTCCCCCATGCCATTTCGGAAAAAGCGGATATGACAGCGCTGTTTTTCGTTTTTTTCATGAAGGGAGAGTTCCTATAAGACGTTCTCATTGGACATTGTCAGGATGCTGGACATTTTGGAATTTATCATTACCTTTGGGAGATAAATTCGGAGAAAATCGTGTTTTTCTTTTTCAGGGGACGTCATTGTCGGCGGGCTTTAACGCCTTGGAATTTTATTTTATTCGATCAACGTCTTCCCGGCAAAGGGGAGGAAATTAAAACTATTTTTTATGAGTGTGTCATCGTCGGCCAGGAAAAATATGCGATGACTGTTTTTTCCCGGCGCATGACGCATGTCGTCTGTTAATTTCACCAAGTTAGGAGTTTTTTTTATGTTTGAAGGACATTCGCGCGCATCCACCCCCTCGTGGGAGAAAGAATATCAGTATAAACTATGCGCCCCCGAACAAGCGGCGGCGCGCCTTGAATCCAATGACCGTGTGACGCTCACTGCGGGAATGGAATCCTCGCCTTAAATTCGACCCATACGGATAAAAAGCCGGGGGAGATGAAATCGCGGATTTTGCCTTTCCTCCCATTGGGAACGGCCGTCTCAACATCCCGAAATGATGTGGAGTATGTCGTTACGGAATACGGCGTGGCCAATTTGAGACACCGGAGCATTTCCGATCGCGTCCGCCAGTTGATCCACATCGCCCACCCGGATTTTCAGAGACGAGCTGAAACATGAAGCCAAAAAACAGGGCTGGGTGTAATATTTTAAGGCCATGGGACTGTTTTTTATCGTCAAGGCATGGCAACCTGTCGAATCTGTTTTGAAACAACGAATGGTATTTCTTGAAAACAAGGAGTTAGTATGAGTGAAAAAAATAAAAAAAAATGCGGGCATTCGGCCTGCCAAACCACATGCGGCGGAGTCAATCGCCGTCAATTTTTAAAGGCGACCACTGCGGCGGGCCTGGCCGGGGTGATTCCGGGCGCGTCGAATCTGTTTGCCGCCAAAAGCAAGAAAGCGGTCTCTTTCAGCGGCGTCAAAGCGGTGGGAGATTTTGAGCCCGACCCGATTACCACCATGCTCATTGATCGCGCCCACGAGCTTGGCATTGATCTGGTCTGGGACCGGGAGACATCGTGCGAGTTTTCTCAAGCCGGGGACGGGGGAGCCGCGGGACTCTGTTGCTTTCATTGCCAGATGGGACCATGCACGGTTGGAGACGCCACGGGAAACGAACGGGGGGTCTGCGGAGCCACGGCGGACACCATTGTGGCCAGAGGACTGGTGGGGAGGATGGTCGGAGGCGCCGCCTCCCATGTGGAACACATGAGAGCCGCCGCCAAAACACTTAAAAAAGTGGCCAACGGCGACATTAAATCGTATAAAATCGCGGACCCGGACAAGCTGGACGCCGTATATAAAGGTCTGGGTTGCGTGGGTTCAAACAAGGCGCTGGCTGTGGCGGAAAAAAGTCTGGCTGATCTGGGCATGGATGAAGGAACCCCGGCGTGGCTGGAATACAAAGCCAACCCCGAAAGAAAGGCGCGATGGAAAGCGGCGGGCATTTTGCCCACGGGCGCGGGCGCGGAGTTTAGCGAAGCCGCCCACAGAACCCACATGGGCGTCGATTCCGATATGACCCATCTGGCCCAAGACGCCTTGAAACTCGGCCTGGTGGACGGGTATTGCGGCCTCCATCCGGCCGCGGATATTCAAGATATTTTATTCGGCGTCCCAAAACTGGTTTCGGGCCTGGCCAATCTGACGGTCATTGACGCGGATCGGATCAACATTGTCCTTCATGGGCATGAGCCGATTCTCTCGGAGAAGATCGTGGAGGCGGCGGCAAAATTTTCATCCCCTTCCATTAATGTGGTGGGGATGTGTTGCACGGGAAATGAACTGTTGATGCGCAAAGGCGTCCCTTTGGCCGGAAGCATGCTTCAGCAGGAGTTGGCCATCGCCACCGGCGCCGTTGAGGCGATGGTTGTGGATGTCCAGTGCATCATGCCCAATATTCAGCGGGTGGCCGAGCGGTTTCACACCAAAATTATAACGACAAACCCTCACGCCAAAATAACAGGGGCCACGCATATTGAATTTGAGGCCGAAAGAGCGGATGAAATCGCTGAAACCATTGTAAAGGCCGCCGTAGCCAATTTTGCCAACCGAAATAAAGCCAGGGTGATGATCCCCGACAAAGCGCCCGCAAAGGTGATGGCGGGATTTTCAGTGGAGCAGATTGTCGGCGCGCTTTCCAAAGTCAACGCGACAGATCCCCTTAAACCTTTGATCGACGCCATCGCGTCAAATCAGATCAGAGGCGTGGCCGCCATTGTCGGGTGTGTGACGCCCAAGGGACCCTATGGGTATCGGCACGTGGCCTTGACAAAAAAATTGCTCAAGGAGAATGTGCTTGTGGTGGGAACGGGCTGTTGGTCTCACGTGGCGGCCCAGCGGGGCCTTCTTAATCCGGATCCGTTGTATCCCGGGGTTGGCGACGGATTGAAAGCGACCCTTCGCGCCGTGGCCCAGGCCAATGGTCTGCCCGCCCTCCCCGCGTGTTGGCACATGGGGTCGTGCGTGGACAATTCCAGAATCGAAGATTTGATCAATCCCCTGGCCGCGCGTCTTAAGGTCAAACTCAGCGATCTGCCTGTGGCGGCGTCGGCTCCGGAGTTGGTCACTGAAAAAGCCGTTTCCATCGGTGTCTGGGCTCTGAATTTGGGCCTTTTTACCCACATCGGAGAGCCTCCCTACATTTCAGGCAGCGATAAAATGGTTCGATTGCTCACATCGGATGTCGAAACCATTGTGGACGGTCGTTTTTATGTTCAAGAAGATCCGGAAAAGGCGGCGGACGCTATTTTGGCCAGCATCAATGGCAAGAGGAAAAAATTGGGTTTGCCTGTGTAGAAACATCGTTGTGGAACGCGTTGACGGGTCGCTTGGAAAATAGTTTTTTTTCAGCGACCCCATAGGCGCGTAAAAAAAAAATGAATCCTGCGTCTTTATCCACCAATGAAAATGGAATGGTTTTGATAACGGGCTTGATGCTCATCGCGGTTTTGTCTGTTTTGAGCGCCACAGCCTACATGATATCCTCTCTGGAGCTGATGATCAGCCGGAATTATGTCGCGAAAAAAAAAGCGTTTTACATGGCGGACGCCGCTGTGGAAGAGGCGTCCGCCCGGCTTCCGAATCTGCTGGCGGACGTCTCCCAAAATCCCCAATCCCAGGACAGACAGTGGAGAGCCTTTTTATTGGGGGGGGAATATGGAATTCAGGATTTTTCCGGAGAGGGGTTTGATTCATACGACCCGAAGAATTCAGATCATCATCTCTATTCCAGTTTTCAAAGCGACATGAACTATCTGGCGGAAGTCAGGCACATGACCGAACAGGATGTGGGGATTGATCTGAACCATGATTCAGACACCGATGATCTGATTCTGTGGGGGGATGGGAACGGGGATTTCATCAGTGAGGAGAATGCGACGTCCGGGGCGCCCATTGAATGGGTCGTGGGAGTGGGAATGAGCGGCGGCGCCACACAAAGAGCCGGGCTTAAACTACGGCCGTCTCCTGTTTTTCTGGCGCCTCCGGCGGCTCTGTACGCGGATGGCCATATTTACAAATCCGGAGGCGGCGGATCGGCTGTGGGAGAAGACGTTGCGTCGGGATGCCCGGCCATCGCCGATGTGATGACCACGGCAAAGGCTTCAAACGTCGGGGGAAAAGCCGGCGACTGGCCAGCGGGTTCCAGCCTGCCCCCCCGTTTTATGGAAATTTCAAACGCGACATACCCCATTGAAGAGACCATGGCCCAAGCCGAGTCCCATGCCGCAAAAATCATTGATTCGGGAACGCATGGCTCCCAAAGTTATGGCGGCGCCGACGACCGGTTTAAACTGTTCTTCTGCCCCGGCGACGCGACGTTTTCTGATCTGAACGGGCGCGGATTGCTGGTCATCGGAGGGAAACTTGTTGTTTCAGGAAATATCTCATGGGAAGGGGTGATTATTTCAAGAAAAGGGATTTCCACAGGGACTTTGGGAACTCAGAAAATAGTCGGAGCCCTCATCTCCGGGGGAGATGTTCACATCGCAGGGGCCCTTGATATTTTATACGACTGCCGTGTCGCGCGGAATCTCCAGATCGCTCAATCGGATTATCATGTGGCGGGGTGGAGACATTTTTGGTAGCGGGCGCCGCGCTTCTTTTGATCCGCCGGATGTGGGTTCGCCATCCCGGAAAAATCGATTTTACCTTGGGGTTCGCTCAACAATAAATTTACAATTTGGGGGGGGTAAGGCGCCTGTCTGAACCATTCCATATGTGTGGGTCGATATGTGTGGGTCGATATGTGCGGGTCGATATGTGTGGGCATAAAGATTTGAGGTATATCAAATGGATCCGCCGAGTTTTTATAACCCATACATACATGATGAGTCAGACTTCGATGAATTGGCCCTCAAAATGGCACGTTATTTTTCAGAGAGTCCTTGGCCAGCCAACGCTGGCTAAAGTTCTGGCCCCATCCATTTCGGATAATGAGAATCGACGAGACTTTATTCCAGCCCCACCCCAAAACCCCGGCTATAAAATCTGCGACAAAAAGAGTTTGGTGCGCGCTTCAGTGGGATTCTGGAAAAAATGCTCCGGGTCTCCGACTTCGATGATTCTTCCATGATCCATCATGATCACTGAATCGGCCACTTCTCTGGCGAATCCCATTTCATGGGAGACCAACAGCATGGTCATTCCCTCTTTCGCCAATGTCAGCATGACCTCAAGGACTTCGCCCACCATTTCAGGATCAAGCGCGGAGGTCGGTTCGTCAAAAAGCATGATTTTAGGGTCCATGGCCAAGGCTCTGGCGATGGCCACCCGTTGTTGCTGCCCCCCTGAAAGTTGCGCGGGATAAACGTCCGCTTTTTCGGGTATCCCCACCTTTTCAAGAAGGTAATCAGTCTTTTTATCGGCTTCGGCGCGGGATCTTTTTCTCACCTTGATCTGGGCCAGGTTGATATTTTCCCGGACCGTTTTATGGGGAAACAGGTTAAATGACTGGAAAACCATCCCGACCTCGGCGCGGATTTTATTGATATTCACTTTTTTGCCAGTGATGCGGGTTCCATCCACGATGATCTGGCCGGAATCAATGGTTTCCAGACGATTGACGCAACGCAACAGGGTCGATTTTCCAGATCCCGACGGGCCGATGATGACCACAACCTGTCCTTTTTTCACATGGCAATCGGCATGGTCCACGGCTTTCACCGTATGAAGACCCACCGTGAATGTTTTGCATATATCCTGGATTTTAATCACTGATGGAAAATCTCCTTTCGATGTATCGGACGAGCATGGACAGAGAAAAAGTGAGAACAAGGTACATGCCGGCGACGGTGAACCATATCTCAAAGGTGGCGAATGTCGATGTGATCACTTCCCGTCCCGCTTTGGTCAAATCGGTGATGGCGATGACAGAGACCAGGGAGGAATCCTTGATCAACGAGATGAATTGACCGGCCAAAGGGGGAAGGATTCGTTTCAATGCCTGGGGAAGTATGATGAAAATCATGGCCTGGACATAATTCATCCCCACAGACCGAGCCGCCTCCATCTGGCCGGGGTTGATCGACTGAATCCCCGCCCGGATAATTTCCGCGACATAGGCCCCGGCGAATATGCCGAGCGCCATGAACCCCGCAAAGAAACGGTCAAATTCCATGATGGAGCCGATGAAAAAATAAAAAATAAAAATCTGGACCAGCAACGGGGTTCCCCGTATGATCTCAATATAAATAGTGGAAAGACCTTTGATCATGGGGTTTTGTGAAATTCGGCCAAGCCCCGCAAAAAGACCGATGAACAGCCCCAGCAATGACGCGTATGTGGAAATTTCAAGGGTGGTCAAAAGGCCTGTGATCAAAATGCCTCGGTTTAGACCCGTTGTCGAGCCGATAATATCGGTCTCTAAGACATCCCCTCCGTCTGTCACTCCCAAAGTGTCTGTCAATACCTTAAAGTGATCGACGTCGCCGTTTTCATATTCCAGTTCGACGCTGGAATGTGTGGCGTCAATTTTTTTGACTCGGGCCACCCCTTTGTTCGCCGGGAAATGTTCCGTAACGCCGGTGAAGAAAAAATATTGGGGAACCCTGTTCCAATACCACTGATAGTTTATTCGACTGGTCATGGTGGACAATCCCCATCCAGAAAGAAAAAGGATAAGGGCCAGACAGGAATACCAGAATATTTTTTTTTTTGCCTCAGGCGCCATATGTGGGAGAATTTCTCCTAAACGGTTTTTTGTTTTCAAATTTTTATGCCAGACGTTTGACTTTATTTTAAAAAAAAACCTTTAAGACGGAATTGAAAAATCGTTTAAAGGTTTTTTTTATTTTTTTGTTATGTTTTATTTAAGTTCTTTTTGCCATTCAACGCTTTTAAACCACTTGGCGTATATTCGGTCGTATGTTCCGTCATTTTTAATCTGAAACAGAAAATTATTCAACCAGTTAATGAAATCATGATCGCCTTTTCTGACGGCCCATCCCAGAGGCTCAAAGGTGAAGGGTTGGTCCAGATGGATGAGGGTTCCTTTCCCCTTGTCGCTGGCCATGATGGCGTTGAATGGGAGATCATAAACAAAGGCGTCCACCTTTCCGCTGATCACTTCCATGGCCCCTTCCTGCTCTGTTTCATAGCTGATATAAGTGGCCCTGGGAATCATCCGTTTAACGGCCTGCTCGCCGGTTGTTCCAAGCTTTGAGGCGATTTTATATTTTGGATTGTTCAATTGTGCGTATGATGTGATTTTGCCGGCGAGGCCCTTTCTTAAAAGGACGGTCTGGCCGATGCTGATGTACGGATTGGCAAAATTGATTTTAAGATTTCGTTCTTGGGTGACGGTCATGCCCGAGGCGATCATATCGAATTTTTTTGTGATCAAGGACGGTATGATTCCATCCCAGTTGGTGTTGACGAATTCAATTTTGACGCCCATTTTTTTCGCCATCTCTTTGGTCATATCGACATCAAAGCCGATGATATCGCCTGTTTTTGACCGCACTTCAAACGGCATGTAACCGGCTTCCATACCCACGACAAGAGTCCCGCGCTTTAAAATTTCATTGATGGCGTCCCCGGCCAGGGCGGTTGTGGAAAGACCTAATAATAAAGAAATGCTTAATATGAGATTAAAAATTTTTTTCATGGTTCCTCCTTCTATTCGGTTCATTCTCCTTCTCCCCTTATCAACCATATTCAATTAACAAATAAACAGGGATAGCACAACAAAAAAAATATTGGTTTTTGAAAAAAATGATAAATCGGCAAAAAAAAGAGGGGCGCCTCATGAAATGTTCCATCCGCCATTGAACCGGGCCGAGGCGGCTAAAGATTTTTTGTCCGACGGCGCCCGCCCGCCCGTCCATTTTCGGAAAAACCGTCTGGTTTTCCCGCGCCTCCTTTGGCCTGAAACAAAGCGGAATGAATGATTTTAACCGCCTGAAATTATATTTTATTTATTTTCGCTCCCGTTCTCTCTTACGCCGGTGTGAATTCAACGGTTTTTTTTGCCATTTCATCATGGTTAATTGAATTTAAATGTGTTATTGTGAAAAATTAATTTATTGATCGAAAATCGTATTTTATTTCAGGCTACGGCTCTGATGGCTTTTTATGCCCGCGCCTATTGAATATTCCAGACCGGTGAATGTTCCAGACCGGATGAATGTTCCAGACCGGATGAATTGGCCCTCAAAATGGTCGGTTATTTTTGAGCGAGCCTTTAATGAGGGGTGCATGGAAAACAGATCATTGTTTTTAAAAAGAATGTCCCGGTTTCAAGAATACCTTGGAGCCCATGACTTTGGCGGAGTTCTTCTGGCCTATTCGCGAGATATCCTTTATTACACCGGAACGGCCCAACCCGCCTTTTTGGCCGTCACTCCCGATGATTATGCTCTTTTCATCAAAAGCGGCGTGGACTATGCCGTAAAAGAGGTCTTCATCGACGCGTCAAAACTGGTTGAAGAACGAAAAATGCCCAACGTGTATCGATCTTTTTTCGCGGGTTTGAAAAACAGACGGATCGGACTGGAGCTTGACATTATCAGCGCCCTGGAGTTTATTGAATGTCAGAATCTGTTTGAAAACGCCGCGTTTGAAAATATTTCTCCGGCCATTTTGTCCCAGCGAGCCGTCAAAGATTCATTTGAGATAGAACAGGTCAGAAAGGCGGGGGAGGCCACTAAAAAAGGGTATGAAGCGGCCTGCGCCGCGTTGAAACCCGGAATCACGGAGCTGGAGCTGGCGGCGGCCGTTGAACGCGCCCATCGACTGGGGGGACACGAAGGCTCTTTTTTTTTCAGGGTGAGAGATTTTTTCATGAGCCACGGCCCCATCGGCGCCGGGAAGAGTCTGAAACGAAACAGCGGCATCTTGTATTCCTTGACCGGAACGGGCCAGAGCGCGTCCGTTCCCATCGGACCTTCAAAAAGACCCGTCAAAAACGGGGAAACCGTCATTATTGATATCCCCTGCCACATCAACGGGTATCACATTGATCACACCCGAAGCTTTGTGGCGGGACAGGCAAAGCCTGAAACCAAAGACTGTTATGACGCGCTGAAACAGATTTCCGATTTTTTGATCAAAGACGTGATACGGCCTGGAATCAGATGCTCGGACATTTACGCCGCCGCCATTGAAAAATCCAGAGAAACCGATTTTCATCATGCGTTTTTAAAATTTGGAAATGGCAAACGAAGCCGGCTTGCGGGGCATGGACTGGGAATGGAGGTCAATGAGCCCCCTGTGATTTTTTCTCACAATAAACAGGAAATCGCCGAACACAATATTCTTGCCGTGGAACTCCACATGATGGACGACGACGCGGGCGTTTTGAAGTTGGAAGACACCATTCATGTGGGGAAACAGGCCAATGAAATTTTGACCATCAGCCCCCGGGAATTGTTTGAATCCGGGCATTCGACTGGACAGCGTTCAAAAAAATGATGAAAAATAAGGAGCATGACGTTATGAACAAAAGGACCCTAAGCGCGTTGGTTTTTTTAATGCTTGGAGCCATGCTGGCCGGGTGCGCCCCTCGGGAAATCGTTCCATCCCCAGGAAAAACGACCCTCAAACCGCTTGATTCCAGCCATTATAAAACAAAAGCGACCCATTTTTCGGCCCTTCTGGACACCTCTTTTTCAATGGTGGAGACGCAAAATGGGCGGACAAAATTTAGTTTGGCCAAAACCGTCCTTGATCGCATGAACCAGGCCATGACGGGCATAAAAGTAAAGGGGGCGTTGCGTTCACTCGATCGACTCGAACCGGTTTACGGACTTGAGGCGCATTTTGCCCCGAAGTTCAAAGCCGCGCTGGATCAGATAGTTGACGTCGGCGGGCCCTCTTCCCTGCTTCAAGGCATTTCAGGCGTGACCCGGGATTTGGAAGGGGCGGCGGGAAGGTCGGCGGCGATCATTTTAAGCGACGGAAAAGGGATCGGCGATTCACCTATGCGGGCCGTTGAATTTATGAAAGACCGGCTGGGGGATTCGTTCTGCATATACGCCATACAGGTGGGAGACAGTCCCTTTGGACGGAATGCTCTGGAAAAAATCGTCGAGGCCGGAGGGTGCGGATGGGTGGCCAACGCCCGGGATATGTTGCTTCCAGGCGCTATGGATCGTTTTGTGAAGACCGTTTTTATCTCTGATCCCCCATACCCGGACAGCGATGGCGACGGGGTCTTTGACCATCTGGACCCATGCCCCGGCACGCCGTCGGGAGCCAGGATCGACCCATCGGGTTGTCCCCTGACTGAGGATGTCAAAGGCGCCCTTGATGGCATGGACTCCGGCTCAAAAATCATGAAACCGACGAAAGCCATGAAGCCGGCTAAAGCGATGAAACCAAAAACCATGAAGCCAAAAGCCATAAAACCAAAAGCCATGAAACCAGCGGCGGACGCTTTGAAGAAAAAGATTCGGGAAAAAGTATGGGTTCTTGGGGGGCAAATCTTCGATTCCAACACGTCGGCCATCAAATCCGCGGGGTTTGGCCCTCTTGACGAAATCGCGCGATTTCTTGAAGATAACCCCAAAATCAATCTGAAGGTCATCGGACACACGGACAACAAGGGATCGGCCGCATATAATTTGAGACTGTCCAAGGCGCGCGCCAACGCGGTGAAGGCGTATATGTTTAAAAAAGGGATCGACCCCAATCGGTTGTACACGTCGGGTTACGGAGAGGCAAAGCCTGTGGAGTCCAATGAGACCGAACAGGGACGGGCCGCCAACCGAAGAATTGAACTAAAACCGATGCGATAGCGCGGGTTCCAAGGGCTCGTTTAAAAATAATTTATTATTAAACGAGCCCTAAAAATGAAAGGCGAGTTTAGATCATGTCATCCGTAGCGCTTCCTTTTGTGGCCATCGTTGGAAATTCCGGTTCCGGGAAGACCACTTTCATGGAAAAACTGATATCTGAAATGACGGGCCGGGGGTTGAAAGTCGGGACCATCAAACATCATCATGCCCAGGGGCTGAATATGGACAAACCTGGAAAAGACAGTTGGAGACACAAAAAAGCCGGAGCCGCCGTGGCGGTGGTCGCATCCCCATTTCAGGTGGGAATGGTGGCGGATGTGGATCATGATCATGAGCCTGTGGAGTTGTCTCATCTTTTTACGGGAATGGATATTGTCTTTTGCGAAGGATTTAAACGGAGGCATATTTTCAAAATGGAGGTGTTTCGACCTGAAATTTCCAGGGAGCTTCTGTGTGAAAATGACCGTATGCTCATCGCGTTTATCAGCGATTCAGATCCAGGCGATTTGGATATGAATCCACGCCACGCTCCGGTTTTTTCTTTGAATGACGCCAGAGAAACATCCGATTTTTTAATGGAGCGTTTTAATCTTAAAGAGATGAAACGAGGGACGAAAAGTGGAAAAATATAAAGTCACATTTCAACCTGGGAACACGGAGATTTCCGTGAAAAAGGGTGAAAATCTAATCCGCGCCGCCATGGAGGCGGGGGTTCATATCAATGCGTCGTGCGGCGGAGAGGGAGTCTGCGGAAAATGCCGCGTCATTGTCGAAGAGGGAGAGCTTGCCGGGGGAATCAATGAGAGGTTGAGTCGCCAGGACCTTGAAAAAGGGTATCGTCAGGCATGCCTTTCCACGGTTGAAAATGATGTCGTCATTAGAATCCCCATTGAGTCGGCCATGGATTCAACGGCGTTCGCCTTTTTAAAAACGCCCCGGGCCAAGGCGCGGAAAAGTGAAATAGAGCTGGAGGATTTGAAGGAGAAGGGCATTTTCATGCCCCCCATTGAGAAAAAATACCTGGAGCTTCCTGAACCGTCAAAATACGACAATCTTCCCGACGTCTCCAGGCTGACCTCTTTTTTAAAAATTGAGCATGGCGAGCATCGTCTGGTTGTCGGACTTCCGGTCATACGAAAAATACCCGATCTGTTGCGGGAAAGCGGATTTAAAGTCACCGCGACTCTGGCCCGGCCGGTTCGCGCCAACCGGAAAACCAATATCATCAACATTCAAAAAGGGGATGTCACCGGCCGGAACTACGCCATTGCCATGGATATTGGCACCACGACCATTTATGGCCAGTTGATCGACCTGAACACCGGCGAGGTTCTGGCCGAAAAAGGGGCGTACAACAAACAGATCAGCTATGGAGAGGACGTGATCACCCGGATTGTGTTTGCGGGCAAACCCGGAGGCTTGAAAAAACTCCATGAGGCGGTGGTTGAAAATATCAACGCCATCATCGAAACCATGTTGAAACGCTCCGATGTGAAACAGGATGAAATTTCAGCCATCACCCTGGCCGGAAACACCACCATGACCCAGCTTCTGCTGGAGATCAATCCCGCGTATATCCGCCTTTCCCCGTATGTCCCGGCATCCACTCTGTTTGCCCCCATTCCGGCCAAAGACATCGGGATCCATCTTGAAGATCATGCCACGGCCCTGGTTTATCCGGCCATTTCCAGTTATGTGGGGGGGGATATTGTGGCGGGCGTCATGGCGGCTGGAATGTACAGAAGCGATGAGATCACTCTGTTTATTGATATTGGAACCAACGCGGAGATCGTGATTGGAAACCGGGAATGGCTGGCCTGCGCCGCCTGTTCGGCGGGCCCCGCTTTTGAAGGGGGCGGCGTCACCTTTGGCATGAGGGCCGCCAAGGGGGCCATTGAGGATTTTTCCATTGATCCCAAGACGCTTGAGCCGATGAACATCACCATTGGCAATGTCCGGCCAAAGGGAATCTGCGGCTCTGGACTCATCGCCATCATCGCCACCATGTTCGAGTTCGGGGTCATCGACAGCCGGGGAAAATTCGACAGGGATCTGGACACCCCGCGCATCCGGGAGACCGACGGAATTTTTGAATATGTTCTGGCCTGGAAAGATGAGACCCAGGTGGACCGGGACATTGTGTTGACCGAGCCGGACATCGACAATCTGATTCGGGCAAAGGGAGCCATATACAGCGGTTTCATGACTCTTCTTGAAGAAGTGGGGCTTGGAATATCCGACATTGAGCGCATCTTTCTCGCCGGTGGATTCGGCAGCTCCGTGGATCTGGAGCAATCCATGGTCATCGGTCTCCTGCCTGAAATAGAGACCGATAAAATACGCTTTTTGGGAAATGCTTCCCTCATGGGCGCCAAAATGAGTTCTTTGACCAACCATGTCCGGCATGAGGTGGTGGAGGCGACCCACAAGATCACGAATTTTGAGTTGTCTGAAACCCCGTCTTACATGGATTCGTATGTCGCGTCTTTGTTTTTGCCCCATACGGATATGAATTTGTTTCCAAAATTAAAAGGTCGCATGGAGACCCGGAAAGCCCAAAAAAAACAAACGCCGAGTCCATGAGAATGGGTCGCTAAACCATGACCGATCCATACCCGGCCTTTTTTTCCGTCGTGGATTTTCCCCCGGAACGTTTTTTTCAAGGAGAATATGATTTTTAAAAAAATACCCGTCATTTTTTTCGTTCTCTTTTTTATTGCGTTGATGATGGGCGTCTCTTTTTTTTCCAACCTGCGCCTGTACGCGGATCAACCGGTCATGATCCAGGGAGGGCCAAAGAGTCTGATCATCCGGCCGGGGCAGGATTTCAAATCCGCGGCCATGATGATGAGCCGGGAAGGAATCATCAAAGAGCCGTTCAAATTTACGCTGTTCGCCGTTTTAAAAGGGTATGATAAAAAGATAAAGGCCGGGGAATACCTGTTTTCGTCACAGACGACGCCAAATCTGGTCTTAAGCGATCTGGTGGAAGGAAAGACCATCCTTTACAAACTGACCATCCCCGAAGGCTATGACATGCGCATGATCGCTTCGGTTGTGGCCAAAGCCGGGTTTGGGACTCGGGACGAATTTATGGACGTGGCCCAAGACACGGTTTTGGCGAGAAAGATGGGCATAGAGGCCCGGACGTTTGAAGGATACCTTTTTCCCGACACCTATTTTTTCCCCAAAGGGACGACCCCCGCCGTCGTGGTCGCGGCCATGGTCCAGCGGTTTCAATCGGTTTTTTCCGAGGGGTTGCGCCGCAGGGCCGAATCAATGGGCCTGTCTGAGCGCCAGGTCGTGACCCTGGCGTCCATCATTGAAAAAGAGACCGGGGCCGCGTTTGAGCGCCCCATCATCTCATCTGTTTTTCATAATCGCCTGAAACGAAACATGCGCCTTGAAAGCGATCCCACGGTCATTTATGGAATCAAAGATTTTGACGGGAACATCACTCGAAGGCATTTGCTGGAGGCGACCCCCTACAATACCTATGCCATTTTTGGACTTCCCCCCGGACCCATCGCCAGCCCGGGCCGCAAATCCATTGAGGCGGCGCTTTATCCGTCTGACACAAATTTTCTTTTTTTTGTCTCCAAAAATGACGGTTCCCATATATTTTCAGCCACCTTTAGGGAGCATAACCGCGCGGTTATGAAATATCAGAAACGGCGGCGGCCATTGAACCCTTAAATGTGGGAGATGTCATAGGCTCTTCGGTTTTATGCCGTCCATCCATGTTGACCAACGGGTAAAAATGCTTAGATTTTGATAAACAGAGGCCTTTTTTACGGACTAAAACAGTGTCATGGAATAAAACAAAGGAGGGTCAAGATGAAATATTTTGCATTCGCGTTGGCGGTCATGGCGGCCGCCATCATCGGCTTTGGTTGCGCGTCCAACGCCCAACGAACTCAACGACCGGCAACGGAGACATCGCCTGGAGAGATGGCGAACCCCGTTCCCAATGTGCGGGTGTTTGTCCCGGTGACGACGCCCTGATGGCCAGGGGATCGGCGCGCGGTTGATATGAATTCTGAAAAAAATCAACCGGAAATGACGAAAAAAGGGCGACACGATCTCCATAAAAAAGAGAAGAGACTGGAAAACAATCCAGGGAAAAATATAAATTTGGAAATCAATTCAGGAGCTGACCAATGAGACGCGAAAAAAAGAGAGGGTGGATGATTGCCGTATGGGTACTTGCGGCGACAGTGTTTTTTTGGGGTTATCAAAGCGCCTTTTCAGCCGACACTCCACTAAGGGGAGAAAGCGTTTATGTTCCTCTTTATTCAAATATTTACTATGGAGACAGAGAAAAGCCCTTTGAGTTGACCGCAACGCTTAGCATACGCAACACAGACACAAAAAAGGAGATCACGCTTATTTCCGTTGATTATTTTGATTCCAATGGAAATTTTTTAAAAAAATATGTGGAAGAACCCGTGAAATTAAAAAAACTCGCCTCAACTCGCTATATCATTAAAAGTAACGACAAGAGCGGCGGGTCCGGCGCAAAATTTATTGTGAGGTGGGAATCCAATGAATCTGTAAATCCCCCCTTGATAGAGGCGATTATGATTAGCACAAGAAGCGGGCAGGGAATTTCTTTTGTTTCCAGGGGGCTGCCCATAAAAGAATAATTCCTGCGGCGAAATATTTTTCGCCAGGCCATCAAACAGAATAAACTCGCAAAAAATCAAAGCATGGTCCGGTTTTATAACGGTCCGGTTTTATAACGGTCCGGCATGGTCTGGTGGGGCATTTTAAAACAGTCCGCAGCGGGATTTTTTATGAATTTGGCGAACAACATTTCTTTATGACGGTTTGAAACAGTCCAGGGGAAAAATGGTCATTTCCATCATTTTGAAAAAAATAAAGAGCGCCCTTACTGATCTGACGCCGATTATTCTGGTGATCGTTTTTTTTCAGATTTTCGTTTTAAAAAAACCATTCCCGGAAATGGGGGGGATCCTTTTTGGATATCTTCTTGTTTTGGCGGGTCTTGTTCTGTTTGTCCAGGGACTTGAAATGAGTCTGTTTCCCATTGGAGAGTCAATGGCCCATGCCTTGGCGCGAAAGGGGAGTCTCTTCTGGCTTCTCACTTTTTCATTTCTTCTGGGTTTTTCAACCACGGTGGCGGAGCCGGCGCTTATAGCCGTGGCTTCGGAAGCGGGGAAAATCGCCTCCAAAGCGGGCATTATCAAGCCTGGGGAGGAGTCTTTGGCGAAATATGCCCTTGGACTTCGAATCTCCGTGGCTTTTTCCGTGGGTCTTGCGATTCTTGTCGGTGTGATGCGCATTATCCGGGGATGGCCGCTTCATTATCTGATCATCGGCGGTTATGTCGTTGTGATGCTGATGACGATCATTGCTCCAAAGGAAATTATTGGCCTCGCCTATGATGCCGGGGGAGTCACCACATCCACAATTACAGTGCCTCTGGTGGCGGCTCTGGGAGTGGGTCTGGCCTCATCCATCAAAGGACGAAATCCTCTTGTGGACGGGTTTGGCCTGATCGCCTTTGCGTCGCTTCTTCCCATGATCTTTGTCATGGGTTACGGGGTGATTGTTTTTAGGTAAAAAAAGGTCTGTTTCTATGGAATTTATTGACCATTTTATCACAATTCTGATGGCCACCTGTCGAGATGTGTCGCCGATTATTGCTCTGATCATTTTTTTTCAACTTCTGGTCTTGCGCGAGACGTTTCATCGCCCATGGCGTCTTCTGGTGGGAGGCGTCTATGTCGTGATCGGTCTTACGCTGTTTCTGGCGGGGCTTGAAAAAGCGCTGTTCCCTTTGGGGATGATCATGGCCGACCAGCTCTCTGATCCGGCCTTTATTTATGGCGCGGGGAAAATGGCCGCTGATGTGGATTGGAAGGCGTATGGATGGGTCTATTTTTTTGCCGCCGCGATCGGTTTCTCAACCACCATCGCCGAGCCATCGCTGATTGCGGTGGCTCATAAGGCAAAAGATGTGTCGGCCGGAACCATCAGCCAAATGGGGTTGCGAATCGTTGTGGCTCTGGGGGTCGCGTTTGGAATCAGTCTTGGAACATTTCGCATTGTCACCGGAACGCCGATTTATATATATATTCTGATCGGTTATGTTATTGTCATTGCGCAGACCCTGTTTGCGCCAAAAAATATTATTCCCCTGGCGTATGATTTGGGAGGGGTCACCACTTCAACGGTCACGGTCCCGCTGGTCACGGCTCTGGGTCTTGGGTTGTCCGTCAATGTGCCGGGCCGAAATCCCGCTCTGGATGGTTTTGGCCTTATTGCCTTTGCCAGCCTTTTTCCAATCATAACCGTCATGGGCTACGCCCAGTTAATGGGTTGGCTCGCCAAACGGAATATAAAAAAAATGGAGAAAAAAAATGCGCTTTAAACTTATTTTATCTTCGGTAAAGGCCGCCATCACTGATACTGTCGTTGACGCCGCTAAAAATGAGGGGGCCACCGGAGCGACAATCATACCGGCCAGGGGGACGGGCATTCATGAGGCCAAAACTTTTTTTGGCCTTTCTCTGGAGTCGCAGACCGATATTATTATGTTCCTTGTGGAGGAGCATCTGTCGGATAAAATTTTAAACGCTGTAAAGGAGGCGGGAGATTTTCAGAAGCCGGGGACAGGCATTGCTTTTGTGCTTCCGGTTGAGCAGGTTGTGGGCCTGGAAAGCCAGATGAAACTATTTAAAGAAGAGGTCAGGGAAAATTATTTTTGATCAAACAGCGTCGAATCCGTCACCCCTCTTTTTCATGGAACACTTCGGGCGTCATAAAATAGCGAGGGGCGAATAAAACAGAATTTTCAACAATGGCATTTTTTTGCTGAAGGAGAGAGTTATGGAGTCTGAAAGGCCCTTGATCATACGGGCAAGAGATGTGATGCGAAAAGGGATTGTGTTTATTGACGGCATGGCCACGGTCAGGGACGCCGTCAAAAAAATGCGCTCTGAAAAAGTGGCGTCTCTTGTTGTTGAAAAACGGAACGCCGATGATGCCTGGGGCATACTGGTCGTTCAGGATGTGATTAAAGGGGCGATCATGGCCAACCGTCTTCTGGAGGATGTCCATGTCTATGAAATCATGACGAAACCGGTGATCACAGTACCGGCGGATATGGACATACGCTATGTCATCCATTTGATTATTCGGGCGGGCATGAGACGGGCTCCGGTGGAGGAAAACGGGGAACTCATCGGGATGATTTCATTGTCTTCCTTGATTCTGGAAAATGATTTCATTTAGGGTTCGCTCAACCTATCAGACTGAAGGCCCGACCGGTTTTGAGGCCGCATCGTCTCTGTTTCATTTCCCCGTGAAAAAATATTTCAGTCGGTTTAAAAACCGGTGGACTCTCATTTGGCAGTAGGCGATGTTCAGCGGAAAAAAGAGACGGGAGAGAGGCGGACCGCGTTGAAAGCGGTCGCCGAAAAAGGTGTTCCATGTCACGCTCTTCCTCCTTCGGTGTGAGAAGGCAGGTTCTATATTTTTTATTTTTTATATTTTCATCACTTATCTTGTCTTTTTTAATTTTTTTTTCAGTTTACCCCCCCCATAGTTATTGACAGCGTTATTTTTTCATCATATAGATAGAAAACAGAATAAAAATGTCTATTTTGCATCTTTCAAAGATCAGAATGATCTTTTCCATGTTTGGTTTATGCCCACTGTAAATAACAGAAAAAAAACAATAAGGGAATGGGGAAAATGAAAAAAAAAGTTTTAATGATTGGTTTAATGACTTTAATTCTATGTGGGTTTCATGTTGAATTGAGTTGGGGGTGGTTTTTCCCTGATCCTTGGAAGTCTGTTAGAGAGGAAGTGTCGAAAATAAACTGCGATATACTTCAGGACAGTCCGGGTTGTTCTCCACCACCTTCTCCTCCACCACCTCCTCCTCCTCCTTCTTCTCCTCCTCCTTCTTCTTCTTCTTCTGAGCGTCGTCCTGTTGTTGTGGGAAACTTATCAAGCCTGACAGACGGCGTTTTTTCATATGATCCGTTGAGTGAAAAAAATGTCCGTTGGCTGGGCGATTACGTTGAATTTGTGATCCGATATCCAAACACAACCTCAGACGCTTCCACTATAAAGATTGGAACCTTTCGCGACTTCAACGAATACTTGATTGAATTTTCGACGGATGGAATAGAATATCGGCGTGTGGGTTTGGGACATCAATATTCACACACGATGGACATTTTCGAATTTAACGACTTTTTTCCAAAAGGGACCAAATATTTCAGAATATCAGGAGTAACAGAAGGAACAGTAAGGGACGAGAATTCCTGGTATGGCTTAAGCGAATTTCAGTTGCTAAATGCGGTGGGCATTCCCTATAAACCTGAATCAATCAGTTCTAACGCAACCGTCATATATTCTCCCAATAACCCTAAAATAACGAAGTCCCTTAAAAATGCCATAGATGGCCATTTTGTCGAAGATTGGACTCCCTGGGGCGGTCTGGCCAGCGCATATTGGTTTAACATAGAAACTGAAATTTACATCGAATACCCGGAACCCGTCGACCTTAAGAGCATCGTCACTCAGGTGGATAATAATGATTACTATTTGGTTGAATATTCTAAGGATGGAAAAGCTTACCATAGCTTGGCCCTGATTACGCCGGAAGATGGAACTGTGAGATCGGGCATGAAGACCGTGCGGATCCCGAATATTGACTCATCCCGTTTTCATCCCCCTGCTTCGTTATCCGCCAAATATTTTAAAATAAGAGCCATTGGCGGCGATAACAATTATTCTCTGAGCGAGTTTTTTTCGCCTTCAATGTTCCCAACAAAAATAACGAATCCCTTTGGAATGGAATTTAGCTATATTGCGCCCGGCTCATTTATAATGGGCAGTCCCATTAATGAACGTGGACGAAACGAGATGGATCAGGAACCGCATGAAGTGACACTGAAGGACGCATATTATATGCAAACCACAGAGGTGACCCGAAAGCAATGGGCGGAGGTGATGTTAGATAATCCATCTGTGGATGAAAATGACAACCCTGACCATCCTGTTGCGAGGATTTCTTATGAGGAGGCGTTAAATTTTGTAAAGAGATTGAATAAGCGTTTCCCCGGCCACGGCTACAGGCTTCCCACAGAGGAGGAATGGGAATACGCGGCCAGGGCCGGAACCACCACGGCGTTTGCATTCGGTCCCTTCCTGTCACTGGATCAGGCCAACTATACTCCAGGATGTGTCGGGAGGAGAAGAGCTGTTCCAGTGGCCAGCTATATGCCAAACAACTGGGGTCTTTATGATATGCACGGGAATGTTTGGGAATGGACCCTCAAAGGTGTGGGGCGTGGAGGTTCTTTTTTGGAAGGGGGCATCACGGGAAGCGGGGCGGATTCATGCCGCTCTGCAAGCCGCCGTTTTTTGAAGGAAAATGCAGACGACTCAGACACTGGTTTTCGAGTCGTGATGTCGCATCCCTGATCTATGGTTGGCTCCTTCCCCATGATCGACAGCGGATGCGCCATGTGCGCGTATCCGCAATCAGGGAGGGCGCCGCAAAAACGCGTCCATCCTTATTTCCCCGCGAAAAAATATTTCAGTCGGTTTAAAAACCGATGGACTCTCATTTGGAAGTAGGCGATATTCAGCGAGAAAAAGAGACGGGGATCAAAATTGGGGTTTTTGACTTTTCCAAAAAAAGACATGTAGTGGACTGTGTCGGCCACGGATATGGTGCACCCTTTGGCATGAACCCATCGGGAGTTTCGATGCCTGAAACAGTGAATCAGGGTTTGGACGTTTTTTAAAATCATGTCATTGGATTTTGGCTTTTTGGGGCCGGCCGGTTTGACGTCTGTCTGTTTGGCGTCTGTTTGGCGGGCGTCTGCCTGTTTGGAGCATTTTTGGCCGCAGGCGTCATACGAGCTTTTGATCTCTATCTCTTTGCCGTCGATCTTCCCTTTCCAGCTGGCGCAGTCTCCCATGAAAACCACCCGCTCATCTTTTTTCAGGTTCAACGGTCCGGTGACAGCGCCAACGACAAACCGGATTTTTTTCATCTCCTGCTCCACATTTTTGGACTGTTGTCGGAATATATGAATGGCCTCCTGGAGTGATCCGGGGCAGCCGCCCCAGCAGTAATCCGAAGAATGCTTTTCCGGAAATATTCCCACCGTGCAGGAGACGCCGCTTTTTTCGTCAAAGTAGTCGTCGATGCGTTCCCATAAAAATTCAAATTCCCTTGTCCGCTCCCGGACCTCTTCCAGAGGGAAATCCCCGGCCAGATCAATCTCGTCCAGTTTCATGGGGCCAAATCCCCTTTCCGAGGCGAAACAAAGGTGAATCAGCTCCGCGGGGTCCATGTGGGCCATGTGGCAACCCACCGTGTCCACGGCGCAGGAATTGGTTCCCATGACAATGGCCCCCATGTGAAACGGAACCGGGGTGAGCATGGTTTTCTGGCCGGCGGAAATGGCGTCCACGGCGATGAATTTGGGTTGAATCACCGCTTGAAGATCCGCGATTTTATGTTCCAGAAACGTGTTGTGATCCATGAGACGCCAGGCGTCGTCCTGCAACCCGATGAAATTTTTAAGGCTCAAGGTGAGCCGGGTCCAGGGATGGGCCTTGAATTTGGGCAGGTTGATCAGAAAATCGCAGTCGGCCACGGGTTGGGGAACCACCATGTGATCCCGAAGGGTGTTTTTTCCGGGAATTTTCACCGGAACCTGCCGGACTTCCTCAAAATAGATGGTTTTGGCCTTGTGCTTTTTGATCACTTCGGGATAGCCCGCGTTTTTAAAACAGAATCGGGTGGGAATCGTGATTCCGGATCGCTCCCCCACGGATATCTCCTCCGCTTTTTCAGCGGTCTGGGTGACGGCGCCGAGAACGCCGTCCAAAAATTCTTTTCGGGTAAAGGCATGGGGAAATAGCGTGGGATGGGCCAGCACCACGTTGGGTTTCAAAAGAATTTTTCCGGATGGGACGATTCCCAGCTCCTCCATCCCCTCTTTGATAATGCCCTGAATTTTCGCCGGATCATAGCGGTCGCATTTCATGATCAACACCCGTTCTTTTTTCATTTCACGCCTCCCTTTGGCCTGTTTTCATACGGTTGGGCCCCATGCGTTTTGGTCTTATACCATCGGGTCTTATACGGTCTGGTCGCGCATGCTTTTTTGTCATATAACATATTGATTGACTAATAAAGAATAATTTGAGATTTTCAGGCCAAGAGAAAATAACGAATCCCATGGAAAATTAACGTCCACAGAAAGGAGAAGGCGATGTCATTTTTTGATTTTTTGTTGCATTCCAAGGCGCAGGCCGCGGCCCGGGAGGCGCGGGAATTTGTGAAAAACGAAATTGACCCTGAGTATTTAAAGGCCATGGATCGGGATGAGATCAAATTTCCAAGGGAGCTGTATGAAAAATTTGGCGCCCAGGGTCTTTTGGGAATCCGATTTCCCGAAGAATACGGGGGTCGGGGTCTGGACTGGGTCTCCGCCGCGGCGGTTCAGGCGGAAATCGGCTGCATCGGACCCGCCTGCGGGTGCGCGTATGTCATGCCGGACATTGTGGGGGAGGCGTTGATCCGTTTTGGGACCGAACAGCAGAAATTAAAATTTTTAAAACCGATGCTGGATGGAACCCTGGTCAGCGCCGAAGCCCTCACCGAGCCACGGGGGGGGTCGGATTTTTTCGGCGCCACAAGCAAAGCCGAAGACCAGGGGGATCATTTTCTGGTCAACGGGCAGAAACGGTTTGTGGTGGGCGCCGAGGGCGCGGATTTCTTTTTTGTCTATGCCCGCACGAATTTTGATCCCAAATCCGACCCCTACAGCCGGATCAGCTGCATGATCATCGAACGGGGTCCGGGGGTGGAGGTCGATTATCTGTATGGACTCATGGGAACCCGGGGCGGCGGCACCGGACGCCTCTCTTTCCGCAATGTCAAGGTTCCCAAGGCGAACCTCGTGGGACCCCTTGACGGAGGCGCGCAGGTCTTTAACCGGATGATGGTTCCCGAAAGACTGTGCAGCGCCGCGCCGGCCATTGGCGGGATGCGGGCGGCCCTTGAAATCGCGGCCCGGTATTCGGATCGGCGGGTGGCCTTTGGGAAACCCATCCGAAAATTTCAGGCGGTCAATTCCATGCTGGCCAAAGGCGCCACCCTCATGGACGCCAGCGCCGGAATTATTTTCCAGGCGGCCCTGGCCGCCGACAAACAGGACCCCAGGCTCAGACGGATTGTCAGCGAAGCCAAACGGTTCGCCACCGACAGCATGTGGGAGGTCTCCAACCTGGCCATGCAGATGCTGGGAGGGATCGGCTACACCGACATCTACCCGGTGGAACGGTTTGTGCGGGACGCCCGTCTCTGCCAGATATGGACCGGAACCAATCAGATCATGGACCAGCTGATCCAGCATGAATATTACGCGGAGGTTCTGGATGAGACCGGAAAATACAGGGACACGGAAAAAGACGGCCTCAACGCGTCGGATGAGTCGGAAAAAATATTCGACGACCAGGACATGTGGAAAGACTTTTAGAAGCGCCATTTGCGAAATATGGCAAAGAGCGGTCGCGCGCTGGAGGCGGGTCATGGCGCGCGCCGGTTCTTTTCTGACTATTTTAAGGTTAATATTAAAATAGTCTTGACTATTTTAACCCCAGCCTTAAAATAGTCGCGACTATTTTAAGGCAAAGTTTAAAATAGTCTTGACTATTTTAAGGTTTCACGTCAAATTTAGGCATGACCCGCAGAACCCTTTATAAAAAAATTTGGGAAAAACTCTCATCCTATAAAAATATGGTATTTGTCGCAGGCCCCCGGCAGTCTGGAAAAACGACATTCACATCTGAAATAGGGCGCCGTTTTTCCAACCGTCTTTATTTCAACTGGGATATTATCGAAGACAAAAAACGCCTGGTGGAAAACCCTTATTTTTTTGAGGGTCTCAATCGAACGGACGCCGCCGATCCCCTGATTATTTTTGATGAAATACACAAATACAAAGATTGGAAAAATTATTTAAAAGGGGTTTGCGACAAGTTTGACCACGGATATCACTTTCTGGTTTCCGGCAGCGGACGCCTGGATGTCTTCCAGAAGGGGGGCGATTCTCTGGCTGGCAGATACCTTATGTTTTATCTTTGGCCGTTTACTTTGGGGGAGCTTAGCCATGACCGAATGGGCCTGAATGATTTTTTATTAAACCCCTTGAGCATTGGCGCTCCAGAGAAAAGCGATTTTGAAATATGGGAAAATTTAAAGCGATTTAGCGGTTTTCCCGAACCGTTCTTAAAGGGCCAGGATGATTTTTACAGAATATGGTCATCGACCTACAGGCGCCAGCTCTTGAGGGAGGACATCCGCGATCTTTCCCAGATCAAAAACATAGACGTGGTGGAAACTCTTTTTTCCCTGTTGCCTGGGAGGGTGGGGAGTTTGGCGTCCCTGAATCATCTGGCATTAACGTTAAAGGTCTCCTATGAGAGCGTGAAAAATTGGATGCTCCTGTTTGAGCGGCTTTTTATGATTTTTTTTGTTTCTCCCTGGAAAAAGAGCGTTTCAAGGGCCATCGTGAAAGAGAGAAAGGTTTACCTGTTTGACTGCGCGCACATTGTTGACGATGGCATCCGCTTTGAAAATATGGTGGCATTGGAACTTTTCCGGGCGGTTTCGAATTGGAACGACGCGGGCGTCGGGGAATTTTCTCTTCATTTTATCCGAAACAAAGAAAAGGAAGAGGTCGATTTCCTCATCGCAAAACAGGGCGTCCCTTTTCTATTGATAGAGGCTAAATCGAACAACGCGAATATCTCCAAAAATCTTATGAAATTTCAGAGGCAATTGAATATTCCGGGGATTCAGTTGGTCGATGCCAAAGACGTGTATCGATCTGTTTCCAATGGGAAAAATAAAATCATGGTGGTCAGCGGCCCGGTGTGGCTGGCGCGACTTCCCTGGAGTTGACGCCCCGGCAAAGCGGCCTGGGTTTTTTCCCACAGCGTCGCCCATTGTCAAAGAAAAATTAAGAGCAAACGCCGGAGGCGTTGATCTGATGCCAAACCCCATGCCTGAAAAAACAGGTCATATCACCGAATCCATCATCGGAATTGTGGACCGGGTGACGTACCACAATCCGGAAAACGGGTGGTCGGTTCTTCGCGTCTCCCCCTTCAACAATCCCCATGTTCAAGAGACGGTGACGGTTCACCAGACCAAGGTGTTTGCGGGCGCCACCATGGAGTTTCATGGCGCCTGGACCCATCATCCTGAATTCGGGCGCCAGTTCAAGGCGACCCGCGGCGTTGAAAAAAAACCGGCCACCACAGCGGCTCTGGAAAAATACATCGGCTCGGGACTGATCAAGGGCGTGGGCCCCAAAACCTCCAAACGGATCGTCGATCATTTCGGAGGCGACACCCTGGACATTTTTGAGGAAAGCATGGACCGACTCATGGAGGTTCAGGGAATCGCCCACAAAAAGCTGGCCATGATCCGCGACGCGTGGTCAGAGCATCGCGCCATCCGAGAAGTCATCATGTTTCTCCAGTCCCACGGAATCAGCTCCCTGTTCGCCGTTCGCATCTACAAGACCTACAAAGACGACGCCATAAAGATCGTCTCCCAAGACCCGTATCGGCTGGCCAAAGATTTTTACGGCATCGGTTTTTTTTCGGCGGATAAAATCGCTTTGAGCATCGGCTTTGAGAGGGGAAGCCCCGAAAGAATCACCGCCGCCATCCGGCATGTTCTCTCGGCCAGCCGGGAGATGGGGCACTGCTACCTGACCCTGTCCCAGACGAAAAAAGGGGTCAAAGAGCTTCTGGAGGTGGAGACCGACCGGCTGGTGCCGGCTCTGGTGGATCAGATGCGGGAGATGCGGGAAATCATGACCCGGAGAGTCGTCAACGAACAGGGCGCCGGCGAGCTGGCCTGTTACTCAAAATCGCTTTTTTTTGACGAGCTGCGCGTGGCGGAAAAAATTTTCATCATGGGGCGACAGACCCCGGCCCATCTGGAGACCCTGGACATGGCGCGTGTGGAGAGTTGGGTGGAGACGTTTTGCCGATCCAGGGATCTGGTTTTAAGCCATGAGCAGGACGCGGCTCTCAAAGGGATCATTCGGGAAAAATTTTCCATTCTCACCGGAGGCCCCGGTTGTGGAAAAACCACCCTTGTGCTGGTTCTCGCCAAACTTCTGGGAGCCATGGGGTTGCGCGTTTTACTGGCGGCTCCCACGGGTCGGGCGGCCCAGCGTATGATGGATGTCATCGGCCGGGAGGCCAAAACCCTTCACCGCCTTTTGGAATGGAAATCCGGGGGATTTGCCAGAAATGATGAGAACCCCCTGGACGCCGATTTTATCATTGTGGATGAATGCTCCATGCTGGATATCAGCCTCACCGCCTCTTTATTGAAGGCGGTCCCGGAAAAGAGCCAGCTTCTGTTCATCGGGGATGTGGATCAACTGCCGTCCGTGGGCGCCGGCAACGTCTTGAAAGACATCATCGCATCGGGCGTCGTCCCCTGCCACAGACTGAAAACGATTTTCAGGCAGGCCAGCGCCTCCCTGATTGTGCAATACGCCCATGAGATCAATCAGGGCGCCATTCCCAGAATTGATTCCCCCTTTGAACATCCAAAACTATGGGAAGATGGGGCCGATTGCCTCTTTATCGACTCGGACGAAGGAACCCAAGAGCAGCTCCGCTTTATCTCCAGAGCCCGGCGGATTGATAAAATCCGGGAGGCGGCCAGACGCCCGGATCCCGGCTGTGACCTTTATGAGTTCCGGGTCGATGACCCGGCGCCTCCCTATGAGACGGAGATGACCATCCCGGACAAATTCCGGCATGTGGACATGGAAAAATTGTTGAATTCGGAAAATACGTCCGAAGAGCTTCTTTCGGTTTTGAAAAAGGTTCATCCCTGGTCCTCCCTCCATTATGGCCTTTCGGCGTCTGCAACCGTGAAAAAGCTTTATGTCGATTGGATTCCAAAATATCTGGGGCGGGATCAGGAGATACAGATACTGACTCCCATGACCCGGGGAAGCCTGGGTTCCATCAATTTAAACCGCGTGATTCAGACCGCGGCCAATCCCCCGAGGGCCGGGAAAAGAGAGCTTAAGATCGGGGATCGTCTGTTCCGGGAAGGGGATCGGGTCATCCATCGGCGAAACAATTATGACCTCGGGGTGTTCAACGGAGACATCGGCGTCATTCGAAGGATCGACAATGAAGAGTTGACCTGCGCGGTCTCTTTTTTTCCTGATTTCAGAAATGTTCAATACCAGCGGGAAAACATTATGGAGCTGGATCTGGCCTATGCCATCACCATACATAAATCCCAGGGAAGCGAGTTTGGAGCCGTCATCATCCCGGCCCTGACCCAGCATTTTAAAATGCTTTTCAGAAACCTTATTTACACAGGGATCACACGGGCAAAAAACTTTGTGGCCCTGGTGGGGAGCCGGAGAGCGCTGGCCATGGCCGTTCGAAACAGCGACATCGCAAAGCGTCAAACCTGCCTCCAGGAGCTTCTTAAACAACGGACCGCTCCATTCAAGTGAAAAGCAGGTCGGGATATTCGTTTTGATTCTTGACAGGACGCCATAAACGGGTTATAAAAAATTTTTATTTGTTGGAAAGGATGCGGCGCGGAGCCTGGGTGGCGGAATTGGTAGACGCAAGGGACTTAAAATCCCTCGGTCTTTATGGCTGTGTGAGTTCGATTCTCACCCCAGGCACCATGTAAAAAAAATTTGGACTTCGAATGGCTTTGCTTGCAAGATTTTCTCATTGGTTCATGCGCCAGTCAACGCGCCCTGAGCTGCTTTTTTTCATTCTGTTTTCCTCTGAAAATCGTTATTGACGGTTCATGGAAAGCGCATGTTTGCGTTGTCCTTTTTTTTATGAATTCAAGCCGCGCCACTTTTCCCCCGATTGAAAAGAACGTCTCCATCCAACTGAAGGCTGATGTGAGGCTTAATCTGATCCGTCAACGGGATTTTAAATGAAGACCGGAATTTTTTAAATGGAGGGGTTGCGATGGCCAAAATAAAGGAGTTAGATAAAAAAGAAACGCGCGGTCAAGATATAAATGAATATTGCAGAGTGGCGTTAAACCATTTTTTTAATCTGCATACCATGGAAGCGCTAAAGAATGATGTGTTTGAAAAATTAAATGAGACACATGAAAAAATATTTTTCAGAGATTTAAATTCTTTTGTCAAAAAGAGAACGTCTTTATCGGAAAAAAAGAGAATACAGGTCGCCTCTTTTCTCGGGTTCAAATATGAGGAATTCATCGCGCTGGGTCGAAAGCTGGTCGATCTTAAAAAAGAGGACGGGCTGTTCGATGATGATCATACCGACCCCGACGCCTTTGCGTTGAATCTGTCCGCCGCAAAGACATTCCACGAAATTCAGAAACGGCACAACCTTTCAGATCGAGACATCGCCAAGTGCCTGGATATTGATTTAATGGATTACATGTTCAAACAACGGGGCCTGCTTCCGTTTTCTTTTGAGGAAATTTCGTTGGTTTTTGGAGAAATCGGAAAAAAGAGCCCCGATTTTGACGATTCCATGGAACGCTCGAAGGAATAAAAAAAAAGAATGGACCCGCTTTTCCCCAGGGACGCGAGACGGGTCCAAGCGCGGAATTAAGATCGGCTCCCGCACAAAAAAAATCCCGCCCCACCCCGCGCAAAACAGTCGCCGAAAAAGCGTCATCGGCGTCAAATTCATTGTTGAACGAACCCTTGTGTCGGTTAATGATCACCGACAATATACCCTTCTCTTCTCAATCCCCGCATTGATCGTTTTTTCTCCTCCTCATCTATTTTTATTTTTCGCTTTTTTTTTCAGAGTCCGCGCGCAATTTGCCAAGGCAATGCTTTTATTCAGCGGCGTTGGCGAGCCAGGAAGCGTTTTATTGACATTTTGGCATAAATATTTTACTTTGCGCCAAGAGGACATGCCATGACATTGGCAACCATCACGACAAAAGGCCCGGCATTATCATATCAGGCCGGCATCTAAAAATGAACGGTGAAGTCCATTTAAAACACAGCGCAGGACAATGAATCGCATGAGCAAGGGCATCACGAAACAACAATCTGATTTTATTCTCTACACATTAAAGGTGTCATCATCCGTTTTAAAAAAAAATAAACAATGGGGGGCGCCATGTATAAAAATGATGGTTTATGTCCGATTTGTGGGGACGGTTTATTAAAAGAAAAAAAAATTCAAGAAACTTTTGAGTATAAAGGGAACCGTTTAAGCATTGATAATTACATTGTCTATGAATGCTCTGAATGTGAAGAGTCTTTGGTTGATCCTAAAACGTTAAAAGAGACTGAAAAAAGCATCAGGAATTTTCACAGAAAGGTCGATGGCCTTTTAACATCTGAAGAGATCAAGGAAATAAGAACGTCTCTGGGACATACTCAAGAAACATTTGCCCGTATTCTGGGCGGAGGCGTCAAAAGTTTTGCGAGGTATGAGAATGGTTCTGTGACTCAAAGCAAACCCATGGACAACTTATTGCGAATTGTCAAAGAATTCCCATACACATTAATCCTTCTGGATAACGGGAATCATAAAAATGTGTCAGATGAGCCAAATTATATTTTATGGGACGCAACCCAAAGAAAAACATTTTTTTTGTCTGAAAAATCTGAATACGCTGGCATTGCATTGGGCGACAAGACCCGCTGTAAAGTCCCGCAAAAAAATCATACCTTTCGCCAATAAATAAACTAAAAATAGCAAAAACAACCGCGCAAAAAAAATCCCGAAAGGATAAAAAAATGACTCAAGCCCAAAAAATAACCCAAACCAACGATGGATCATTGATCGTTCCCAATACCCCCATTATCCCTTTTATCGAGGGAGACGGCATCGGCCCGGACATCTGGAAGGCCACGAAAATGGTTCTGGACAGCGCCGTGGCCACCGCCTACGCCGGTAAACGAAGCATGTCCTGGCTGGAAATATACGCGGGTGAAAAGGCGTTTGACAAAACCGGGCAATGGTTGCCTGACGAAACTCTGGAGGCCATCCGGGAGCATGTGGTCGCCATCAAAGGCCCGTTGACCACGCCGGTGGGGGAGGGAATGCGAAGCCTGAACGTGGGCATACGTCAGAAGCTGGATCTCTACGCCTGCGTGCGGCCCTCCAAATACATCGAGCATGTTCCCAGCCCGGTGAAAAATCCTGAAAACATCGACATCACCATTTTCAGGGAAAACACCGAAGACCTTTACGCCGGGATCGAGTGGGAGTCGGGCACAGACGAGGTCAAAGCGGTTCTGGAATTTTTAAACAAAAAAATGGGCGTGGCCCTGCCCGCGGATTCGGGGATCGGGATCAAGCCCATCAGCCCGACCAACACCAAACGGCTGGTGAAAATGGCCATTGAATACGCCATTGAAAACAGCCTGCCCAGCGTCTGCCTGATGCACAAGGGAAACATCATGAAATTCACCGAAGGCGCGTTTTGCAAATGGGGCTACGAGGTGGCGGCGGAACATTTCGGCGATGTGACGATCACGGAAAAAGAACTGTACGAAAAATATGACGGTCAGAGGCCCCAAGGGAAAATCGTCATCAAAGACCGCATCGCGGACATGCTGTTTCAACAGGTTCTTTTGCGTCCCGACGAATACCATGTCATCGCCACCCCCAATCTGAACGGCGATTACATCTCGGATGCCCTGGCGGCCCAGGTGGGTGGGTTGGGAATGGCGCCCGGCGCCAACATCGGGGCGGACTGCTCTGTTTTTGAAGCGACCCACGGCACGGCGCCCAAATACGCCGGGCTGGACAAGGTCAACCCCGGCTCCCTGATTCTCTCGGGCGCCATGATGCTCAATCACATGGGATGGAAAGAGGCGTCGCAGTCCGTGGAAAACGGTCTTAAACGCGCCATCGCGGACAAAACCGTCACCTATGACCTGGCGAGGCAGATTTCAGGCTCGAAAAAAGTCTCATGCTCGGGTTTTGCCGAGGCGGTGGTCAGAAAAATTCAAGGAAAATAAACTCAGAAAAAACAAAAAAAGGGGGCGCGCGCATGAGGGGTCTTTTGATTCGATGGCTGGTCTTGACAGGCTCAGTGATTATCTGTTCATTTTTGCTGGATGGCATTTACGTCAGCGGATTTTTTTCCGCTCTGTTCGCCGCCGCCATCCTTGGAATATTAAACGCGTTTTTCAGGCCCGTGGCGCTTCTTCTGACGCTTCCCATCAATCTGCTAAGCCTTGGCCTGTTTACGTTTGTGATCAACGCGGCGTTGCTGAAAATGGTTTCCGGTTTGGCGCCCGGTTTTCATGTGTATGGATTTTGGCCCGCCATAGTGGGCTCTTTTTTAATCAGCGTGGTCAGCTGGCTGCTGAATTCGTTTATCAACCAGCGAGGGGATATCCAATACATTGATCTGAAACACAAAGGGGGCGACCGGTGGGAATGAGTAAAAACGATGGCCCGCCCCAAGCATTTTCACGACCCTTTGGGGAGCGCAAACAGTAAATGGCAAAAATATAATGAATCAATAAAAAAAATATTGTAATATGTTATATTTTGTGTTTATAAACAGCCAATGAAGGTTTGCCCCCTGTGAGTAAAAAAGGACAATGCTTGCGGGGTATGTCATCGTTTTATGCAATAGCTTAAATAAAGGAGGAGTCTGTTGTGGCAGAAGAAGGAATAGTCAAATGGTTTAGTGGCAAGAAAGGGTACGGCTTTATTGAAAAAGAAGATGGGAATGATATCTTTGTTCATTTTTCAGCCATACAATCCGAAGGATTTAAGACCCTTGACGAGGGTGACAGAGTCTCCTTTGAAGTGGAAGACGGAGCTCAGGGTCCGGCCGCCAAAAATGTCTTAAAACTGTAAAAAACATGAGAATCACAAAAAGGGGCGTTTGACTTGAAATATAAGTAAAACGCCTCTTTTTTTTGTTTGAGTCGGTCTGTTTTTTTACCCATGACCATAGCGGGTGGGGTCTGCGACGCCAGCCTCCGCAAAACCCTGTTTTCTCAACGCGCAACTGTCGCATTCGCCGCAGGCCAGGCCATCGTCGGATGGATCGTAGCAACTGTGCGTTTTTGAAAAATCGACCCCCAGCTCAATCCCTTTTTGTATGATCCGGGCTTTGGTCATATGGAGCAGGGGCGTCCTTATTTTAACGATTGTCCGGCCTTGGACCCCGGCTTTTGTGGCCAGGTTCGCCATTTTTTCAAAGGCGGCGATGTATTCGGGCCGGCAGTCGGGGTAGCCGCTGTAATCAATGGCGTTGACGCCGATGAATATATCCGAAGACCCCAGGGTCTCGGCTTTTGCCAGGGCATAGGAAAGAAATATGGTGTTTCGCGCCGGGACATAGGTGATGGGAATGTCGTCGCTTTTTTCTCTGGAGGCTTTGGGCACCTCCATCTGATCCGTGAGCGCGGACCCGCCGATTTTATCAAGGCCCAAATCCAAAATCAGATGGTCCCTGGCCCCGAAGTCACGGGCCGCCCGTTGGGCCGCGGCCAGTTCCGAGACGTGCCGCTGGCCATAATTGAAACTAAGGGCATACAGATCAAAGCCAAGGTTTTTGGCCATGGCCAGGCATGTGGTTGAATCCAGCCCTCCGCTTAGAAGGACCACTGCTTTCTGTTTTTTCGGCATCTGTTTTTCCTTAAATATGTTATGTTTATTTAATCGCCTGGCAAAGTTTAACACCGCCATTCCGGCGCCATCAAACCGCCGCGCCGGGCTTGGATGCAAACCGGATATATAGCCGCTGTTTTGGGAAAATGTCAACAGCCAAACGCCATGCTCTCATAAAAAGTAAAGACAGGTTGGGTTTCGTCCCTCAATCCAACCCTCAAACGGCCGTCATTAATCGGCATTGAAATCACGCCATGCCGCGTCTGTTTGTCCATCCATTTTTTTACGAGGTTATGGACCGTCGCGGGGCTTAAATTAAATTTAAAGGTCGCCCTTAAAAAAAAATATGAACTCAATTTGTCGATTAAAAAACAGGGTGATGGAATATGAGTGGGGATCCCGCACGGGAATTCCCAGGCTTTTGGGTCTAAAAGAGCCGTCCGACCATCCCATGGCCGAGCTTTGGATGGGCGCCCACCCCAAAGCGCCCTCCCAGGTCAAAGACGGGGGACGATGGGTCTGTCTGATGGACGCCATTGAAAAAAATCCCGAGGATATCCTGGGACGCCAAACCGCTGAAATCCATTCAAACAGACTCCCTTTTCTGTTTAAAATACTCGCGGTGGAAAAACCCCTTTCCATTCAGGTTCATCCCGGAAAATCAGAGGCTTGTCACGGATTTAAACGGGAATCGGAACAGGGCGTTCCCATTGAGGCGCCCCAGAGAAGTTACAGGGATAAAAATCATAAATCGGAGATTATCTGTGCCATTAGTCGGTTTTCGATGATGGCCGGGTTTCGGAGTCTGGACGATATACGACGAAATGTCAGGAGATACTGCCCGGAGAGTCTGAAAAAACAATGGGGCCTTTTTCAAAGCCATCTGGCCCCGTTGGGATTGAAGCGGTTTTATCACTCGGTGATGACGCTCTCCCCCGACGCCGGGGACCGGGTCATCCATGAGGCTCTCAGCCGGGCTGGCGTTGAAACCGATCAAGGGGATGAGACCGGCGCATGGATGGCCCGACTCCATAAATCGTATCCCAGAGACATGGGCGTCATCGCCCCCCTCTTTTTCAATCTTTTCTCTCTTGAACCGGGTCAGGCCGCCTATATTCCATGGGGAACCCCCCATTGTTACCTCATGGGTCTGGGGGCGGAGCTGATGAGCAACTCGGACAATGTGATCCGGGGGGGGCTGACATCCAAGCCAATGGATATCCCGGAGTTTTTGCGGGTCATGGACTGGGAAAAAATCGGCGGCCGTAAAATTAAACTCGTCTCTGAAATTAAAATGGCTGGCGGAACCGACCCTGAAACCGATCCTGAAACCGGCGCTGAAACCGGCGCTGAAACCGGCGCTGAAACCGGCGCCGGGCATCTGTCTGGACCCAAAATCATCCGCCCGAAAAAAATCGGCGACGGGGAGCGGGTCTATCCCACAGATTCAAAAGAGTTTCGGCTCTCATTCATTGACGGCTCCCAAACCGAAACCAGAACCGTCTCATCCAGCCAAAGTGTGGAGATTCTTTTTTGCGTGGATGGGCGGGCCGCCATCAGAGAGACGGACTCCGGCCGCATCACGCGCCTTGGCCAGGGAGAGTCGGTGATTGTTCCGGGTTGCGTGGAAAGATACTCCATCGAAGGCGCCGCAAAAATATACAAGGCCTCTGTGCCCGCGTTCATGTCCTGAACGCCGCCCTACCCCTCAATCTCGTATTCAAGCCGTTTTTTGTAAAGGGTTTTTCGCGTGATCCCGAGTATTCGAGCCGCTTCGCTCTTGTTTCCCCCGGTGGCCTCCAGGGTTTTGACAATGGCCTCTCGCTCCACTTCCCTCAGGGGTTTGTCCCCGGTCAATTCCGATGGATTTAAAAAATCGGCGTCGCTGGTTTTATTTTTATCGGGATCATTCTCATGGGGATGGGCGTTGAAAGGCGCCTGGCCCTGAAAAAAATCCTGAATGCCCAGATAGTCGCCCGCGCCCAGCGCCACCCCTCTTTCGATGGCGTTCATCAGTTCCCGAACGTTTCCCGGCCAAGGGTTTTTCACAAGAAAATCCATGGCCTCCGGGGTGAAGCCCGCCATCTTTTTTTTATTTTTTTTCGCAAAATCCGTCAAAAACCGGTTGGCCAGAATGGGGATGTCCGATGGGCGTTCCTTTAAGGGAGGAATATCAATGGCAATGACATTCAGCCGGTAAAAAAGGTCTTCCCGAAATTTTCCCTCCCGTATCATGGAGGCCAGATTTTTGTTTGTGGCCGCCATCACCCGAACATCCACCTTGACGATATCTTCTCCCCCCACCCGCGTCACTTCCCGCTCCTGGAGCGCTCGCAACAGCTTGGCCTGCATGGGCCAGGGCATTTCGCTGACTTCATCGAGAAACAGGGAGCCTTTGTCCGACTGGATGAATTTTCCGTCCCGTTGTCTGTCCGCGCCGGTGAACGCCCCTTTTTCATGCCCGAAAAGCTCTGAGTCGAGAAGGGTATCGGTCAATGCCGCGCAGTTGATCTTTACAAACGGGCCGTCTTTTCTGTAACTGTTGTAATGGATGGCGCCGGCGATCAATTCCTTGCCGGTCCCGGATTCCCCCTGGATCAAAACCGTGGCTTCGGATATGGCGATTTTTGAAACCATTTCAAGCAACCGGGTCATGGGGGGGCTGTTTCCAACAATTCCCCGCCGGTCAAAGCCTTCTTTCAACCCGTGGGTTTCGCTCCGGCGCCGGGTGTGCTCCATGGCCCGTTGAATAATGGTTTTCAGGTTGTCAAAATCCAGGGGCTTTTCAAGATAATCATAGGCCCCTTTTTTCAACGCGTTCACGGCTGTTTCCACCGAGGAATAGGCGGTCATGATGACCGTCGGAACCGCCGGGTTGAAAGAGATGATCTCTTCTAAGGCCTGGATGCCCGAGACCTTGACCATTCGGACATCCATCAGGATTAAGTCAAAGGGCCGCTCTTTGGTTTTTTCAATGGCCACGGATCCGTCGTTCGCCTCTTCGATGCGGTATCCCCATCCTCCCAAAAGAGCGGAGAGCATGGTCCGGTGAGCGGCGTCGTCATCCACGATTAAAATGGTCTGTTTGTCGCTTTGGTTGTGGCCGTGGCTTTGTTTTATATTACGGGGTTTTATATTACGGGGTTTTATGTTATGGGGTTTCATGTTACGGACGCCTTTTTAAAAATAGTGTGAAGCAGGCTCCCCGGGGTTTGCGATTCGTCGCCTTTATTTCTCCCCCGTGGGCGTTGATAATGGTATGCGCCATGGCCAGGCCGAGGCCTGATCCAGAGGCTTTGGTGGTAAAATACGGGTCGAAAAGTGTGTCCATGTCTCCTTGAAAAATGCCGGCGCCCGTGTCTGAAATATCGATCACGACGCCGTCTTGCTCATGGTCGTCGGAAAGGCGAACATTGAGGACGCCGCAGTTTTGGGCCGTCGATTTTTCCCCGGTTTCTGGTTTTCCGGTTTCTGGTTTTCCGGTTTCCATCTCTTGGTTTTCTGTTTCCATGGATTCCAGGGCGTTTAAAAAAATATTTAAAAAGACCTGGGCCATCCGGTCGCCGTCCGCCTGGATTTTTGGATTTTTTGCGGAAAAATCGACGGTGATTTTAATGTTTTTTTCACGCGCCTGGCCAGCGATCATTTTAAGGGAATTTTCCAGGAGATTTTTAATATTCACAGGGGTTTTTGAAACCGACATCGGTTTTGCGAATTCCAGAAGTTGCCCCACGACCCGGTTGACCCGGTCGATCTCATTGATCATAATGGAAGAGATGTGGGCATTTTCCCTGACATTTCCATACCGTTCCATGAAATAGGTGGCAAACCCCTTTATGGAGCTTAACGGGTTTCGGATCTCATGGGCCACCCCCGCCGCCAGACGGCCCACCGAGGCCAGGCGACGGGAGGCTTCGATTTCGTTGCGCAACCGTTTGATCTGGGTTAAATCTTTTAAAAGAAAAATATGCCCCAGGCAGGTTCCATTTTCATCCCGGATCATGGAGATGTTGACCTGGAGGGGAATGTCCGTCTTTTTGACCCGGCAATTCATCTCTTGCTCCAGGGACGTCGTCGCCGTTCCCATGGCGGCGGACAGGTCCCGCAGTTTTTTGGGGAGCGCGTCTTTGACATCTCGTCCAATGAGATGGGCCGGGTCGGCGTCCAGTATTTTTCCGGCGATGTGATTGAAAAATTTCACCTCCCCATTTTCATCCGTCGCCACAAGCCCGGTGGGCACATTTCGGACCAGGTGGCTTGAAAAGGCTTTTTCCCTGGAAAGGGCGATCTTTGCCGAACGGCGATCCTGAAATGAAAAGAGCAGGGTCATTCCTCCCAGACCGATCAGAAGCAGGATAACGCCCATGACAATGGTGTGCTGGGTCTCTGATTTTCTGGCGGCCTCCATGGCCCCCATGTCCAGCCCCACGAATATCACCCTTGGCATCATCAGAGTGGCGGGCGCCATTGTCTTGGGGCGGGGCGCCCTGGGCAGGGGGGGTTGATATCCATCCGGGGGGGTCAATGAAGGCAGAAATCGTCGGTACACCTCAAATACTTTTTTGCCGTCAGGGGTTTGGGCCACCCGCGATTTCAAATCTTTGGATTGCGCGATTTCTTCAAGATTCACGCCATTTCCATACAGCCCGAAAATATAGGCCGGGGAGCTGTGGGACAGAATCAGTCCGTTGACGTCCACCACCAGAAGGTAGGCGATGTCGGGCTGGTCCCCGGTTTCAAGCAGGAGGCGCCCCAGTTGAGGATCGCTCCAGTGCCATCCCATCTGGCTGGCCCGGCTTCCCGCCTCGATGGAGCGAATGATGGCGCCCCCTTTTTCCATCAGCATGCGGGTGAAATATGTTTTTTGCCGGTTGATATTGACAAAGGAGACATAGGCCAGTATGGGGAGCAGAATGAAGATCGCGCCCGCGAGTATCCAGGGCGCGGCCCCGGCCTGGAACAGGGTGGTGTTTGATTTTTTTGGCATAGGAGAAAAAATGGTCCCGAACATTAAAAATCGGACAGTAAACATCGGACAGTAAAAATCGAATAGTAAAAATCGGTCGCGCAAGAAAGGCCAACAATTCACGATTTATTCTTGATTTATAAAGGGCCATCCATTATTATTTTTTCTCTTAAACACTAACACAGATTGATCACGTTCATCAACTCTTAAAACCGACATGAAACCACTGTTTAAAAAAATAAGGGTTCGCTGAAAATGCAACGTTATTTTCGATCGAGCCCTAAAACGAAAAAAGGAGAAACGGATGCCGGATCAGACATCCTCTGAAATAAAGCGACTTATGGAAGAAGAAGAAGCGAAAAGAGCCTTGGCCAGCGAGAGTTTTGCCTCCGTTCAAAGACGAAACCATGCCGTAAATATCTGCGATGTTTTCAAAAACCATCGGACGCGACTGGAAATCGACCCCCGTTTTTTGTTCGACATTCATCGGGACGCCGCCAAACAGTTGCCGGACATCATTGAAAAGCGACCCTGGAAAGTCGTGGGGGGCCAAACGTTTGGCCCGTCCCATGACCGGGAGTTTTCAAAAAAGCGGCGCATCGGAATCGTCTTTTCAGGAGGGGGGGCCCCAGGGGGCCACAATGTCATCGCGGGCCTTTTCGACGCCGCAAAAAAAGCCAACCCTGAAAATGAGGTGGTTGGATTTCTTTGCGGCCCCGCTGGAATCATTGAAAAAGAGGCCGTCTTGCTGGATGAGACCATCATTGACGCCCACAGAAACCGGGGCGGTTTTTTCATGCTGAAAACGGGCCGGGAAAAGATCGACACCGACGAAAAAATCACGCGTTCAAAACAGACCTGCAAAGATATGGGGATCGACGCCCTGGTCATTGTGGGAGGGGACGATTCCAACACCAACGCCGCCTTTTTGGCCCAACACATGTTCAAAGACGGGGTTCAGGTCATCGGCGTTCCCAAGACCATCGACGGCGATGTGCAGGTGAAAGACAGCCGGGGGGCCGTTCTTTGCGCCATCTCCTTTGGATTCCATTCAGCGGCGCGGGCCTTTTCCGAATCCATCAGCAATCTTTGCTCCGACTGCGCCTCCGACGTAAAATACTGGCACATCTGCAAAGTCATGGGCCGATCCGCCAGTCATTTGGCTCTGGAAGTCGGCCTCCAGACCCATGCCAACATCACTCTGATCGGCGAGGACATCGCCGAATACACGGACAAAGAAAAAGAGAAAAAGGCCAGGGAGGCGAATGTCATCGACAGCTCCGCCTATGGAATGACCCTGCGCCACCTTTCCAGGGTGATTTGCCGGGGCATCGTAAAAAGAGCGGCGGTGGGAAAAAACTTTGGCGTCATCGTGCTGCCGGAAGGGGTTCTGGAATTTATAAATGAAATACAGACATTTATCATAAAGTTAAACGCCATTATCGGCGACTACAACCGAACCCACGACTCGGATTTTCACAAAGAGTTCCCCCTGGCGGGCGACCCGTTGGAATACCTCGGGCGCCTGGCCCGCCTCTCCAGGGAGGAAGGGACGTTTTCGTTGTGGAACACCCGGGATGACGATCTGTTCAGCGAGTTGCCCGATTTTTTCCAACAGGGGTTGCTCTCAAGAAGGGACAGCCACGGGAACTTTCAGTTCTCGGTGGTGGAGACCGACCGCGTCATCATGGACATGGTTCGGGATTACCTGGATATTTTAAAGGAACAGGGGCGTTACAAGACCGGCGTTGAGCGATCCTTTTACAAGGAGACGCTGGAAAAAGAGGGCCTGGATCCAGAGGCCTTTGGCCCGGCGCTCTTTGAAAATTATCACAAACATGGTGGCGCCGACGCCTTTTTGATGGTGAAAGAATCCATTATTTCCATGAAAACCTTAAAGAGCGCCCTGGAAAAAGAGGGACGGATCGAAAAAGAGGGGCCGATCCCGTTGGCCGTGGAAAAAATATACCAAAAATCGGTTCCGGAGTTCAACACCCAGACCCATTTTTACGGGTACGACGGCCGGGGGAGCGATCCCACCCTGTTTGACTGCGCATACGCCCAAAATCTTGGACTCACGGCGTTTTCCCTCATCGCCAATGGCGCCACCGGCCAGATGGCGGCCATCCGAAACCTTGAGGCCGGTTTTTCAAAATGGGAGCCCATGGGGATTCCCATCGCCCCCCTCATGCACCTTGAAGAGCGAAAGGGAAAACTGGCGCTTGTGATTGAAAAAAGCGTCGTCGATTTAAATTCCCTGGCCTTTAAAGTCGCAAAGGCCAATCGGGAGCTATGGCTGGCCGCCGTTTCCGGGCCGGACCCATACCGGAAGCCCGGCGCCATGTCCCTTTCCCCCGGCGAAGACGAGGATCGCCCCATCACCCTGACTTTAAACGGGATGGCCCGGCAGAGCGCGGAATAATAAGAGCCTGTTCAACCATTTTAAAAGAAGGCCGGTTTGCAGATGACTTCTCTGACGCACAGGTCAAAGAGATTCGACTGACCGGCCGGTTTTACGACCAGCGCCGCATCCGCGCCTTTGGAGCTTCCGCCGATGGCGATAATGTCTTCCCCGGACAAATGCCCCGCGTCCGTCGCCATGATGGACACCTCCACCGCGACTTTCACCCCCTGGCCAAACAGTTTCAATGTCGCCGCCATGAGAAGGGCCGGAGGGCATCCCCCAAATTTTTTCGCGATGGAGCGCTCCACCCCTGAAAGGGCGTGGGTCGCGGAAATGACCCGGACCCCTTTTTTTTCCAGATCGCGTCTCACCTCTGGTTTCATGACCGATTTGAACGGCTCTTTGAACCCGGCGTGATAGGTCGCCGCTGTGATGGCAAAGCCCGAAAACCGTTCAAGGGCTTTATACGCGGTGTCGCCGCTGGTGGAGGCGATGACCAGCTCGGACAGCCCGAGGGTTTGGGCCCGGTCATGCGCCGCGGCCAGAGTCGCTTCGGTGTTGGCGGTTCCGGGTTTTTCAAAATACATGGCGCGTCTCCTTTTTTTTTTATTTTTTTTTATTTTTTTTTATTTTTTTTTATTTTTTTTTATTTTTTTTTGATTTTTTATTTTTTTGGGGGGCGGACCCTTTTTCAGGCTTGTCTAAAATACCTGTTTATTTTTATACACTTTTTTATTATAGTCAATGTTTTCAAAAAATTCACAGAGTGATTTTTTTTATCATTAAAAAAAGGGGGCGTCATGAACGATCATCTGGAAAAACTGGCCGAACTTCTCAAAGATTCAATATTCATAAACACGGTGATCGCCACAGAGCTGATTCAGCTGGTGGAAAATTCCAGCCGGCAACTCCGGGGCGACGTTCCAGAATCCTGCGTTGCGGAACACCGGCGTCTTAAGGCCCGAGTGATAAAAATAGCTGAAAAATGGAACAAAGACTGCGACATCATCCGAAAACATAACCTGGAGCATTGATAAATTCGTAAAAAATCCGATTCGTAAAAAATAAAGACCGGTTGGGTTTCGTCCCTCAACCCAATATAGCAAGTGACCGTCATTAATCAGCGTCTAAATCAGGCGCTATTGGGTCTGCTTGAAAATCCGATTTTTGATGAGCGTATGAACATTAAATAACCCCGTTGTTTTTTTTACAACGCCACAACCTTTGATCAGGCCATGACCGAAAATTCAAAAATAGCAAAAGCCACTGGAATTGTGGGCTCCGCGACGCTTTTAAGTCGCATACTGGGATATGTGAGGGACATGGCTCTGGCCTGGTTTTTTGGCGCCGGGCTGACGTCGGACGCTTTTTTTGTGGCGTTTCGAATTCCCAATCTGCTCAGACGGCTTTTTGCCGAAGGCTCTTTAAGCATCGCGTTTGTTCCCATATTCAGCGATTATCTCGAAAAAGAGGGGAAAGAGGAGGCGTTTCGATTCGCCGGCTCCGCGTTGAAATTTTTGGCCGTGGCGCTGGCGCTCCTGGTGGTGGCCGGGTTTTTTTTCGCGCCCGTCATTGTGCGGGTCTTTGCTCCGGGATTTGCCGGCGACCCTGAAAAATTAGCGCTGACCGTCGCCATGACCCGGATCATGTTTCCCTATATTTTTTTCATCGGCCTGGTGGCGTTGTGCATGGGGATTTTGAATGTTCTCGGTCATTTTGTCGCTCCGGCCCTGGCCCCTGTCTTTTTGAACATCGCCATGATCGGCTCTGTGTTTCTCATTTCTCCGGTCATGGCCGAGCCGGTGACCGGTCTGGCCATCGGGGTCTTGATCGGAGGCGCGCTTCAACTGGGTCTTCAGGCGCCGTTTCTGCTCAAACAAGGGATATCGTTAAGCCAAAAGATCAAGCTGTTTCATCCGGGCTTGAAAAAGGTCGGGAGGCTGATGCTGCCCACTATTTTGGGCGCGGCGGCCTATCAGGTGAATATCCTCATCGGGACCCTGCTCTCCTCCCTGCTTCCTGAAGGGAGCGTCTCATACCTTTATTACGCGGACCGGCTGACTCAGTTTCCCCTGGGTATTTTTGCCATCGCGCTGGCCACGGCGATATTGCCGTCTTTGTCGCGCCAGGCCGCCGCCGGACAGATCAAGGAGGCCGGGGAGACATTTTCATACGCCATGAGATTTGTTTTTTTTATCACCCTTCCGGCCATGGCCGGGATGATTGTGTTGCGGGAGCCGATTGTGGCGTTGCTGTTTAAACGGGGCGCCTTTGACGTTATGGCCGTAAAATCGACGGCCCACGCTCTTTTATGTTATCTGGCGGGGCTATGGGCGTTTTCAGCGGTGCGCATCGCCATCGCCGCGTTTTATGCGTTAAAGGACACCCGGACCCCTGTGAAGATGGCCGTCATATCCATTGGGGTCAACGTGGCCCTGGGAATTTTGCTGATGGGCCCCATGGGGCACGGGGGGCTGGCCCTGGCCACGTCTCTGTCGTCCATACTGAACCTGTTTTTGCTGGTCCGGGCGCTGGGGCCAAAGCTCGGGTTTTCAGGGTGGGGTTTTTTGACGACCTCCATATTCAAAACCATCGCCGCTTCATTGATCATGGGAGGGGCGGTTTATGGAACCTCTTTGTCGCTGATTCCACCCTCCGGGGGAGACGCCATGGGAGGGCTTCTTTTGGGGCTGGGGGCCTCCATCGCCGTGGGTCTGGCGGTTTACGTCCTGTCGGCCGTTATCCTGAAAAGCCCTGAGATGAACATTATTTTTTCAATGGTTTCAAAGGCGATCAAGAAATGAATTCACAAAAAAGCGTTTTTTTTTCCTTCCTGGCGGCCATTCTGTTTTCCATGTTTTTGTTTATTATATTTGGAGAAAACGGCTATCTACACCGAAACCGGATGAAGGAGATTATAGAGACGCTCCATTTGGACAATGAGCGTCTGGTCGAGGAGAATCTTAATTTTTCCAGACGGATCGACCGATTGAAAAATGATCCGGCCTATGTGGAAAGCATCGCCAGACGGGAATTGGGCATGGTGGAAAAGGGCGAGATCGTGTTTAACCTGCGTCCGTCTAAAAAAAATAAAAAGAGATGACGCCTCCGCCAGCCACGACCCTCCCGGCGATGGTTCGGTTTGGAGGCCGGGCTGGATTCATATGGGATTCGCATGGGGATCGTCTGGACGATCGTCTGGACGATCGTATGAAATCAACGCGCGACGCTGGGCGTTTTTTTTTAAACGCCTTGAAACGTGTAGCCAGCTCGCATGGCGTCCTCGGTTTGCGACTCCAGAAAATCGGCGATGGCCGCGTCATACGACGCGGTGTGGCGAAACGCTTTTTGGGCCAGTTGAAAACGAGAGGCCAGCGCGATCCCGCCACAGCCAGCCTCCATCTCCTTGATGATGGCGTCATAACTGTCTGGACTGACCACAGAGGCCACCCGGATAAAATTTTTGGCCGCGGCCCGGATCATGCACGGCCCGCCAATGTCGATGTTTCCCCTGGCCTCTTCCAGACGCGTCTCTTTTTTTGCGACGACCTCCTGAAAAGGATAGAGGTTCGCCACGACCATGTCAATGGGAACGGCCGCCGTCCGCTTTAAATCTTCCTGGTGGCGCTCATTGTATGTTTCCGTGAGCAGGCCCAGGTAAATTTTAAAATCAAGGGTCTTGACCAGCCCCCCCTGGGTTTCGGGTTGCCCGGTGTATTCCGACACTCGGATCAGTCGATTTTCAGCGTCGTCGCCCATGATCTCTTTGAGGCGCTTAAAGGTTCCCCCGGTTGAAAATATCCTGACCTTTGGATTGATCTCCACCAGGCGGGACGCGAAGCGCTCCAGGCCGGATTTGTCTGAAACGCTGATCAGAACGTGATTGATTTTGATGTGATCGTCAATTTTTTCAACAATATTTAGACTCATGCGTGACCCTCTTTTTTTATCCCTTTTACGAAATGGACATAATGGATTCCCATCGCTCATATTCAGTGGAATGCAAACGCCCCTGTTTTTTCAAGACCGAGATCATCTCTTTGTCGTTAAACCTCAGATACGGGTTGGCCGTCAATTCATCGTTGATGGTTGAGCGGACCCGATTGGCGTCGTATTTTTTCAGATAGCGGTCAATGCCCGGATTGTCCGGCTCAATAATCGCGGCAAACGCCATTGAATATTCCACGTAGTCATGGCCCGCGTATATGAGGGTGTCGCCGGGAAACGCCATCAGCGACCTTATGGATTCATAAAACTGTTTCAAATTCCCCGAAAAACAGTTTCCAATGGTTCCGTTGAAAAGGGTGTCTCCGGTGACCATAAAATTTTCAGCGAAAAAGACCGCCGAGTCGTCGGTGTGGCCGGGGGTGTGAATGACCCCCACCCTGCCCCCATCCAGATCAATGGTTTTTTCGGCCATGAGAACGCGATGGTCCACGACCCGGGACCCGGTCTTTTCAACGAGTCGTTTTGTGCCGGATGTGTGATCCGGGTGGGTGTGGGTGTGGGTGGCAAAGGCCAACGTCAGATTTTGGGCCTCTATAAACGACGCCATCTCATCCGCGGCGCCGCCGTCAATGGCCATGGCGGTCTTTGCCCCGTATATCAGGTAGCCCAGGTTGTCCGATGAATATTTAAACTGTTTTATTTTCATTTTTTTTAAGGCGCCATCTTTGATACGTTCGTAAAAAGTAAAGATATGTTGGGTTGCTTCGCTTAACCCAACCTACAAGTGACCGTAATTAATCATCATCTGAATTATGCAATGTTGCGCCTGCTTGCGAATCCGATTTTTTACGAACGTATCATCTTTGATAAAATAGTAAAAAATCCTTAGCTCCCTATTTATAAGCGCTGAAATCAACCCCTCTGTTGTCGCCCCGTTGCTGAAACCACGCTTTTTCATCAACAGGGGGCATGACCATATCGTCGTCGCTTTTTCGTTCCAGGTGGATGGCGTCTGAGGGACATGTGGAGATGCACAGGCCGCACCCAATGCATTGTTCTTTGATGACGCGATAGACATCGCCGTCTTCTTCGATGGCGTTGACCTGGCAGCGCTCGTCGGCGCAGACCCCGCAGGCCACGCATTCCTCCGGGTCTATTTCCGCGAAGAAATGGGAGTTGACCGAATCTTTGACCCCAAACTTGTTGATGCCGCGCAAAATGCCGCAGCAACATCCGCAGCAATTGCAGATGTAATAATGACCGCTTTCAATATTGTTGGTCAGATGAACCAGGCCCGCCTCTTCCGCCATATTCAGAACCTCTTTGGCCTTCTCCTTTGAAATGGCGCGGCCCCAATAGTTGTTTTTTTCAAAAACTCCCGGAATGGGGGCGATGCCCATGCAGACTTCGGTGGGTTTGTCGCACCCCTCGCCCACCAGACGTTTTTCCTTTTTGCATATGCATTCCCCAAGGCCGAAAGAGGCGCCGCTTTCGATGATGCTGGAGACTTTTTCATAGGGGAGGGTTTCCTGGATGGCGGAAATCTCCTTTTCGATGGGAACCACCTGCATCAGCTGGGGTTTGTCCATGAGAAACTGTTTGCCAAAATCATTGAAATACTCTTCGCACATCTCGGCGAATTCGCGATCCATGTGGTTCAACTGAAATTCATAAATGCCAAAGGCCCAGGGCATCATTCTGAAAATTTTCACATCCCCCACATCCACCCCCAAAATCTGGCCGAGTCTCCACATCTCCATGAGCCGTTCTTCCAGGCCCTCAAGGGGACGCCCCGTCCGTTTGGCGATGGCTTCCGATGTTTCAAAAGAGAGTTTCAAATCGCAGAACAGTTCCCCGTCTTGTTCGGAAAAGATTTTTTTTAAAATAGCGATTTCGATCCCGGATTCCGTGGATGGAAATCCATTGGGAAGGGTGTCTAAAATTTTTGCCACTTTGTGATATATTTCATCGCCCATTTTTTTTCTCCTTTTTTTTTTAAAAAGCGTGGTTAGTGGATGAATCTTTGGCGACGGGATTTTTCACAGCGCCATCAAATCACGCCGATGTCGTTCTGGCTGACCCAGCCGATTTTGCCGTCGGAAAAATAGATTCTGAAGTGATTTTTCATCTGTTTTTCGATTTTTATTTTTGTGCCGGCATGAAGGACAAACAGTTCCGTGGATTCCTCAGACAGCCCCGAGCGAACCGAGACGCGCGTTAAAAGAACAATTCCCTCTTTCCTATACTCTGATTGATAATAGTTGTAAAGGGCTGTGGAGACAAAAATCGCGGCGAGAGTCATCAGGGAGGCCACGCGCATCTTTACAATGGTCCGGCGTCGCGTTTTCAGCCCGACCAAAACCGCCCAAAACGCAAGGTTTGCGCCAACGGCCATCCAGATGATCCACTGGTCGCCCAGCCGGTGGTTCCAGAAAAAAATGATTTTGTAAATCAGAGGGGTCCCCTCTGGCTTTTCATCCGTCACAAAGGAGCGGGCATGCTCCAGATTAAACACCAGGTCGGGATCATTGGGAATCCATTGCCGGGCGCGCTCGTACCATAAGATGGCGCGTCCGATTTGGCCATTTTTCAGATGCGCGTTGCCCAGGTTGTAAAAGAGTTCCCCGCTGGCGACGCCGCTGGCCGCGACGTTTAGAAAATCGGTGGCCGCCGCCTCATGGTTTCCCGATCGGTAATGCCGGATTCCGTCTATAAAATCACGGGCCGGCTCATTGGCCCGAAGGGAGACGGCGCTGGCCATGACCATGAAGATGGCGCCTGCGACGGCCGCTGTGACGGCCGGGATCAGGGTCTTTTTTATGAGTGTGGCTATGAGTGTGTCACTAATGTGTGGTCGCATTTTTTTATATTTCACAACAACGTTGTTTTTATCAGTTTTTCCACATCCCCCATGAGCGATTTTTTTTCAGGTCCGCTCATGGCGGCGGCGCCGTATCGGCTGGCCTCGATTTTTTTCAGAAGATCGGCCCCCTGGCGGCAGACATCGTCTTCATGCCCGCATTGGCGCAGAATATCCCCGGCCTCTTCATAGGTCAGGGTTTCGCCGGTTGTTCCGGCTTTGGCCAGAATCCCGCAGATCAGCGCCATGCGCAGATCATCCAAAAACCCGTCGTCGGATTTCGCCAAAGACGCCTTTTTCAGATAATCATCCCCCCGCTTTCGCATCAGCGAGGCCGGGTCGTCCCCATTTTTCTTTCGCGCCAAAAGGATCAAAATCAAAAAATACCCGATGACCGGCGCCGCCAGCATGATCAGAAAGACCAAAAAGGAGACGCGCCAGGGGGGGCTCAAGGCGTCGAGGCTCTCTTTGAGGGGCAGAATATCCCGTCCGGTGAATGTCACTTTCTTTTTTTTCAATGAAAACGTCTCAGGCGAACCCCCGCTTCCCCGAAGGTCGGGCCGCGATTTTTCGTTTGAGGCGCTGGCAAACAGGGACAGGGCCGGTGAGGCGATGGTCTGGTAGTCGCCTTTTTTGACATTGAAAAAAGTCAGGGCCGCCGGTTTCAGAGAATGCCTTCCTTTTTTCAGGGGCACCAGGGCCACGCGGAACGTCTTTTTCCCTGAAAATCCGTTTTGATCCTGGCGGATATCCTCTTCCGGTTTGTCCTCATAGGTTTTCAATCCTTGAGGAAAATTCATTTTCGGCGCCTGGGCGTCCATGATATTTCCCCGGCCGGAGACCACGGTGGAAAGCGTGACGGATTCGCCCGCCGCCACCCTCTTCCTGTCCAGGGAGGCGTCGATGTGAAATGTTCCGATCAATCCGGAAAATTCGCCGGGGCCGTCAAAGGGGGGGAGGGGCTTGACATTCAGACGGATTTTTTGGGTCCGCAACAGTCTGGGTTCCAGTCGCTGGCTCCCAAAGAACGGGTCGTCAAAAAACGAATTGGGAAACGACGGCGATCGTTTGGAATCTTGGGTCTCCACATCGCATTGCAACAAAGCCGGGTCAATGACCAACTCCCCGGTTTGATGAGGGGAAAGAATATAGACCAGCTCCGTGCCCTGGTAGGTTCGCCCGTCAAAGGAGGCCTGGAAGTTTCGGTCCTTTTCTATTTTTTTGGCTTCAAAGCCCTTGAAATCAGGCATGTTTTGAATTCGGGCGTTGGCGATTCGAACGGCGCTGTAAAGTCTTAATGTGTATCGGATCTGCTGGCCCGCCCAGGGATCGGACGTGGAAACGGCGGCCTGCGCCCAGACATCCCGGCTGGCGTCGGCCGCCGGTTTCTCTTTAAGAACCTCGATCACGATCCGTTCGGTTCTCTTTTTTTCTCCGTTTTGAACCACCGTTAATGGCGGGATTTCCAGGGAGCCGGTTCTCAACGGCGCCAGGATCCAAGTGTGGGTCTGTTTTCGGGACGCCTGTCCGTTGATGACGCTGATGCGGCTGGAGGCGCTTTTTGACAGGATTTTAAAATCGACCATGGCCGATTCATCCACCGACGCCGGTCCCGATCCCGTGGCGTCGACGGACAGTCGAAGGGTCTCGTTTAGGCCCATGCGACGGCTGTCCACCGTGGCCGTGGCCTCAAAGGCCCAGGCCTGGCTCCAACCGAGCAGGGTCGGAAGAAAAAACATCAAAATCCAGACTGTTTTTATGTTTCGATTTGAAAACATAGAGTTTATTATCCGCGTTTATTCCATAAAAAAGTTCCAGGCGACCCGCTTGTTATGGCGTTTTTTTACCAGTCTTTTTCCACCGTCCGCTTTTCATAATGCGGGGCCAGGGCGCCTCCGGGCCGGTCCTTGAGGCGATTCAATATCATCTGCGCCCGTTTTTCTCGCTCGCTCTCCCGGTCGGTTGGGTTGGATTTTGACGCCGTGGCGTTGGATGACCCTTGTTTTTTGGTCTGTTTTTTTTCATCGTTTCCAGACGGCTGGTCTTTTTTCGCTTGGTCTTTTTTCGCTTGTTTTTTTTGGGTTGGGCGGCCAGATTCCTGTTTTTCAGATTCCCGGCTCCCATCCTCTTTTGTTTCATTTGGCCCGGATTTTTGTGAATTCCTGTTTTTCTCTCCGGACGCGTCGGTTTCCGATTTATTCTCTTTGCTTTGACCGTCTTTGCTTTGGCTATTTTTGGATTTGTTGTCGCCGGGTTTGTTGTCGTCCGATTCAGAGTCGTCGGGTTGATTCTCCCCGGACTTGCCGTCTTTGGATTGTTTTTTTTCCTGTTGCTTTTGCGGTTGTTTTTGCTGTTCCAACATTTTTTTGGCCCACTCGAGATTTTTTTCGGCCATCCTGTCTTCGGGCGCCAGTTCCAGAGCCTTCTGGTAGCTTTCCACCGCCTCTTTGAATTGGTCGCTTTTGAAATAAGCGTTTCCCAGGTTGTAAAGGGATTTTTGTTTCAGGGGTCCTTTCCCGTCATTGGACGCCTTTAGAAAATGGCGTGTCGCCTCCTGAAAATCCTTGAGTCGGTAAGAGGCGTTTCCCAGGTTGTAATCCATTTCAGGCGTGTCTGGATCGTTGATCTGGGCGGCGATAAAATAATCCAGAGCTGTTTTATACTCCCCCTTTCGGTACGATTCAAGCCCTTTTTTCATGGGCTGACTCATGACAAAAGGCGCGGCGTCAGCCACGGCCGGGGCCAGAAAAAAGATCAGCGCCATGATTCCGGCGGCTGTCTTTCGCCGCTCGGGCAGACACATCTCCAGCAGAAGCATTAATACCGCCAGGCCCAAAAACCATTGATACCGGTCTTCCCAGATTTTTTTCCGGCCCCCTGAAAATTCGGTCGCCTCCATCTTGCCCCGGATTTCATCCCGATAAATTTTTTCCAAATCCATGTCTCCGGCCACGGAACGGACATAAACGCCCCCGGTCAAATCGGCCATGCGGGTCAAGGTCTCTTCGTCGATTCCGATCAGAACGATGCGGCCGGACGCGTCTTTTTTAAATCCCCCGGCCACATCCGGCGCCGGGGTTTTGTCGGTTTTTCCCACCCCGATGCAAAACAGTTTCACCCCGGCTTCGGCGGCTTTGCGGGCCGCGGCCAGGGGGTCGCCTGTGGTGCTTTCGCCATCGGTGATCAGCACAATGGCTTTTTCAGCGTTGGATTTTGGGTCAAAACCGGCCAGAGCCGTCTCCACGGCCCCGGCGATGTCGGTTCCCCCCAGGGGCATAAAATCCGGGGACAAGGCGTTTAAAAAAATATGGAACGCCTGGTAATCCAGGGTTAAGGGGCATTGCATGAACGCGGCGCCGGCAAAGGCGGCCAGGCCGATGCGATCCCCTTCCAGCATGGCCAGCAAATCAATGATTTCCCGTTTGGCCCGATCCAGCCGGGTGGGGCGGATGTCTGTGGCCAGCATGCTCCGGGAGCAGTCGATGGCCAGGATCAGATCGACTCCCCGCCGCTGAATCTCCCGCCAGGTGTGGCCATATCGGGGGCCAGCCAGGGCAAAAATCAAAAACAGAAACGCCGCCATCAACAGCCCGGCCTTGACCCAGCGCCGTTTCTGGCTGGATTCCGATGAAATCTGTTTAAGCCCTTTGCCGCTGGCGTATTCGGCGAGTATGCGCCTCCTTTTTTTCATGCCCCCCCAAAAAATCAGGAGCAGAACCGGCAGGGCCCATATTAAAAAAAACATTTCGATTCGTAAAAATTGCATGCGAGAGATTCCAGTGTCAGGGGACGCGCAAAAAACGGGTGTTGACAAGCGTCGTCCATATCAGGAGGAGCATCAGGGAGGGGATTAAAAAAAAGACGTACAGCTCCCGGTATTCGGCGAATGTTTTCAGTTTTACTTCGGTTTTTTCAAGCTCGTTGATCCGCTCATAAATATTCCGCAACCCATCGGTGTCGTCGGCCTTGAAATAGAGGCCCCCGGTTTTTTCAGCGATTTTTTGCAGGGTCTTTTCATCAAAATCGACTTGATAATTTCGGTGGATGTCCCGGCCAAACATGTCTTTGCCCACCAGAAAGGGCGCGGCCCCCCGACTGCCCACGCCGACGCAATAGATCTTGATGTTTTTTTCGGCCGCGATCTCCATGGCGATTTCCGGGGAGATTTCACCGGCGTTGCTCTGCCCGTCGGTGAGCAGAATGATGATGTTGGTTTTGCTTTTCACATCTTTAAGCCGTTTGATGGAGATGCCGATGGCGTCGCCAATGGCGGTCTCCATGCCCGCGGACCCGATCTCAAGGCGGTCTATGACAAACAGAAGCGCGTTGTAATCCCGGGTCAACGGGGTCTGGGTAAAGGCGCGGGTTCCAAAGACCACCATGCCGATCCGGTCGCCGTTTCGCCGGGCGATGAAATCAGCGACCACGGCTTTCACGGCGCTCAGGCGATCCGTTCGTTTTCCCTCCAGGGCAAAGTCCAACGCCCTCATGCTGCCCGAGACATCCACCGCCAGGATTATGTTGATCCCTTCGGTCAACACTTTGATCTGCCGGGTTCCCCACTGGGGCCGGGCCAGGGCGATGACCATCAGGGCAAACGCCGTGTATTTCAAAACCGGGACGATCCAGATGAATTTTATGGCCAGAGAGGGTTTTATGGGAATGGCCCGGTTGATCCGGGATATGGCCATGGCCGGGGCTGGCCGTTGCCGCCGATGATGAAAAATCAGCGCCGGAATGGCGGCCAAAAGGATAAATATGTATGGAGAGGCGAATCTAAACACGGCGATTTATTTGTTTGTGTGTTTATTTGTGTTTTGTAAATATTCGGCTTAATATTTCATGTCCGGGAAAAAACATATTTTAAAAAAAGTGCGGGACACGAATTAAAAAATGTGCTCCAAGAAAAATCATGCCTACTTTTTCTTGTCAAAAACAATCGCCATTATACATTACCGAATCGGCTGGTCAAGTCATTAATCCGCCAGTTGATGAGACTCCCCGGATTGTGATTTCTAAAAAAAGAATACTTGGGACTTAAATGCGAGGTGGGTTATCACCGATCACTGCATCAAAGAGCCCTTTTACGTGAAAAAATACTACAGGAAAAAACAAAGGAACTGGAAGGCCAAATCCGTGATCTGAGAAACCGGTTGTTTGGAAAAAAAACGAAAAAAAAAGTTCAAGCAAACAAGATGGCGAACCCAAACCCGCAAATCCCAAACGTCCTCGCGGCCAACAAACTGGCTCCAAGGGACATGGCCGAACAAAACGTCCTCACCTTTGTGTGAAAAAGCCCTGCCCAGACCTTTAAGCGCGACGGAAAATCCTGTTTTCTCCGCCGCCGAAACGGCCTCCTCCACATCCCCGGCCACATGCTCCAAAACAACCGGGATTCCGAACTCACGCAAAAGGGTCTTGGATTCATGTTCGTCAAGGCGGAGGCGCCTCCGCCGGTCATACCATGTTTCCTCTCACCTTTTTTCATTTTTTTCTTCAGATCGAATTTTTTACGACGCCATCATTTTTCGCGCCGGGGTTTTGCGCTCCCACACCCCTGTTATTAAAAGGACGCCTGTTTAATCCGGGCAGTCGCGCTCTTTCCAGTCCTTAAAAAGATTTTTCAGGATGTCCGGCTTTTCGCCTTCTCCATCCTGGTCCGTTTCCAAAAAATTCGCTATCCGTTTGCAATAGCTGATTTTGTTTATATCCGACGCCCAGTCGTGGCAGTCCACGCAGGATGATCCATCCGAACGAATCTGAATCTCGGGATCGGTGACAATCTGTTCAAATGTCAAGCCTTCCACTGAATGCGGCGCGTCGGGAAGACGAAGCTCTTCTGAGGATAAATGCCAGTTTTTCGTTGTGACAGGCGTCCGCCATCCGGGTTTTCGCAATTGATTTTCGCAGATCGGGAACATGTTTTCATCGGATTTTCCGGCGTTGAAAAGTCTGATGTTCACCCGGCGATTTTTGGCCCGCCCCTGCTTGGTTTTATTGAGGGCCGCCGGCCGGTCATATGCAAAATAGGCATGACGGATCCGGGATGACGCAATGCCGGCGGACTCCAGATACTTTTTGACGGCGGTCACCCGTTTTTCCGACAGGCTCACATTGTAGGCCCTGAATGAGGTGCTGTCCGCGTGACCGTGAGCCTCCACTTCAATTTCAGGGTCGTGCTTTAATAAAACGACGAGCGAGTCAAGAATAGAGTTCGCGGATCTGATACTCCATTTGTTGCTCCCAAAGTACACCACGAACTTTTTCTGACACCCTCGGGCATCGATCACCGCATGAGCAGGTGTGCACAGACAGAGGTCTTCGGAATCCGGCACGCAGTCGCCATCCGCGTCTTTTGGGGGCGTGACCGTATATACGGCCGTCACCGGCGCCGGCGGTGTGACCATCAGAGAGCGGACCGTGTACGCGGCCGTCACCGGCGGCGTGATTATGATAGGACGCTGGCAGGGACGCGGATTATATTTAACCTGATCCGCTTTTTCGATGGCGCATCCGCCCCACCCGATGCCTCCGGCGAATATGACCCCGACAAGGCCATAGAGTTTTAAGTATTTTTTTATGCTTTCCATTGTTTCATTCCTCTCTTTTTTTTAATGAATCGACCGCCGGTTTTGAAAAAAGCCAACCGCCGATGCGGTGGAACATCTCTTCATCAAATTTCCAGTGAATGCCGAGCAAAAGCCCGTCATTATATATCTCGTCCGTATCCAGATCTTCATCCCTGAATCCGGTTAAATTATAACCCAGACTCACCCGCCAGTCTTTTGCGACCCTGAAATAGATTCCCCCCCCAGGCTGTACCTGACCGATTCTCCAAAATCGAGGCTCAAAGCGCCGCCATGCAAATCGAAATCCAGATCAGAGGTGATATCCCAAATCAATCGGGCGCCCGCCAGCTGCACTGCGGACCGATAGGCGTCGCCATAGAGTTGGGACCAGACCCATTTGCCAGCGAGCCGACCTGAAAGTATCCAGTCGTCATTGATCTGATAATTTTGATGCGCCACTGCCAGGTGCGCGCTCCGTTCGGCGCTGTCCCCTTGCCCTTTTTCGAATTTCCATTGGTACATACCCAACAGATGATATCGGTTTTGAAGAAGCGGGCGGCGCGCCACGCCCACTGTGAGCGTATGACGCGCGCTGTCATCGGCATTGTCAAGCGCCTCATAGGCCAGGTCTTCCTTGATGAGCAATGACCAGTCCGGATTCAGGCGCAACGCGGTGTTTCCCAAAAATGCCAGATAGGCGCTGTCCGACGTCGTCCGGATCTCCGTACGGATGGACGTTTTGAGGGTTTTGAACCGGGTGTCCAAAAAACCCAAAGAAAGGGAAAACGCATGATCGGCGTCGTTCTGATCGCTGACGCGCGAATATTCGATTTGTGGAGAAATACTCAGATTCGGCGCCAGCTCCCAACGCTTTTTGACGCCGGTGACCATCTCTTTTTCCCGATCGTCCATGGCGCCCCGCATGCGGTGCTCCACATAGGTCTCGACCTCGTTAAAATAGGTGGATGAGAACCCCAAAGTCGTGTCCACCTGGGAGATATCCCGGCTTAACGCGCGGGCTCTGGACAGGCTGTTGCTCAGCTCATGTTTAAAATACATCTTGGTGCGGTCATGGACAAAATATTCCCCGCCTGCGGACAGCGTCCGGCGACCCGTCTCGGTGATATCCTGTTCCCATTCCCCAAAACCCGATCCGACACGATTCCGCCATTTAAACTGACGTTCCAGGCGAAGACGACCGGTGTTAAAGGTTTCATCATCCACGATTCCTTTTTGAATATTTCGGCGCGCCCCCGCTTCCGCGCGCCAGGCCCCCATGGTTTTTGACAGAAAAAGACCTATCCCGACGGTTTCTTGATCCGTGTCCAGCGCCGAGCTGACGTCCCCTTCCGCCTTGATTTGGGTTTTTGCGTCCAATGGGTAGGACACTTCGGCTTTCAATTCCCGCCGTCCTGGGGAGACCAGGCTGTCTTTGGGTTTAAATTTCGATGAGGCCTCATAGCCGGTCAGCTTGATATTGGCCCCATTTTGAAATCGACTCTCCCACTTCAGACGCACGGCGTCGCCAGGCGCCGTCACGTCGCGCTCATAAAACCGGCCTGTTTCCAGCGTAATTTGATGGTCTTTCCCCCATTGATACCGGACAAAAGCCGAGGCCAGCCCATACCCGTCTTCCGGATGCCGGTCCTCGGTGTATCCACCGCCCACGGTCCAATGGTCTCCCAGGGGCGCCGACAATCGGGCGCCCCCCACGAAGTAATGGGCGTCCGCTGATTCAACATCATAGGAGACCCGGATATAAATCGAATTTCCATCCGGGTCCGAACGGGCCACGGCGCTGAAAAAATGAAGATACCCGCTGAATTCATCCAGCAGGTAATCCTCAAACCGCTGAAGAGTCCGCCGCTCAATCACCAAATCGTCATTATTTTTGTCTTTGACAAGCATCTCCACGGTTTCACTGTGCGCGACAATGGGCGCGCCGCTCAACCGATAAAACATGGCTGTGCCGTTTCCTCTGAAAATCTCCATTTTTCGGTCATAGTCGGTCTGCGCGCCGAATACGGAGAGTTCCCCATAGTCGTTTTCAAAACGCGCGTTCACGCCGGTGAGGACCCGTTGAAACCGGCCCAGGCTTTCATCAGCGCCATGATCCGTCGAAAAATCACCCCACATCAGGCTGTTTTTATCCTTTTCGAGCCGGACAAAAAGCCTGCTACGGGACTGGGCGTCATACCCTTTGGAAGAGGCGTCCCCGTAAATCGGATAATAATCGTTGAAATCCAAATCCCGGAGCAGGGTCGTGTCATCGTCCTTTTCGGTGTCATAAGCGACGGTGAGCAATGAGTCAAAGCGGGTTTTGCCCTTGAGAAAAAAGGCGGCGCGTTTTTTAGCAAAAATGCGGTCCGTTAGCTCGTGATCGAACGAATCCGATGGATATGAACGCCCGGAGAAGGAAAGGCGGGCATTGAAATCAGCTATGCCCGCGGCCACCAGCGGCCGCAAAGGCCGCGCGAATCGAACCTCGATTTCATCAGACAGGACGCGGTCGAGCGATGCCCGGACCCGCGCCTTGCCGGTCTTATTCGAACTCCTTAAAAAGACATGCCGCTCACCGTTGGACACCCGCGTCTGATGTCCGGCCTCAGTCGGCTGTATATCCTCGCCATGCCATGTCCCCAAAGTGGTCTCCAGGGTGACAAAATGAACCCCTGTCACCGGAACTCCGTTATTGTCCGTCAACCGAATGTTTATTTTGAGCAATGACCGGCCGCCGTCGGCATCCAGACGATCCGATTCGGCTTTCAGGTCCAGCGCGCTTAATGGACCCGGATAAAAGACTGTTTTTTCAGCTAAAACCCGGTGGTTTCCAAACACGTCACGTCCATGGGCCACCACCTTGTTTTCCCCAGGAGTCAGCGTGACGCCGTACCATGCCGCCACTTGGGCGCCTGCGGCCCTGTTTTCGATTCGCGCTCCCATTTTGTTTTTGGAAACCGGCTCATCATTGATGGTAAGCCGGGGCTCAATACCTGCGGGCGTCACCACCATGAATCGGCCATACCGACTGATATCTTCTTTCGGCCAAAGCCATGTCCCTTTTTTCGCCATTTCACCGGTGATATCGGCCGCAATCTTTTCCGGGTCCGGTATTTTGGAAGTCGGGCTTTGTCCCATCAGGCCCGGCTCTGTTTCTTCGAAACCCGAATCCGCAGGTAAAATACCGGTCACGGCGCCTGCGGGGCATTGTCCAGTGGAGCGCTCAGGCGCCAAAGACGCCAATGGCGCGACACGCGACACGCCGGAGGAGATATCACCGTCCGGGCTCACCGGCGCCTTGTCCCTGTTTTCACTCTCCCCAGGGGACCCGGCCCCGTTAAACGTCAACGCCTGTTCCAGCATCCATTCACCATTGCTGTTTTCATTGCGCTTCCGGATTTCATCAATGCCCCGGGCGCCATTCGTCACGAAGCAAAAAATGGCAAAATCAGCGCGATGAAACTCGCCGGCCACCAGATCGACAAAACGGGCGCCGGCGTCATCGGAATGCCGGTTGTCCAGCGGCTTTAAAACCGCGTCTTTCGGAAGTGTGAGGGTGTCCACCTTGAGCGTGTGATAGCCCGGTTTAAGGCCGTAAATCACATACTGCCCGTGCTCATCGGTGACGGCCCAAGAGCCGTCCTCCAGAAAAAGACGCACACCGCCGATCGGCCATTCTCCATCATTTTGAATATTGTTGCAGTCGGAATCTAAAAAAATTTTGCCGAACAAAATCGCCTGATCCGAAAACAGGGCCTGTTCCACGACATCAACCTTGATCCGCGCGGTCGCCGATGAATAAGCGTTTCCATAATAGAAAGCAAGCGCTGTGGCGGCGTTGATCCCGTCGCCGTCTAAAACGCCGGGTGTCACCCGGACCACATATGTCAAAACAATCTCCTGGTCCACCGGAAACAGGCCGATCTTAAACGCCAGCAGCGGCCCTCTTCCGCCGTCCGGGTCTTTGTATTTTTCGCCGTTGACACGACAGGACCCCGGCTCATACTTCATCCCAAAAGGGAGCTGGTCATGAATGACGGCGTCGGTCAGTATCCTGCCGGAATTGTTTTTGATCCGAACCTCGTACCGCACCACATCCCCGACCTCGACCCTGTCGCTGGACACCTTTTTTTCAATGGCGATCTGCTGCGGGTTTTCAGGGCCGGGATCCAACGGAATATGCGCCGGGGAAAAAGTGGCCGTCGGCGTGGCCATAGAAAAAATGCCGGATTGACCCCCGAATCCGTTTTTTCCGTAAGACATGGCCGTGACCGGCAAATGGGTGAAGCCGCTCGGCGGTGTCTGAGACGGAAAGCGATAACCGGACGGTGGATTGACCGTCACATAATACTGCGCCTCCCAATAGATCGGCAATGTGTACTCGCCGTTGGCGTCCGTGGTCCGCCTGTCCGCCTGCGTGGCCTGGCCGGTATCCGGATCATACAGCCATAGAACCACCTCGGCTCCGGAAAGCGGCGTCTGGGAAGCGTTGTCAAACACCGTGCCGGACAATGGAGTCGACACCGGATCCAACGGAATATCCGCTATCAAAATGTCCACCGGGTTCAGTAGCACAAAGTCTCCGTTCCCCAGACCGCAAAGGCCGTTTCCGTTTTTACCATAAGATTGCGCGCCCACCCGGCGGCTTGTCACATCGCCCGGACATTTGATGGAAGGAAATGTGTACCCGGCCGGCGGCGTCACACCGATGTAATAGGACGTGTTCGGGTAATTATGGGGATACTGATAAAAACCGTCCGCCCCGGTTGTTTGGACCGGCAGACGGGTGACGCCGTCATCCACAATGGGATCAAACGCGAGTTGGTCTTCAGCCGAACCGTCAAAGTGCCGAATCGACACCTCGGCCCCGGTCACCGGTTTCAGGCTGATGGAATTGAATACCACGCCCAGGGGGTCGACGGTCACCTGGGCTTTAATCGTTTTTTGAACCGACACATCCGGGCGGTCACAGACCAGTTCATACCAAATCTCATCAAAAGACATTTCGATGCTATCGTCTTCATTGACCACCAAACAATTTGCCTCAATACCCGAGCACCCGCTCGTATCATCACTCAATTTTATCGGATTTACCACCCGAAACACCCCGGTATTGGGACCGGTCTCCATAGCCTGCGTATGCACTTCCGTCCCGGTCTTGTGCGATTTAATATGGACGCCCACCTCATCCGCCGCATAGGAATGCAGGTTCCTGTTGGTGGATAGAATCTCCACATAAAAACCATGACGATTAAGATTATACACAAAGGGACTGTTTGTCCGATACATACGGTACAGGGTCACATCCTCGGTGGCATAATCCGCATCGTTTCTGTAATCCGGGGCATTCCCTGATTTCCACAAGACGTTGTTGGGCCGACGGAACCGGATTTGCAATGTTTCGTCACTGATCGACTTGCCCACCTGATTTTGGGTTTTATTGCTGAAAATATCTCCGGCGCCGTCGCCGTCCCTGTCCACATAAAACCGGTTGGAAATAACCGTCCCTGGGGTTGTGGTGTCCACCACCCGAAGCATCAGTGTAAATTCACCCTGCATACCCGACGGCATCTCCTGGGCCGAAACAAGAAATCCAATTTTTTTAACGGTTTCAACGCCGTTGTACCGTTCCAGCCCCCGCCAGACGTGATCCGAATCCGTGGGGCTTTGGAAAATAATTTTACCGGTGGCCGGCGTTTGAGCCGTGGGCTGGATCGTTTCAAGGTGGGTGTTCGGGGGAATCTCACTTTCCATCAACACACCGGTCATGGTTTGGCCATCGACGGTCAGTGTTCTTGCCTTGGGAAAGCCCGAGCCGGTGTTCTGAAAGGTGAGTTTATATGTGATGATCGAATTCGTAGCCAGAGTGGTGACACAAGGCGGCTCCGCCACCAAACGAAGTCCCACGACCGACGCATCCAGAGCGCTGCATGTCTCATTGCTGGCGATGTCAAAGGCGCCATCCCCATCGGTGTCCATAAACGCGGTGTTGGTGATAACGGTTCCCGGCGCGGCGTTTTCCGCGACCCGAACCCGAAAACCGAATGTCACCGTTTCTTCCGGCAAAAGAGCCGAAACCGGTATAAAAAGACCTTTTTCAACAATATCTTTGCCGTCCCCCGTATATGCGGATTGCGGTGTCCAGCTATTTGCGGCGCCGCCGGACAGCTTGACCAGGGGCGCGCATGGAACCGAAGCTGAGACCGTATCGTCTTCCGGCATAAAATGGGCGTTCGCGGGAATGGGATCCGACACCACCAGCCCCCATTGGGTCTCGGTTCCGATCACCACCGATGTCGGCGCGGGCTCCGCGTCACCGGTGTTGCCGATAGTCAAAGTGTAGGCAATGACGGAACCCGGAAAAATCAGCTCATCACATGCCGGGTTAACGGTCTTTTGTATGGAGAGTCCCGCATGGCCTCTCCCGACCACTACGGCCTGATCAACCACCGGCCCCTGGGTAAAGGGATCATTAATCTGAACCGACAGCAAGTCGTTATCCGCGCTTTTAATGAAGCAGGTGTCCGGGCTATCACGGCAGACGCCCTGGTTGCCGGCATGGTACGTGCTGACGCATACCGGTAAAAGACTTCGAAATACGCCGGTATTTGGGCCGGTTTCATAGACACGGACGTACAATAAATCTCCGGTGTCACGCGATGTCAGCGTCACGTCATGGGTCTCGGCCGTTTCCGGCAGAACGTTGAGCCCGCTTCCCTGGACCTGAATATAGGCGCCGTCTTTTCGGCAATCATAATCGTCATATTCGGTGATATAGCGGGTCGCTCTTTTGTAATCGGCATCGTTTTGAAAATCCGGAGGGATAAAAGGCGTTGCGGATTGAAGCGCGTCATTCGGCCGCATAAACATCACCACATTCCCGGTATGCAATTGATTGGCGACCGTGTTTCCCGAAAAATTAATGAGACCATCACCATCAATATCCACGCCCGCAGTGTTTAAAATCGTTTCACCCGGCGCCGCCGTGTCGCTGATTCCGGCGGTAAAGGTAAAAGAGGCGGCCTGTCCCGGCGCCAAACGATCCGGAGGCAAAAACAGGCCGACGCTTTCCACGGCATATATCCCTGAAATCGGCGTCTGCCACGTTCCGTTTTGTTTGACGAGTATCCGGGCATCCGCCGGGGTGAATACCGGCGGCGATGTCATATCCAGCAGGAGATCCGCGGCCAGATCATCTTCAATCAGAACGCCTTGTTCCGAAACACGATCGATCACCACCTCTCGAACCGGAACCGCAAGGTCTCCGGTATTGGTCGCGGTCACCGTGTATCGAATCGCCTCTCCCGGAAAAAGCGACTGTTCCTGGGTGGGCGTGTTACTTTTTAAAATCTCCAAAAAGGGACCGGACACCTGGGCCGTATCGCTCACAAACGCATCATTCACCCAAGCGCGGGCGGTGAGTGTGTCATTGACTGCGCCGTTGAGCACACAATCATCCCCTTGCATCACGCAGACGCTCCCTCCCGCAGCCGTATCATTTTTCAAGCAGACCTTTTCAACACTTCTGAACAAACCGGTATCGGGACCGGTTTCCTGTACCCAAATATAGAGGATGTCAAGGGTGGCGGCGGATTGTAAAATAATCTGGTGGCGATCCTCAATCCATGTGTGCTCATTCAAGGCCGATGCCGTCACCGAAATATAGACGCCGTCCTTGTCACAATCATAGCCATGGCCTGAAAACTGATCCAAACGGTATATATCGGCGGTATTTCCTTCATGATCCTTAAAAACGATTTCAGGCGATATCGGCGCAGACAGGGTTCGCTGCTTTGTATGCGTTTGAATTAAAGTGTCGTCTGAAACGGAAGTCGCGGTCATTTTTAAATCACCGGTGGCCTGAGGCGGCGGCCATTCAGGCACGCCCCCGATGACCAAAAGAGAAATCGATTCTCCCGAAGCCAGTTCCGGTGTGAGCGCTATCTGCTCGTCTTCGGGATCAATGCGGCTGTTTCCGTTTTTATCATGGTAAATAACGATATTTTGATAATCAAAATTTTCAGTAAAGGGATTTTCTGTTAAAAGGCGATATCGATCCGCGATATTGCCCGTGTTGGTTAATGTATACGTAAGGTGCGCCTGCTGCCCTGCAAAAACTCGGGTATTCTGATCCACAGGGGCCAGCGTAAAGTCATATTGTTTAGCGACGATAATCAATGATGTATTGGACAGGATGTTACGGGCGCTGATGGGAGACGCGGACAAAAATGTGCCTGTGGCCTGATTGACGATGAGTTCGCCGGCCGGCGCCGACGCCCATGCCAATGCGCCCAGATGCCACATGAGCATCATAAAAACAGCAATAACTCGAAATTTCATCCTGACAATCATTATTTTATGCCCTGCTTTTGCTAATTTTATTCTCGTGTTTTCGTAATCTTTTTTTGTAAGCGTTCACAAAATTGATAAGCTCGTAAAAAGTAAAGATATGTTGGGTTGCTTCGCTTAACCCAACCTACAAGTGACCGTAATTAATCAGCATCTGAATTATGCGATATGGCGTCTGCTTGCAAATCCGATTTTTTACGACGCCATCAAAATTGATAGCGTCGTAAAAATTGTTGATGCCGGTCTTCCCCAGACAGGGAAGACCGGCCGGTAAAGCGCCCCTTCGGGCGGTTATGGGTGAATGGCTATTCAACCTGGGTTCTGAATCTCATGGACGCGGTGTCACCGGGCGTCAAGATGCCGCCCGTGCTCTGAACCGCGCTGGCGCCGACGTAAAAGGTGATGGTGTTCCCTATCTTTTTGGCAAAATATCCGTTGGCATGGGTTTCATTGTCATCCGCATCAGTATTGGGGTTCAATGTGACTGTCGGCGTCGGAGCGGTTGTGGCGTTTCCGGAGCCTGAAACAATGGAATCGGCCACATAGACGCTATAGGCCGGAATACTATCGCTGATTTCCACCTCACTGGCCGGAGCGGTCCCTTCATTGGTGATCACCAGTTGCCACACAACGCACTGACCCGGTTGGGCTTTGGTTGAGGCCGTCTCCAGAAAAGCTTCATCCGCGGCGCCGTCACACCCCGCGTCGATGGCAACGGTTTTGACCAACCTGAGCTGTCCTCTTTGGACCGTGGTCAAGTCGGTATTGTTCACCGTGCCGGCCCCCGCGTTGTATGTGGCCGTGACGGTCAGTGTATCCGTGGTCCCATCCGGCGAACTGGAAGGAGCAAAGACCTGGTCCGTAAAATTGAGTTTTTCACCCGGTCCTAACACGATGTAATCGCCTGCCGGATAATTCGGGTCCGCGCCATAGGGTTGCGACACATAGGTGTTATCGGCCTTATAATAAAAAACCGTGTTCCCGGCGATCAATGCGCCGAAAGGCTTGTCAGGAACGCCGTCTCCAGTGGTGTCGACCAGGATACTGTTTCCCCAACCGCTCCCTGAAAGGGAATTGGTTCCGGAAAGGGTCAGCAATTCCTCCGTATTTCCTTCATTTCTAAGGGTATGGCTATACGTGATCGATCCGCCGGGCTCGATTTGACCGGTCTGGTTGGTGATCAACGTAATATCCTCCTTATCATTGACATCCACAGCATCCAGCTTGATATCGAATGCGCTGGTGTTGTTCGATTTTACCCGGATGAAAATCGGATAATCTCCGTCGCCGTCACTGTTCCCGTCCAGGGTTTCATCGGCGCTGTCAACGTCATAATCGCTTGTAAAATCGGCCAGCGCCTGAGTCGGATCGCTCGGCACAACAATATGCCCATGGAGAAGATAGGTGCCGCCGGGCGGCAACGCCGGGGTGGTGCTGATCACGTTATCGTCCTTATCGTGAAAGATCGCTGTCCAGCCCGGGGGCAGGGAGCCCAGGGTGGAGCCGTCATAAGAAGAGCCCGCCGACAACTGAAAGGAATCCGAAACTCCGGAATCGTTTTGCACACACAGATAAAACGGAATATTTGACCCGAGATTACCTGTTTTGGTGTTCACCGGATCTGGATTCGAGGCCGGATCATAGGGGTGTTTATTCGCATTTGGATCACCATCCGCCTCACAAGCGGTCTTGCCCGAGCTGTTCGACAAATCCACCGCCGGCTGGGTAATGGATGCCAATTCTTCGACTTTGGTGTCGGAAATAGTCGAATTTCCGGCGGAAGTCGCGGTGACCGTGGCCTGAAACGGCCCTGCGCCAAATACGCCTGCCGGGAGCTTGGCTTTGACCATGATATTCACGGAAGCGCCCATCACCACAGGTCCGGTATCCTCGGTGCCGTTAGTGTTGGTGTCGATCAGCGCCGTGGCGCCGGTGGTGGTCCAAAAGGTAAAAACCGTTCCAACCGGAAAGCTGTTCCCGGCCTCCCCGGCATTGGGCGCCCTTATTTCAAAGACATCAACGCCGTTTCCGGTGTTGGTGATAACGTTGGAAAAAAGCACCGTATCCCCGGCCGCGGCAGTATCGACAAATTGCGTGTCATTTTGGGTGTTGTCGTCGTCACCGCCGTCATTAACGCCGTTTGCGCCGTTTGCCCCGGTGTCTTTCGCTGTCACGCCGTATGTCTGGGGAATCGTGTCTATGGTCTTGTTGGAAATAAGGATTTCACCCGGGTCGGTTGTATTTCCGTCATCATTATTGTCCGACAAAATGGTGACATCATTTTCAATATGAACGCCTGCGGCCAGTGTGTCAATCAACGGCACAGTATATTGAAAGGAAATGGTGGTGTTGGGGGCCAACACGTCGTCATGCCCTCTGACACCGAAATCACCGGCGGTGCCGTCGCCGTTGGCATCATTCGTGGCTATAGGAGAAAATCCTTCCACCGTATTGGTGTTCCGAGAGCCTTCATCCGGGTCAGCCGGGGTGTCGATAAAATTACCGTTGCTTGAAACCCCGGTGATATGAGTGGCATCGGTCACGGAAACTTTGGTCAGATCCAAAACGTCCTGATATTCCACATTGTATGCCGTGCCCTGGCCGGTATTCGTGACCGTGATAAGATAGGTGATGGTGTCATCACTAATATTGTTGAATGTATTTTGATGATTGTATGTGGATGATTTGGTGGCATTCAGGATCGGACCGTTGGTCACCGTAACCTTGTCCTGGTTGGTCCCTTCCTGTCCGTCCACACCGTTTGCGGAGGTCAGGTCATCCACGACGCCATTGGGCGTTGTGGCCGTAAGCTTCGATTCAAAGGTATTCCCGGCCACCGCGCCGCCAGGAATAGTCCCGCCGACCACCAGGCTTACCTGCTGATTCGGGTCAAGGGTAATGGTTCCCGGTTTTCCAGCTGACGCGACCAATGTTTCGCCGGGATCCGGAATCCCATTATTGTTTGCATCCAGGTAAACTTCGAGCAGGGCGAAGTCGCCGGTATCACCGGCAGCCTGGTCTATGGTGATGGTATACGTGTCCTGCCCATTACCGGTATTGTTCAGGATATGGGGGAAATATACCGTCTGTCCCGCCGCGCCCGACTTGTTTTGGCGGTCATCGGCCAAAGAAGCGTTATAAATCTGCGCCACTTCAATGTTTCCCAGGTTCGACTGTGCCGTATGTGCATTATTATTGGCGTCTTTGTACGTGGCCGTGGCCTGGTTCTGAATAAGAGTGCCGACTTCTGTGCCGACCGCCCATAGGTTTGAGGCAAATGCCAAAAGACTTGCCAAAAAAATCAACGCTGGCAACACCCAAGCGTTTCGTTGCAACGCCACGTTCTTCTGTCGCTGTTTCATAAAACCCCCTTATTTAATAAAAATTTGATATCGAAATTCCTGAATTTCACCCGCTTCAATATTTTTTTGCGACATCCAGCGGATATGCGTATATTGGTCCGGCGAAATAATGATCTTTTTCTGTGTGCCGTCCGACATTTTTTTAGTGCGGACGATGGGTTCTTTCTCCCATGTGGAGCCCCTGTCAATGGAAACCCGCAGTTCATAAGGGACATTGCCGGTGGCGCTCCCCCCCACATACAGCGTGCTGGCCGGCACCGGCCCATCGACGACCAGACTCGACAGCTGTTCATTTCCCGTATTGTGATAAACGATCCGGTACTCGATTTTTTCTCCGGGCGCGGCTGTTTTGGTTTTGATATAAACGGTGTTTCCTTTGGCGTCTTTTTCTATCCGATATGGGATCATATCGCTTTTAAGGACCCCTTCCGTTTGGGAAAATCCGGTTGCCGACATCAAAAATAAGAGCATCGGCAAAATAATAAAAATTTTTCTCATGTTCCTCTCCTTTCATTATGACCTATTGCTATTCCACTGGTTTTAATGACATTTTTTATTTGATTTTTACTCCGAAACGAATTTCAGCTTTTTCACCGGCTCTAAGGCAAAAAGATTCATGGGTTCCGTCATTATTCTGATCCAAAGTATTTCCCACGGCACAAAAAAAATCGGACGCGTTTACCGTGCAAACACCGGCGCCCCCGGGAGGGGGCTCATAATAAATGAACGGCGTCCCGAAAAGCGTCGTGAATGCGGGGGCGGCATCATAAATCGTAATAGCGCAGATGGTTTGCACGCCGCTGTTTTCAAGATAAATCCGCCAAATCACACATTGGCCGGGCTGCGCGCGTAGTGTGCCTGTGGCGAATGAAGTGTCCGGCGCGCCGTCACAGTCCGTATCCAACGCCCCGGTCTTATGGATGTTCAAAGCGGCGGCAGAAATGGTGGTCACATCAATATCCCGAAGCACGACAACGCCGTCTGTGGTTTCGGCCTTAAGCGTCAGAACATCCTGAGCCGCTTCCGGAGCTGAAAAAGGCGCAAAGACACGAACCCGTATGACGGTGCGCTCATTGGGTAACAAACGCAGCGCCGCGCCCGAGGCGCCGTCACTGACCAACGTCGTTGTCTTCCATGCGCTTGTCGTCTTATCATAAATCATCACAACGCTCCCCGGGGAAAGCGAAAGTATGTTTTCAAACCCCGAGGGTTCGGTCCCTGAAATAGTCGTCGCCAACAGTAACGTATGATTCAGATGGCTTTGGCTTTCAACGGTGACAATCACATCTTGGCCGCTGTTCCCGGAATTTTGCAATATATGATCATATTCAATCGACATTCCCGGCGTAACAGCGCCCAAATGATCCGGGGAAAGGGCCAGGCGGTTTAAAACCGAAACCGTGATGGCATCCTGTTTAATGTCGAACACAGCGCTTTTTTCCGATTCGACTTTAAAATAGACGGCGATTGTTTCGGGAGGCGCGTTTTTAGGAATAGAAATCTCGGCAAAAAAAGAAAACGTCTCGCCTTGATTCAACCCCGGCGTATGGGCGATAATGCGGTTTTGGCTATCCTTAAAAATCGCCTGCCATCCCGCGGGCAATGTGACCGAAGCTGCGGCATCCGTCCAAATACTCAGTTCATAACTGTCACGCCCGGCCCCTTCATTGGCGACAAACAGCGGAAAAATAACCGTCTCGCCGCCTGTGGCGATCACGGTCGTAGTCGCGCTGGTTGATGGGTCCGCATTTGCGACGCCACTATCGTTGAATCCGGCGGCGCCCACGCTGTTGGCGATATCCACGACAAAGCCGGTGATATCGCCAAGGCTTTCAATCGTGGTGTCCAAAACATTCGGATCAGTTGCGGATGTAGCGGTAATGGTACTTGTAAATGCCCCTGAACCGGTTGCATCGGAAGGAAGAAGCGCCTGGACCATAATGGCGCCCGATGAACCGGAATCCAACGGGCCGGTATCCACAATGCCGTCGCCGTTGGTGTCCAGAAGCGGCGCTGTGCCAGAGCTGTTAAAAAAAGAAAAAATGGTCTCATTCGGAAAATTACCGGCGGCGACCGTGAGGTTGAACGTGTCTTGTTGATTCCCGGTATTGGTGACTATATGGGAAAACAGAACCGTTTCACCCTGAAAAGCGCCGTCCACCCGTTGGATATCGTTGGCCGTTGCGTCATCGTCGCCCCCGTCATTTACACCCGGGGACTCGGTTGTCCCGGTATCGGTTATGGTGACGCCCAGGATAAGGGGCGTTTTGTCTATGGTTTTGTTGGACTCGACCAACGGCTCAAGGCCGGGCGCGCCATCCAGGTTCCCCTGGGCTGTGGCGATATTGATGATCTCACTATCTCCGGGCAGGGTATCGTCGATATCCGCCGTATAAGAAAATGAAGCCGCAGCCCCTGAAGCCAAAGTCAAAATCGCGCCGGATACGATTCCGGGGGCGCCGCCATCATGGTCGGGAAGGGTATCCCACGCGCCGGATGTGGCGACGGAACCGGCCTTATAAAGGGTATTGGCGGGCAAATCGTCGGAAACAGTGACATCGGTTGCGGATTGATTACCGGTATTCTCGACCGTAATGGTATAGCGAAGCGTGTCATCGTTGAAGCCAGCGCCGTTGGGTTGATATTCCGAAGACTTGATCACCATCAGAATCGCATTGTCGGTCATGGTCACCGTATCGTGATTGGTGTCATCCATATTATCAAACCCTTTGCCGGGTGTTAAATCCTCGACTTTACCGGACAGACAGGTTTCAGTTCCTTCCCGGCCTTTCACGGTCAACGCCGCCCGATAAACTTGTCCTAAGGTTGCGTTTTCAGGCGTTTGGCCAATCACCAGCAGATAGGCCGACTCGTCGGCCGCCAGGGCCAAAGACGTATAATCGTCGATGTCAGGCGTATCCAGGATCGGCTCACCATTGTCATGTTGACCATTGTGGTTCAAATCCCACACCACTGACAGCAGTGAAAAAGCGCCGTCATCTCCGGGCGCGTCGGTCACGCCCACACAATAGCGATCCGCGCCGTTTCCGGTATTTTTCAACGTATGAAAAAAAACAACGGTTTTGCCGGAAGCCCCAAACCGGGACCGGTCGGATTCGAGTGTTGCGGAAAAAATCTGGCGGATAACCAGGGTGACGATATTGGTCGTGGCTTCGTGGGACACGCCGTTCTGATCGGTATATGTGATAATCCCTTGATTGACGATCTCCGTGCCCGCCGGAATATCGGCGTAAGCTGTGGCTGTCAGAAGAAACAAAAACAGCGCCGGTATCCACCGGAAAAGCCGTTTCCATTTATACGTATCAATAAACATATATGCGTTGGGGCTATCAAGGCGCGGATCGAACTTCATAGGTCACGCTCCCTTCTTCTTCCGCGGACAACCCGCCGCTATAGGTCCACACAATTTTTCCGGCGCCGCCGTTTGCCGGTTGTTCCGTAATGGCGGCCGGCGTCAGTCCCGGCGGTGTGGTTTCGTAGACGGCGCTGCCCCCCACATAAACCGTGAAAGCCGGGGTCTCATCATGCACCGTGATGTTCGTCACCGTGCCGGGGCCCACATTCACGAATCGAATTCGATAGACCGCGCAATGACCGGCGTCGAGTTCTTTAAAAGTGGAAAAGGCGCGATCATCAATACTTTCATCCGCCAGACTCTGATCGCAGTCCCGATCAATAGCGGCTTCCTTATACGCTGAAACAGAGCCGGTATCCGAAGCGACGACGCGCGTGATATCAAAAACCGTATCGGTTTGTGTGGCCCCGCCCGCGGTGACACTCGCCTCGACGTGGGTGGTGTCGAGCCATCCGTCAAAGGCATTGGCCGGGACCACCCCTTTAAGGAAAAACCGAAGTCTGCCGGTATTGACCGAACTGCCGTTGACCCATGGGGCGTCATTGGAATCCAGCTCTCCGTTATCATTGCTGTCCTGATAGATCGCCCATACCATCCCCTGCGCGCTGGGCGTATTGATATCCAAGGCCCCGGTCAAACCACCCAATTTCAAATCAATTTCATGGGTATACACCAGGGAAGCGCCTGCCTGAACGGTTTTTTTATGGTTCGGCGTCAGAACCACGCCCAGGGTATACAGATCCTGCCGGGCAACCGGGGTGGCGCCGTATTGTCTGCGATGATCCGTGTCCGAAGACGGTTTGGAAAAATAGGCGTCCGCCAATGCCTGATTTTCCAGCGCCAGACCGTCGGCGGCGCCCGTGTTGACAAAGGCCTGAAAATGGATGACCAGGTCTTGCCCCGGCAAAAGAGACTGCGCGTCTGTCAATATCCAGATAAGCGTCCCGGAGTCGGCATCATACAAGGGCGCCGCCAGGGTGGCCGACGCGCCGTTCAACAAAACCGATTGCGTCGTGGGCGCGGTGTCTCTCATTTCCGGGGGCAGCACATCCCGGATGTGAATGTTGTATGCCGGTCCATGGCCGGTATTGGTCGCAACAATACGAAAATTGACGGCATCTCCGCCATCGACCACATCCGATTGCCCGGTTTGTAAGGTCTTTGACACCGATAACAGGGGTTGCGCCAGAGTGACTTGACCGGTGTCGGTCAAAGCCGACGCGTCGGAGCCGTCCCACAACTTGTAGTCCACACGGGCCGTATTGATTAAGTCGCGCTGTAATGGCTCATGGGACACTGCGGTAACGTTTGTAATTTGAGCCTCGTAAACAATGACAATGATATCTGTTCCGGCATTGTTTCCGGGGTTTTCGATCCGGCCGAAATCCCAAATCAAATTCCCGGTAGAGCCGGGCGCCGGGGTGTCGGAATCGGTCAGGGGGGTATATGAAATCGGGCTGGCCGGCGCATAAGGCGCTGTGGTATCTCCGGCAATCGACACGGTCCCCAAAAATGTCAAATCCGACGGCAATATATCGGTCACCACCACATTTTCAGTCACAGTCTCCCGCAGGGTAACGCGAATCTCATAGGTAATTTTATCCCCCACCCGCACCCACGAATCATGGGTGTCGAATCCGTCAAAGGTCTTCACCTTTTCCATGGTATGGCTGTTCAAAACAACGATGGGCGCCGACGCGTCGGCCGCATAGTCATTTACCCCGCCAGCGCCGTTCCGTTCCCGGGCATCCGTCCCGTCAAGGGATGTCCAATCGACATCGACCCTGTTATCAATGGACAATGCCGGGGTGACATTGTCTTGGACCAGCGCCCGATAGATCAAAACAAACGCCTCGCCCGGCGGAATATCGATGGTCTCGTCTCCATTTCCCCGTCCCCAGAGCAAGGGGCCGTTAGGCGCGCCAGCCGGAACCGGATTAAATCCCGGAATATCGGAACCGTTCAGTTTGGCGCTCGTTGTTGACAGATACGTGAGATGGGCAGGCAACGTGTCCCCAATCTGAACATCATGAGCGGTGGCGGCATTGGTGAGCCCGTTTTCGATGGTGATACGGTATTCCAGGATATCACCGGCATCCGGGCGGCTGAACCCTGAAAAATCAGGGTCATTGCGGGTGATATTACGCCCGGCTTTGGCCAGCGTCATTTGCGGTTCCAGCGTTGTAACCGGACCGGGCGTTGAATCGGGTGTGGCGGTTTCAGCCAGGGTTTCACCCTGGCGGTATGTCGCATGAGCCGTGTTTTCCAGGTTCACACCGGCCTGAAACGGACTGCTGTTATCGATCCGAACATGGTAATCAATGACGATGGAAGGGTTTAGAGCGCCGCCGGCTGAATCATCTTCAAACTGGGTGGCCACCGCGCCGAAATCCCAGGTCACCACACCGACGGACCCGTCCGCCGGAAACGCGTTCATGGCGCCTTCGATCTCAGAAGTGGTTGTCAATGACGTATTCCCATTGATCCCGGCGATACCGGTCAGGGTGTAAGAGACATCGACCGCCGCGTTGTTCTCCAGATGAAAAGATTCATCGCCTGAGGCCAAATCATCGATCACTTTCAGATTGTCTGTTTTACCTTCCGGTAAATCGATAGTCACACGGTACGATTTTCTTGTCCCAACAGCAGGCGCCACCCCGGGATTGATATCGGTCTTGGCAAAGGATATGGCCGGAACCGATATATCGGCGGAATCGCCGGTTTCATAATCGTTTAATCCTCCGTCGCCTGAAAAATCCCCGTTTCGCATGCCATCCGCCGCGCCGTCTGCGCCGATGAGTCCGGTGGCGTTTAACGCGCTATTTTGTCCCGGAAGGCTTTGCCAAACCACCCGGACGGTATTGTCCAAAACTTCATGGGGCTCGACATCGGCTTCGGCTTGAACGTTAAAGGTAAATGTCCGGGATTCTGCGGCCGGGATGGCATTAAAAATAAAAATGGGCGCATCAAGCGTCGTGGTATCAATGGCATCCGGCGGATTCGCCCCACTCTGGCTTCCCACAATATAGGCCATATGACGCTCCGGTGTCACAAGATTGTCTTGAATCCGCACATTGTGCGCCGGGGCTGTCCCGGTATTTTGTAACACTACCTGGACGGCGATGGCATCGCCGGCGTCAGCCGACACCGGTGTCACGATGTTTTTGGTTGCTGTCACAACCGACTCTTGCACGGAAACCGTGATATCGTCAAACAGGGTATCGACATCGTCATGGCGGGTTTTAGCGTCTGTGTTGGTTAGAAGCGCGCCGGCTTGATTGGCGGCAAGGTTTTCAATCCGCGCTGTAAATTCAGCGGTGATGGTCTGATCCGTGGATGTCCCGAGAAGCGCCTGATTCCCCAAATCCCAGGTAACCGTTTGATTGTCCCCACTGATAGTGGGCGTTACGGTTCCGCCGGGTGAAAAACCCGCGGCAAGAATGATGGGATCCGCCTCGATCACCATGATGCCGGCCGGGAGGGTATCGGTGATGGTCCAGTTGTTCATGGTCGACGGGCTCACAACAAATTGCAAGCGGTAGTGGATCTCCTCGCCGATTACCACCTTTTGCACCCCCGTGTACGGCGCGGCTCCCCCCAACGGCGTATGAGAGGTCGCCGTGATCGATTTGGATGTGATCAACACAATCGGATCAATATTCACCGTGGCCCCGTCGGCAGCGGTGTAGACCCGGGCGCCGGAGACGGCGCCGCGCGCGCCCTGGGGCGCATTTTGTCCCCCTGATATTCCCAAAAGGGTGTCCACCGTTACCTGGGCGGTATTGACGATTACCTCCTGATGCAGAACCGTATCATCGGCCGTTGCGCGATACAGCAGGGTCGCCGATGCGCCGGGATCGAGTTTGGCCAGGGCCGAATTATGGCTGTCATCAAAACGAAGACTCTGTCCGGAGCCGCCGCCGTTATCGTTCCCTTCCCCGCTGCCGCCTTCATCAATGGCGCCGTCCTGATCGTTGTCGATGCCGTCTGCGGCAAACGTTTGAAGATTCATCTTGGCTGGCAAGGTTTCGGTCACCACCAGATTGTAGGCCGCTGCCCGCCCGGCGCCGTTGGACACCACCAAACGGTATTCGAATATATCCCCTGCATCCCCCTGGGCGGTGTCGGCAAACGACCCGGCCTGGGTCACATTTCTCACCTGTTTGTCAATGGAGATAACGGGCGTCGATACGGTGATCGTCTGCTCACGCCCGGCCGGAGCCGGAAAACCGTTGATGCCGCTGTTAAAAGATACGCCTTGAAATGAAAAAGAACCGTCAACGCTATTGGTCAGTATTGTTCCGTGGTCCACTGGCGCGGCATCGCTGTTTACCGGCTCATTCAGAGTTCGGACGACCACATCAGCCCGGAATGTCTGATGCCCGGCTATGGTGTTAAAATCGGGAATCTCCCATGTCAGGACGCCGGAGGCAACCGGCGCGGGAGAGGCGCCATCCAATGCGCCGGCAATAAAACCGTCCCCTGTCGCCAGGGTGTGGCTGACATACCCCTGGCCGGGGGGCAGGACGTCTGTCACCACTGCGTTGCTGATGGCATCGCCGCCGCCGCCGAACCATTTGGCATCCACCCGAAAAATACAATCTTCCCCGACCCAAACCGTGGGATTCGGGCTATCCGCCTCGGAGCAGGATTGAAGATTTTTGGTCAGAGAATAGCCAATCACCCGGGCGCGCTGTGTGTCGAGGCTGTAGTTGTCGCCGGTATCCGCATCAATGCCGTTGACGATATTGCCGTCCACCTGCGCGTGAAACGTCAAAGAATTTTGATCATTGTCCACGGTAAGATTGAAGGTGGTCATGTGATTGGCGCCGGGATTGATATCGGGAAGGGCGCAGGCGACTGTTCCGGGTATGCTACCGGCGCACCCGCCGGGCAGTGTCCCGGACCATCCGTTGCCGATGGTGACGGTGAGCAGACCGTTTTTGGCCGTCGATTCCCCCCGGTTTTCAACTTTAACCAGGAAAGACTCATTTCCACCCACATCCACAATGCGCGCCTGCGGATCCAAAATCACGATGTCCAAATCCGGGGTTTGGGGCTGCGCCGGGATCGATTGGGTCTCAGGCGTCTGGGCGCCGCCGCAGGTATCTTCAAATGCCACCGAAACGGCGTTGGCGCCATTTGCCGGGACCACCGGATCCAGACCGTCAGCCACGGTTTCTTCGATATCGTCCGGGTTTTCCATGGTATCAAAATGAGCGCCCTGGACCACATGAAATGCCACGGTCGCTGTCTGGTCGTGACGAAGCAGATGGGTTTGGGACCCGGACCCGGTTGCGCTGGTCAGGGTGAACACCGGAACTGCGGGCGCGCCCCCCACAGTGACAGTGTCAATAGAGCCGGACCCGGCGTCGGTATTCGTCACAGTCGCCGGTATAGACGGATCGATGACAAACCCTGTGGGCAGGGTGTCGGTGATGCTCAGGTTTCGGGCCGCGCCGCCGCTGTTTTTAATCCGGATTTCCATCCGCCCGAGGGTTGTCAATGCCCCGGCGCCCGCGCTCCCGGTAACCGATAACGCCGGGGTATCCAAATCGGGCGTGACCACCAAATGATGTGAGGCTTCCTTCGGGTCTCCCGCCGCGCATGTCCCCGGCGCATTGCATCCGTAAGAGACCGTTCCGGTTCCGGTTCCGGCGGCGCATTGATCCAGCGTGACCCGAAAAATAGTCGTAAATGCGCTGTTCGGATTCAACTTGCCGTCATCAACGCCGTCCGCCTTGCCGATGTTGGAAGAATTCCAGACCAAAGGGTCTGCGACGCTTCCCGTCCCTGAATCGGCGGGATTCTGGATAAAGGTCAATGTCGACAAATCCAGGACGTTATCCGGAAGGATATCGGTCAACCGGATGTTCTGGGCGGCAATTTGGCCGTTGCTGTTTAAGGTGGTCCGGTATTCAATCACATCCCCATTGGCCCCATACACGCTTTGTGTGGTTAGCGCCCCGCCGGTATTGATGTTTCTGGCCTCTTTGACCACATCCACGTTCATTTCAGACAGAGTGATCGGCGCGGCAATGATGGATGTCGATTCCCCTAAATCACACGCGGTCTGCCATTCAGCCTGGGCCCCGAAAAGCATGTTGCTGTTGACCGCGTCACAATTTGCATTGACACGATATTTGATTCGGACCATGGCCTCGGGGGGCATGTCGTTAAAGAGCGCGATTTGCCCTTCATTCCAGACATAGGGATTGCCGGATGTGCCGTCTCCCGCCACCGGATCCCCCAGGGTATTATCCGTGGACTCAAAGGCGCCATCCGCATCGGCATCGAGATCGTAGACTGAGGAGCCGTTGACATAGGTCACCCCGGTATCCGGAAGCGATTGCATGGCTTTGACATTGTACACATAGCTCAATCCGGTGTTTTTAACGGTGAACAAAACCTCTTGTTCCGCGCATAACTCCAGGTTGCCGCCAAAGGCATTGCTGGCTGAGACATGGGGGGACGCCATCACAGCGGCCACATTAAACGGCGTTGACGCCTCACAATATGCGGTCTGATTCCACTGATCGGTCAATGGATTGGGACCTGACACATCGCAGCTTGAATAACCGACGATCTTCACTCCCAATTGATTGCAGGCGATAAATGACGTATTCACATTCACTGACACCGTCCCGGCCGGAGCCAGATCATCATAAAACCCATCGTTGTCAAGATCGGCCAATCCCCCGGGACCATCCGGGTCCACAGTGAATTGAAAGCGCCACGTATACACCTGACCGGTCTTGTCGGTCCAGGGAATGTCGGCGCTGTCAAAGACAACATCCGCGCCTACCGTGGTGACCAGGGCCACATTGTATGCGACGCCGTCCCCGCCGTTGGTGATGTTCAATGTCCATGGCTCCGGCTCTTTGGTGACGTACAATGGATCCGGTGATTGAAACGCGAACAATGCGGGCCTGAGAATGAAGCGGGAGTCCGGGTTGTATTGGGCGCTGGCGTTTTCCGTCTGCGTGGCATTGTTATCGGCGCAAAAGGTGTTGTGATGAATTTCAGCGGAAAAAGCGTCATCATCCGTATTCGCATCCTGCTCATCACAGGTAAATCGTAACTGAACGGTGATATTGGAGACGGTTTTAAAATCTCCGGAGCCTTTGGCGCTAAAATCCCATATCAATTGATTCCCGGAGATCGCAGGCTCAAATGCGCCGAATGATGTGTCGGCGGTATCGACAAAATTACCGCTGAAGGCGGTGGTCCCTGCGATGTATCCGAAATTTGGTTTTCCGTCATTGTCCGGATCCATATTAAGGATGATTTTCGGGTCATAGGCGAAAAAATTATCGGCTTTGGAAACAGAAAGGGTGTGGGAATGAATACTGCAATGTTCAATCAGCGGGGGTCCGCTGACAGCGATCCCCATGCTCTGATCTCCGATGGAGACGCCGGCCCCTTCTTGAAAGCTTTTCTCATCCGCGCAGCCGGAGGGGCCTGAGGGCACCGTGAGTTGAGAGAATTGAATGGAGGACCCCAAGCTGGCATTGACTGTGCCGGTGGTAAAGGTAATGACCAGCGCATGACCCGTGGAGGGCGCCGGGGCCCGCCCTTCCAATCCCCCCAGATCGACGATGAAATCAACGGGTGAATTGTCGGTAGTCGATATATGCGCCGTATAATCGACGCCGTTATAGGTGACGCTGTCAATTGATACTAAAGATTGTGAAAGGGTCAGATTCTCCTTAAAAGAAAATCCGGTCCAGTTATTGGGCCCGCTGGTCGATAAATCATACGTGACGGCATAACGGATATCACGGCACGCCTCTCCCTGTCCCCCGCTTTGCGTCGACAAATAGACCACGTTTTTTGATGTGCCATCCAGGGGCGACAGGCCCATATCCGGGGTGTCCTGGTTGATGTAATGGGTCGCTATGGACGCGCCGCCGATGGTATAATCGCATCCGCGGCAATCGGTGACCGGGATGTCGGAAACCGTCAAAGTGTTGCTGACGATCTTTCCGGCATCGCATGGATCGGTAGTGGCATTGATGAGAACGGTCCTGGAAAAGGTGGGATTGGCCTGAGAAAAGGTGTGAATCCAAGTGATTTGATTGCCAAAAACCGTGCCCCCGGCCGCATCGGCCACCGTATAATTTGTCGGGATGGCATCGGTAATGGCAACGGGACCGGGATTAAACGAGGGATTCTCGGAAAAGCCGGAAACCGTTGCCGTCAGAGTAAAGGGAATATTGGTTTCTCCCACCTCCACACTGGCCGGACCGCTTTTGTCAACCGACATGGACATCCGTTTTTGGGATCCTAAAGAGATGGCGCCCAGGGTCGTGGGGGGAGAAAAGAGCGTATTGCAGACATTGATATATTCTGGAGTCAATATCAGACTTGCGGATGAAGCCCCTGCATCGCATGGGGCGCCCGCGCCGTTCCATGCCACATCAAATGTGAGGGTCCTCGCCTGTCCCCCATCAATATCCCCTATGTTCAGACCTCTGGAAATTCGGTCAAATTACAGTGATTTTTTTGGACAGTTTTGGGGTATTTTGGGGTAAAATCAGGCATTTTCGGGTATAACTGCCTGATATTACATAGTCCAGTCAATTTTGAATGTCCAATATTTCTATAAAATACTTGTATTTCTTTTAATTATACGCAATTAACCCAGATTTGCAAACAAAGGGTCGCGAGGTCTGATGTTGGAAAAAGCGCCGGTAACCGGGTCATAGGTTATACCGGCCGGTTTAATATCGGTGATCGTATACCCGGCCGGCATATTATCGACCTTGAACCGAAAATCTTTGGCCTGCCCGGCGCCTGCGGCATTGGCGATCTCGATTCGGACATCATCCGCGCCGCCGCAGTAGTCGATATTCTGAAGCAAACCGGCCGGGTCAAATGTATAAGAAATAGCCGGATCCACAATATCGACCGCAATACTGCCGGAAGAGGTTTTGCCTTGTAAAGCCGTGTCGAAACAAATTTCAGTCGCATTGCACCCGTATTTAACATCAGCGGCATTTGTCAAGTCTTCACAGGAAATGATTTCAGCCTGAACATTTTCAATGATTGCCGATTCACCAGGAGGCAGATCATTAAACTTGCCGTCACCGTTTAAATCACTCAAACCCGAGGGTCCGTCCGGATCAGCCGTTAATTGGGACAGGTCCCAGAAAATGGCGCCGCCGGTCACATCCGCCGGTGTCAGCGCCGTTGCATTGATCCGGGCTGAACCGGGGACATAGTCCAGGCCGGCGCCGAGCGCATCGGATACGTCAACATGATAAATGTTCCCGACGCCTGTGTTTTTGATCTCCAGAGTCCAGGTGGCGATATCATCATCGGGTGTTTTTTCCAGGGCAATATTCTGGATGGAGGGTGTGGTGGAAATCGTTATGGCCCCCGGCAAGAGTGTGATAACCCCGGTTCCAGTTTCCTGGGTGATCGACGCGCCCCTGGGGCGTTGGCCATCCAACATGACCACCGGCAAATTGGATGAAGCCGCGCAAGTATATGTGACACTAAAAATAACGGTTAATCGCTGGCCCGGCGCCAGTTCCACATCGGCGCCGAATAAGGCGTCAATGTCCCATGTCAACACATTCCCGGAAATGGTGGGTTCCGCATCATTGCCGGTTGGATTGCCATTGGCCGGTGTCGTGATTTGTGTGGAGTGATCCGAAAACAGAAACTGGGGGGTTTTCAAATCAGCCTGAATGACCATTTCCGTCAGGTTTTGACTCGACGCCGCAGGATTCGTGACCGTGACCGTATAGGCATCCTGGCCACACTGACTCACGGATGGCTTCCCTACAGTCAATTCCACATCCGCTATCGAAACCGAAGGAAAAAAAAGACAGATGGTGATAATGGCAATCACCACCGCCCGTAAAACATGACCGGCTCTCACTTTTGCCTCCAGGCGCTTTGAATCAAAAGGCGGGCCGGATTTTTGGCGTCAATGATGCGAGCCACCCACGAATAATCCAGCATAATCAGAAACCTTAAAATTTTTCACAGGGTTTTTTCCCTGATTTTCGACAGACAAAAAAAGCATTCCACGCAACATGCTTGTTATCCATAATATAAAAGGGTGTTAATTAAAAGGGTGTTAAAACAATTACCGTAACCATCTGGTTTGATAGGATATAAAGTAAATATGATATATTGGATTTATTGCAATAAATTCAATAGTTTAATTAATCTATTTCAACACCCTTAAGGAGATTTTTTCATGCAAAAAAGAATATCAAAGCACAGGTCAAAAAACAACTAAAAATCCATTATCCCCAATAGACGGGACTCCGAAAAAAAATGACCGCCTTTTTTCACTCCTTCCTCCTCAATATCAAAAGCGAAGGAATTCATAACCTCTCTGGAATGGGTGGTGGCGATGATGGTCAATCCGGGATATGTTCGGGCCATATCTTTCAGCCAGTTCAAGAGTCTGTGTTGCCATTTGGAATGAAGGTGAACATCCATCTCATCAATGAGCAGGATACTATTTTTAGTCATGTGGGCCGCGGTGCGAAGGCACATCTGCAAAAGGCTTTTTTCGCCGCGGCTCAATTGATCCAGCCGATGCTGATTCCCGGCGTTTTCAATGATGGCTTCCGGGGGATCGTTTTTTTTATCCGTGAAATCAAAGGTGTGAATTTTATCCTGGAACGGGCCAATTTTATCCACCGTCAAACAGACGGGTCGAAACCCCGTGACTGAAAAATGTTCTGTTTGCGCCATAAAATCACCTCATGCCGTGGTTATTAAACTTTGAAAAATTATCAAAACCGCCTCATTCAATCAACAGGCCGAATCAACGATTTCCCGGTCATAGCCGCCGGTTTCTCAAGCCCCATGACATCCAAAACCGTCGGCGCGATGTCGGCCAGGGCGCCGGGGTTCAAACGGGCGTTTTTTCGGGAATCGTCGGCCAGGATAAACCAGACCGGGTTCAGGGTGTGCGCGGTGTGCGGGCCGCCGCTGTCAGAGCTCATCTTTTCCGCGTTTCCGTGATCCGATGTGATCAGGGCCGCGCCGCCCATGCTCAGAATTTTTGCCGTCACCCTTCTCACGCAGGCGTCCACCGCCTCGCAGGCTTTGATCGCGGCGGGAATGATCCCGGTGTGCCCCACCATGTCCATATTGGCGAAATTCATGACAATCAGATCAAACCGGTTTGAATCCATGCTGGAAATAACGGCGTCGGTCAGTTCAAAGGCGCTCATTTCCGGCTTGAGATCGTAGGTTCTCACCTGTCTGGGAGACGGGATCATGAGGCGCTCTTCCAGGGGAAACGGCTCTTCCCGGCCCCCGTTGAAAAAATAGGTGACATGGGCGTATTTTTCCGTCTCGGCGATGCGAAGCTGGGGAATATTGTTTTGGCTGATGGTCTCTCCAAGGGTCTGTAAAACGTGATCCGGCGGAAAGGCCGCGGGCAATGGAAGGGACGGGTCATAGGGGGTCATGCAGACGCAGTCGCAAAGCGTCGGTTTTGGATCAGCGGGAAACAGGTCAAAGCTCTCGTCGGCAAAGACCCGGATGATCTCTCTGGCCCGGTCGGCCCGGAAATTAAAAAAGAGCAGTCCGTCTCCGTTGGCCATGACGTCGGGATCATGGCCGCTATCGGCGATGACGGTCGGGGGGATAAATTCGTCGCTCTCGTTTCGTTGATAGGCGTTTTCAATGGCGATTTCCGGATCCGTCTCCCGTATTCCTTCGCCTCGCGCATACAGGCCAAAGGCCTTTTCAATCCGGTCCCACCGTTTGTCCCGATCCATGGCGTAAAATCGCCCGCAGACCGTGGCGATGCGGATGGTCTCTTTGCCCCGAATCAATTCTTTCAGCCGCCGCATGTATTCCCGCCCGCTGTCCGGGGGGGTGTCCCGCCCGTCCATGATGGGATGAATATGGACCCGGATTTGTTTTTCATGGGCCATGTCGATCAACGCCGCCAGGTGATGGATGTGGCTGTGGACCCCGCCGTCGGACAGAAGGCCCATGAGGTGCAGCGCCGATCCTTTGGCCTTGACCTTGTCCATGACTTGGTTGAGGGCGGGGTTTAAAAAAAAGGAGCCGTCTTCAATGGCCCGGTTGATCCGCGACAAATCTTGTGGAACCACCCGGCCCGCGCCGATGTTCAGATGGCCGACTTCGGAGTTTCCCATGCTTCCTTTGGGCAGACCCACGGCTTCCCCGGAGCATAAAAGGGGGGTGTGGGGATAGTGTTCAATGAGCCGGTCCAGGTGGGGGGTTTTCGCCATGGCGTAGGCGTTGCCCGCTTTGTCTTTATTGATCCCCCATCCGTCTATGATCAGCAACAGGCATGGTTTTTTATGAGACGTCATTTTTTGCTTTGGGGCCTTTCAGTTTTGGGTGGCCGATTTTGGGCCGTCGATTTTGGGTGGCCGATTTCATCCGAATATTTTTTTACGTTGTCGTCTTACTGGCGCTCGTCGGCGTCATGGTCGGAGTCTTCGTATTCGATGTAGTCGTCATAGTCGTCGTTATCATCGTCGTCCCGGCTGTTTTCCATCTTGATCTTTTGTCTGTCTTCGATCTCCCGGGTGTCGATGCGTTTGGCGTCCATCCAAAATCCGTCCAGATCGTAAAAGGCTCGGGTCTCCTCAAGAAACACATGGATGATCACGTTGCTGTAATCCATGAGAATCCAGCTTTCTCCCTTTCCCCCCTCAACGCTTAAGGGTCTGATTTGATGGTCATTTTTAAGTATGAATCCGGCGTTTTCGGCAATGGCCAACACCTGACGGCTGGACGTTGCGCTGCAAAGTATAAAAAAATCGGCGATGGAGGTCAAGCCCCGAACATCCAGAGCCACGATATTTTTTGCCTTTCCGCCTGAAATCGCCTCAACGTAAATTTCTATTTCGGTCAAAGGATGATCAATCATTTGTAAAGTTCCTTTTTATTTATAAAGTCTTCCACTTCCTCCGGAATCAATGGGCCGATGTTTTTTTCGGCGCGAATCTGTTTTCGGATATGGGTGGATGATATGTTCAGCGGATCCACGTCAAAAAAATGGATCGGCTTTTTGTGGCTGTGAAAAAAACATGACTGTTCAGGAGAAAACAGATATTCAGAGGATATTTTTGATCGAATGCAGGCGGCGGCCCGCTCCCGGCCGTTTTCCGCGTCTTCCCGGCTCCGGGTCATCACAATCACTGGAACAAGGTCAAACAGCGTTTTGTGCGATTTCCATGTGTCTATCTCCAAAAACGCGTCCAACCCCACCATCAGGTGGAGCCGGTCCGACGGGGAAAACCGTTTTTTAAAACGGATCACCGTGTCGATGGTGTACGATGCTCCCGGACGTTTCAGCTCCATGTCCGACGCCACAAACTTCGGGTTTTTTATGGACAGACGAATCATCGTCAACCGGTCCGCGACATCCGCCAGGTTGTTCGATGGTTTGTGCGGAGGAAGGGCCGCGGGGATGAAATGCATTTCGTCCAGATTAAAACCGCTTGATATTTTTTCGGCGGCCCACAGATGCCCGGAGTGGATCGGGTTGAATGTTCCGCCAAACAGGCCGATGCGCATGGATTGATTGAGTTTCCTTGTTTGGTTTTGTTCGGGTCTGGTTTTCTTCTATTCTGATTTTGTTCCGGTTTTACAATGATGGTCGGGATTCAGCCACGGCCATGGCCTCTTTGAGATCCAGCGCTCCGCTGTAAAGGGCCTTGCCGGTGATGACGCCGATGACGCCCGATTTTTCAAGGGGGAGGAGGTTTTTGATGTCGGAAATGGTGGAAACTCCCCCAGAGGCCACAACCGGAATGGAGATCGCTTCGGCGATTTTTTTTGTCTCTGCCAGGTTCGGCCCCTCTTCCATGCCGTCCTTGTCAATATCCGTAAAATTGATGGCCGCCACCCCGATGTCTTCCAGTTGTCTGGCCAGATCCGACGCTTTGGTGGCGGTGGTCTCAGTCCATGCGTCGATGGCGACCATGCCTTTTCTGGCGTCGATTCCCACCACGATTTTGCCGGGAAACAGGGTGCAGGCCCGGGCCACCAGTTTGGGGTCTTTGATGGCCGCGGTTCCCAAAATCACCCGGTCCACGCCGGCGTCAAGGTACATCCCGATGGTGTCCATGTCGCGAATGCCCCCGCCCAACTGGATGGGAACGTTGACGCTGGCGAGTATTTTTTTAATGGAGGCCAGATTCTTCGGCTTTTTTTCAAAGGCCCCGTCCAGATCGACAATATGAATCAGCCGGGCGCCCTGGTCGGCCCATTGCCGGGCCATGGCGGCCGGATCGTCGGAAAAAATGGTCTCATCTTCGAACCGCCCCTGCAACAGGCGGACGCATTTATTGTTTTTGATGTCAACCGCAGGTATGATGATCATTGGTTTTTATACGCCTTTTTGTCTTTACAACGCGCCTTTGGTGGACAGCACATGATCCCCGATTCTGGGGTCGGCCGAAAGCGCCTGATCCAGGGCTCGGCCCATGGATTTGAAAATGGCCTCTATAATATGGTGTTCATTTTGCCCGTACATCACATTGATGTGAAGGGTCATTTTGGCGCTGTTGGCAAACGCCCTGAAAAATTCCTGGGCCAAATAAACGTCAAAGGCGCCTGGGGACTTGATGTTTTGGGGAACATGGAAAACCAGAAACGGACGGTTGGACAGATCAATGGCCACCGCCGCAAGGGTCTCGTCCATGGGGGTGGAGGCCTGTCCGTATCGTTTGATTCCTTTTTTGTCGCCCATGGCCTGCCAGACGGCTTCTCCCAATACGATGCCCACATCTTCCACGGTATGGTGAAAATCGACGTCAATGTCTCCGATGGCCGTCAACGTCAAATCAAACAGGCCGTGGGCGGAAAACAGGCAGAGCATGTGATCAAAAAAAGGGATTTTTGTGGAGATGTCATGCGCCCCGGTTCCATCCAGATCCAGAACGGCGGTGATGTCGGTTTCGTTTGTTTTTCGGACGATTCGCGCTGAGCGGGTCATGGCAAAAGCTCTCATGGGGCGGTGGTTTTTGGTATGGTCGCGTGATTTTTGTTATATCTTTATAAAAAAAAAGACATGGTCGTTATGAAAAAAGGCATGGTGGAGATGAGGGGGATCGAACCCCTGACCTCAGCGTTGCGAACGCTGCGCTCTCCCATCTGAGCTACATCCCCATCTGTATTTTTTTACAGCTTGCCCTTCTTTGACGCGGATATTTAAAAAACTTGATATTTTTCTTTAAACATATTTAAATATGACCAGCCTATAACAGATAAAAATCATGGGGTCAATTCAAATAACCCTGAAAACAGTCCCGAAAAATATTTTTTTTATAAAAAGGATTCATTATGCAACTGCGCGACGCGTTTAAAACAGAGACATTCGACCAGGACAAAGTGATCTCCCCGAAAGAAACCATCCAAAGATTCAAATCGGCTTTGAAAAAAGTCGATCTGGACATCTTTGAAAGAACCGAGCGAATCGACAGCGGCCGTCTGGGCATCCCGGTCTTTTTCAGCGTGTGCGGCAAAGACGCCAAACACATCTCCGGGACCAAAAAGCAGATGGGCAAAGGCGCCGATCCCGAGCAGGCCGAGGCGAGCGCCATGATGGAGCTGGCCGAGCGGTTCAGCTTTTTTAGTTTCAGAAACGACCCGAAGCGCTTTTTCACCGGATCATTCCATGACGCGGCCGGCCAGGGGGGAGACGAGCCGCTCTCCCTGGATATGATCGCCCGGTCCGTCAATGACGACTCCCCGTCGTCAACCGCCGCCCAAAAAATATTGGCGGATATCCCCATGAAATGGGCCAAAGGACACAATCTGACATTGGGACGGGACGTGATGATTCCCTTTGACTGGTTTTTCGCCATCAATGAATTCAACGGGACATCCGCCGGAAATGTCCGGGAAGAGGCGTTGACCCAGGGATTGTGCGAAGTGGTGGAGCGGCACGTCTCGTTTCTGGCGAGTGAAAAAATCGTCGAACCGCCGGGCATCCATCTGGATTCCGCCACAGACCCGGCGGTCAAAGGGCTGATTGAAAAATATCGAAAGGCCGGAATTGAAATTTACGCCTCGGACATGTCGTGCGGCGTCGGCATCCCCACCGTGGGGGTGTTGGGCCACGATCCGTCCACCTTTCCCCAAAACAGCGAGCTGGTCTGGACCGCCGGAACCGCGCCCAACGCCCAGAAAGCCCTTGCCCGGGCATTGACGGAGACCGCCCAACTGGCCGGGGATTTTAATTCCGGGTCCAATTACGTGGCCAGCGGGCTTCCCAAATTTTCGACTTTGGCCGAGGCCGATTTTCTGATCCATCCCAAAGGAATGGTCGATATATCGAGCCTGCCCGATGTCTCCAACGTCAACATGAAACACGAGGTGGAACGCCTGGTGGACGCCATCACGAAAATCGGGATGGAGGCCCTGGTCATCGACACCACCCACCCGTTGCTGCAAATTCCCGCGTTTTACACCATGCTTCCCGGCGCCCATTTCCGGGAGCGAGCCAACGGCGCCTCCGTGGCCATGTTCTCGGCGAAAATCATCTCTGAAACCATCTCGCCGGACCGGGCCGCTTACGAGCTTGGGCGGCTGGACGAGGCGGTTCCCAACGCCTATTTTGTAAAATTTTACCTGGGCCTGACCGCCATCGCCTCGGGAAAACTGCCCGCCGCCCTGAAATATCTGGCCCAGGCGCTGGAGATGGACCCGCTGCCCCAGGACACCCCGGCCATCTATTCGTACATGGGCCTTTGTTTGAAGGACATGGGGGAATACAAAAAAGCGCTGGCGGTTCTGGAGCGGGGCGCGGAGATCGACAGCCAGAGAACCGACATCCATAATTTGACGGGGTTTTGCTATTTTATGCTCAAGGAGCATGAGAAGGCCATCGCCGCCTTTGAAAAGGTGATTGCCATTGATCCGTCTTCGGCCATTGATTACGCCAACATCGCCTCCAATTACCGGGACATGGGAGAGACCCAAACGGCCATCCATTATTATGAGCTGGCGTTGGGGATCGACCCGTCCATTGATTTTGCCCGGACCAACCTGGCTAAGCTGCGGGGGTAAAACAACAGGGACGACTTGGCAAGACGAATCCGGATGATTTACCACCAAATGATTTACTAAAGGGTCCATCAAAAGGCGGGCAAAGGTTATGAAAACAGGGGACATGGGGGAGTGAACCTTCATTGTCCCCTGTTTTGGTTTGGGCGGGGGAATGGCTTTGGCCATGTGAATAAAAAAACAAATAAATGACGCCTTTCCATTAAACCAAAAATCAACCCCCTTTTTCAGAAACAAAAAACGAAACGACAAAGAAGACACAAAAAGACACAAAAAAACCACAAAAATAAGGTGAAACCCACATGGAAAATATCATGGAACCCATCAACGCCGACGAAACATTCTGTTTCTCGTGCGATCCGAATGTCCCCTGCTTTAACGAATGCTGCCGGGATTTGAATCAATTTCTCATGCCGTATGATGTGCTGAGACTGAAAAATCATCTGAAAATGAA
>Ga0307987_1000018_pt1 | contig 101944 bp, 82 predicted proteins | sample EllFjometagen181_FD_203157 | JGI IMG/M metagenome (GOLD analysis project Ga0307987, IMG submission 203157) | Marine microbial communities from Ellis Fjord, Antarctic Ocean - #181 | ecosystem: Environmental > Aquatic > Marine > Unclassified | place: Southern Ocean | collected 2014-10-08 | reverse complement strand
TATTTTAAAGAAAAATATTATCGTTTGAAAGCCAGGCGTGGGGCCAAAAAAGCAATTATTGCCATAGCGCACAAAATTTTGAAAGCCATTTACCACATCATCAAATTTGGAAAGACCTTCAAAGACCCTGGCGAAAATTTTTCTATAAAAAAGAATACCGAAAAACAAATATATAACCTTCAAAGACGAGCTAAAAAATTAGGATTTAAACTTGTGGCTGTGGAAGAAAAATAAATAACAGAAATTAATCATCAATATTGAATAACAGTCAAACAGTCAAAGGTCGAGACGTTAACTGAAGCCATAGAGCGCGAGAAATAACATGACCTGTCAGCCATCTGCACAACAAATTGTCGGCTTAGACCACGCATATAAAACTTTTTTATCAGAGGCTGACATTTGACTGTTTTTTTTATATGAATTTCTGATTAAGAATCAAGTAAGCGCAAAAAAGAGTTGGTGCATAAGGACAGTTGCCAAATATTATGTATAATTTCAGTATGATAAAAAATTCCAAAGTTTTCGTTTTGGAGCGATGTATAAGTGCGTCTTTTTTACTTTAATATGTTTCATATAAAAAAGATTGATGCGCGCCTGGAAAAAAGAGAGCCAGGTTTGTTTGCGCATCGGCCGCATCCTCGTCATTTTTTTTTACTGGGCTTTTTTTTACTGTTTTTTTTTACTGGTCGATAGCCCATGGGAAGCTGGGTGAACCGCCCCCCGTGGATGATGGGATCGCCTTTGTATCCCAGATTTTTAAAATTAAGATAATCTGTTTTTCCCTTCAGATCGCTGACATCCCGGCCCTTTGATTCCATGTATTCAAAATCCGTCCCTTTGTGGGCGATCTTTTTAAAATCGACTTTCCGATGATCCTGGTGGCATCGGTCGCATGTTTTTTCTCCCTGAAGGCTCTCATGACACTGGGTGCAGGACAACGCCGACGCCGCGGGCATGACTTCATGCTCCAGACGCCAGTGCATCCAGGTTTCCACCCATTTAAAGCTTCCGCTGTAATCCAGGTCCGCCGCCTTCATGCCATCGACAAACGCTTTTTCCCAATCCAGATTTTTCCAGTAGGCCGAAGAGTCGTTCTTGTCTCTGGGGAAAAGATGGGGAATCAAAAAATAACCGTGTTCAGCGTCAATGGCCTGTTTCCCTTTCATCATCTTAAATGGCGTGATTTTGGAACCCGGATCTTTGATGGAGCCCACCGGGGTCGCCAAATGGATCACCTCTTGATTGACCTGAACCTTCTCCCCGATAAAGACCCGGTTCATGTAGCCGTTAAACCAGGAGTATGAGGGTTTCGCCGATTCTTTCCATTTAAATTCCCCTTTTTTAAAATTGTAGTCGGGTTGCCCATATTTGTCTCGTTTTGGCTTCCGTTTCTTATCCCCGGCCTTGGACCAGTCCCACCAGGTTTTGGTGGGGGCGCATTTGGCATAAACCGGCGAATGACACACATTGCAATCAATGGTTTTGGAATGGGTGTTCAAATGATGATCCATCAAATTTCCAGAATAATGGGGAGCCTCTGAATGACAGTCCGTGCATGAGACGACCCCTTCGGCCACCGGCACGGACGAGCTTCTCCCAGCGATCCGGTGGTTGCGGGTGGTATGGCATTCCGCGCAGGAAAAATCATACCCGCCCATGTGAACGTCGCATTCCCGCGACGGTTTCAACAGATTCCGCGACATGTCCGCATGTTTGATGGCGTCGCCCCCGCCTCCGTTGAAATGACAGGTTCCGCAACTGGCCCGACTACTGTGCCCCACATGCTCGGCCACCATTTTCAAATCGACGTCTTTTCCCGGCATTCCGGATCCGGCGGGACTCTTTTTATACGTTCCGGTCGTGTCATGGCAGACCAGGCAATCCATTTTTGTTTGATCTGTAAAATCAAAGGAATCGTCTTTCCATCCATACCCCGCGTGACAGCTTGTGCAACGAGCCTCGTTGCTGATGGGGCTAATTCAGTAATTGTTCAACGCCGTGGTCCCTTTGCCATGCTGGGTGTCCCGCCGATGTTTCACCGTGTACAACGACGGCCCTTTCCAAAGCCAGTGGGAGGTTTTTAGCATATCCTCTCCGACGCCGGCATGGCACCGGAGACACTCCGCCGTTACCTGCTCTGGTTTGGGTTTAAGGGGAAGTTTCACCAGTTCTTTATGATCCGGAACATTTTTCAAATGACAGCCGGTGCATGAGACCGGTCCATTCTGTTCTTTTTGGTGGCAGTCCATGCATTGCTGATGAAGCGCCGCTTTAAGCCCCAATCGTTCGGGATGATCCGGTTTAAAGGATTCCTGATGGCATGCGGAGCATCGCGTGGTTTCAGACATGGCCTCATCCTTTGGACAATAGTGATGGCACTTTGAGCAGTCATTAATCAATGTCGCATGGCGCTTGTGGGCGAATCGCACCGGCCCGTAATGATCCTCTTTTGCCTTGATGATGGGGCTGTCCATAAGAAAATAGACATCCTGAACATCCTTTGTGGATATTCCCTTTTCCATCAGGGATATTCGGCGAAGAATTTTGTGGTCATCTTTATAATCCGCCACAAAGGGGACCGACTCCTTGGCTCTGGCTTTGGCCCTTTCCTGATCCGGAGCCTTCCAGACCTCCGCCACGCAAATCCCCGACCCTAAACCCGAGCATAACCCCAAACATAAACCCGAGTATAAAACAGACCGGCCAAAAATAAAAAACAGTCTCTTTATCATGAACAGACCTCCTTTGATCCATTGAGCACAGGCAACCAGGTCACAATAAATCGATAGATAAACATCAACCCCGCGATGAGTCCCAATGTGACCAGAATCTCGCCAATCGCCGGAAAATACGTGGTTTGGCTTACTGGGGGAGTGTAGGCGACGATAAACACATTGATCCGGTTCAACACGACCCCAAAAATGATCAACACCGAGGCGATAAAAACGCCCCTTTGGGATTCTCTGATTTTTTTAAACAGAAGCATGCCCCATGGAACCATCACCCCCATGAACATCTCCACAATAAATGAATGGGTCTGATAATTGCCGTCAAGCAGGTATCGATACGACCCCCTGGCCCACATGTCCCCCAGTTTCAACGCCATATACAAGCCAAGGAGAAAAACAGTGATCCGGGTCAATGGGGCCAAAATGCTCATTTCTGAATCCCCTTTAAAAGAGGCGGATGCCAACGTCGTCTCAAAGACCACCATGGGATACCCCACGGAAAATGCCGAGACCAAAAAAAGCAATGGGAGAATGGGAGTCTGCCACAATGGATGAACCTTTGTCTGGGCGATGAGCATCAGCGTTCCCAGACTCGATTGGTGCATGCAGGAAAGGACCACCCCGGCAATGATAAAAACCCACATGGTTTTATCCAAAATGGCGTCCGCGATTTTTAAAAACCGATTGAAAAATCCATTAAAAACAGAAAATCCCCCCCACAAATTCACCTTTCCCTTATACTGCTCCGCCACAATGGGAATAAATTCAATATACAAAACCGTCAAATAGACCATCACACACATGGCGACTTCAAACAGCGCGGAATTTGTGTTCCAGTTAAACAACGGTTTCCAGATGGCCCAGGAACGACCAATATCCACGAAAAGACCCAACACAACAAATGTGTATCCCAAAAGAGCCGTCAAAAGCGCGGGACGGGTGACCGCCTCATAATAATGGCGGCCAAAAATATGGGCCAGGGCCGCCGTTGTAAAACCGCCGGCGGCCAAAGCGACCCCGGCGGCGACATCCACGCCCACCCAAAGACCCCAGGGCCGGGCGTTTGACAGATTGGAAACGCACCCGATTCCCCAGGTGAAACGGGCGATGACGGCCAGGGCACCAGCGATCATAAAAAACAGCATCACAAGCGTTCCGGGGGTCCAGAATTTTTTTCTCAACGGACGCGGGTTATGACCCATCAGACGCCTCCTTTGCTCTGCCTTCCCTGTTTTTTTTTCCTGATTTATGCATGATTCCCGCCAAAATTCCAAAAAGCGCCATGGGAGACCAGAGATAAGAAAACAAAGAATGCTGAATGGTTTCAGACCACTTTGGCACCGGTTCATGGGGAAGAGATGGAAAGCCCAACCGATGAAAATCGACCGATGAAATATAGATCCAGGCGGTTCCTCCGACCTCTTTTTCCCCATAAATATGGTCCGTATATTTCCCTGGATTTTCCCTCAATCGCTTTTTTGCCAACGACAGCATATCGCTTCGTTTTCCAAATGTGATGGCCTCCACCGGGCAGATGGCGGCGCATCCGGGAATCCCCCCCTCTTTTGAAATCCGGTCATAACAAAATGTGCATTTTCGAACTCTGGGGGTCAGGGGATCATGGTACTCATAGGCGGGAATTTCAAATGGGCAGGCCACCATGCAGTATCGGCACCCGATGCATTTGGAGACATCATATTTGACGGCGCCGTTGCTCTGCTTGGACAGAGCGGCGGCGATGCATGCGGAGACACAGGCCGGGTCCTGGCAATGCATGCATTGGGTTTTCACAAAGGTGGGGACGGGTTTGTCCAAATCGGTCAATTTCCCTGAAAAATATCGATTCACCACAGTGAAGGCGTTTTCGTCGGGTCGTCGTTTGCGATCAAAGACCACGCAGTCGCACGACTCTTTTTCGGGAGGCGGAAGTCCATTGACCTGGCTGCACGCCTCCTCGCATTTGCGGCACCCGACGCACCGGGTCAAATCGACAAGGCAGCCCATGGAATCCGGCGGTGCCTTTGAGCACCATTCCTCCCCCCGGACAGTGGACGCCCCCCCCGCCGCCGCCCCGGCGACGCCCATAAATTTAAAAAATTGTCTCCTGTTCACTGGCCAATCTCCTCCTTTTGTCTTGCTTGACGACCCGACTTCACGCTGGGAAAGGCGCGAATATCGGTGTGCGGCAAAAAAAGAGCGGAAGTGAATTCCGCCATAAACTCGTTATTGCCGCTAAAATCAATGTAGGTCATGCGATTTGAAACCGAAATCGCCTCTTTCCGAAACTCATCAGAGAGCAACGCCATGTAGGCTCCGGCGATGGAGCTGTTTCCAAGGTATTTGAATTTGCTCCGCTCAATATCGGGAAGCAGACCAATGGAAATGGCTTTCTCTATTTCAAGATACTGTCCAAAGCCGCCGGTGATCACCACACGATCCACCATTGAAAAGTCCAGGCCCGCCTGATTCAGCAAAACGGAAAATCCCGCGTAAATGGCGCCCTTGCTCCGAATGATATTGTCAATATCCGATTCGGTAAACAGAATATCCGCATCCACAGCGCTCTGGTCGGCAAATACCAGAATATAAGCGATCTCATCATTTTCACGCGTTATTCTGGGGTGGCCCATCTCAACGGCAAACCCTCCGCTTTGATCAATGAGGCCGACGGTCCGCATTTCAGAAATCAAATCAATCATGCCCGAGCCGCAGATGCCCCGAGGCAACACATCTCCCACCGTGGAAAAACTCGGCTCAAAAGTCCCCGGATCAATGGACACCTTTTCAATGGCCCCCTCCTCGGCCCGCATTCCCCATCGAACCCCGCCCCCTTCAAACGCCGGACCCGCAGAACAGGATGCGGTCATCAGCCAGTCTTTATTGCCCAGAACGATTTCTCCGTTTGTTCCCACGTCAATGAACAGGGTCAAAAAATCTTCCCTGTGAAATCCCGTGTAAAGCATTCCAGACACAATGTCGCCCCCGACATATCCGGCGGGTCCCGGCATGATGAAAACCGCCGCCATGGGATGGACCTTCAGACCGATCTCCTCTCCCTTGAAAATCGGAAATTCAGAAACAGTGGGAATGTACGGCTCCCTGCGGATATAACGGGGATCAATCTTCAACAAAAGATGAGTCATGACCGCGTTTCCGGAAAGCACCACATTTCTGATCTGTTGATGATCGGCTCCCGCACTTCGCAACGCTTCGCTGATCAGATGATTAATGGTTCCAAGCGCCATGTCCCCCAATTTTTCAACGCCGTCTTTTTCCGCGCACACGATGCGGTTAATCACATCGTCGCCGCATGCCGCCTGGCGGTTGTGTCCAGAGGCGGCGGCCAAAATGGAGCCATCCTCCATGTCCGTCAAATAGACGACGATGGACGTGGTTCCAATGTCTATGGCCAGTCCCAAAGATTTGTCCCTCTGTTTTCCCGACTCCACCCGCAGAACCTCGCTGGAACATTTTTTTTTCATCACATACGCGGTCACATGCCAGTTTTCATCTCTCATAACATTGGCCAGATCATGCATCACGCCCAGCCCGACGCTCAACCTGTCTGTGTCGCAGCGCCCGGTTTTCTTCAGTCCCATGTTCAGACGGGCCAGGTCGCTCATGGAATCTTCCATGGTCGGGGGATCAAGATCAAGGGGAATTTCCATGAGCATGGGGACAATCTCTTTCACAAGCCCTTTTAACCGCTGGGTCTCGGTTTTGCCCATCCCCACGATTCTCATTTTTTTCTCCAGAGTCTCCTCTGGAATCCTGACCCTGACATCGCCATGTATGGAGGTCTGACATGCCAGCACATAATTTTTCCCTTTTTCCTTCTCATTGAGCAGGGAGCCTGGAACGGTTTTGACATCGCCGGATTCCAGAATCAATTTGCATGTCCCGCACACCCCCTTTCCATTGCACGAGGCGTTCAGGGAGACATCCGCCAACTGAGCCGCTTCCAAAAGAGAGCTTCCGTCGGGCACATCGGCCTCTTTATGGTCGGGCATAAACAGAACCTTGTGTGTTTTAATGGCCGCTTGGGCCTCCCGCTGCCTGGCCTCTCTTTTTTTCTCCTTGTGCATAAACCATATGGGGCAGGAGGAGCGAAATTTGCAATAAATTTCAGGATCGCGACAGGAGACGCATTCGTCACACATATACACATTATGCTTCATACAAATAAAATCGGTTTCCCGGTCCGGGTGATTGACGCATTTTCCCATATTTATTTCGCTCCTTCTTCATTTTCATCGTTCCAATTTTAACCGTCGTCATCTATCTCATTTTTTTCAACAATTGATTCGCGGCTGTGAGCAGCGGATCCCATACCGGCCCAAACGGAGGCGCATAGGCCATGTCGGTCTGGCTGAAGTCTCTGGCCGTCATCCGGTTGTGAAGGGCCACGGAGACCGCGTTGATCCGATGGGCCGCCCCTTCCCGTCCCACCATCTGAGCGCCCAGCAACCGCCCGGTTTTTTTGTCTGCAATCATCTGAATCCGAATGGGGGAGGAGCCGGAATGGGCATGAGCCCGGGACCGGGTTTTCACCACGACCGCGCAAGGATCAAAACCGAATGCCCCGGCCTCTTTGACCGTCAGGCCCGCCCGCGCCACCTCAAGGTCAAACACTTTGAAAACCGCCGCGCCACAAACGCCGGCCAGGTTCGGGGGCTGGCCGCAAACATCATCCGCCGCGGCCCAGCCCGCCCGATTGGCCCGCAAGGCAAGGGGGATCCACGTTTTTTCACCCGTGACCAGATGAAAGGCGTCCGCGCAATCTCCAGCGGCGTAAATATGCTCGTTAGAGGTTTTAAGGCTTCGATCCACGGCGATGGAGTCCCCCGGACCGAGCGCCAGCCCCGCGTTTGCGGCCAATTCGCTGTTTGGCGTCACCCCCATGGCCAGCAAAACCATATCCGTTTGAAAACAGGTGTCCGGGCCAAACGCCTTCAGGTGCCCGGATGTCTCCTCAATGCCCTGAATGTCGCGTCCCAAGTGCAGTCTGACATGATGGGTTTCAAGCTCTTTTTTGACGACTTCGGACAATTCCGGGGCCATCCAGGGCAACAGAGTCGACCCCGGTTTGACCATGTCCACCTCTATCCCCCCGGCCACAAACGCCTCGCACATTTCAAGCCCAATGTATCCCATGCCGATGATCAAGACCTTTTTTACGTTGTGGGCCGTTAAATACGCCTTGATCTTCCGGCCGTCATCCAGACTCTTTAAGGCCATGACGCCGGGAAGATCAAAACCGGGAAGATCCGGCCGCGCCGGAGAGGCTCCGGAGGCGATCAGCAATTTGTCATAGTCAAACCGGAAGGCCTTTTTGTCCGATGACGTCCCGGCCACGGTTTTCCCCTTTGGGTCGATGGATTCGACAAAATGGCCCGTCAGAACGTTGATCCCCTGTTTGTCCCTGAAAACATGCGCCGGTCGCACCACCAAATCCTCAATTTCCCGGTCTGAATCGGCGATATTGTACGGCATCCCGCAGGCGCTGTACGACACATCCGACGATTTTTCCAGCACGGTGACATTCAGATCGGGTCGGTTTCGTTTGGCCCGGCTTGCGGCACTCATTCCTGCGGCATCCCCGCCGATGATCACAAATTCCATGGTCTTTTTTCCTTTCTTTTTGATTGGATAGGACGGCGCTATTTTATGTTTTATGTTTTATGCGTTTATGCGGCGGCAGACGAACCACCAGAACCGGCTTGGAGCATCGGCTGATCACCCCGGCGGCGACGCTTCCCATGATGGCGCCTTTCAGTTTGCCGTGGCCCCGGGTTCCCATAATCAGAAGGTCGTAATCCCCCTGTTCCGCCACAGCCACGATCTGGCTGACCGTATCTCCGGTCTCCACCTGGATATTTCCCTGCTCCAACGGGCATTGGGGGATCTCCTTTTTGATCAGGGCGGATGTTTCTTCAATGCGCCTTTTCATAATCGCTTTGGCCGCCTCAATATTTTCCTCGTTCAATTCATTCTTCTTTTTTTTGTAATGCGCGCCCAGATCAAACCCCGCGCCCATGGAAAATTCCTCGAACGCGTCGGGAACGACATGCAGAATAGTCATTTTCGCGCCGTATTTATTTCCTATGCCACATGCGTACCGGACGGCATATCGGGCGGTTTCCGAAATATCCGTCACATAAAGAATGTTTTTGATCTCCGGAATAATGGCCTGGCCATGTGTAAAAAATTGATCGCCGGGTATTTTTGTCAAAGGAGGGATATCTTGATCTATAGCGGACGCGGAAGGTTTAGATTCAGGAACTTTTCCAAATATCCGGTCCGTAAATTTCACATACCAGGCCGCCGACTGTATCTGAATCACATAGGCCAGAGAGATCAGCAGGGCAATGGTCAATCCCTTTTGACCAAACGCGGTCATTGCAATGGCAAGAGCAATGGACAAATCTCTCATCACCACCCCGAAAACCATGGAAATGGCGTCGCCTCTTTTGAAAAACAGCCTGCCGATCACAGATAAAAAAAAGTATGACAGCAGATAAAAAATAACCAAAGGCAAAAGTATGACGGCTATATCGCCAGGATTTGCAATGATGTTTTTCGCCTTCAGCGACATGGCCACAAATGCGATTAATATAACGCCCAAAGCGGAAAACGGAGGAAATTTGGGTTTAATTTTTTCATTCCATGCCTTTGCGCCATACTTTCCGGTCGCCAGAAGCTGGGTGGCGATTCCGGCCAAAAATGGAAGAAAGACAACCAGGGCGATCTGCTTAAACATATGCGCCATGTTGACTTCAATGGTGGCACCCATAAAAAATTTTGTGTACACCGGGGCGGCGATGGCTCCGATAACAAGTCCAAACACCACCATTTTTATGGCGGCCTCTTTGTTGCCTTTTGCAAACCCGGTCCATGAAATCGTCATGCCGGACGTGGGAAGAACGCCGATGAGAAAAAGCCCCACCGCCCAAAGCCCATACTTTTCATCCGGCCCTGATAAAAATATTTTTCCAATATAAAAACAGACCAACGGAATAAAAATAAAGTTGATCAACTGGGTGACGATCTGAATTTTGTAATCCCCTCCCTTGAAAATACTTTTTATGTCCAATGTGACCATCATGGGATAGACCATCAAGAAGGTGACGGGGATAATAAACTGTTTCAGGAATGCGGCGTTAAAAAAATATCCAAAAAGCAAGCCTGCGAGCATGGACGCCGGAATGGACCAAACCAAATTTTTTTGTAAAATCGACAGCGTTTTCCACATTATTTTATCTTCAACTCCTTATCTTTATCCCACAAATTTGATATAAAAACAAATCGGTCTGGAGAAAGCAATCTCCAAACCGATTTGCCGGCGATGGAGGACCTCGCCATGAAGGTAATAAATGCCAATTTAAAACCCCTCATATATTTTCCTGAACCCGCGAGGCCATCATTGACACAAAATCAAATAATCTAAAATAACAGTTTCTTGGCTTCGCCCGATGGAGGAAAGCAAAACAAATCTATTTCCAATCATTTTGTTTGATGTCAATGGGCATGTCACGGATTCAGGATTTTATAGCGCCGCAAAAAAAATCGCGTCATTTCAAAAAACATGCGGAAACCATTCGTTTTAGCTCATCCAGATCCGAGTCATCCGGCCGCCCCGCAGCGCTGTCGGCGTCCCCGATCCAGGGGGGAGGCTCCGGCTTGGCCTTGACCTTTTCCAGAATTTTTGGATTGACACAGCCCTGGCAATCGAACCGGCCGACAAGGGTCGCTCCCAAAGCCAGATTTTTGGCCTGGTTCATGCCATTTTCCGCATGATCCGATCCCTTGCCAGCGCCGTGGGTGGCAAACAGAAACAACTTTTTTTCCCCGATTTTCTCCAGATATTTCGAGGATTTCGGATCGGGTTTTCCGGCCATGAACCAGAATCCCAGGGCGATGAAATCATACCCGTCGGGCGCCGGGGCCTCGTCTATGGGGTGGATCTCTTTTTCTCCGGCCAGCGTTTCAAACAGCGCCTCAGCCAATTTTTTCGTGTTTCCGCTCTGACTTGAATAGACCACCAATGATTTCATGTGCCTTCTCCTTTTTTTAAATCGACTTTGTTTTTAAAATCCGGGTTTTTTAAAATTCAGATTTTTTAAAACTCGGTTTAAGCGTATCGCAAATATTATTCTTTTTTTAACCGAATGCGGTAAAAATCGCCGTTTTGTTCAATGACCGTCAACCGATAATGAAACGTCTTTAACACCTGAAAAATATCCCCCTGGGTATCTGAATCGTTTCCCAGTATCTCCAAAGTCTCCCCCGGCACTATCTCTCTGAACGCCTGAACGACTTTGAGCAGGGTAATGGGAATAATCGCTCCCCGAATATCCAGATTGTGAACGGATGACGCCACCGTATTCTCCTTAAACAAATGATTCTTTGACGCGGCCCCTTGCGAATGCCGTCGTTGATGCGCGGTCGCGGCCAGATGCCCGCGACACACAAAACAGAATGCAACATCCGCGCCAACCCAAAATATATATATTTTTTTTATCGTATCTATCTTGAATATAAAGAAATATAATTTTAAATGGGCAAAGGCGACGTTTTTGCTTGCGCACCGTTTGCCATTGACATATGTAAAGAGTTTACAATTAACAGCTGTAAATGGTTTACAATTAACATATGTAAAGGGTTTGCCATTTCACGTTCACACACACACCGATCCGGCAAAATCAAAAAAACAACGGCATCCGCGCGTAAATAGCGCGACAAGGAGGGGCGCATGTTCAGTGAACAGCTTTCGGCATATTGGAAAACCATCGTTGAAACCATGCCCGACGGTCTGATGGTGGTGGATACCCAAGGCTTGATCGTCATGGTGAACAGCGCCATGGCGCGACTCACCGGGTATGAAATCAAAGAGCTGGCCGGTCAAAACTGCAAAATCCTGGATTGCAGCGCCTGCAAGGGGGAAAAAAACAAGGGGATGGGCAAGCATTGCGCCCTGTTTAAAAAAGAGGCGATCCGACGGTCCAAATGCTCCATGCGGAAAAAAGATGGGAGCCTGGTCTATATCATCAAAAACGCGTCGGTCTTAAAAGATGGCGGCGCCGTCATCGGCGGAGTGGAAACCATCACCGATCTAAGCGAGGCGCGGGACACAAAAAAGGTCATTTCCAGTCTGCGGCGGGAGCTGAAAAGCAAAGATGGTTTTCACGGAATCTTCGGAACCTCTCCCGTGATGCTTCGGGTCTTTGATCTGATCTCCAGCGCGGCCCGGTCCGACGCCCCGGTGGTGATCTATGGGGAAAGCGGAACCGGCAAAGAACTTGTGGCCGCGGCCATTCACAGACTCGGAGGCCGAAGCGACGGCCCGTTTATCAAGGTCAATTGCGCGGCGCTCAATGAATCTCTTTTAGAAAGCGAGTTGTTCGGCCATGTCAAAGGCGCCTTCACCGGAGCCGGGAACACCCGCGTCGGGCGGTTTGAAGCGGCCCATCACGGCGATATTTTTTTGGATGAAATCGGAGACATTCCCCTTTCGGTTCAGGTCAAGCTGCTGCGGACCCTGCAAGAAGGAGAGATTGAAAAAGTGGGGGACAACCAACCCGTCTCAATCGACGTCCGCATCATTTCGGCCACCAACAAAGATCTGATGGCGCTGACCAAAGACCAGCGATTTCGAGAGGATCTCTATTACCGCATCGGGGTCATTCCCATTTATCTTCCGCCCCTGCGCGAGCGGCGGGAGGACATCGCCCTTCTGGTCGGCGCGTTTATCAACCGGGCGCGTCTGAAAACGGAAAAACCGGTGGTTGGAATGAACGACGAGGCGCTTGAACGGATCAACCAATATGACTGGCCGGGAAACGTGCGGGAGCTGATCAATGTCATTGAATACGCCTTTGTGCTGTGTTCCGATGACGAAATCCGGCCGGAACACCTTCCCCGCCAGTTGACCGACTCCCCATCGACGCGAGACCCGTTGACGAAAACCCCGTTAATAAAAAAATCGGCGCTAAAAAGAACCGCCGGGCCATCCTCCCCTGGTCCAGGCAAAAAAACGCCTCCGGATGCCCATGATCAGCGCCGGGAGCTTATAGACGCCCTGAAATCCGCCGGGGGAAACAAATCCCAAGCCGCCCGAATCCTTGGGATCAGCCGGGTCAGCCTCTACAAAAGACTTGGCAAACACCGAATTTCCGCAACCCTTAAAATGGAGTGACGGGAAAAATGCCGTAAGCCGTAAAAAAGACGGGATAAAAACCGGGGAAAAATGGCATGACCCGCGTTGCGTTTTTTGCATCATCTGTAAATGGCATTGACAAATGATGCATTTTTTGATACTTGAATTCCCATGATTCCACGCCACCTGAACCAAAAACTGAATGAGCTGGCCGGGTATTACCCGGTTGTCGCCCTCACTGGCCCCCGGCAATCGGGCAAGACGACCCTCTGCCGGATGGCGTTTCCCGACAAACCGTATGTCTCCCTGGAAAACCTGGACATACGCGAATTTGCCGTCAATGATCCCCGAGGATTCCTTGGAACATATGCGGATGGCGCCATTTTCGATGAGATTCAAAATGCCCCCGATCTGTTCAGCTACCTGCAAGGCGATGTCGACGAGCGTGGCGAGCCGGGTCGCTTTATACTGACCGGATCGCAACAGTTCGGATTGTTCCAGGCCATCTCCCAGTCTCTGGCCGGACGTTGTGGTATTTTGGCGTTGTTGCCCCCGGATTTGTCGGAACTGCTTGCCTTTCCGAATACCCCCGACGATCTGTTCACACTCATGTGGCAGGGATCCTATCCCAGAATCTATGACCGGGGCATACCGGCGCATCAATGGCTGGCCGACTATGTCGCCACTTATATTCAACGCGATGTTCGTCAGGTCGCCAACGTTTTAGACCTTCAGGCTTTTTCAGGATTCTTAAAATTATGCGCCGGGCGAACTGCGGGGGAGATCAACCTCTCTTCCCTGGGAAACGACGCCGGCATATCCCACAACACGGCCCGGGCATGGCTGTCTGTGCTTGAGGCCAGCTACATTATCCACCGCCTTCCGGCATGGCGCGCCAATGTTCGGAAACAGGTTATAAAAGCGCCAAAATTGCATTTCTTTGACACCGGCCTGGTCTGTTATCTTTTGGGCATTCAGACACCGGACATGCTGGTGCTCCATCCGTTGAGAGGGGCCATATTTGAAAGCTGGGTGGTGTCTGAAATTTATAAAAAACGTTCCCATCATGGCCTTGAACCAAACATGTTTCATTATCGGGAGACCCGCGGACTTGAAATTGACCTTGTCATCAAACAGGGCGACGATATGGACGCCGTTGAAATCAAATCGGGAGCCACCCTGACCCATGCTTTTTTCAAAAATCTGACGCGGTTTTCCGAGCGTTTCAAAGACACACAAAAAACAGCCCCCATTCGATGTCATCTGGTGTATGGCGGGGACGATTCCCAACGCCGTTCCTTTGCCCAGGCGCTGTCCTGGCGGGATACCCATCGGATTAGGGTTCGCTGAAAAATAAACAAATTCAAAATTTTATCACACTTTTTCCCGCATGAAAAATCCCATGGCCAGACAAAAAACAAGGCCGATGACCACCGCGGCCATCCCGTGGGGGCCGATTCCTTTGGGAGAGCTGGCCAGACCAAAATTATGGGCGACGGCGGCGCCCGCCGCCAGTCCCAACACAAAGATGGAGGCGTCCCCGTCCCCTTCCCCGCTCAAAAAAAGCTGACGTCCCGGGCATCCCCCGGCCAAAACAAAGGCCAATCCCGCCAAAACCATCCCCATAAAATTCCATACGCCCTGGGTGTGGGCCACGGGCTGTCCTGAAAAGCCGGGGTTAAACTGACCGAAAGCCATATTCGCCGCAAAGGCCGCCGCCACAAGGCCGCCAAGGGCAAACAGAAGATTTGTTTTTTTGAAAAGAAAAAAATCCCTGAATGCGCCAATGGTGCAAAAACGGCTTCTCTGCGCCAGAAAACCGATGAAAAGACCCGCGCCCAAAGAGACGAAAAGAGGGGCGTGCATGGCTCCCGGCCCCTTGACGCTGTAAAAAAGAAGGCCGTTTTTTCCCTCTCCCTCAATCTGGGGAAAGACCAGCGCCAAAATCAGCGCGCCCGCCATCATGATGGGCATGATCCATCCGACGATTGAGTATGTCTTTTGGCTGCGCCCCGGGCTGTAACCCTGTTTGAAAAACATCGTTCCGACCCATATCCCGAAAACCAGACCGGCGATGCCAAACAACGCGTTCCCGTCCCCTCCGGCCAGGCGCAACACGGCCCGCCACGGGCATCCCAAAAAGACCAGCGCCCCGATCATGGCAAAGACCCCGAATAAAAATTTCACAATGGACGCGGACCCGCCCCTGGGGCGAAATTCTTTGAAAATCAAGGCCACGACAAACGACCCCAAAACAAATCCGATGATTTCAGGACGGATATACTGGACCACCCCGGCCCGATGAAGCCCCAGGGCCCCGACGCTGTCCCTGATAAAACAGGCGACGCAAACCCCCATGTTTCCAGGATTTCCCATTTTTTGCAATAGGGCGGCGATCCATCCGATGATCACTCCCACCAAAATCACTCCCGACTTGGAACTCAAAAATTCGTTGGATATTTTCATTGTTTTCGCATCCTTTTTATATTTTTTTTTAAAAAAATCACAAATTTTTCACTCGAATGATTGTATTTTATTCTGTTTAAAAAACCGTGTCGGAGGGTCGTTTTTTATGGCCGCGCCGCATCAAAAAACCGATCGACGCAAAAGTGTGGAAACCTCGACGCAAAACCGGTCGAAAAAATGGATCAAACGGTTTTCAGCACCAAAACCTCAGATGATAAAATGGATAAAACGAGACGACATAAAAATGGAGGCAGACGGAACATCGTGGAACAAAATGGAATAAATAAAATGAATATCATTTTATTTTCCGGCGAAACCGAGGCGTCCCCAACCCACACGGGCAGATTATTTGGAGAAACCTCACGTAAAGCCAAAAAAAATAATCATCATTTTATTTTTTTCAAAACAAAATTTATGGAGTAAAAAGTAGAATGGAAATCGCTATTTTGCAACCAGCGATTATGGTTTTTCGTTATTTTTTAACATTTTTTCATGTCTTATAAATCAAAAAAAACAGACTTGTCAAGCTAAAAAAAACCTCTTTTTTTTCATCATACAGACCTCGCGACCCCTTTGTTTGCAAATCTGGGTTAATTGCTTATAATTAAAAGAAATACACGTATTGCATAGAAATATTGGACATTCAAAATTGACTGGACCCTGTAAAATCAGGCAATTATACCCAAATATCGCCTGATTTTACCCCCAAATACCCCAAAAATGTCCAAAAAAATTACTGTAATTTGACCGAATTTCCAGAGGTCTGTCATAAGTCAAACTCGCGAGTCGTTTGACCCAAGCCGCCGTCTTTGTCAACAAAAAACTCCCGCTCCAAAAAACGGAGGCTCCCATTTTTCCCCATCAAAACAATGGACGAGCTTCGCGTGCCATACCCTGGGCTTGCAATAAAAACCGGGGAGAGCATCCGCTCCCACTCAAGCCCCACGCCGGTGTCCGGCAACTCCTGCACAGGGGGAAACGATCGGTCGGCCAGCGCGTCAAATATGGCCTCCGCGTCGATCTTTCCCGAAGTGAACATCCCCTCAAGCGCCGCCTTGCTCTTTTTTATCTTTGGCCACGGCGTGTCCAGAAGGTGATTGCTCAGCCCGTAAAAACCCGGGGGGATCTCTTTGGCTGCCGGGCCCCGATTGGAATGCCACCAGAATCGATCTTTTTGACCCATGAGAAGGTTAAACCCATTGTAATCTCCCCCGGTCTTTTCCACATGACGCATGTACGCGCCAGGGGATTTTTCCCCGCGAAGAAACCGTTTGACCAGCTCCCCCCTGGACCGGGCGCAGGTATTCAGCCGGGATGGATCGCGATAATTGGTGACGGCGGCGATTTTTAAATCTCCGGTCACGCCCATCCAGGAGCCGCCCCCCTCAAGATCCCGCCCCCCCAGAACCGACGGCTCATCCGTCCAGAATCCCAAAGGGGCGGTGGGTCGGTGATAAAACTCATCCCGGTTGGCCGCCAGAATCAGCGAGTATTCAGGATGAATATGGCAGGAAAACAGAATAATGCACATGGCGCCCCTTTTTTTGATGGATGGAATGGATGGAATCAATGGTTAACGCAAGTCTCACTTTTCATCCGACGCCGGAAGAATCCAGGCTGCGGCCATAAATACAAACGCGATGCCCCCGGCCACAACCAGACCCGGAAGAAAATCAATGAGAACCACATGTTTTGCGACGCCAGTATGGGCGAGAACCGCGCTTCCTCCCCCTATTTTTTCAAACAAAAATCCAGATTTGATGGCGCCGTATATCAGGGTGAATAAAAAAGAGCCCACAAGACCCCCCAAAATAAAAAAGAGCGCGTCTTTGCGACCAGCCCCGGCGGCCACCACCCCGGTTCCAGGACAAAAGCCAGACATGGCCCATCCCACTCCCAAAATGCATCCCCCGACAATGACGCCAATGTAAGACGTTTTGACGCTTAAGTGGAAGTTCCCCATTATTCCGGCGGCCATCAATAAAAAAAGAGTCAGACTGGCCAGTCCGATGGCCAAAAGAATCACTTTCATCAGGTGGAAGTCTTTGAGTCGAAGCATGTTGATTATTTTTTCAGGATTGGCGGCGCCCGATTTTTCCAAAACAAACCCAAAGAGTCCGCCGATGAGAATGGCTAATATGATTTTCATTTTTTTATTCCCCCTTTTTGTTGTAAAACCATATGGCAAACGGAATCGCCGTTAAAAATGTCCCCATGGCAAACAGATAGCCGCTCAAGGAGGTCTGCATCATGCCGCTCATCTCATGTGGCCGCTGGTGCATCCCCCGGCCAGACGGGCCCCAAAAAGCCCCACAACGCCCCCGATAAAGGCATACGCATACCGTTTTCCAGGGGAATCGCCAAACCGCTCCCGCCAGACTTTCGGGATCGCCCGCTGATCTTTGTCCGGTTTCTCACGGGTCCATCGGGAGGCGATAAATCCCCCCATGATCATGGACAAAACAAAGACAAAGCTGTAGTTCAACGGATGCGCCACACTTTTCGCGTACTTTCCCCCGCTTTTGTTCAGATACGCGTTTGAGCTGGCATAACCGGATTTGGCGGTCTCATCTTTAACGATGAGATCGTCTGAAAAAACATTCCGGACCCAGCCGTCCAAAATGACAAACTGGGTGGAGACCCCCACCGGTTTGACCAGCATGACCGCGATAAAAAAGACCGCCCCAAGGGCGATTCCCGCTGTCAGCCAATTCCATTGTTTATCCAAAAGCCACTGTTTCATAAACCCTCCCTTCAAAATAAAAAATTGACGATCAGGGACGGACCTGTAAAAAATTCAATCGTTTGGCCCGCCGATTCCCCATTGATACGTTCATAAAAAATCGGATTTGCAAGCAGACGCAACATGGCATAATTCAGATGCTGATGAATGACGGTCACTTGTATGTTGGATTAAGCGAAGCCCAACCTATCTTTACTTTTTACGAGTTTACCACCCATTGGCCGAGCAGGCAAAAAACGCCTTTTTTGAGTTTCCATCGGATTCGCACAAAAAATAACGTCCCATTTTTTAAGCGAACCCATCGGCCTGATCAAACAACCTGATCAAACAGCCTGATCAAACAAATGGCGTCAAAAAAATCACCCCATGCGCGCCCGGTTTATTTCAATTGCTTTACGTTTTCCATTATGATAATTAAAGCCACATATTTTAATAGTTTTTTAAAAAAATAAAAGCAAACAAAAAATCCGTCCCCGTCCTATGTTTTTTCAATTCATTTTTATTTTTATCCTTGCCCGGCTCGCATCGAAATGTGACCCGGCTCCATAAAGCGGGGCGCTGGAAAACAAGCAAACGCAAACATGAAAATCATACACACCTCAGACTGGCATCTGGGCCAAAATCTCATGTTCAAGGACAGAAAAAAAGAGCATGAGATGTTTTTGGACTGGCTGTTTCGCCAAATCATGGACGAATCCCCAAACGCCCTGATTGTGGCGGGGGATATTTTCGACGCCTCCACGCCTCCCAACCACGCCCTGCGCATCTATTACACCTTTTTGAGCCGGGTGGCGGCAAACGCCTCGTGCCATGTGATTATTGTGGGGGGAAATCATGATTCGGCGTCCGCCTTAAACGCCCCGAAACGAATCCTTGAGTCGTTGAACGTCCATGTCTCGGGGGGCTCTTCCAAAAACATCGAAGATGATCTGATCCTGGTCAAAGACCCTTTGGGAACCCCTCTGGCAATGGTGTGCGCCACGCCTTTTTTACGGGACAAGGAGATCAGAAAATCGTTTCCAGGGGAGAGCTACACCCAAAAAAACAAAGCGCTCATTGATGGAATCAAACGCCGCTACGAGGCGATCCGGGACGCGGCCATGGAAAAAATACGCCGCCTGGACAACCCAAACATCCCCCTGATCGCCACCGGTCATCTCTTTGCCACGGGAGGCCAGACCCATCAAGACGACGGGCTCCGGGAAATACATGTCGGCTCCCTGGGAGACATCCCGGCCTCCATATTCCCAAAGGAGTTCGACTATGTGGCTCTGGGGCATCTCCATCGCCCCCAAAAAATTGAGGGCCCCACCCACATCCGGTATTCAGGCGCCCCCATCCCCTTAAGCTTCAGCGAGGCGGAAAATAAAAAACAGGCGACCCTTGTCGAATGGAATCCAGCCGAATGGAATCTAGCCGAATGGAATCCAGCCGAATGGAATCCAGCCGAATGGAATTCAAAAGCCCCCCAGCCTCTGATCCGCTCCCTTCCCATCCCCTGTTTCCAAAAACTTTGCGCCGTCAAAGGAAGCCTGGAGCATGTGTTGCAAAAGATGACCGCATGCCGAAAGGAGATCCCCCAAAACGACATCCGGGTGGAGGCGCAGGTCATGGAAGAGACGTGGCGGCCCGACATTGAAGCCCGGATCCACGCGTTGGCCGAAACCCTTTCCATGGATATTCTCGCCATAAAAAACATTGAAAGCGCCCGCCAACGACGCCTGAAAAAAGAGAGTCCCCATGAGACCCTCGACGACTTTTCTCCCATGGACGTCTTTAAAAAAAGACTGGAAAAAGAGACGGACATGACTCCGGAAATCAAAGCCGACCTGATCCATGCCTTTGCTGAAATCGAAACCCTGGCGCGACAAAACACCGCCCCAAATATATGGGAGCCGTAAAATGAAACGAGCCGCGCGATCTGTTTGCCCTGAAAAAATCGACCCCTACCAGAAAATAGCCAAACGATACGATCTCCTGCTGGAATCGTTCAACGCCTCCCTGCGGCAGATTGGAATGAGACTGCATCCCCCTGAAAAAAACGCCTCGGTTCTGGATGTGGGATGCGGAACCGGCAGCCATCTCCATCTGTATGAAAACGCCGGTTGCCGGGCCTTTGGAATTGATCTGTCCCCGGCCATGCTTTCCGAAGCCAAAAAAAAACCGACGCGGGCCAGCCTTCTGCTGGGGGACGCGGCGCGCATGCCCTATTCCGATCACTCCTTTGATCTGGTCGCGGCGATGCTGGCGTTGCATGAAATGCCCCCAGAAACCCGATCGGACGTGTTGGGCGAAATGGCGCGGGTGTTAAAGCCAGACGGTCGAATAGTGATCACCGACTACCATCCCGGCCCCATCTCGTTTCCCAAAGGCTGGCTCTACAAAGCGGTGATCTTTGTCCTGGAAATGGCGGCGGGGAGGGAGCATTTTAAAAATTTCCGTCATTTTATCGCCAACCGAGGCATCTTCAGACTGCTCGACGCGCATAACCTGGAGCTGGAACAGATCAAGGCGGTGGGGGGAGGCAATCTGGGAGTCTATGTGATCTCAAGCAAAGCAGACCGGGATATTTTTCATCAAGAATTCATAAATCAAAGGAGACTTCACGATGCGCTGGAAACAATTTCTCACCCCCGTTCAATCGTTTGACGCGGATCAGGCCAAAGAATACATGGCCCAAGCGTCTCATGACGAATTCACATTATTGGATGTGCGCCTTCCAGAGGAATATGAGGACGAGCATATTCCAGGGGCCACACTGATCCCCCTGGGCGATCTGACCGACCGACTGGATGAAATCGATCCAGACAAACCCGTCATTGTCTATTGAGCGGCCGGGGTCCGCAGCCGGTCGGCTGCCCAGTTAATGGGAAACAAAGGGTTTAAAACGGTCTATAATCTTTCAGGGGGAATCAGAAACTGGAACAGCCAAGTGGCGTTCATGGACTCCGAGTCGGGGCTGAGCCTGTTTAGCGGAAATGAATCCGCCGAAGATACCCTGGCCACGGCCTATTCACTCGAAGCGGGTTTGCGGGATTTTTATCTCACCATGATGGATCGCGTGGAAAACCAAGAGGTCAAATCACTCTTTTCCATGCTGTCCGACATTGAGAGCAAACACCAGGATCGGGTGTTTGAAGAATACATCAAAATCGCCAAAACCTCCATCAGCCGCGAAGAGTTTGAGAAAACGCATGTGGCCGACGTTTTGGAGGGGGGCCTGACCACCGAAGAATACGCCGATTTCTTTATGCCGGACTGGGAGTCGCCCAAGGATATCATGGAGCTGGCCATGTCCATAGAGGCCCAGGCCCTTGATCTTTATCTGCGGGTCGCCGACCGGACCACCCTTCCCGCCAGCAGAGAGGCGCTGTTGCAGATTGCCCATGAGGAGCGGACCCATCTGTCCAGCATTGAAAAGTTGATGGCCAAAATGTTGAGGGAAAAAACCTGATCAGACAACGCGATTTTTTTATGTCAAAACCTGTTCAACATAAATATGACATGCCATTGATGGCGCTCGGATTTTTTACGGCTCTTTTCAGTGCTGGCATCGGCATCGGAGGAGGAATGTTGCTGGTCTCCATACTCATGTCCGCATTCGGTTTTGATTTCAAAAAGGCGGCGCGCATATCATTGACCACGATTATTCCCATTGCATTTGTCGGATCGGCCAATCATCTTCTGTTTCTTCCCGAAAGTCCCCATCTGGAATATTTTCTCATCTTTATTCCCGCATGTGTGGCTGGAACGCTGATCGGGGCAAGGATGCTTCAAAAACGCCAAAATGGGTGGCTAAAATTGATATTTTCACTGTTTTTGCTTATAATCAGTCTCAAAATGCTAAAAATCGTTGATTTCCCATCCTTTATTTACAACGGACTGCGAGGAGTTTTATTTTTTAATGAATGGTTCCTCATCGTTCCGGTGGGAATTTTCATCGGAATCATGGCCGTGTCTTTGGGAATCGGCTGCGGACTCCTCATTGTTCCATTTTTTGTGACTGTGATTGATCTGAATATGCATGAAGCCATCGCATTGTCCCTGGCCGCCATGTTTTTTCTTACGGTTTCAGCCGCCATTCCAAACAGCCACTTTAAAAAATTTGACGGCCCGGCCATAAAAAGCCTCTTCATTCCAGCCATGGCAGGGGCCACTGTGGGGGCGCTCATCTCAAGCAACCTTCCCGGCCCAGTGCTGAAAAAACTGTTTGGCATATTTTTGTTCGTCATCGCATGGGGCTATATCGTTCAAGAAACAGCCCTGCGCGTTAACCTTGAGACTATAGGTATAGGTAAACCGCGCGGGGAAAGGATAAAAAAAAAGTATGGACATATACAAAACACTAAAAACCGCGCTGAAAAATGAAATCGACAAGCGCCATCTTTCAGGACAACAGATTCGCGTCAGATGCGGCGCTCTTTCAGTGTCAGAGGCCATCGGAGAACCGAAAGACACGGATTACCCAATTGTAAAGGGCAAAGAAATAATGATCGAAGCGGTTTTCAAAGGAGCCAAAGGGCAGGCGTTTAGCGACGAGTTTGAAAATGCGGATTATCTGGTTGATGATCTTTTAACCATCGAATTAAACTCAAACAGGAAACGGGCCACTTTTATATCCGCCTTAAACGCCATTTACAGACATCTTGATCTGTGCGATAAAACCGTTCACTGCAAAAACGAAGAGCCAAAAGAATGCGCAAGTCAACTGTCCAAAGCTCTTGGACCCGCCAATAACATTCTGCTGGTCGGTCATCAACCGAGATTTCTTGAAATGCTTGCCAAGACGCGCAATGTCCGGGTTATGGATATGGATCAGGATCATATCGGGACGACCCGGTCCAATGTTCTCATTGAGCCTCCAGAGGCGACCCCGGACGCCATAAAATGGTGCGATCTGATTTTCGCCACCGGATCAACCATTGTAAATGGGACCATAGCAGACTTGCTTGACCAGGGGAAACCGACGCTTTTTTATGGCGTCACCATTTCAGCGGCGGCACACATATTGAATTTGAAAAAATTTTGCCATTGCGGACGCTAATTAAGATAAGCTCGTAAAAAATAAAGATATGTTGGGTTTCGTTCGTAAACCCATCTACAAGTGACCGTAATTAATCAGCGCCTAAATGACGCCATGTTGTGTCTGCTTGTGAATTTAATTTTTTACGAATTTATCAATTAAGGACTCGCTGAGAAACAAAATGGGATAAAACATGTCAAACCCGATAAAAATAGAGCTGTTTTTCGATTACATATGACAGTGGTGTTATTTCAGCGAGGATCGCATGAAACGACTTGAAAGGCAATACGATATCTCCATTTGGAGACGGCCGTTTCCCCTTCGGAGAGACATCCCCCCCAAAGGCGTTTTGCTGGAGGGTATTTTCGCCAGGCGCGGCCTTGATTTAAAAACCATGCAAAACAGATCCAAAGAGATGGCCAGGGAACATGGATTGCCCATGGGCGATGTCAAACGAATCCATAACAGCCGCCCGGCCCATGAGCTGGACGCATGGGCGACCTCCTTAAACAGGGGGGATGACTGGCGCGACGCCGTCTTTCACGCCTTTTACGCCCATGGAAAAAACATTTCAGACCCGCAGATTCTTGGGGAGATCGCTGAATCCATCGGTTTGTCGCACAAAGAGGCGGTCGAGCGTCTGGATGCGGGAACATTTAAACAGGACGTTGATCTGGCTTGGAAACGGGCGGATGATTTGGGGCTTGTGGCGGCCCCCACCTGCCTCGTCAATGAAAACAGATTGGTCGGCGCCCAACCGTATGAAAAGCTTCGTCTCTTTGCGGAGTCCAACGGGGCAAAACGGCGCGACTAAATCTTTATAAACGCAGTCAACGTCTTTATGAACGCAATCAACGTCTTTATGAACGCGGTTAAATAGCTGAAAAATGAAACATCACCCAAACCGATTTTTTTTAAAAACGCGACAAAAACCTATGGCCCCATGCATTTCCGGCATGGGGCGTAGCCGGAGTCAAACGCGCTCCACGGGTCCTTGAAATCAATCTGGTTGGCGCCGCTGATTTTTTTCCCAAAGGGGCAGGACAAAAGATGAAATCGCTTTGATCTTTTATTTCCCGCAACCCGCTCTGTTTTATCCCGCCAGACTCCCCATATTCCAAGGGTCGCGTCCATGGCCAGCCGCTGGGCCGCCAGCAGTCGGGAGTCATATTTCAAGCGACGCTTCCCCGGCAGATAAAAGGCCCATCCATTTTTGACGATCTCTTCGTTCAGCAACGTTCCGTCATCCAAAAACAGATAGCCCAGGGTTCGGCCATACCGATCATGGCGCTCATGGTCAAATTCCAGACGTATTTTTTTAAACGCGACGGCCGTTTCGTTAAACCGTTTTGAATCGTATCCAAACGCCTGGCCGGGTTTGTCTTTATGGGGGATTTCCGGGGCGTCGATTCCCAGATAACGCACATGGCGCCCGTCGTTAAGAATCAGGGTGTCTCCGTCAAGGACATACACGGAGCGAAACCACTCGCCTCCGAATCCACGGTCTGGACCCGCGAACAGGCCGATCATGACGACAACGACCCAAAAAACGCCGACCCGCCTCTTTTTTAAAAAAACCATCGCCCACCTCAATCCAGCCCGCAATGACGCGCGGCGCTCTGATCCAGGATCCGGGCCAGACCGCCTTTTTCCTGGGGAACAAATCCCAGGCTCTTTTCCCATACCTCGTCGTCTTCCATGCAAAAATAAAGGGTCGCATCCGGAGCGAGCTCTCTGATCCAGCGGGCCATCTTTTGATACATGTCCATGCGAAGGGGTTTGAAATAACGCATTTTTCCATCCATCCCGGCGATGAATTCCCCATACACGATTTTTGATTTTAAAAACCGGCTCTGAATGATTTTTTTCAAAGAGGGAATAAACCGAAAGGCCCCGATGCTGATCCATACCACATTGTCCGCCGACACATGCTCAAAGATTTGCCCCACCACCTTTTTGTAATCTTTTTCCCATCCATCGTATATAATCATGGGATCAAAATGAAAGGCCACAGGGTATCCCCAGGATTCGCATTTTCGGGCGGCGGCCAGTCGGTCGGCCAAAGGAGCCGTATGCCTCTCTTCGGAACGGATCACCGCCTCGGAATTCACGGACCAGGCCATAATGGTCTTCCGGTTGTGTTTTAAGTCCTTGTATTTTTCAATGGCCACGGTCTTGGTCTTTAACTCCAAAACCGAGTGGGATTGCCTGGAAAAGGCGTCCACAAGCCGACGGGAAATATCCGAGCATTCCTCCCATATCAGGCTGTCGGTAAATTCCCCGGTTCCCACCCGATATCGCTCTTTTTTTGAAAACAGGGTGTCAAGCTCCTGAAAAATAAGATCATTATTCACAAACCAGGTCAGCGCCGGGGGATGGAAATAGGCCTGGAGTATGCAGTAGGAACAATCCATCACGCAGTAGGACCCAATGTGCAAAATCTTGTACCCGCAACAGGTGTAATGGCTGGTCCCTGGGCAGTCTTTGATAAACGCCCCCCGGTTTTTTGTTAAAATCAGATTTTTCTTCCCTTCCAGAAAGGGATCGCCAGACAAATTGGACCATTGATCATAAACGCTCGCCATGTCATGGATGATCTCATGGGGCGCGCCTATTTTTGAAAGGATCAATTTTGTTTCCGGCGCGTCGGCCACTTGTGGGTCCACCAGGACTTTTTTTATCCGCATACCGCATCGCTTCTCTAAAATTTTTACGCGTTTTTACGCGCTGTTTTTTGATTCTGCGTCTCTTATTTTATCTTAGCTTATCTTGGCTTAGGCTTATCTTAACTTATCCTAACTTATCTTGGCTTATCTTGGCTTAGCTTGGCTTAGCTTAGGCTTAGGAGACTCCCATAAAATCAATGGCCAGACTGGTCTGACACTGGGTGATCCGTTTGAATATCTCTTTTAGCATGGTTTGCTCCATGCGCGAAAGTTTTTTCGGATTGACGTAATTATTTGGGGGCTTCCCATCTTTGGTGATGGTCTGGATCTGCCGGAGAAGACGAATTTGCATCATAAATCGGTAGGCATTTGATATTTCTTTATAATCGACTTCCGTCAAAGCCTTTTTTTCAAAAAGTCGCTCCAGTCGCTCCAGGGTGTTGGTCTCTCCCACCCTGTTTTTCAACGCGTGTATTCGGGCAAAATCGACAATGGGCATCATGGCACCTTTGATGTCAAAATGATCTTCATGCTCCCCTTTTGATTCCACCACAAAATTTCTGAAAAATCCAATGGGAGGTTTGAAATAAAGGGCGTTTTCAGCCAGACTTCTAAAAAAACCGGCCCAACCCACCAAGGAGGCAAACAAAAATTCCCGCAACTCCGATATCAGATCCGAGTCTCCGTAGCCCGTGCGAAAATCAAAAAAGATGCTGGACATCAGCAGATCCTCGGGGTTGGCGGCGTGTATCCAGTCGAAAAAATAATCTTTCCACACCGAAAGACAGACGGTCCATTTTGGATTTTTGGCCATGATCTCGCCCGAGCAAAACGAATACCCGGCTTTATCCAGCCAGTCGCAGACCTTTTCGCCCAATGCGCAAAAATAATCGCTCGCGATTTTTTCCAATTCCTTGGGCACATCTTCATACACGATGGCATTGTCCTGGTCGGTTTTAAGGGTCTGCTCCTTTCGCCCTTCACTCCCCAAAATCATGAACGCGAATCTCGCCGGGGGCTCTCCCAGTTCATCCATGGCGAATTCGATGATTTTCTTTAGAATCCCGTCGGATATGGCGGTGATGATCCGATTGATGTTTTGAGCTTTGGCCCCGCTGTGAATCAGGCCCTGAATCATTCCGGGAAGACGGGCGTGTTTATCAAACAGCTGGGTGACGTCATCCGCAGAAATAATCTGGCGCATGAGAATAAAAGGGGATTCGGTCTGGGCCGCCAAAAGATTCTGGTTGGTCACCATGCCGCAGACCCTGTTTTCAGAATCGGTCACGGCCAGATGTTTGATGTTCTCCCGCATCATGGTGATCAGAGCTTCAAAGACCAGGGACTGGGACGGGATGGAATGCAACGACGGGGACATGATTTCATGAATGGGGCGTGTTGGGTCGTATCCTTTGGCAATGACTCTGGATCGCAAATCATTGTCTGTGGCGATGCCCACAAATTTGTCATGACTGTCTTTGACAAAAATGGCGTCGCTCTTTTTTTCGGTCATCTTGACGGCGGCGTCCCGGATGGAGAGGGTCGCGTCGCAACTGACCACATGAGGCGCGAAAAAATCCGAAACCGAATGATTAAAAAAAAGGAGCGATTCATCCATGTCGTCTCTGGACTTGACGATCATATCCGAATACGAGCGGTCCAGCATCCTCCGCCCAAAAATATTTGTGAAGTGGTCGGAAAAAAGGGGGTGTTCCTGGCATGTTTTTAAAAAAACCTTTTTGGGAAGAAGATAAAAAAACGACTCTTCACGGGTCACCAGCGTTCGCACTGAAATTCCGTTGTTCAACAACATGGAGATTCCGCCGTACATCTCTTTTTCGCCCAGCAACCCGCAAAGGGTCTTTTCATTGTCCTTTTGAAAATACCGCTCCACCGCGCCTTTTAATATAATATAGAGGTAGTCAACCCTGGCTCCATCCTGCTTCAGAATCAGAGTCCCGGCCGGGTAATGCGCCGGTTTTATTTTTCCCGCCATCTCTTCCAGAACATCTGCGGGAATCAGAGAGAAGGGAGGCAGGTCGGACAAAAACGCCACCGCCTGAGTTTTTTGAAAGACCATTTTGGAGCGCCCCATATTTTAAGTTTAACGTGGTTTTGGTTTGACAACGGTTTTAATTTCAGCTGGTTTAATCTTTAACAGGCGCGGATCAACGCCGTCTAAACATAAACAGCCATCACGATGGCTGTTTCGCCTCTGTTTTATGACCCAAATTTAACAAAAACGCAACTGTTTTTCATGGGTCAAAGGCCCCCTGAGAGGCCTGCGGATTTATCAAAGCGCCCCATATTTCATTGAATGCAGATGGAGGCAAACGCCACCGCGCGGCTCATCGCGCGGCTCATCGCGCGGCTCACCGTTTGGTCTCTTTACGTTACCTCTCCCTGAGCATCTCAAGAAGATCGCCCCGGCGAAACGTTCCGGCCAGCTGTTGCAGTGAAATGTCTCTGTCTCCGTAACACTCCTTCAATGCCTGCTCAATGCGATCCACGGCCTCTTTGCGCAGTCTGCGCTGTTTTTCGCCAAACCTTTGTTTCAAATCCTCAAAATTGCGATGCGAAATATCCTCAAGAACGATCTTTTCTGTTTTCAAAAACGCCCGGCCCATGAGCATGGCCATGTAATGGGACGCGTATGGCAGAAACTCCGGGGGCTTTTTTTCCAAAGGTCGTTTTCTCTGATTTTCAACAAATCTGAAAATAAACAGCGCCAGCAGTGCCTGCGCCGCATTGAGATTTGCAAAAATATCGTTATACAATTTTCCGAAATGCTCTTTGCGACGGAACTTGGCCTGATTCGGTTTCTCCCGCCAGATGGCCAAAACCGACTCGGCCACAATGGAGCTGGCGACCCCATGCGATCCGTCTCCCCCGGCGTCGCGCTGGCGTTTGTACGTGTATCCCAAATCGGAAACGCCAATTTCAAGTTGCTTTTGCATGTCGTCGTTGGAGCGCAGATCCCGCAAATCCACCGGGTTCTGACTATTGGTGGCATACGTGATATCCTCGACAAAATCGCTGTTCTCTTCCGACAACTGGTAGATTCGGATCATCACATAGGCGGACTCGCCCACCATGTCGGATGCGCCAAACAAAGCGAGCTGCTTAGAATTCAATGTTTCATGAATGGTTTTGCAGGTCTGCCCCCCATTGATCACCTGCATATTTTTCAGCCGGACCTGAAAATCCGATTTTTGGAATGCGTTGTAATCAAACTTGTCGCAAACCACCGTGATTCCATTGTTGTAGAAATAAAATTTGTCTGATTTGTCCGAGCGCAGGGTGTCATGGATGGCCAAATTCACACGATTGCTTCGCAGGCCGAGATACCGTCTGATGTTGCGTTGCAAAAGGCGATCGCCATGCTGCTCAAACAATTGGGAAATGTTTTGAACAGAGATTCGACCCACTAAAACGCGCATGAAATTCATGTCTTCAACCATCATCTGGCCATTGAGTCGGAGTGTGGCGTCCACCGATTTGGCGCGCTGGAGAATGCCGACAATGGAATCATGATTAAAATGAAAGAAATCGACTTTATCATGGTATTCTTTCGCCAGATCGTCAATCCATAATTGGGCCTGATCAGTCCACGCGGCACCATTATTACACAAAATCACCCGCACTCTGGGAATGTAGGCGTCGCGAATCAGAGATCGAATCTCCTCTATTTTCGGGGCGATCTTTTCATTCAATGGGATGTTTCGGAATGGGTTAAACAATACCTGCGAGGTATTGACCGCCTTCTGCACGCCATTTTCCGGGAAATTGGCGTTGCCGCTCAAATCCTTGATCTTGTATTTGCCCTGAAAAATGGTCACGAGAAATTCGCCGTCTTCCACATCTCCGATGTGAAGACCATCCACCCCGGCGTCGTTTCCCCCCTCGGTGAGCATGTCCGCAGTCTCTTCCAGAGGAACATTCAGACAGGTTGACATGCACAGCAAAACAAATGCCGCCGATCGTTTTTTGTTCTCGTCATTTCCGGCGGGCAACCATTCCTGATGGTCTTTGACAATCCCGGTTATTCTCTGATCAATGATGCCGGCGTTTATGTTCATGACTAATTTCTCCCGCTCTTGAATCTGTGTTTGGGTGTGTCTGTCTGTGTTTTTTTCAGCCATAGCTGTGGGTGTGGCCCTAATGAAATCTGGACGTTCCCAGTTTCACAAATATTATTATTTCATTGGCGTGCCACAAATAGATTATTTTGTCACCTCAATTTTTTCATTACATCTTTGATCAGGTCAGTTATTTCTGTATTACCTTTATAGAGAGGCGCGATCTCATCTTCGATATATTTTTCTGGGTTGTTTTTTAATGACTTTAATAAATCAATAGCCGCATTTTTTTCTTTTATGACCTGAAGGGCTTCCTTAATACCAACTTCCTCTTTAAATTTGTCTTCATAAAAGGAAAATAGAGGAATTATGTCCGGAACAACACTCGTAATCTCTCTATTTATCAAATCAGGATTATCTTTTTCTTTTACAACGCGCCGATAGGCTCGAAAAGATTTTTCGTATAATTCTGAACGAATATTAAATGCAAGAATTTGGTTTGATTGTTTTTTGGTTTTTTCTTCTAATTTATGAAATTCACTGTATTTTTTTTCAAAACTTTTCTCCTGAATCAAAATTCTTTCTTTAAAATTCTCAAAAACCGAATGAAAAGCGAATATGGCTATCCCTGTCAAAAAAGCTAAAGATATTCCTATAAATGTAAGGACAATTGACAAAATATTTTGTTTATCTTGGGCAGGGCTTATAAGGGGTAGCCATTCTATTTTAAAATATTCACAAATTACCGTCCCTGCGAAAGCCAAAAGCAAGACCTTTGGAAGCAAAATAATAAACCAGATGCGTTCTTTTTTCTTCATTTCTTTCAGTTCTAATAGTGTATTTTTATTGAAAAAATAAAGAACAGAAAAACTGAACAAACTAATAAAAAGCAATACATTAAAATAATTCGTCGTTAAATTACTAAAGAAATTCATCATAAGACAAGCCTCAAATGTTTTTTGCAAATTTCATAAAAGTTATCTCTAATTTCCTCAAACGTTTCACCCATTTCTTGAAATTTGGATTTAACTATTTCTTCTTCACCCTCTGCTAAAGATATGGGACGTGAATACGCTCCAGGATAGTCAGAAAAATAAAAATAAGGTATTTTCCCTTCGTAAGTCTTTCTTAAATAGAGACCAAGGCTCTGCCCCTGATTAATCGTCACTTTATATTGTTCCTGATAAGAATCAATTTTAGAAATCCCTTTTATAAACAAATCAATGATGACTCCAGATAGATTGTCCTTATTTTTTTTTATAAATGTGACAGCTTCGTCTATAGTCTCCACCCATTCAATTCTATGCCCATGCTCCGTTAATATATCCATAAAGATATCCAAATTTTCAGGCCTGTCATCAACAAACAAAATATATTTTTCGTCTTTCATTATCCCTCCTCTGCTATTGGCCATGTAAAAGACACAATCACATTTTCTTTTTTTTCGTCATTATCAATTGAAATTTCTCCCCCATAAAACTCTACAATTTTTTTTGCCGAAGCTAACCCCATATGCAACCCATCTTTTGTGTCATCTATTAGATATATATCAGGAGTGAAAGCAAGTTTCTCAGATTCCTCTGATATGGCACCGGTATTTGATATTGTTATTTTACACATTTCCTTTTTTTTTACCGAAATAGAAATTTTCCCACTTCGTGGAGCAAATTTTACAGCATTGCTCAGGATGGTTCGTAATACAAGGGCGAAGCTCGTTTCATCTCCTTTCAGTGTAATATTTTGATTCGAATCTTTTTTTATCTTTAGCCTTTTAAAGTCCATCCTGACGTGATAAAGTTCCGTAATTTCATATAATAATGGCCACAAATTAATTTTTTTTGATTTTTTATCATTAAACCCTGATTTCAGAATAGAATACTTCGCGCTTAAATCCAAAAGGGACTGAATATCAAATCTGACACTACCTTTGTATTTGTCTGTATATTTAGTTTCCTTAAAATCCAAAGAATTAAAATTAAGTTTTAAATCACGTGTAAGCGAACGAATTTCATGAATAATCAACCCCTCTCGATTTCCCCGTTCATTCTCCCTCATTTTTATTTGTAAAAACCATTTTCCACGTTTCAATAAAATCTTTAAAGCATGCACTTTTTGATTGTCAAAAAAATATGGATCGCTGTGATGCAAGGTGATAGCGCCAATAACTGTATCATCAATTAATATCGGTAATGTGACACATGAACCTATTTTTTTGATTGCTCGGGCAAAATTATTTTTTCGCGTAGCGTCATTTTTAAATATATCTTTTACTGTTTCATAACGAGGTCTATTTTTTTGAAAATTCGGATAAAAAATTTCTTGTTTATTTCTCCATGATCTCACATTGAGGATATCTGAGTTCAAACTCAGGGCAAACCCTTGTAAAACTGGCGACGAACTCCGTTCTATCACTTCTAAATAGTTTGCATTCCCCGGCCTGAAAGCTATTATTCCACTTTTGGCACCGACAAGCTTTAAGGATTCGTCTAAAATCATTTGTAAAGCTGTTTTTAAATCTTTTTTTTTTTTGATTCTATCATCAATTTTATCTAATTCTTCATAAAGCTCATGCCAATGTATTTTTTTTTCATCTATAATTTTTTTTCTAACATCTAAAATCATTGTCTTAAGAGTGTTTTCGACTAAAGCGATATCTTCCTTTCGGATTACAGTATCTTCTTTGGCAACACCCGGCTCAAATTTATCAAAACAGAAACTCCCAATAGATTTAAATTTGCCGTGAAATTTTTTAAAAATAGGGACTTCTAAAGAATTTTTCACAGAATCAAAAATATTATGAAAATCATTCCAAAATTGGAAATCTTTTGTCCTGCTTATTTTCTTATCAACAGAAATGAGAATATGGTAGTTAAGTTTTTCCCTATCGACATTTTCCCCAGCGCTTTTTATTCTTTTTCGCCAGAATCCCCCAATGGGATAACTCGTAGGAATTTCTCTATCAGGATAGCCATCTCCAGTTCGTAATACTATTTCAACTTGGCCGGATGGTATGTTGTCTGGAATATTGCTATCGGGAACATCAATGATACGATAAAATCGTCCCCTTGGGAAGCCCGCAGCTTTCATTGTTTCAAATATAAGCTCTACCAAATCTATTAAAGAATGTTTCGGCGCATCTATTTTTGTCGCGGTTTGCCAAATTATTTCTGGCTGTTCAGGAATCATAAAAGATTGTATATTATACATTCCCCCTCTTCCTGAATGAGATTCATCGGTATGATGCCAATATGTAGTTTTATGAGGAGAGTCGTCCTGTATATCTGAGAGATCAGGGATGTCAGGGCGATTAGAAGCCATAGGCCACGCTTTATTGGTAGTAATTTTTTTTGTCTTTGTTTCATACAGACGTATTGGCAAAGGAATAGAATATAAACTTTTGATTCTATTTAAGTCATTCAACAGATTCTTCTTCTTTTTGTGTGTTAATTGTATCTGCGCCAAAAGAGAAAAAATTTCATCTTTACTAAAAGGCTTTGCGATCCATGCATTCTGGATATTTGGCCATTCTTGCCGTAGCTCTATCATTTCCCGGACAGAAATATCATACCCACTAATGACCCATATTCTTTTATCAAAAAAAAGCTCTGTTCCTATATCTTCCAGAATATCTTCCAAAGTACAATTATCAGGATAAAAGTAATCAACGAATATGTCCGTTGGTTTTTCATTTTCAATTTGTTCTTTTATATCTCTCAAATCGTTTAAAAATGGAGGAGAAATAACTATAGCTCCTGCTTCTTCCAAGTATCTTTGAATAAGCTTTACATGATCTTCATTGTCATCAATTAACAATATTTTTATCTTTCTCATGACAGATCATCTCCAAAATATTTAGGGAGTTTTAGCGTAAAAATATTATTATTCCATCGAAGAGTGACAGGAGTGTCTAATTCTCCTCCTATTAATTCCACCATTTTTTTTGAAATAAAAAGTCCCAACCCATTGCCTTGTGTGCTTCGCGATGTGTTCCTCGGTTTAAATAGAAGGGTCATTTCATCTGCGTTTACACCATAGCCATTATCTTCCACTTCAATATGGATTGGAGTTTGAGGTTCTTCTGCAATTTTAAGACGAATAATAATCCTACCCCATCCCTGCTCATTTATTTTAAAAATTGCATTGTCAATCAAATTAACCAATGGTTGCTCAACATTGATACGGGGAAGTGATGACCAAATATCATTTTTTGGTAATTCCAGATGAATTGGTATTTTACCTGATCTCTTCTTATCTTTCTTTTTAGAAAAAGTGGCATAACTCATTATAGTTGCTATCTGCTCAATTATTTCCTGTAAAGAATATTTATTTTCTTTCTTTTTGCGCACCATCAATAAATTAGTTTTAATCAGAGCGCCCATTTTATCAAGCGTCTTTTGTAAAGTAGGGAGTTGTTTACAAAGGTTATCATACTTAACTGCTTTTTCAAGTTTTTCGAAAGTATCATCTTCAGAGGTCAATGTAACAAAATCATTTAAAATATTTTGAATAGGAGCGACTCTGTTTGCAAGTTCATGGCTTAAACTTGCGGAGGCAAGTCCCAACGGAGCAAAAGCTCTTAATTCTTCTATATGTTCAAGAAGGGTAAAATTTTCAATAAAAAGCTGTATAGACAAAAGATTGGTCTGTAAAGATTTGATAGCTTGTTGAAAAGAAAAATTTTCTTTGCAAAAAAACAATAATATTCGATCCACCTTCTTATTTTCTGTTGTATTTATTGGAAAAGTAAATATTGAATGCGTGTGTTCTGGAGCTATTTTTCTCAACAACGGCCCAGCCTTATCAATGGGACGTATAATAACATTACCTTCTTCAATAGTATTTAAAACAATAGTATGGACAAGACCAGCTTGAAGTTTTTTAAATTCCGGGTGTCCGGTATCTAATCCATATTGTGCCCGAATACTAAAGACTCCCTCCCTTTCCAATTTAATCCATATTCCTGATAAAGCATCTATCCCCTGGCAAATACCTTTGATAAAAGTATCTACTCTTTCTATTAAATCCGCGATTTCAGGAAATGCGGCTTCCCACATTCCTTCAGCCCTTCTTCGATTTATTATCTGCGCAGGCTTTGTTTTTTCTATATTTTTTAATTCATCAATCCGATTTCTTAAAAAAGCATCTAATGTTTTGTTTGAAAAAGGCTTTGGAGTATAAAACCAATCAGGATATTCTTCTATTTTTCTTTTGGCATTTTTATAAGATGAACACAAAAGAACATGAGGTTTATGATGGGATAAAATTTTTTCAATTTTTTCTTCTAAATCATTATTCCCTAAATCATAGTCTAATATGACGTGGCAATCGTTCTTTTCCTCTATGAGCTTATTTATCTCTTCAACATCCGTGCTAATCCTGCAATTAACTTTCTGATGTGAGAGCCATGTTTTTAATGTCTTTGCAAACGCCAGGTTATCATCAATGATTAGCACCTGTATGTTTTCAGGACATGGAATGAATTTTTCTTCTAAAACTTTTCTGTCATCCCTTGTGAAAAATTCAGTATGTTTATAGCGCCTGTCCTCTTCTTTTTTTCTTTCATACATCTTTTTGATGGAGAGTTCACAATCCAAGAACTCAACAGAAAACTTTATAATTTCAGCGTAAATTTTATCCCCTACATATAAAATATTTCGTATATTATCTGAGTTGGCATTTGGCAACCCCTTAACTTCACTGATATGCAAAAAAGCTTCAATACCATTATCCAATCGCACGATTACACCAAGATCACGGACATAGCGAGCCACCGTTCCTTCGACTAAATCACCGAGTCTATAAGATTGACTTTCCCAGGGATTTTTCCACTTCTCAGACCATTCAAGACTTGCGAACCATTTTTTTTTATTATCAGATGGTCTGATTAAAAAAATTCGATATGTTTTGCCTATTTTTAGATTATCAGTATCAATTTCAGGATTATTAATTTTTGCTGTATCAGCATAATCACAATCATCTATACGGAAATAAACCCCTTTATTTTTTTCCACTAGCGTTCCATTGTGATAACGCGTCTGAATATCCTCAAAAAAATTATCTTTTTCCGAAACAGTCTTTTTGTTCATAAAACCTCTATACTTTATGTAGTTATTTCAAAAAAAAAATTAAATCATTCCAAATGTTTAAAAAATGACTTTTTCTATCTCTGCTATTTTGTTGATAGCTGATTAAAATAACATGGATTCAAATTCTTCAATAATTTTGCTAAAAAAAATGGATGTTCAAAAATTTGCTAATCAGTTTCCATTCAGCCTATTCTTTACCCCATATTTCCGCTATTTTGCTTTTTATTTTCTGTTCATGGATGGAAATCAACTTTTTGCACTCATCCACCATTTTTTGCTCTTTTTCGATTTCGGCGACGATTTTTTTTTGGACTTCGAGGGGCGGAAGGGGAATAAGATAATTCTCTACAAAATATTTTGTAAGCCGTCTCAATCCCCCTGTGCCACTCATATTATTCTTGCCCTCTTCTATAAAACTGTCACTAGAAATAAAATAATAAATCCATTGAGATAAAAGATTATCACAGGGTCTAAGAACAATAAATTCACTGGAGCCAAAACCAATATTATTGGTTAAATTTTTGGCAATAGCAGATTTTCCATTTTCAAAGCAAGGGGTTACTTTGGCCAGTAGCACATCTCCATTTTTAAAATATGTATATCCTTTGTAAACCTGGCTTAATTTTCTATTTTCCTGTAGGCTGAAATTAATTTGGAACTCCTTAACATATTTCATCGGAACAAAAGAAACATCTGTTTTTTTATTTAAATCCTTTATCTCAGATTTTTTTGGATTAACCACACATATATCCCCCAACCGAACCATAGGCCACTTAACCCGACTATAATCCACAGCCGCCCGATACCGTTCGCCAGTCAAATTATAATCGCCGCTTTCGGAAATTTTTTCTTTTCCCGCCCACAAGGCCCTCTTCGATTCTATTTTTTTGCCTTTTTTCCAGCTCCGCAATATCTCAAAAGCACGGGGCAAATCATTTTTATCAATCCGCCGTCTCTGCGCCCCAAGATTAAAACCGTCATTTTCCACTTTCACAAACAAAATCTCATCGTTGTTTTTGGCAAGAGATTTATCCAAAAACAGAACAGACGTTTTCACGCCGCTGTATGGCTGAAACACTCCAGCGGGAAGGGAAACCACGGCATACAGATAATTTTCATCCACCAACATTTTCCGCAAGGCTTTATAAGCGTTGGCCGATTGAAAAATAATCCCTTCCGGGACAATAATCCCGGCCTTCCCGTTAATGGCAAGATGCTCGGCGATATAGTCCACAAACAGAACTTCCGAACGATTGGCCGACACCTGAAATCGTTTATGAGGTCGTATGCCGCCTTTCGGGGTCATAAACGGAGGATTGGCAAGAATAATATCGAAATCATCTCCCCATCGGTTTTCATAGGTCAGTGTGTCATATTCATGAATTTTAGGGGTGGAAAACCCATGCAGATAGAGATTGACCAAAGAAAGCCGCACCATGTCCGGCGAAATGTCATACCCGACAATATGGTCCGCCAGCCGTTTTCGATCGTCAGGATTCAGTTTGTCGCCGCCGTAGGACCCATTTTGCTGTATCTCGACAGTCGATATATCGGGGCTTTCTGTTTCCGCAAAGGTGGGCGTGTATTCCTCCGCTTTATAATTGGACGAGTTTTCACGCCGAATATATTTGTATGAAGAGATCAAAAAACCGGCCGTGCCACAGGCCGGGTCAAGAATCCGGTCGGCCTTTTGAGGATTTATCGTCTCCACAATAAAATCAATGATATGGCGGGGGGTGCGAAACTGTCCGGCGTCGCCCTGCGAACCCAAAATGGAAAGAAGGTATTCAAAGGCATTTCCCAGATTTTCACTATTGCTGTAGCTGAAACCGTTGATCTCTTTGAGAAAAAGGTTGAGCGTTTCAGGATCCCGGTAAGGCAAATAGGCGCCCTTGAAAATGACGCGAAAAAGCTCCGGTATCTGGCTTGACCCGGCAAAATCCAAAAGAGCGCGGGTGTACAGATCCCATCGCTCCAAACCCGAACGTTCCCGGCTCATCAATCGGCCCCACGAAAATTCTTTCAAATCGCCGATGAGAAATTGCGCCGCGCCGCCAAGCTCCTCATTTTCCCTGTCCATGTCATCCATAAACTTGTAAATCAGAGCATTGGTGATCTGTTCAACCTGCGCCTTGGGATCAGGCACTTTGCCCACCAGAATCTGCCGGGCGGAGTTGATTCTCCGTTTGGTTTCCGTGTCTAACATTTACCGTCCTTTTGTGATTTCAAACCGTATAGGCATTAAACGGGATGTAGTCCCTGGCGTACTCCGGGACAATATCGCGCCATCCATCCAGGGCTTTGAATTCATCCTTTGTAAACGCCGGATAAAAATCAAGCTCGCCATACTGTTTTTTATTGATGATCCGACGAAATTGCTTATCGGAGACATAGGCTTTCAAATAATTTTTGATATAGGGAACATATTTGCTGTCCGGCTTGTGAATGGAGATGAACGTTCCGCACTCTTCTTCCAGTTTTTCATCTTTGGTCATAAAGCCCGGTATAAGGCCAAATACTCGTTCAAGGAATTCACGCCAGGTCAGTTTTCGGTCGAGATTTTCATTCCGTCTTATTGTTTCAAGATTCAAATAAAGCTCTGGCTTGTCTTCGTATTTATCTTTTAGAATCCCAATGGCATTTTCCCATTGTTCTTTTTCAACGGCTCCCCTGATCTCTTCATCGTCCTGAATGGTCTCTTTCGCTTTTTTAAAAAACTCCCGGTCTATTCGCATTCCTTGAAAACCGACAACGGTCTCTTTAATCTCGTGAATTTTATCTGGATCAAAAATCGTTGTCTCACCATGGCGAAATGGTTGTTCGTAGTCTTTGATGGGGCTGTCCGCAATGGCGGGAAGTTCAAGACGTTCATCGTAGTTGAATGTTTCTTCAAAATATTCGCAATTGGCAAAAAAATCGAAAAACTTGAAATTCTTTTTTTCACGTCTGTGGAGAGAACCGGATTCATCCGTGTAGGAAAAGGTAAATTTTCGGGTTCCCCGTCCCTTTATTTGAATAAAATCGGTGGGAGAAAAAACCGGCCGCATCAGGGCCAGGTTTAAAATATCCTGGCAATCGTATCCGGTGGTCATCATGCCGACGGTGACGCAGACACGGGTTTTCCCTGATTTGTAATGATCCAGAAACCGGGTGTGGCCGTTGAGATTATTGTTGGAAAAGTTGATGGCAAAGCTCTGGGCGTCGGGTATTCGTGACGTGACTTGAACGGCAAAGTCAGAGTTGTATTTGCCTGGCCATAAATGAAACGCCAGTTTATTGAGAGTTTCGGTCACTTTCGCCGCATGATTCTGGCTGACGCAAAATACAATACTCTTGCCGATTTCCCCGGTAAAAGGATCTTGCAGGGCGTTTTTTAAAAACGTTTCGCAAAAAACAGCGTTTGTCTTTTTGGAATAAAACTTTTTCTCAAAATCCCGTCCAAAAAAAGTTTCCTCGGACTCGACGCCATTCTCATCGGTCATAACAACGGCATAGCCTTTATTTGATAAAAGCTGGGCCGTGATTTCCGTCCTGGCGTCAGCGACCACGGGATTAATCAGATACCCGTCCCGAACGCCTTCAAGCAGGCTGTACCTGAAAGTGGAATCGCCGCTTTCACAGCCGAATGTTTTGTAAGTGTCAAGGAGTCGCCTTCTCTCCAGGGCGCGGGGGTCTTTTTCTGAAAGCTCTTCCAGATCAATGTTTTTTAAATAATTTTTCGGCGTCGCGGTGAGTCCCAGTTTGAAGCCAATAAAATATTCGAAAACAGCGCGGGAGTTTCCGCCGATTGACCGATGGGATTCATCGGAGATCAGCAGGTCAAAATCGGTTGGGGAGAAATGGGTTTTGTATCTGTTTTGCGAAGAAAAACTCTGAACAGTGGAAATGACAATTTCGGCTTTTTTCCAGTCATCGCGATTCTGTTTGTATATGACTGAGGTGTAGTCATTTTTCAGGTGGCGGACAAAATTCTTGTGGGCCTGATCTTCAAGTTCAAGCCGGTCCACGAGAAACAGGACGCGTTTTGCATTCCCTGTTCGTAGAAACAGCTTTATCACAGCGGCGGAAACCAGTGTTTTTCCCGTTCCCGTGGCCATCTCAAAAAGAAATCGGTCGTTGTCTTCTCTTGCCCGCGCCTGCAACGCGTGTATGGCTTTGACTTGATACGGTCTTAGAATCCGCAAACCTTCGTCAGAAATATATTGGCTTCGCGTTTCTCGATTCCGGTATTTGGGGTCATCCGCAAAACCCGGTTTTTCGGTGATCGCAATATACTCTTTTGAAACCGTTTCATCCCCAAGGCGTTGGTTGTCAGGGTTGAAAGTTTGCCGATGTTTTAAAGATTCACGGGTTGGAAACTCCGTGATAATTTCCGGATTGCCGCGTTCCAAATCCCAAAAATAATGAAGGTTGCCATTTGAGAGAATGACAAACCGGGCATGGAGACTCCGGGCGTATTTCCTGGCCTGTTCCTTTCCGTCGAGGGGATTTTTTTCTTCCTTTTTGGCTTCGAGAACCAAAAGGGGAAATCCATTTTCATCCAGAAGCAAAAAATCGACAAAGCCATTTTTTACAGATTCAAAATCATTTCCAAAGGCGTCAATATTTTTTTCATTGATCTTGATGTTTGGCTCAAGGCAAATGCTGGCGGGACCGTTTGAATCATCGAAAAATCGCCATCCCGCATTTTCAAGCCGTTTGTTGATTTTTATTCTGGCGCTCGCCTCCTTTGCCGTCATCCGTCATCCGCCGTTTTGTCTGGGTTGATTGTTCTGTTTTGCTTGACAATGATTTATGCCACTAAAAAAACAAACAAAAACGATTCAGGCAAGGTAGCATGATTGACATGAAAAAGAAAGGGGAACGTGTTGTGGAAAAAGAAACATTTTGGCCGGAAATAAAAATCGACCGGCTTGAAAAGCGCCCTCATTCAAGGAGTTGTATGCCCCTGATGATTTCGGAGATTCTGTTTTTTCAAAGAGAGCCTATCTTTTCGATTAAATCGCTCTTGTTCACTGTAAATAACCGGGAAATATTCACCACGCTTTTTTTGGGAAGATTCCCCTCCCCCTTTTTAAGCGTGGCATTTCCAGGCGCGATGGAACGTTTGATATTGGAAGTAAACGAGCAGACCACAACCGTATTTATGCGGCTGCGATTGAACAGATTATTTTGAATGACGACATGGGGATGACGACATGGGGATGACGATATGCCGGCTCTGACCCTGATGGCTCGGAGAAGGTTATCCAAAACAAATCGCCTGGATTGATTACCATTGATCTTTTGCCATCTTGCGATGATTGGGACGCATCCGGCTTACTATTTCCGAATCAATTTCAGTCACATCGTCATACGCCTCGTTGATTTTATCAAGAAGCTCTGAATTTTGACATCGTTTCAGGTATTCCAAAGCGGCGATTGAAAATAACTGGCTGCGAGAAATTTTTAAACTTTTTGCCATAACATCAACCTGTTCAAAAAGCAGCTTTTCCAATGAAATAGATGTTTTAACATTTGCCATGGTCGATGGCCTCCTTTACTGCCAAATTATAGCCAATGGCGTTTATATTGTCAATAATGGATAGTCAAACGAATCATTGACTGTCGGCCATTCGAAACCCGTCTCTTGTTCTTGTTTTGCCTCAATCAATTTTCTTGCGACATCACGAGCGATTTCAAGCGTTTCCGAAACGGTTCGGCCCTGGGCGACAAGTCCTTGTATGGAATCGGATGTCGCCAAATAGACTCCTTCGGGCAATTTTTCAATGTGAACAGTTAAAACCCTTTCCATTTTCATTTCTCCTTGTCAATGTTGATTTCAGTGGAACCCATGAATGATTTGGCAAAATAACATGCTCGTCATGAAAAATAAAGAAAAACGTTGATGAAAAATCCAAACCGTCATCCCGGCATTTTTTTTTATTATTGACACAAACCGTATTTTTTTTTAAGTAGTAAGGGACTCGCCCGCCGCAAACACCAAACGCCACGGCGCGGGAAAAACCCCGGCGATCCCATCGATCCCATCGGTCAAGCCCATCCCATCCGGCCCATCCGGCCCATCCGGCCCATCCGGCCCATCCGGCCCATCCGGCCCATCCGGCGGGCCGATCCTCATGGGGGACAACAGGCTTTCAAGGGGCTCGCTGAAAAATAACTTACGATTTTCAAACGAACCCAAGGGAAAAATTCTATGAACCCCGGCAACAAAAAAAACCGATTTCTGGTCTTTATTTTCCTCCTTGGGATCGTTCTTTTCAATTACCCGGTGTTGTCTTTATTTAATCTAAACATAATGGTATCCGGCGTCCCGCTTTTGTACCTCTACCTTTTTTTTGTCTGGGGGCTGATCATCGGGCTGATCGCCATGGCGGCGCGGCTGTACGATTCAAAGGATCACCGTTGAGTCGGCGGCTTAAGTCCATGCGATCAACGGCCCGCTCACAAAAACCGATGGTGCCCAAAGAAAAACGCGTCGTCTCTTTTTTCGCCCAGGGCGATCCACTTTTCGTTGGAACCCCAGGCTAACCGGGAAAAATAATGCTTCAAACCGGCAACATTATTTTTATTTCACTGGTTTACATCGCCATTCTGTTCGCCCTGGCGCGTTGGGGAGACAAACGCTCGGACCAGGGCCGAAGCCTTGTCGCCAATCCCTATATTTACACCCTTTCCCTGGCGATTTACTGCACCGCGTGGACATTTTACGGCAGCGTGGGACACGCGGTCAAAACCGGGCCTGAATTTCTGACCATCTATATTGGCCCCACCCTGATGTTCGCTTTGGGCTGGGTCGTTCTTCGCAAAATCATCCGAATCAGCAAAACCTACCGAATCACCTCCATCGCCGATTTTATCGCCTCCCGCTACGGAAAAAGCTCGGCGCTGGGCGCCATTGTCACCATCATCGCGGTGATCGGAGTCACGCCGTATATATCCCTTCAATTAAAGGCGATCTCCACCAGCTTTCTGCTTTTAAGCCAGTACCCGGAAATCACCATGTTTCATTTCGATGAAATTCCGGTTTGGCATGACCCCACGTTTTATGTGGCGCTGATACTGGCGGCGTTTGGGATTCTGTTTGGAACGCGAAATCTGGAGGCCACCGAACGGCATGAGGGGCTTGTGGTGGCCATCGCCTTTGAATCCATTGTCAAGCTGGCGGCCTTTGTTTCCGTGGGCCTGTTTGCGACCTGGATGATTTATGAAGACTTCGGAGGTCTGTCCCTTGGAGTCAACTCCATTTTTGAATTAAAAAAACTGTTCATGGTGGAGCGGAGCGCCCATTCATACGCCGGTTTTGAAGAACTGTTCACCGTGGGCAAAAACGCGGGCATGTACTCGGGCTGGAGCATGTCCATATTTCTGTCCATGATGGCGGTCTTGTTTCTTCCCCGGCAGTTTCAAATCGCGGTGGTGGAAAACGTCAATGAAAACCATTTAAACAAGGCGATATGGCTTTTCCCGCTGTACCTGTTGGTCATCAATATTTTTGTGCTGCCGGTGGCGTTTAGCGGAATTCTTCACTTCCCAGGCGGCAATGTGGACGCGGACACGTTTGTCCTGACCCTTCCCATGGCCGAGCAGAAAGAGGCACTGGCGCTGTTTGTGTTTATCGGGGGGGTCTCGGCCTCCACCAGCATGGTCATTGTGGAAGCCATCGCTCTGTCCACCATGATCAGCAATGAAATCGCCATGCCGTTTATCTTGAAATTTTTCTCTCCCCGCTTTACACAGCGAAAAGATTTGACCCAACGACTGCTCTTTATCCGAAGGGCCATCATCATTATCATTCTTTTGCTGGGATACGCTTATTTCCGGGTCATCGGAGAATTTTACGCGCTGGTCTCCATGGGGTTGGTCTCCTTTGCCGCAGTGGCCCAATTTGCCCCGGCTTTTTTGGGGGGGATTTTCTGGAAAAGCGGGTCCAAAACGGGTGCCATCTGCGGATTGACGCTCGGTTTTTTGGTCTGGGCCTACACCCTTTTTCTCCCTTATCTGGCCGAAGCCGGATTGATTTCCCAGGATTTTATCACACAGGGCCCCTTTGGGATTGGGATGTTAAAACCGTTTCAGCTGTTTGGGCTTCGCGATTTAAATCGAATTGAACACGCCGTGTTCTGGAGCATGCTCGTCAATATAGGCGCCTACATCGGCATTTCTCTTTTTAGCAAACCGACCGCCATAGAATATACCCAGGCCACGCTCTTTGTCGATGTGTTCAAGCACTCCCGGGAAACCAACGAATCGACGTTCTGGCGCGGCGCGGCCCACATCAAAGACATTGAGTCCCTCTTGAGCCGCTTCCTCGGAGAAGAACGCGCCGACAAAGCCATGTCCGATTATGCCAAAGAACGAAACATCACATGGGACCAATCCCTGACCCATGACGCGGGCCTGGTCAACTACGCGGAAAAACTTCTGGCGGGCGCCATCGGTTCGGCCTCGGCCCGGGTGGTGGTCTCTTCGGTGGTCAAAGAAGAGCCGTTTCGCCTTGAGGAGGTCATGACGATTCTTGATGAGACCCGCCATGCCATCGCCCACAGCCAGGAGTTGGAAAAAGCCACAAACGATCTGAAAGCCGCCAATGAACGGTTAAAGGAGCTGGACAAACTCAAAGACGACTTCATCTCCACCGTGACCCATGAGCTTCGAACGCCTCTGACCTCCATCCAATCCGTGGCCGAAATTCTGCGGGACAATCCAGTGATGGAAACCAAAAAACAGACCCATTTCACCTCCATTATCATCAGCGAGAGCAAACGCCTGACTCGATTGATTGAGCAGATGCTTGACTTCCAAAATATTGAATCCGGCGACGCCATGATTTGGGAACGATCTGAATTTGAGTTGAAAGAAATTATCATGAAGGCGACGCTGGCGACATCCCAGCTGGCGGATAATAAAAATATAACCATGCGGACCCGGTTTCCCGAAGGGCCGACCCATGTTTCGGGAAATCGGGATAAATTGATCCAGGCCATGATCAACCTGATCTCAAACGCCATTAAATTTTGCCCCTCTGAAAACGGAGTCATCGAAATTGAGCTAAAGGAGACATTCAGTGAATGGACCGTCTCTGTGAAAGACAACGGGATCGGCATTGACGCGTCGGACCACGAAAAAATTTTCAAACGATTTCATCAGGTCAAAGACTCGTCATTGGGCCGTCCCACTGGAAGCGGCCTGGGTCTTGCCATCACAAAAGGGATCATCGAATCCCATGACGGGCGGCTAACGGTGACCAGCCAGCCGGGGCAAGGATCCATATTTTTCTTTGCCTTGCCCAGACTGGCCAGCTCTTGACGCTGATTTTTTTTTAAAAGAACTCGCTTGGGTTCCCTTAAATGGACACGACCTTGTCGGCCAACTGCATGGCGGTGACAATGTCCAGCATATTGGTGGTCTCCCCGACTTTTTTGTCTGCCAGCAGATCAAAATGATCCAGACAGGTTCCGCACACTAAAATATGAACGCCCTCTGTTTCATGGGCCATCAGATCTTCAATGACCGGCGAGCCGGAAACAGCCAGCCTCACGCCGCTGTTCACAAAGGCCAGTCTCCAAAGTTCATCCCCCATCTCCTTTAGGGTCTTGATAAAACTGATCATCAGTTTTTTCCCCAGTTCATCATCGCCAGATCCAATGCGATCGCTGGAGATGAAAACCATGATCTTCTGTTTGGCGTCAACCGCGGCCTGCGTGGCGGGTTCGGTCTTCGGGATATCCATGAGTCCCTCTTTGCGGCCATGAGCGTGAATTTTACGCCCCCCTTTGTCCTGGGAGACGGTCACAAAAGAATATTGAGTCCCCAAAAAACGGGAGACATTTTCTTCGGCCGCCTCATTGTCCACCCGCACTTCCAACGCGTCGGGATTCTCCGCTACGATGGCGTCCCGGACCATTAAGACCGGCGCCGGACACGACAGACCGGTGGCGTCAACTATTTTTGTCATTTTTCACACATTCCTTTTTTTTAACCGTTTCATCGTTTTTATGGCATGGGCCGGGGCATTCGCCAACGTTTGGCCTGACCGCCGGATGCACAGGCTATCCGCTGATCTGTTCGATGAAGGCTTCAACGCGGGTTTGCAGTTGCCCGGCGTCCTCCATGCTGTAGTCGGTTTCAATGCTTAAACATGGGATATTTTTCTCCTTCAAGGCCCGGGACACCGGAATCGATTCCATGAGATACGGTTGGCAAAACTGCAACCCGTAATGGACCACGCCATCGGCCCGATACGCGGCGACCATTTCTTCAATGTGATCCAGCCGATCAGAATTGGGCGTAAAGACCGCGCAATCCACCTGAAAATAACGATCCACAATCGCCTCCATCATCTCTTCCACGGTCTCCCCGGAGTCGTCCGTGAGATTCCGAAACCCCCGTTCCCCCACGCAGGATTCCTCGCCAACGATCACCGCTCCTGAACTTTCAATGATGGCGGGAAGTTTCCAGTTGGGGACCGCCTGGGGGCAGCCGGAGATCAAAAGGCGGGGTCTTTTTTTCTCAAAAACCCCGGTCTGGTCCAAAACCCTTTTTTCCAACTCGTCGCAGATTTTATTGACGGATTCCGTAAATCGGGCCGGGTTGTCGTAAAAGGCGACCTGGTTGGCCAAAAGAGAGTCCAGCCCGGATATGGGGGACGGATCATGCTTCCGCAGGGAGGAGAGACGATGAAGGGCCGCCCGCTTTTTATTGACCGTCTGGATTCCCTTTTTTAATGATTCAGGGGTGATTGAAACGCCAGTGAGGCCTTCCACCTCTTTTTTAAAGCGATGGTATTCCGCCTTTAACAGCGCTCGGCCCTCCCCGGACTTCATCTGAGGCAAATCCATCACATACAGATTGTCCACCAGTTTTCCAAAGGACTCATAGGCTTTTTTCTTGCCGTCGCAGGTGTTTTCCCCCACCACCATGTCCGCGGCCTCCAGATACGGGCAGACCTTGCCGATCTTGAACCCGAAGGCCGACTTGATCAAGGCGCATGTGTTTCGGGGCAGACGTTTCTCAACCTCCTCCATGGCAAAATCAGCCCCTGAACAGAGCCCCACCAGGGTGGCGTTGGCCGCCAGAGCAATCTCTTCGGGGACAAAGACGCAATACGATCCGATGATTTTCCGGCCCGCCTCTTTTTCGTCCAGAAGCTCTTTGATCCTCAGACCATGAACCTCGCTCATGACAAAGTCAAAATAACTCATCGAGTCGGGACGATTTTTTTGGGATAAAAAGGTCTCCTGGTAGGCGTTTCCCACCAAATTCATCAAGACGTCATGGGCCTCCAGATCAAGCCCCAGATCCGACCACATGGAACGATAATCTTCACTCATTTTTTTTCTCCTTTTTGCTCTGTGTTATGGGGTGGGCGCGTCGCAAACCCAGGCGATTTCCCAAAGGCCGGGTTCCACACAGAGCGAAGCGTCCAATTATTATTTTATTTATTTTTTGCGATTTTCTCCAACAGAATTGATCCGCCGCCATTGATCCGAACCGATCCATTTGGATATCATTGAAACAAATTTGCGGGAATGAAGAGATGCCGGGCCAAAAAAGAGAGTCCATCCTTGATGGGCGTAGCGCCCGGATCGACCCGAACGAAAAGCGCGCAAGAGCGGGCGAATGATTAAATCAAACCCGCTGAATTGACAACGTTTTGAACCGAACAATAGACTAAGCCATAAAAGGCTATCGACCAGACGCGTTCCATGCGCCGCATCAGACGCCGCCGATGCGATGACAATAGACTCAAATAGCTAAAAAAATAGAACCGTACCGTAAATTAGGGGGACCAACAGATAACAGTGGCAGGTAACAGTGGCGCAATTTTGGACGCGGCTTAGTCTAACAAACCCGGTTAGCGATAAAAAACCGTCAAGTGAAGCCAAAATCGTAAAACATATGCCATATCCTGAAAAATTGAAGGGTTGAAGAGTTGATTTTTAAATCAATTATTTGTCCGATTAACATATAGCCCGCGTTTAAAGATGTCAATGGGAAAGTGATTTTTTTATGCCACAAACCACCATTTGAGGAAAAAAACTTGATTTTATGCACTCATCCATGTATCTTCACTCCTGTTTGAATCAGGAGAATACAATCCTTGAAAAAAACCCCCGTGGAAGAGAAAAAATGGCTTCAAAAAAATCGATAGAAAATCTGACGATAATGGGTTTTAAGTCCATTCGTGAACTCACCGTCTTTAGCCTGAAAAATCTAAATGTGATGATCGGTGCAAACGGCGCGGGCAAAAGCAATTTTATCGAATACTTTCGCATGTTGCAAGAAATGATTGAGGGTCGTCTGCAACGCTGGACACGCCGCCAGGGAGGCGCCGATCGTATTTTGAGTTTTGGCGTAAAGCAGACACGGGCCTTTAGATCTGAAATTGCATTCGATGAAGATGCGTATTCCTTTATTTTGGAGCCCGCCATCAACGGAGGATTTTCATTTGTCGATGAATGCGTTTTCACCCCACACGTGGATGATCCAGAAACTGGATATTTAGGCAGCCTGGGCTCCGGTCATGGCGAGGCAAAACTCAAAGAAAGGCATCAAAGCTGTTACCACTCAATTTCCAGTTGGAAAGTGTTTCATTTTCATGACACCAGCGACACAGCCGGAGTCAAACGACTGGGCGCTCTCCATGACAATGACTATCTCCGACCGGACGCGTCCAACCTGGCCGCATTTTTGCATCGAATGTCTGTTCAATGCCCTGACGTTTATCAACAGATTCTCAAGACCATACAGCTATGCATCCCGTTTTTTGATGACTTTGTTTTAAAACCGAAGGCATTGCCCACAGGAGAAGAACAGATACGGTTGCTCTGGAGGCAAAAAGAAAGCGATTATCCGCTCTGGCCCAGCCAATTGTCAGACGGCTCCATTCGATTCATATGCCTGGCGACCGCCCTGTTGCAACCAAACCCGCCATCCACAATGATCATTGACGAGCCGGAGCTGGGCCTTCATCCCTATGCCATCACGTTGATGGGATCGCTTTTGCGTTCCGCCTCAAAACGAATGCAGATCATTGTCTCGACTCAATCTGTTTCCCTGGTAAACGAGTTTTCAGTGGATGATTTGATTATCGTCGAACGTGAAAATGGCTCCACTGTTTTCACGCGTTATGATCAACGCAACTTCAAAAACTGGCTGGAGGAATACTCGGCGGGCGAACTATGGGAGAAAAATATCCTGGGGGGGAGGCCGCCCAAATGATTCGGGTTCATGTCATTTGCGAAGGACAGACCGAGGAGATGTTTGTTAACGAGGCGCTGTCCAGCCGGTTTGCACCCATGGGCGTCTATCTCTATCCATCCCTCATCGGCAAGCCCGGCCATCAAGGTGGAAATGTTTGTTTTGAACGCCTGTCAACGGATCTGCGCATTCGCCTGCTGGGCGACCCTATGGCGTATTGCACTACTTTTTTTGACTTTTATGGGCTTCCAACGAACTTTCCAGGCAAAGAGGCGGCGCGGCAAAAAAGCGACATCGCTGAAAAATCCGCTTGCCTGTTGGACGCGTTTTCCAAGGCTATAGAAGAAAAAATCGGAAAAGCCCCGTCGCGTCGATTTATTCCATACGCACAGATGCACGAATTTGAAGGGCTTCTTTTCAGCGATGTCGATGCCCTGGCCCGTGGGATCAATCAGAATTCCTTGCGTCATTCATTCAAAGCCATACGAGATGAATTTAATTCTCCAGAAGAAATCAACGACAGTCCTTCGACTGCCCCGAGTAAACGGATAGAAGCTCTTTTCCCTGAATACGAAAAACCCTTGTATGGTTCGCTGGCGGCGCTTGAAATCGGCATAGATGCAATCAGGCGGCACAATGCCCCTTGTTTGACGGATGGTTAAAACAACTTGAGGCATTGGCCCTTTAAAGAACGGCTGAATAGCAAAAACAACCCCCCGCAGGCATTCCATAAATACCTTGACAGCCATTATAATAAAGAATAAATATTTGAAAATAAAATTTCCAGTCAACCAAATATGATGAGCTCGTAAAAAGTAAAAATAGGTTGGGTTGCTTCGCTTAACCCAACCTACAAGTGATCGTAATTAATCATCATCTGAATTATGCAATGTTGTGTCTGCTTGCAAATCCGATTTTTTACGAACGTATCAAATATGATAAGCTCGTAAAAAAGCACGGATGGCTCAATTCATAGGTAATGGGTCAAAAAATTCGATAACCAAGGCGTAGTGGTTTTTCGAGAGCGGGGCCATACATGTAGTATGCCGAACGAGCGAAAAACCACACGACGCATTTTTTTTACGACGCCATCAAATATGACTTTTATCAAAGGACGGGGTAAACATGTTTTTCAATATCTTTAAAACATCCGTGGGAAAAAAAATAATCATGTCGGCCACAGGCCTTTGCTTTTGTGGTTTCATCGTCATTCATCTCGTTGGAAACCTCATGATCTACGGCGGAAAAGACTCCTTTAACTCGTATGTCGAGCATCTGCACTCCCTGGGATTTCTCATCGTCATCTTTGAGTTTGGACTTTTGGCCCTGGCGATTCTCCATGTGGCCACGGGAACCCTCCTTTTTTATCAGAACATCCAGGCCAGGCCCCTTCGATATTTCAAAAGAAAGGCCGCGGGAGGACGAACCATCGGGTCCGCCACCATGCCGTACACCGGTTTCCTGGTTCTGATTTTCATCTTTTTTCATCTTCCCGAATTCCACTTTGCCAGTCGCGACGGGCAAACGGTTTTCGACATCGTCGTCGGCGCGTTTTCCCAAATCGGAACCATCATTTTTTATGTGGGCGCGGTCATTGTGTCGGCCATCCACATCAGCCACGGTTTCTGGAGCGCGTTTCAAACCCTGGGCGGCGCTCACCCCAGATACATGCCCGCCGTCAAAAAGTTTGGAATTTTTTTCAGCCTGGCGGTGGGAGTCGGCTTTGGGTTGATTCCCATTTTTATCTCCCTGTCCATGTAAACCGGCCATCCAAACCGGCCATCCAAACAGACCATGCAAACAGACCATGCAAACAGACCATGCAAACCGTATGCGCGGCGAAAAAACCGTGCCAACGAAAAAAGCGCGCTGTTTTTTTTTTGCCGCGCCATCTCATTTTCGCATCACACTTTTTAGAAAGGAATGTCCATGTTTCCCGACGCAAAAATTCCCGAAGGCCCGCTTAAAGACAAATGGGATAATCATCGGTTTCAACTGAAAATGGTCAACCCGGCCAATAAACGAAAATACACCGTCATTGTCGTGGGAACCGGACTCGCCGGAAGCAGCGCCTCGGCCAGCCTGGGAGAGCTGGGTTACAATGTCAAGACCTTCTGCATTCAAGACAGCCCCCGTCGGGCCCACAGCATCGCGGCGCAGGGCGGAATCAACGCCGCAAAAAATTATCAGAATGACGGCGACAGCGTGTGGCGTCTTTTTTATGACACCATCAAAGGGGGAGACTTTCGATCCAGAGAGGCCAACATTTACCGTCTGGCCCAGCTAAGCGTCAACATCATCGACCAGTGCGTGGCCCAGGGAGTCCCCTTTGCCAGGGATTACGGAGGCATGCTGGCCAATCGAAGTTTTGGCGGCGCCCAGGTCTCCCGAACATTTTACGCCAGGGGCCAGACCGGCCAGCAACTTCTTCTGGGCGCCTACAGCGCGTTGTCCCGTCAGATCAAAGCCGGACGGGTGGAAATGTTCCCTCGCCATGAAATGATGGACGTTGTTCTGGTGGATGGAAAGGCCAAGGGAATCATCACGCGAAACCTGATCACCGGAGAGCTGGAAAAACATGCGGCGGACGCCGTCATCCTGGCCAGCGGAGGGTATGCCAATGTCTATTGCCTGTCCACCAACGCCCTCTCCTGCAATGTGGGCGCGGCGTTCAAGGCCTATCAGAAAGGCGCGCTTTTCGCCAACCCCAGCTTTGCCCAGATTCATCCCACGTGCATTCCCCACACCGGGGATTACCAGTCCAAACTGACACTCATGAGCGAAAGTTTGCGAAATGACGGCCGGGTGTGGGTTCCAAAGCGAAAGAGCGACAAGCGTCCCCCAAACGACATTCCTGAGTCCGAAAGGGATTATTATCTGGAGACCAAATACCCGGCCTTTGGGAATCTGGTGCCCAGGGATGTGGCCTCCAGAAATGCCAAGGAGCAGTGCGACGCGGGAAAAGGGGTGGGCCCCACCGGCTACGCCGTCTATCTGGATTTCAAAGACGCCATCCAAAGGGATGGAGTCGATGTCATACGAAAAAAATATGGAAATCTGTTTGATATGTATCACAATATCGTGGACGCCGACCCGTATAAATCGCCCATGATGATCTACCCGGCGGCCCATTACACCATGGGCGGCCTGTGGGTGGATTACAACCTGATGAGCAGCATCGAAGGTCTATTTGTATTGGGGGAAGCCAACTTCTCGGACCACGGAGCCAACCGCCTGGGAGCCAGCGCTCTGATGCAGGGTCTGGCCGACGGCTACTTTATCATCCCCTCCACCATGGGAGGATACCTGGCCCAAACCTCCCCGCTGACAAAATCCGATGTCGATCACCCGGCCTTTGACGAATCCATAACGTCCATCGACGAAAAAATAAAGCGGTTGCTTTCCATCAACGGAACGCGCTCCACGCACAGCATTCACAAAGAGCTGGGCTCTATCATGGTGGATGAGGTGGGCATGGAAAGAGACCAGGAGGGCTTGGAAACCGCCATTGAAAAAATCCGCGCCTTGAAAAAAAGTTTCTGGAAAGAGGTTAAAATACCCGGCCTGGCCACCGGGTACAATCTGAATCTTCAACAGGGCGAGCGACTTTCCGACTTTCTTGAATTTGCGGAGGTGATGGCCACCGACGCCCTTGAGCGGACGGAATCCTGCGGATGCAGCCTGCGAAGTGAATTCCAAACCGATGAGGGCGAGGCGCAACGGGACGATGAAAATTTTTCCTGCGTCTTTGCCTGGGAATACAACGGACCCAAAAAACCGCCTGTTTTAAAACAGGAGCGCCTGAAATTCGAAAATGTGGAATTAACCCAAAGATGCTATAAGTGAGCCAATAAATGGAAACAATAAATATCACTCTGAAAGTCTGGCGCCAGAAAAACGCCGGGGAAAAAGGGAAATTTCAAGTCATCGCCGCCAATGACGTCGAAACCCACATGTCGTTTTTAGAGATGCTTGACGTGGTCAATGAACGGCTCATCATCGCCGACCAACAGCCCATAGAGTTTGACAATGATTGCCGGGAAGGAATCTGCGGGATGTGCGGGGCCATGGTCAACGGAATCCCCCACGGGCCCGAAAAGGGAATGACCCTTTGCCAGCTTCACATGCGAAAATTTTCAGACGGGGACACCGTCGTGGTGGAGCCGTTTAGATCCAGGGCGTTTAAGGTGGTCAAAGATCTGATCGTGGATCGCGGAAGCTTTGACAAAATCATTCAGGCCGGAGGATTTGTCTCCGTAAACACCGGGGGCGCGCCCGAAGCCAATGTGATCCCCATTGCCCAGGAACAGTCCGAAAAAGCCATGGACGCCGCCGCCTGCATCGGTTGCGGGGCATGTGTCGCCGCCTGTCCCAACGCGTCGGCCATGCTGTTTGTCAGCGCCAAAATCGCTCAGTTGAAGTGGCTGCCCCAGGGAGAGCCCGAAGCCGCGGCCCGGGCCATCGCCATGGTCAAAGAGATGGACGCCCAGGGCTTTGGAAATTGCTCCAATGAAAAAGAATGCGAAGCCGTCTGCCCCAAAGAGATATCCATTGTGAACATCGCCATTTTAAACCGAGAATATTTAAAAGCCGGATTTTTTTCCAATGACATTTGAAAGCTTTTTAGCGAATTTTGAAAAATTTCTAATGCTGTTTGATATGGATCAAACGAGCATGGACATCCTGTCCAGAGGTCTGGCGGCCATCGTCGGCTCCATTTTTCTCTGGTTGCTGTTAAAAAAAATATTCAAGATCATTGAAACGCGGATTGGAAAATACGATTTTTTAAAGATTGACAAAAATACCTTCAAATTGACCCGACAGGTGTTTCTGATCTCCACGGCCTTCCTGTTGAGCCTTTATATCGCGCAAATTTTTTCCCTGGATTTTCTTGGAAAAATCCTGTCCGCCGCCTTTGTGGGGGCGGTGGCCATGCCGGTGTATCGTTTTTTCCGAATTATCCTTAAATACCTGGAAAAAAATATCGCCCGAAAAACCGACACACGACTGGATGACACCATTTTTGACCTGCTGGATAAATTTGTCGGGGCGGCTTTTTTTTTCGCCGTCGTGGTCATCGCCTTTGATATCCTGGGCTTAAATGTCATGCCGTTTGTCGCCGGCGCTGGAATTATGGGGATCGCCATCGGCTTTGCCTCCAAAGATACCCTGTCCAACCTCATCGCGGGAGTCCTTCTGATTATTGATCGTCCCTTTGAAGTGGGGGATCGCATCGAAACCTGGAGCTCGCCTCCGGGGTCGTCCTCCTGGGGAGACGTCCTTCACATCGGCCTTCGCGCCACAAAAATCAAAACCACAGACAACATCATTATCGTCATACCGAACAATTCCATCATGAAGCGGGACATTGTCAATTACACCCTCTTGTCCCGAATGATACGGATCAGAATTGACGTGGGGATTTCCTACGATTCCAACATCGCCAGGGCCAAAGAGATCATACTGAATATCGTCCATTCCATAGAATCGGTCATGAACGACCCGGCCCCCAATGTGCACGCCAGAGGTTTCGGAGAATCCTCCATTGATCTCCAGGCCATTGTCTGGATCGACAACGCCCGGAACAAAGCCAACACCATCTCCTTTATCATTGAAAACGTGAAACTGGAATTTGACAAGGAAGGCATTGAAATTCCGTATCCCAAACGGGATGTGGCGATTGTTCATAAAGAGGGATAGTGCGAGCGGCGGGACGCCGCTTCTACTCAAGAATCAATAAACGGCGGAATTAATAAGCGGCGGGATGCCGCTTCTACGAGAGACTTAGAAAACGGTGGGGACGCCGTTTCTACGATCATCCCCCCCGCAAAAAAAAATGCGCCCCCTGGAAGGAAGCCGCCATCCAAGCCCTATGGCTTTTTGGCGGCTTTTTGGGTTGGATTCCAACAAAAAAAATCCGGGGCGGGGTTTGACGCCGCCCCGGATTTTTTTTTATTTCACCGCCTCCACTTTGACCGCGCAGACTTTCGTCTCCGGGGTTTTCGCCACAGGATCCAGCGCGGCGCTGGTCAGGACGTTGGTGGGGCTTTCCCAGAAATGGAACGTCATGGAAACCACGCCCGGCGGACAGATGTCTGTGACAGCGGTTCGGGCCGTCACCTTTCCCCGTCGGGAGGTAATTTCCACCATGTCGCCCTCGGCGATGTTCAAAGCCGAGGCGTCCTGGGGGTTGATTTTAAGCCGCTCATGGCCGTCCAGGGCTTCCAACCCCGCCACTTTTCGCGTCATGGTGCCGGTGTGATAGTGAAACAGGCTCCGGTCGGTGGTCAGAAGCAGGGGATACTCATCGTCGGGAAGCTCCTCGGAGGCCCGGTAGGACAGCGGAACCAACTTGGCCCGGCCGCTGGCCGTGGGAAACTTCTCCGTGTGCAAAATCGGCGTTCCGGGATGATCCGGGGTCGGACAGGGCCACTGAATCCCCTCCTGGTCGATGCGCTCGTATGTGATGCCCCCGTAACTCGGGGTCAAAGACACGATCTCCTCCATGATCTCTTTTGGATGAGAAAAATCGAATCCGGAGTTTCCCATCTTTTTGGCGATCTCACAGATGATCTCCCAGTCGGGCCTGGCGTCTCCCACCGGCGCAATGGCTTGGCGAATGCGCTGAACCCGTCGCTCGGTGTTGGTGAAGGTCCCGTCCTTTTCCGCAAAGGACGCGGCCGGAAGAACCACGTCCGCCAGCTGGGCGGTTTCGGTGAGGAATATGTCCTGAACCACGAGAAAATCGGCCTTTTCAAGGGCCTTGACCGCGTGGCTGGAATTGGCCTCGCTCAAAACCGGGTTTTCCCCGATAATGTAAAGGGCTTTGAGTTTGTCATCCAGTATGGCGTCAAAAATCGCGCCATGCGTCATGCCCGGCGTGGATGGAAGCGTCACGCCCCAGGCCGAGCCGAATTTCTTCATCGCCCCTTCATCGGTCACTTTCTGATACCCGGTGAACACATTGGGAAGGGCGCCCATGTCGCAGGCCCCCTGGACATTGTTCTGTCCCCTCAGAGGATTGACCCCGGCGGATTTTTTGCCCATATTCCCCGTTGTCAGAGCCAGGTTGCTCACCGCCAGAACATTGTCGGTCCCGTGGCTGTGCTGGGTGATGCCCATGCAATAAAGGATGGAGGCCGGGCTGTTGGCGGCGTAGAGACGGGCCGCCTCGGCGATTTGGTCTTCCGAAACCCCGGTGATGGCACAGGCCTGTTTCAGGTCAAAACCCTCCAGGGATTTTTTCAGCTCATCAAATCCCTCGCAACGTTCTTTGATGAACGCCTCGTCCGCCAGCCCCTCGTCGATGATCACGCCAAGCATTCCCATGAGCAGGGCCACGTCCGTGCCGGGCCGGTGCTGAATAAAAATGTCGGCTTTTTGGGCCAGCTCAATCTTTTTCGGATTGGCGACAATAAGTTTTCCGCCGTTCCGGATGGCCTGCTTCACCTGGAGCCCAATGATGGGATGGGCGTGGGTGGTGTTGGTTCCAATGGCCAGAACGCATGCCGCGTCCCGGATTTCATTGATCGAATTTGTCATGGCTCCGCTTCCGAGCGCTGTGGCCAGACCGGCCACTGTGGGAGCATGTCAGAGACGTGCGCAATGATCAATGTTGTGGGTCCCCATCACCGCCCGGGTGAATTTCTGGGCCAGGTAATTTTCCTCGTTGGAGCACCGGGCCGAGGACAGAAAAGCAAACTCATCGCCCTTGCGCGTGGAAAATTTTTGGGCCACCATATCCAGGGCCTCGTCCCATTCGGTCTCCACCAGCTCCCCGTCCTTGCGGACCAGAGGCTTTTTCAGACGATCGGGATGGTTGACGAACTCATAGCCGTAACGACCCTTCACGCACAGGTTGCCGTGGTTGGTCTCGGCCTCCCGGGCGCCCCGGACCCCGACGATCTCATCGCCCCGGACCCCGAGATACAGGTTGCAACCCACGCCGCAATACGTGCAGACCGTTTTGACTTCCCGGGCCGGCGGCTCATGTTTTTTGGGAACCAGCGCGCCCACCGGGCATCGGGCCACGCATTCCCCGCAGGACACGCAGTTGGACTCGGCGATGGGCTTGTTGGCCAGGGTGGCCACCACAGAGTTCACGCCCCGGCCGGCGAAGTCGATGGCGTTGACCCCCACGATCTCATCGCAGGTCCGAATGCAAATCCCGCACAGCACGCACTTGGACAGATCCCGGACAAAGAACGGATTGGACTCGTCCTTGGGAATGACCTTGACATCCCGCCTCATTCGCTTCATTCGGCTGTCTTCAATCCCGATGAAGTTGGCGGCCCGCTGGAGCTGGCACGTGGTGTCTTTGGCGCATGACAGGCAGTTCAAAGGATGATTGGCGATGATCAGCTCCACGGCGATCTTCCGGGCGCTCTGGATCTCGGGCGTGTTGGTTTTCACCACCATGCCGTCTTTGGCTGGCATTTTGCATGAAATCCCCATCCATTTGCCGTCAAACTCCACCAGACACAAACGGCAGATCCCCATGGGAACCAGGTCGGGGTGGTGGCACAGATGGGGGATGTATATCCCATTTTCAAGGGCGATATCCAGAACGCTGGCCCCCTTTTTCGCTTCGATTTTCAAGCCATCAATGGTGATGGCGATAGTGTCGGTTTTCATTCAGTCACCTCCATCAGTTGTTTTTGCGAGACACACTCCACAGCCGTAAACTTTTTGGGACACTTCTCAAGACAGACGCCGCATTTGATGCATTTTGAATGGTCAATGGAGTGGAGCTTTTTCTTCTCCCCGGAGATGGCGTCCACCGGACAGGATTTCAGGCAGATTCCGCAACCCTTGCATTTTTCCGGCGAGATATCATAGGCGATCAGCGCCTTGCACACCTTGGCCGGGCAGTCTTTGCCATGAATATGAGCCTCGTATTCGTCGCGAAAATACCGGATGGTGCTCAAAACCGGGTTCGCGGCGGTCTGGCCCAGACCACAAAGCGAGCCCGCGTGGATTCCCTCGCCCAGTTCCAGGAGAAAATCAATGTCGCCAGGCTTGCCCTTTCCTTCGGTGATGGAGGTGAGAATTTCCAGCATCTGTTTGGTGCCCAGCCGACACGGCACGCACTGGCCGCAGGACTCCTTTTCCGTAAAGTCCAGAAAATAGCGGGCCACGTCCACCATGCAGGTGTTTTCGTCCATCACCACCATGCCGCCGGAGCCCATGATGGATCCGGCGTCGTTTAAGGAGTCGTAATCCGTGGGCGTGTCCAGGAGAGATTCCGGGAGGCATCCACCCGAAGGCCCGCCGGTCTGCACCGCCTTAAATTGGCTTCCCCCGGTCATGCCGCCCCCGACATCGTAAATAATCTCGCGCAGGCTGATGCCCATGGGCACTTCGATGAGGCCGCAGTTGACCACGTTGCCCGTGAGGGCGAAAACCGCCGTGCCCGTGCTTTTTTCAGTCCCCACGCTGGCGAACCACTCCGCGCCCCTTTTGATGATCATGGGGGTGGAGGCAAACGTTTTCACGTTGTTTAAAAGGGTGGGCTGGTCAAAGAGCCCCTCTTCGGTGGTCCTGGGACGGGGCGCGGCCTTGGGCATTCCCCGTTTCCCTTCGATGGACAGGGTCAGCGCTGTGGATTCCCCGCAGACAAAGGCGCCGGCGCCCTGAAAAATTTCAATTTCGTATTCGAAGTCGGTCCCCATAATATTTTTGCCCAAAAAACCCTTTTCATGCGCTTGGGAAATGGCGGTTTCCAGACGCTCCACCGCCAGTGGGTATTCGGCGCGGACATAAATGTAGCCCTTTTTCGATCCCACGGTGTATCCCGCGAGGATCATGCCCTCCAGAAGAGAATGGGGGTCCCCCTCCAGGACGGACCGGTCCATAAACGCGCCGGGGTCGCCCTCATCAGCGTTGCAGACCACGTATCTTTCCCCGGGGTTCGATGTGAACAGACAGGCCTCCCACTTCCGGCCAGCCGGAAATCCCCCGCCGCCCCGGCCGCGCAGGCCCGATTTTTTCAATTCCTCCACAATGTCCACCGGCTTCATCTCAATGGCCTTGGCCAAGCCCGAGTATCCTTCGTTGGCGATGTAGTGGTCGATGTTTGTGGGATCAATCAACCCGCAGTTCCTGAACACCCGTTTGACCTGGGCTTTGAAGGCCGGGGTGTCTTCCAGCCGGGGAACATCCCCGATGCCCCGGTCGCCAATGGTTCCCAGCGCGTACTCAGAGGGCAACTCGTCGTTGACGATGTAGCTGTCCACCAGAATGGACGCCTTTTTTTCGTCCACATTGCGAAAGCAGACGCCGGGAAGATTGGGTTTGACAATGTTGACCAGGGGCTCGGCATGGCAAGGACCCATGCAACCCACCTCCATGATATGGGCGTCGATCCCTTTTTCCTCAAATTCTTTCGCAAATGTTTTGACCACATTCAAGGCGCCCGCCGAGCGTCCGCATGTGGCGGTTCCCACCATGACCAAGGTCTGACCGCTTTCGCGAATTTTGTCCCACTTCTCAATGGCTTGTTTTTGAATCTCATCAAAAGTCATTTTTTTATTTCCTTTCCTCAAAGATCTCCGTCACCTTTCTGGGAGTCAAATTGGCTTCGACATCGTCGTCAATCATCACGCAGGGCGCCAGGGCGCAGCAACCGATGCAGGCCACCGTCTCCAGGGTGTATTCCATATCCTCCGTGGTTTCATCCTCTTTAATCCCCAAATGTCTTTCCGTTTCTTCGAGAATTCGTTTGGCTCCCTTGACATGACAGGCGGTTCCCCGGCAGACCATCACTTTGTGTTTTCCCGAAGGGGTGAATCGGAACTGACCGTAAAAAGAAGCCACAGCGTAAATGCGGCTCTCTGGAAGCCCGGTTTTGTCTGCGATTTCAATCATCGCTTCATCGGGGAGATAACCCAGTTCCTCCTGAACCATCTGCAAGATAGGGACCAGCCGGTCTCCCCGTCCTTTGTACGGCTCTAAAATAGTGCTAAGACGCTCTTTCATTCTTCCTTCCTCCTTGCCGTTTTCGCCAATGTTTTACAACTTTCTAAGCAAAACCCGCCCGGAAACACAGGAAAAACAAGCCCGGACGGCGCGTTTAATAAAACTGTGACTCTATTATAACCCGCTTGAAATATCAAGAGAAAATTATTTCAAATGGCGGACATTTTATGGAGTCAGGGCATTTTACAGGGTGGGACCCATCTATCATTCTGTATTTCCATAATATTCATTCCAAAGATAGCTGTTTCCAGGTTTTAAAGCCACCTTTCAGGGGCAAAAACAACCCTGTCAGTTTCCCGGCTTTCTCGACGTTTTTTCGGCGGGCGCCAAACCCATGAAACAAAAAAAACTGGCGCCATGCAATGGAAAATATACTTGCCCTCATTGGGGTCTTGCGGTAAACTGTCCGCCCAATGGGGAAGGCTTTGTCGAATTTAGACCGGTCGAATTTAGCCCTGTCAAATTTAGCCCTGTCGAATTTAGACAGCGGCGCGCTCAATAGAGATAAACAAAGCTGGGCGCCGGGCCTGACCATGCGGGCGTGAAGGTAATGCCTTCACACACTTTGAACAAAAAGAGGGAGTTAACATAAATATGGCCACATTCAAAAACGCCATGGAGGCGTTCAAATTATTAAAAAAAGACAATTGCCGAAAATGCGGCAAACCGACCTGCCTTGCATTTGCGGCGGCGGTGTTTCAAGGCCAGGCGTCTTTAAGCCAATGCCCGTTTATTGATGAAGAGACTCTCGCCGCCTACGGCGATCAAAAAAATAAAAATGAATCCGGATCGGATCAGGATTATATCACCGCGATCGCGCAATTAAAAGAGAGTATCAAACAAATAGACCTTGAATCCAGAGCGGCTCTGCTTGGCGGAACGTTTTCAAATGGCAAACTGACCTTGAAAATTATGGGAAAAGATTTCAGCGTTGACGCCAATGGGGATTTTTTTACCGATATTCATGTCAACCGCTGGATTGCCCCGCCGACGCTAAATTATATTTTGTCCGGCAAAGGACTCCCATTGACTGGAACCTGGGTTCCGTTCCGGGAACTTGAAACATCCAAAGATTGGTCCCGATTTTTTCAGCATCAATGCGTTGCGCTTTTTAAAAAGGTGGCGGATTCAAACCCGCATTTTTTCCAAGACATCATTGAGCTTTTCAACGGTCAACCCGTTGAAAATCATTATGACGCGGATATCTCTCTGATCATCAAACCCCTGCCGCTTTTGCCCATGCTTATCTGCTACAATCATCCCGAAGACGGCCTGGACTCGGATTTAAATCTCTTTTTCGATGCCACGGCGGACAAAAACCTGCCCATTGGAAACATTTATTCTCTGGGCACAGGGCTGGCCACAATGTTTGAAAAGCTGGCTAAAACGCATGGATGAAACCATGAAACAGATCGCTTTTCACTAAATTGTTTTTTACGGCGAACCGCATTTGAAAAACAGGGCCATCATTTTATGGATCGGACCCGCTTTCATAAATTTTGACTCTGGCATTCATCACTCGACTTTTGTGGAAAATAAAATTCTTTGAAAAATGTCTGGCTCCTCGCAAAAGTTGTCGCCAATATCCAAACGTATCTGCGAGCCAAAAAGAAACGTCGCAAACAGTAAAAACCACCGCATATGATTTTACACTTTTCTTTAACAATGGCGCATGATATTTAGGGGGCGTTTCAATAAAAAAACACAGACGACGCCTGCCACTTTTTTGTTAAAATGCGCCGCCCGTCGTCATTTCAAAAATAAAAAAAAAAGGACTTTTGCCATGCGTTTTTTCAACACCGCCGGGCCGAGTGTTTGCGAAAGACATTACTGCCTCGAACCACTGGAGCGTTTCAATCTGGAAGAAATGCTGAATTTAATCGACCAGCAAAAATATTTTGTCCTTCACGCCCCCCGACAGACCGGCAAAACCACGTGCCTGCTTTCTTTGATGGATTTTCTGAACAAACAAGGCCAATACAAATGTTTGTATATCAACGTGGAGTCGGCCCAGGGCGCCAGGGAAGATGTGAAAAGGGGCGTCCGGGCGATCCTCAATGAATTGGGAACAATGGCCAAACTGTTTTTAAAAGACGGTTTTATAAAAGAAAATCAAAAAAACATCCTCGAAGAAAGCGGAGAAGACGCCGCGTTAAATGAAATCTTGACCCTCTGGGCAATGGAAAGTTCCAAACCCATTGTTCTTCTGATGGATGAAATCGATTCATTGACCGGAGACACCCTGATCTCCGTCCTTCGCCAGATCAGGGCCGGATACCCAAAGCGCCCGGCGATGTTTCCCCAAAACATTATCATGTGCGGGGTCAGGGATGTGCGGGATTACAGGATTCATTCTTCAAAGGACAAAGAGATCATCACAGGGGGAAGCGCGTTTAACATCAAAGCCAAGTCTCTGCGCCTGGGAGATTTTTCAAAAGAAGACTTGGCAAACCTGTATGAATGCCACACCAAAGAGACCGGACAAATATTTCATGACGACGCCATTGATCTGGCGTGGACCTTGACCGAAGGACAGCCCTGGCTGGTCAACGCGCTGGCCTATGAAGCGACGTTTGAAATCAAAGAAAACCGCGACGCCGCCATCCCCATCACAGCGGAAATCATCGCCCAGGCCAAAGAGAACATCATACGGCGCAGAGACACCCACATTGATCAGCTGGTGGACAAACTGCGCGAAAAACGGATCCGAAGGGTGATGGAACCCCTTATATCGGGCCTTGAAATCAAACAGAACCGTCCAGACGACATTCAGTATCTCCTGGACCTGGGACTGCTCAAACAAAGCGATCAAGGTCTTGTCGTGGCCAACGGGATTTATCGCGAAATTATTCCAAGAGAGCTTTCATACACCACCCATGAAAACTTTAAACCCCTGTTTCAACCCGCATGGTATGTGAACGATGACGGGCTTTTGGATATGGAAAAACTTCTTTCCGCTTTCCAGGAATTTTTCAGGGAAAATTCAGAAAGCTGGATTCAACAGTTCGACTATCGCGAGGCCGGGCCGCAACTGCTTTTGCAGGCGTTTTTGCAGCGCATCGTCAATGGAGGGGGCTCCATCCACAGGGAATACGGCCTGGGCAGAATGAGAACCGATATTTTAGTGGTGTGGCCCTGTGACACCGGCGTTCAAAAGGTGGCCATTGAGCTTAAAATACTTTATAAAAGTCTTGAGAAGACCATTGAGGCGGGCCTTGAGCAGACCTGGCAATACATGGACCGATGCGGCGCTGCGGCCGGCCATCTGGTGATTTTTGACCGGAGTGAAAATAAATCCTGGGATGACAAAATATTTTATCGAAAAGAGACGTTTAAGGATCAATCCATCGGGGTGTGGGGGATGTGATTGAGTGGGGAAGGTTTGTTGAGTGAACAAAAAAATAGGGACGACGCCCGCCACTTTTTTGTTAAAACGGGCGCCGCCCGTCGTCATTTCAAAAATAAAAAAAAAAGGACTTTTGCCATGCTATTTTTCAACACCGCCGGGCCGACCGTTTGCGAAGATCATTATTGCATTGACCCATTGAAGCGTTTTGACCTCGGGGGAATATTGTCATTAATCGGCCAAAAAAAATATTTCATCCTTCACGCCCCCCGACAGACCGGAAAAACCACGTGCCTGCTTTCTTTGATGGACTATCTGAACAAAGAGGGAAAATACAAATGTTTGTATATCAACGTGGAGTCGGCCCAGGGAGCCAGGGAAGATGTGAAAAGGGGCGTCCGGGCGATTTTAAGCGAGATGGCGAATAATGCGGAAATATTTTTGAATGATATGATGATTCAGGATATGTGGAGGGATGTTCTGGATAAACATGGTGAAGATTCCGCCTTAAATACGGTCATGACGAAATGGGCCGCCGCATCCGACAAACCGGTTGTTCTTCTGATGGATGAAATTGATTCACTGACCGGAGACACCCTGATCTCCGTCCTTCGCCAGATCAGGGCCGGATACCCAAAGCGCCCGGCGATGTTTCCCCAAAGCATTATCATGTGCGGGGTCAGGGATGTGCGGGATTACAGGATTCATTCTTCAAAGGACAAAGAGATCATCACAGGGGGAAGCGCGTTTAACATCAAAGCCAAGTCTCTGCGCCTGGGAGATTTTTCAAAAGAAGACTTGGCAAACCTGTATGAATGCCACACCAAAGAGACCGGACAAATATTTCATGACGACGCCATTGATCTGGCGTGGACCTTGACCGAAGGACAGCCCTGGCTGGTCAACGCGCTGGCCTATGAAGCGACGTTTGAAATCAAAGAAAACCGCGACGCCGCCATCCCCATCACAGCGGAAATCATCGCCCAGGCCAAAGAGAACATCATACGGCGCAGAGACACCCACATTGATCAGCTGGTGGACAAACTGCGCGAAAAACGGATCCGAAGGGTGATGGAACCCCTTATATCGGGCCTTGAAATCAAACAGAACCGTCCAGACGACATTCAGTATCTCCTGGACCTGGGACTGCTCAAACAAAGCGATCAAGGTCTTGTCGTGGCCAACGGGATTTATCGCGAAATTATTCCAAGAGAGCTTTCATACACCACCCATGAAAACTTTAAACCCCTGTTTCAACCCGCATGGTATGTGAACGATGACGGGCTTTTGGATATGGAAAAACTTCTTTCCGCTTTCCAGGAATTTTTCAGGGAAAATTCGGAAAGCTGGATTCAACAGTTCGACTATCGCGAGGCCGGGCCGCAACTGCTTTTGCAGGCGTTTTTGCAGCGCATCGTCAATGGCGGGGGCTCCATCCACAGGGAATACGGCCTGGGCAGAATGAGAACCGATATTTTAGTGGTGTGGCCCTGTGACACCGGCGCTCAAAAGGTGGCCATTGAGCTTAAAATACTTTATAAAAGCCTTGAGAAGACCATCGAGGCGGGCCTTGAGCAGACCTGGCAATACATGGACCGATGCGGCGCTGCGGCCGGCCATCTGGTGATTTTTGACCGGAGTGAAAATAAATCCTGGGATGACAAAATATTTTATCGAGAAGAGACGTTTAATGGTCAATCCATCGGGGTGTGGGGGATGTGATTGAGTGGGGAAGGTTTGTTGAGTGAACAAAAAAATAGGGACGACGCCCGCCACTTTTTTGTTAAAACGGGCGCCGCTCGTCGTCATTTCAAAAATAAAAAAAAAGGACTTTTGCCATGCGTTTTTTCAACACCGCCGGGCCGAGTGTTTGCGAAGATCATTATTGCATTGACCCATTGAAGCGTTTTGACCTCGGGGGAATATTGTCATTAATCGGCCAAAAAAAATATTTCATCCTTCACGCCCCCCGACAGACCGGGAAAACCACGTGCCTGCTTTCTTTGATGGATTTTCTGAACAAAGAGGGGAAATACAAATGCCTGTATATCAACGTGGAGTCGGCCCAGGGCGCCAGGGAAGATGTGAAAAGGGGCGTCCGGGCGATCCTCAATGAATTGGGAACAATGGCCAAACTGTTTTTAAAAGACGGTTTTATTAAAGAAAATCAAAAAAACATCCTCGAAGAAAGCGGAGAAGACACCGCGTTAAATGAAATCTTGACCCTCTGGGCAATGGAAAGTTCCAAACCCATTGTTCTTCTGATGGATGAAATCGATTCATTGACCGGAGACACCCTGATCTCCGTCCTTCGCCAGATCAGGTCTGGATACCCAAAGCGCCCGGCGATGTTTCCCCAAAGCATTATCATGTGCGGGGTCAGGGATGTGAGGGATTACAGAATTCATTCTTCAAAGGGAAAAGAAATCATCACAGGGGGAAGCGCGTTTAACATCAAAGCCAAGTCTCTGCGTTTGGGGGATTTTTCAAAAGAAGACATAAAAAAACTGTATGAATGCCATACACAAGAGACCGGACAAAAATTCCATGACGACGCCATTGATCTGGCGTGGACCTTGACCGAAGGACAGCCCTGGCTGGTCAACGCCCTGGCCTATGAGGCGACGTTTGAAATGAAAGAAAATCGCGACGCCGCCATTCCCATCACAGCGAAAATCATCGCCCAGGCCAAAGAGAACCTCATCCTGCGCAGAGAGACCCATATTGATCAGCTCGTTGACAAATTAAAGGAAGAGCGCGTCAAAAAAGTGGTCGAACCCGCGCTGGCCGGAAACCAACTGCCCGAGTATATATCGGTTGACGATATTGGTTATGTTGAAGACCTTGGCCTGATCAAAACAAAAGGCCATATTCGCATCGCCAATGGAATTTATCAGGAAGTCATCCCCCGGGAGCTGACCTATTCCACTCAGCTCACCATCACCCATGAATCAAAATGGTATGAAAAAAAAGACGGAACCCTGGATATGGAAAAGCTCCTTTCGGCGTTCCAGGAATTCTTCCGGGAGCATTCTGAAATCTGGATTGAAAAATTCGATTATCGGGAGGCCGGGCCTCAGCTTCTGCTCCAGGCCTTTTTGCAGCGGATCATCAACAGCGGCGGCCGGGTGGAAAGGGAATACGGACTGGGCCGGATGAGAACGGACCTTCTCATCATATGGAGATATGGGGAGCGCGTTCAAAAAACAGTCATTGAGCTTAAAATACTTTACAAAAGCCTTGAAAAGACCATTGAGGCGGGCCTTGAGCAGACCTGGCAATACATGGACCGATGCGGCGCGGCGGCCGGCCATCTGGTGATTTTTGACCGGAGTGAAAATAAATCCTGGGATGACAAAATTTTTTATCGAGAAGAGACATTTAAGAGCCAATCCATCGGGGTGTGGGGGATGTGATTGAGTGGGTTGAATTTATAGAGCTTGTGAAATTTATTGGGTGGGTCCAGCCACAGGACGGTTTAAAATAATAGTCGAAACGGCGTTTCCGCTCGTCTATTTTATCTTCATCACTGTACAGGAGGCCGACTCCGGAATGGAGTCTTACGGTTTCCACAACTTTATAAAAAGCGTCCGGAAAAAACTCATCCCCCGGTTTGACAATGGCAATAAACTGGCCGGATGAAGCGCCCAGGGCTGAGTTTAGCTCCGACGCCATATCTGAATTTTCCAGACAATCTACTTTCCTGACGCGGGGGTCGTTAATGCCAGATGGTTCCAAAACAGTCTCACCGGATTCATGGGGAAACCGCCAGCAACTCCCAATTCGGATAAAGCTGTCTGCGCGCCGATTCCAAAAAATCGAGGCATTCTTCGGGCGAGGCGCCCTTTAATGGCATCAGTATGGATATGAGGGGATGTTCTTCCCAACTCTGGATTAAATCGGTTATATTGGATATCCCGGAGGGCATCGTATTTTTTGATCCAGAACTCATACTCCATGGAGTCGCGCCAGATCGTCGCCGGGGATGCCTCCTCCCCTTTTTCGGACTTTAAATAATGACCGTCACGGCCATCTGTCATTTTCTGTGACAAATGAAAGGCATTGGGGTTGGCTGAAAAATAAATTGACAATTTATTGATGAGAGATCCCAAAAAAAAGAGACCCAATAGCCAAACCACCAAAAAAGAGCCCACGTTTAATCGCGCCACCGGGAAAACAGCCAAAAAAGCCGTTTCCCCGGCAAAAAAACCGCCCCTATCCAATGCGGCAAAGGGGCGAGATATCCCTTAAGGATTTCACAATATTCTTAAGGGCTTTGAGGAACCCCATGATATCCTCCGGGCTGTTTTCAATGCCCGGGGTCACCACAATGGTCCCCTGAGCGTCCGCATGATCCAGGCCGATGGACATCAGGACATGAGACGCCCGCAAAGAGCCCGTGGCGCATGCCGAACGGGTGGAGACGATATACCCGTCATCATCCAGCATCAACACAATGCTTTCGCCCTCAATGTATTTGATAGCCACAGACACCAGATTCGGAAGCCCGTTTTCCGGGTCTCCATTGATGTAATAATCGTCAATATAATTTGGAAGCTCTTTGAGAAAAAGATCCGTGAGCTGTTTGACATGAGCGACCCGTTGATCCATATGCGTGGCGGCCAAATCCGCGGCCACGCCCATGCCAATGATTCCGATGAGATTTTCAGAGCCGGCCCGTTTATTGCGCTCCTGAACCCCGCCGTCAAGTATCGGCCAGATGCCGACGCCCCGACGGATGTAAAGCCCCCCGGCTCCCGTGGGTCCGTAATACGGGTTTGACGCGAAACTCATCACATCCACGCCCAGTTTTTGAACATCAATCGGGACGACTCCCACTGAATCCACCGCGTCCGAGTGAAGGATAATTTTCCTGGCCTTTGTGATTTTTGAGATTTCCTCAATGGGCTGAATGGTTCCTATTTCGTTGTTGCTGTGCATCACCGAAACAAGAATGGTCTCGTCGGTGATGGCTTTTTCGACCTCGGCGGGATCCACACGGCCTTTGGCGTCCACAGACAAAGAGGTCACGCTGTATCCCAGCTGAGAAAGCCGTTTAATGCTTTTGGTCACGGAGCCATGCTCGACATTTGTGGTCACAATATGCTTGCCCTTGTCCGCATTGGCAAAGGCGACCCCTTTAATGGCGTGATTCACGGATTCCGTTCCGCCGGATGTAAACACAATCTCTTTTTCGTTTTTGCAATGGATCAGCTGTGAAACAGATTGCCTGGCGGCGTCCAGAGCCTCCAACGCCTCTTCCCCGGCGGCGTTTTGACTGGACGGATTCCCATAATTTTTCCGGATGGCCCCGATCATGGCCTCCTGAACTTCTAAAAGAAGCGGATTAGCGGATATGTGATCAAGATTTACGGCGGTCATTTCGTCCCCTTCCAAAAATTAATGGCTCTCTTCCAACTCTGACTGGCAGGCCTTGCAAAAATTAACATCCTCGCTGATTTGAGCGTCGCAATATGGACACAACAGATTCTCGCAATGTTTCTGTTCAAACTCTTCATCTTGGGGATCTGGCTCCGGCCGTTTGATCCCGGCTTTTTTATCCTCATAATCTTTGATGGCCAGATGAAGCGCGTCGGCCCCGAGGTTGGAGCAGTGCATCTTGTTTTTGGGCAGTCCCTCAAGAGCCTTGGCGACATCTTTATTGGTGATCTTTTTGGCCTCTTCAAGGCTCTTTCCCTGAGCCATTTCAGTCAACATGCTCGACACCGCGATGGCTGAGCCGCAACCGAACGTTTGAAATTTTATATCCTTGACCCGATCATCCTCGATTTTAAGATAGATGGTCATCATATCGCCGCAGATCGGGTTTCCCACCTCGCCGACTCCGTCAGGATCCTCTATCACGCCCACATTCCTTGGGTTCCTGAAATGGTCCATCACTGCCTTTGAGTACATCATAATATCCTCCTTGCCAAACTTTATTTGGTCTTTTGAGGCCAAATATTTTTCGTGGCAAATTATTTAATCCATCGTTTGGAATATCCATCGTATTTTTTCACGCATCCGCCCAGGCCATATGAAATCACCCGGACCGATCATTCGATTCAATAAACCGGATCCGGAGCCCGCCATCCTTCCGCCTCGGCGATTTTAAGACCCCGCATGGCCGATTGGCTGATGGTCGGTTGGGTCAAACGGAGTCTTCCGGCCAGCTCCACGGTGGTCATCTCCAACTCCTTCATGCTCCAGTGACACAGCAAATCCCGCGCTTTGACGCGCTGTTTGTGCTTGCCGTGGGTCAACACATCGCAAGGCTCAATGCCCATGGCCTTGGCCACATAGGCGACCAACCAGTCAAAATCAAGGCCCAGCGCCTTTAAATTCCGCTTCTCCTTAAGACTTTCACGGGCCTGCTTCAATACCTTTTCAACAAAATCCCCATCGCCCAGAATTCGTTCGTCCCCTTTGGCTGGAACAGCGTTTTCGTTTTTCCTCAACGCCTTGACCTTCATCCATCCCCCGGCGCTGCGAATCAAACCGCCCCCCATCAAATCGGGTCGCGGGCCGTCGCCAATGCCCTTTTTGACATGCAGGCGATATCGCCGACGGGCCAGGGAGAAGGTCCCTCCATACAGCCCCAGGACATGGTCTGTGTCCTGCCAGGCATATTTTTTTTTGCCCATGAGCGCACAGTGCCCGCAATACGGATAGGTGTCCAGACGTTTCAAATCCGGCGCAAGTCCCCCCCTCAAGGGATTCAAGTGAATGTAGCGCGCCAGCTCCGTCAGATATGGCTCTTTCTGACATAGAATTGATTTATAGCGATTCTGAAAAAGTTGCCCATGACGCCCATGACGGCGATTAAAACACCTGGCGTACCCCGTCAAAATCCGCCTCATCAAATGGGCGATGGGCGCGATTCCCGTTCCCAGCAAGAGATGAAAGTGGTTCGGCATTAACGCCCAGGCAAAGCAGTGGATTTTCGTATCGGTCAAAACAATGCCAAGGCGATTCAAAAAACGATCACGGTCTGTGTCGTCATGAAATATCTCTCGACCTTCGATCCCTTTGACTATGATATGATGCAACGCGCCAGGGATCTCTATGCGGGCTCTTCGTGGCATGAAATTCCTATAGTCCAATCACGGGCGATTGTCAACCCATACCGAAATTCACATTCCCAAAATTCGACTTTTATCGGCCGGATTACAACGCCGGTTTTTTCCTCAATCGGATGGATTGGGGAGTCACCTCCACAATCTCATCTTCTTTGATAAACTCAAGGGATTGCTCTAAGTCCAGTCGTCTGGGAGGAATCAGGAAAAGAGCGTCGTCGGTTCCCGAGGCCCGAACGTTGGTCAACTTCTTTTCTTTGGTGACATTGACGCGCAGATCCGTGGATCTGGCATTTTCGCCGACGATCATTCCGTCATACACCTGTGTGTTGGATTTGATAAAAATCACGCCCCTGGGCTGAAGATGAAAAATGGCGTAGGTGGTGGATTTTCCTCTCCGGTCTGAAACCAGCGCCCCTGTGTTTCTTTGGGTCATGGGGCCGTGCCAGGGTTCATATCCATTGAAAATATGGTTCAAAAGACCGGTTCCCCGTGTGTCGGTCAAAAACTGGGACCTGAACCCGATCAAGCCCCGGGACGGCATTCTGAATTCCAGACGCACCCTTCCCCGGCCGTTGTTTTGCATTTTCATCATCTTCGCCTTTCTCATGCCAAGCTTCTGATTCACCACCCCGGTGAACTCCTCAGGAACATCAATGGAAACTATTTCCATGGGCTCATGCAACACGCCGTCAATGGTTTTTGTGATGGTTTCCGGCATGGCCACGGAAAGCTCATACCCTTCCCGGCGCATCATCTCAATGAGTATGGCCAGTTGCAATTCTCCCCGGCCCATGACTTTGAAGGAATCGACTCTGGAAAAATCGACTTTGATGGAGACGTTGTAAAGAAGCTCTTTTTCCAGACGCTCTTTCAATTTCCTGGACGTCACGTATCTCCCTTCCTGGCCTGCAAACGGGGAGGTGTTGGCGGAAAACATCATGGAGATGGTCGGTTCATCCACTTTGATTCTTGGCAACGGCCTTGGGTTTTCGACATCGGTGATGGTGTCGCCGATGTTGATTCCATCCAATCCTGAAATCGCCACGATCTCCCCCATGGACGCCGATTTGATCTCTTTTCGGTCCAGACCCTCAAAGCTGTAGATCATGTTTATTTTGGTCGGTCTGATTTCATCGTTTTTCCCCACGATGGCCGCCATAGAACCCAGTTTCACCGTCCCTGAAAATATCCGTCCAACGGCCAATCTTCCCATGTAGTCGTTGTAATCAATATTGGTGACCAGCATTTGCAAGCCTTCGTCCGCGTCCCCTTCGGGAGGGGGGATGACCTCAAGAATAAGCTCAAACAATGGTCGCAGAGTATCAGAGGCATCCTGAATTTTTTTCTTTGCGATCCCTTTTTTGGCGTTGGTGAAAATCACGGGAAAATCCAGTTGATCTTCCGTGGCGTCCAGATCAATGAAAAGATCATAAATTTCGTCCAATACTTCGGGAATTCTGGCGTCGGGCCGGTCGATTTTATTGATGACCAGAATCTGGGGCAGGTTCAGCTCCAGCGCTTTTTGAAGAACAAACCGGGTTTGGGGCAACGGCCCCTCGGATGAGTCCACCAGCAGCAAGACGCCGTCCGCCATCTTTAGGGTTCGCTCCACCTCCCCGCCAAAATCGGCGTGGCCCGGCGTGTCCACAATATTTATTTTAACGCCCTGGTAAATCACAGCGGTATTTTTCGCCATGATGGTGATGCCCTTCTCCTGTTCCAGGTCGATGTTGTCCATGACCCGATCCGGAGCTTTTTCATTTTCACGAAATATCCCGGACTGTTTCAGCATCCAGTCCACAAGGGTGGTCTTTCCGTGGTCCACATGGGCGATAATGGCGATGTTTCGTATATCTTTTCGTTTCATATTTTTTTCCAATGCATTCGCATGCGGGTTTTGATGCGAGCCTTTTCGCTATTTTCTTTAAGGGTTCGCTCCATAATAAATTACCAATTTTGGGGGTTTAAGTCGCCAGCAAAGACCCATTCGATATGTGTGGCCATAAAAACGTAAGGCCTATATGGGATCCGCCGAGTTTTTATAACCCGCGTTTCCATATATGATGAGTCAGGAAGGATGAATAGGCCCTCAAAATAGCACGTTATTTTTCAGCGATCCCTAAATTCAAGGCGTTATATTTTTTCGATGATCCCGTCAAGGGAGGGGACTTCTATAGTCCATATCAGGGGGAATTGTCAAATACTATTTCAACGGGCGCTAAAACAAGTCCTTGGGGAGGTGAAAGCATGCGAATGTCCCGCAGAGACGTTTTGCCGCATGGATGGATGAGTCTTTTTCAAGCGCCCTTCTAACATTTTTCCGCCGCTTCTTTTAATATCCTGCGAACCGGTTCGCTGAACCAGCCATCCAGAAACGCCTCATTTTTTGCCCTTTGATTTTTTTCATATCGCCATTTGATTTCTTCCGTTCGATTCTCTTTGACGGCTGAAAAGGCCTGGTTTTCAAAAGCCGACAGTTGGGCGGCTTTTTGAATCGCGCGTGGTTTCACTTGATCCGTCGGGTGTCTCTGATCCAGCAACCCCATCTGCTTCGCCTCTGAAAACGACATAAACTCGCCGCTGTAAAGCATATGCATGGCCAGCCGCTCCCCAACAATCTGTTTTAGAACCATATCCGCCAGATAGGGAACCGGAACCCCCAGCCTTATTTCATTTAACCCGATTTTTTTTTCCTGTGTGGTGGCAAACCGGTAATCGCAACTTAACGCCAAAACGTTTCCCCCGGCCACCGCATGGCCGCATATGGCGCATACCGTGGGCAAAGAAACGGTGTACAAATCAAGCATGAACCGGTTGATTTTATACCAGAAATCAGCCATATCCGATCTATTGAGATCGACCAGTCCCAAAAGATCAAGGCCGATGGAAAAAAATGTGTTCCCGCCGCAAATGACCAGGCCCCGAGCGTCGTTTCTGATTTCATCCAGCGCGCGGGATATGTCCTGGGCCAGCTCCTGGCTGATGGCGTTGGTTTTCCCGTTGTTTAAAGTTAAAACCGCGATATTCTCTTGATTTTCAATGATTACTTTTGACATGTCCGCCTCACAAAAACAGGTGGTTAAACCGGGGCGCCCGGTTATTCCAAAGGATTATTTTCCAAGGCCAGTCTTTTTTGAATAATTTCAATCCAGACCTGATATTCAATGGTCAGTCGCTTTTGGTCCCGCTCCTTTACAAGAATGTTTAAAGCGTCTGTCAAAAATTGACGCCGCTGATCCGGGATCAGGGTGGACAATCTGTAAAAGCTTGTCGCCAGATCCGTCTGGTATTGGACGCGGTCGGGATATTCGCGGGCCATGACACGGCGAATCGCAAGCCCCTTTTTATAGGCCTCAATCGCTTTTTTGATCTCCCCGCCCGCTTTTCGGATGTCTCCTATTTTATTGTGGCCCACCGAAAGATCCCGTTGCCATTGATGATTTTCCGGATCCCGCCGGACCAGGCTCTGAAATATGTTCAGACTGTTCGTGTAGGCGTCCATGGCTTTGGCCGCATCTCCGCTGGCCTTGAGCATGTCTCCCATTTTATTATAACTCACCGAAAGATCCCGTTGCCATTGAGAATTTTCAGGATTTTTCAGGACCATGCGTTTGAGAATCTTCAGACTGCTCTCATAGGCGGTCATGGCTTTTTCAATCTCTCCAGCGGCCTTGAACATGTCTCCAATTTTATTGTGGCTCGCGGAAAGGCCCCGTTGCCATTGGGGGTGGTCCGGGTCTTTCCGGGCCAGGCCGTAAAATATGTTCAGGCCATCCTCATAGGCCGCGATGGCGTTGGCGCCGTTTCCCCCGGCGTTGTGCATCTCTCCGATGCGATGGGAAAGCGCCGAAAGCTCCCGTTGCCATTGGATATTTTCGGGGTCTTCACGGGCCGAAATTTCAAACAGCCCGCGCGCCAACATATATTTGGACAACGCGGAGTCGATACGGCCGCCTCTGGCCAGCTGACTGGCTTCGCCGGACAGAGCCCTGGCCTGCTGGCTGATATCGCCTTGATCCTGGGCTTGAACATACATATATTGCCAGGCCAGCAACGCCGATGGGCCATCCCCCATCCGTTCATGCGCCCGGGCCAGATTCCGCCAGGCGGAAATATCGCCCGGCATCAGATCCAGCGCGCGTTGCCAGCGCTGAATGGCTGTTTGATCGTCAAGGGTCAACTCGCTGATTTCAGCCAGATAAAAAAATTTTTGGGCCGTCTCTTTCCCGGGTTTTTCAATGGTTTTTTCATCGCGTTTGACCGCCTCCATGATCACGCCCCCGGCTTCGTCCAGGCGGCCGTTGTCCAGATGTTCGGCGACCTGCGCGGCCCATGGATCATCTTTTTTGCGGCGGCTCACGCGATCCCGCAAGTCACTCCAGGTGGCGGCGAGTTCTTCAAAGACGGCGTTTTTCGCATACCGCTCGTTTTTATTCTCATTGATGATCGCAAGCAATCGTTTAACGACGTTGTCACCCAGTTTCAGTTTTTTGCTCACCACGGCGACCCGGTCCCGGTCAAAGCCATGATACATCATGGCGCCCTTTTCTCCGCCTTTAACCGGGGACGCCGACTCCGGACGCGGAGGGGAAAGCGGAGAGGAAAGCCCGAAGAAATGACTCCATGCCAAAAAAATCCCCATGGCGATGACCGCGATTCCCCCCATGATCATCCACCGCGCCGACGCGCTCCCCATACGATCTGGCCATTTCATCTGTTTTCGCCCCTTTTGTTTCTTGTTTGTTTCTGGACTGAGCCTTTTACAGGCGCCATTGTGCAACCCACTCATATTTTTCGTTTAATTTATCAAGTAGCGCCCGAAGAAAATTTTTATCGGGAGAGAAAAGGACTGTTTTCAACCGCGTCTTTTCTGAAAAGTTCTAAAAAGGCTTTGTTCAAGGCCGATCTGTCCATCACTATGATTTTATTCATGTCCCGACGCCGCGCGGCATAAAACTATATCATAAAACCATGGGGAGCAAGCAAAAATTTATCCCACTGTGCGGGTCAAAAACGGAGGATTTGGCGGGAGCGTCGTTCAGAAATAAACATTGGAATAAAAAGAGACCCTCCCCCATGACGGGGGAGGGATGTGACAAATAAACCCATCAACCCACTTTCAAAACCATCGCCGCGGCGGTGTCGCCGGCCGCGCAGCCCGCGAACAGGAGATATCCTCCGCCGGACGCGGCCAATTCTTCAATCCCTTCGATGATGCACCGTCCGGCCGTGGGAGCCTGGGGATGTCCAAAGACCAGGGAGCTTCCGTAATTATTGAAGCTGTTCACATCCAACTTCATCTCATTGGCCATGTAAATGTCATTGGCGGCAAACGGATTATGAGTTTTGATCGCCTTGACATCGTCAATGCCGATGCCCGCCTTTTCAAGGGCCATTTTCGCCGCCGGGACAACGGCCGCGGCCATGTATCCCTTTTTGGTTCTGGACTGACCGTATGAGACGATCTGGATCTCCACGCCGGAGCCGTCGCTCAATTCCTTGGCCTTCTCCCGGGTGGTCACGATCATTCCAGCGTTTCCGTCGGCGGGGTGGGTCTGGGATCCAAAGGTGTGAACCCCGTCTTTCAAAACAGGCCGAAGACCGCTCAGCCCCTCTTTTGTGGTGGGAAAAACGCCTTCATCCGCATCCACGGTGATGGTCTTTTTTTTGGAGACCTGGATCTCCACGGGAAACATGTAGCCCTTTTGGAACGCCCGGTCGTCGGCCAGGGCATCCAGATATTGCTCATAACGCCTGAGAGCCACATCGTCGCACTCCTGTCGAGTGATGCCCGCCTCGGCCGCCACGTTTTCCGCCGTCTGTATCATGGCGCCGCCGGCCCAGGGATCTTTGCCAAAATGATCCATCACCCAGTTTTCCGACTCCACCTCCCCGCCGGGTCCCTTGGGATTGGGCCAGATGGTGTGGGGGCCGTTGGAGCAACGATCCGTGGCAAGACAATAAGCGCTGTCAAAGAGCCCGTTTTCAACGCCCATCCCCGCCTGAAAAATACATGTCGTGGATGTGGAGCAGGCCTGCATGAGGGTCACGCCGGGAATCCCTGTGGCGCCCATCATGGCGGCGGCCCATGTGCTTCCGTAAAACAGATAATGCTGGCCGACGGTGATTCCCAGGAACATATAATCAAACATACCCGGATCAAACTGTTTTTTTTCAAGCCAGCGTTTGGATGTCGCCGAGCCTAAAACGATTGAATTTTCGTTGGACATGCTCCCCTGCCATCTCGCGAAAGGAGTCGCATAGTACCCTTTGTATGGAATGTACGCTTTTGTCAACATACTCGATTAATCTCCTGTGAAGTTAGAAATGTTTATTTTTCGCCGGAATATTTTTCACGAAGAATCCGGTGCAGTATTTTACCGGTTTGCGTTCTCGGCATCTCATCTTCAGTTATAAATATAATCCGCTTGGGGCATTTGTATCCGGCGAGTCTCTCCTTGCAACGGTCCATGATCTCTTTTTCATCCACTCTGGATTTGGGTATGACCACGGCCAGAACCATTTCTCCCCATTTTTCATCGGGAAGACTGATCACCGCCACATCAAACACACCCTCATGGCCCCCGATGACCTCTTCCACCTCGCTGGGGTAAACATGCTCTCCCCCGGTGATGATCATGTTGTCTTTTCTGTCCACAATTTCAAAAAAACCATCTTCAATGCGCCGGGCCATATCCCCGGCTGAAAACCATTTTCCACAAAATGAGGCCGCGGTCTTTTCCGGCATTTTATAATATCCGTCAAACAGCATGGGGCCTTTGGAATAAAGTTCCCCCACCTCCCCATGAGGAACCTCGTTCCCATTTTCATCCAAAATTTTCACAAAATCGGTGCCAAGGGTTTCAAATCCGATGGAACCCAACTTTTTCATCTGGTATTCGGGCTTGAGGATGGTGACGATTCCGGCTTCCGACGACCCGTAGGCTTCATAAAGCTCAACCCCTTTGAAAAAATCCATGATGGCCAGCTTCATGCTCTTTCTAACGGGAGCCGAGGAGCATAAAAGCTTTTTCACGGAGCGGACATCATGTCTTTGAGCATCGTCGGGCGCATTGAGTATAATGTTGTAATGGGTCGGGATCAAGGAGATGAATGTGATTTTCTTCTCCTCAACGATGGATAGCGCCTCTTGGGCCTTAAACGAGCGGGCCGGGTGAATATAGACCGATCCCCCGATGTATATGAAAATAAATGAAAAAAAAGTGGAATTGATATGAAAAAGAGGCATGACGTTCATGCATGTGTCATTTTCGGTGAATCCGAAATCGACCGCGTCTATCAGGTAGAATGCGATGTGAGACTCATGGGATCGAATCACGCCCTTGGGTTTTCCGGTGGTGCCGGATGTGTAGATCAGAATCCAGGGATCTTCGGGAACAACGTCGGCGTCCGGCTCGGCGTCTGCCCCTTGGCTCAGAAACGATTCGTACTCTTTCCAGCCCTCCCGGGCGCCCCCGACCGCCACAAAATTTTTTCGGTCGATCTGTTTCAATTGATCTTTTATCTTGTCGATGGTCGGAACAAATTCATCGTGAACCACCATGGCCTTTGCGTCGGAGTGGCTCACAATGTACTCGATCTCTCTTCCCACCAGGCGAAAATTGACCGGCACAATCACAAGACCTGTCTTGGCTGTGGCCAGATACATCTCAACGATCTCAATGCTGTTTTCCATAAAGACCGCGACCTTCTCCCCTTTGGATAACCCCAGGGATAAAAGGCTGTGGGAGAGTCGATTCACCCTCTGGTTCAGCTGGGCGTATGTCAAGGTTCTCCCACTGTCCATAAGGGCTGTTTTATTTGAAAATTTTTTCGCGTTTACCTTTAAATTTTGTCCCAAATTCAACCAGGAGGCCATATGGCAAAAACCCCTTTCGTTTTTCAATCCAATGATTTAAAATCCAGAGCGTCGGGTTCGCTCCATAATAAATTCACAATTTTAAGGGTTGCGTCGCCAGCCTGACCCATTCGATATGTGGGGGCATAAAAACTTGAGGTATATCAAATGGATTCCCCCAAGTTTTTATCACCCATCCATACATGATGAGTCAGACTCCGATGAATGGACCCTGAAAATGCAACGTCATTTTTCAGCGAGTCCTTGGAAATAAAGCGACTAAATCATTATTCTCGCGTCCAGAGCAGAAATCCCATCCTCATAGGCCATGACCGGATTAATATCCATCTCCGCAATTCCCGGATGGTCGGACAGAAGTTGGGACAGACGCAAAATGCACTCAATAATGGCGGCTTTGTCCACGCCCGCCTCTCCCCTGACGCCGTCCAGCAGGGCGCTGGCTTTGATGGAGGCCAGCATATCCGCAGCTTCGGAATCGGTCACAGGGGCGAGATTAAACACAACGTCTTTCATAATCTCCACATAAACCCCTCCCAGACCAAACATGACCATGTGCCCCAGCCCCTCTTCCGCCTTGGCTCCCAATATGACTTCCAGACCTTGGGGCATCTGTTTCTGGATAAAAAATTCAAGGTCGCCAGCGGCGATCTTTTTTTTCATATCCCCGGCCGCCTGCCTCACGGCGTCTTCGTCTTCCAGATTCAGCGCGACGCCCCCCATGTCGCTTTTATGAACCACGGATTGAGAATCGGCCTTGACCACCACAGGAAAACCCATGTCAGCGGCCGCTCTGGCCGCGTCATCCGGGTGGGCGGCGACTCCCCATTTCGGAGCCGGAATGCCGTAAGCCGAAAGAATCTCATACACGCTTTGGGCGGAAAGATTTTCCCGGCCCGCCGCCTTGGCCGCATTTAATATGGAGGAGACCGTCTCTTTGTCCACATCGTCAAACCGTTTGATTTCTCCGACGCTCTTGGACTGGATATCCCTGTATTTCACCAACGCCGTCATGGCCCGCGCCGCGGCGCCGGGCAGACTAAAAAAAGGAACCTCGCCGGCAGACAAAATGTTCACCGTCTCCGTCCATTGGCGTTTGTCGGTCATCAGGTTGCAGACAATGGGCTTGATTTTTTTGGCGTTGACCTCCACGATCTGTCGGGCGATGCTCTCATTGTCCACAAAAAACGGGGTGACAAAATTGATGAACACCGAGTCGAATGAGTCGTCTTCCATCATGGCGTCCATACAGGCCCGATAATGATCGGCGTTTCCCGTGGCCAAAACATCCACCGGATTGTTCACCGAGGCTTCGGGATAGAGTTTCTCCTTTAAAACCGCCTCTGTTTTTTCTGAAAGCGGCGGAATTTCAAGCCCCTCCCCCACCAGTATATCGGTGGCGATGACCGCGGGCCCGCCAGTGTTGGTGATGATTCCCACCCGGTTCCCCTTTGGAATGGGCTGAGTGGCGAAGGCCACGGCGGCCTGTATCAGCTCTCCCTCGTCATAAAACACCAGAACCCCGGCTTTTTTAAAGATCAGATCCGTGGCGATATCCTCCTTGGCCAGCCCCCCGGTGTGGGACGCCGCGGCCTGGGCTCCCTCCATGGTTCGCCCGGCCTTCATGGCCAGAATCGGTTTTTTCGCCGCCACCTTGCGGGCGACCTCCAAAAATGTTTGGGGATCTCTGAGCCCTTCCACATAGGTCACAATGACCCGGGTTCCGTCGTCATCTCCCAGGTATCGAATGAGATCCGGGATGGTGATGTCGCACGCGTTTCCATTGGAGGCGTATATCCGGGTTCCCACGCCCATTTCGGAAAATCCCTGGTGTATGACCTCGGCCACGCCGCCGCTCAATGCCACAATGGAGATAAACCCCGGCTCCGGCATGGTAAACGTGAAATTGCAGTAGGCTCGAACATCTGGATCGGAATTAATGATTCCCTGACAATTGGGTCCCAAAACCCGGATTCCGTATTTTTTGGCCCGGGCCAAAAAATCGTCTTCAAGAGCCGCGCCCTCGGGACCCACCTCTGAAAATCCACCGGAATTAATGATGATGTTTTGCGCGCCCTTTGCGCCGCAGTCTTCCACGGCCTGGGGAACGAATTTGGCGGGTATCACCATATGAACGACGTCGATCCGGTCTGCGGGAACATCCAAAATGCTTTTATACGCCTGGATGCCTCTAACGGAGTCGGCCTTGGGATTGATGGGATAGATATCTCCCTTAAAACCGAAATCGACCAAATTTTTTATGACCCTGTTCCCAATGGAAAGCTCTTTGGTGGAGGCGCCGATGATGGCCACGCTTTTCGGATTAAATAATGATGTGAGCATTCGTATCTTCTCCTTTTCCGTCCAAACATTTTTTCTATAATAGAATTGTTATTTTTCCTCAAGCTGTTCAATAAAGGCTTCGACATTCGTTTTGGTCTGCTCGTCGGATATCAGCCTCAAGTCGTTCAGATCGCCATTTATCGTTAAGAAAGGAAGCCCGGTGGCTTTTTCAATTCGCTGAGAAAGACCGTAGCGACTATTTGAATTGTTGGGACACGTTTTGGCGTCGTGGTAAATCACCCCATCCACTTTGAAAAAATCCAGCATCTCCGTGATGTATTTTTCCTTGTGTTCGTCGGATCGCACGATAAAGAGTTTGGTGTACGCCCGGGCCATGCTGTTAAAGGGATCTTCGGAATCAAGGTCTGAAAAAATCCAGCTGTTGCAGTATGTCGATGCCAGGACATTGACATTTAACTCGGCAAACATTTTGGAATGGGCGCTCAGCCGTCCCCACACCGGCATCCCATCCCAGTAAAGCCTGAATTTTTCATTCTCCACGGCGCCCTCTTTGTTGGCCACCCTTTCCTTCAACTCAGCGAGCAGAATCTCGTAGCAGTCCACGGCCTTTTGCGTGCCGCGTCCCACAACGGCGGCCCCCATCAGGGTGGTTCCGTCAAAAAAGGTCAGGGGAGACGGCATGGCCGCGGCGGTGTCCAGAACCTCTTTCCATAAATCAGAGCATCGTCTGGAAAGCCCCACCGTCTCTTTGAAAAAATCCATATCCAGAGCGACGCCGCCGACCTCTTCCAGCGGTTTCACAAGGTCTTTGATCTGGCCGGCGATGGCCGCGGCGTGAACCGGCGTGACCTCTTTGACATTCCGATAGGTCTGAACACCTATGACCGGCGCCTTGTATGCCCGCCCGTACCATTCGAACCAGTCCTGAACGTCCCGGCATTGATTGGTGTTGTAAACCAGTATATCCGGTCTGGGAGGCCCGTCTATCCCCTTGAAAATTGTTGAAAGGGGGGAGACGCCCTCAAGATAGGCGCCGATGTCGGCGGTGAGGTATGAACATATGTCCGGCGAATAGCCAATGGCGTTGGCCTTGGGTATCAGATCCGTGGCCATGCGGGTGGAACCCAGCATGGCGGAATGGGTCTCCGGGAAATAGACCAGAAAACCCATGGCTCTCAACAACTCCGCCGGCCCCACGCTGGTGCACCATGCGATCTTTCGATCGCCGGTCTTTGCGGCGGCGTCCAACTCGTAATAATATTTTGCCATGAATTTGCCGAGATCTCCGGCGGCCTTAATCTTTTTTCGCACAATTTTCTTTTCTTCGGCCATATCGCTTCCTCCAATCTGAATAAAATCGGTTGTTGTCAAATGAAGCCATCCATCCGCTGATTTTGAACGTCCCCTTCATTGCCATTAATCAATTTTGATAAGCTCGTAAGAAATCGAAAATCAGGTTTTTAAACTTTGTAACCTCCTGAAATTATTGAGTCTGAATTTTTAAAATAGGCCTAAATTAGACTTTTTACGAGTTTATCAATTTTGATGGCGTCGTAAAAAATCCGATCTACTGCGTTGTAGTGGTTTTTCACTCGTTCGGCATACTACACGTATGGCCTCACTCCCGAAAAACCACTACGCCTTGTATATCGAATTTTTTGACTTAGCCATCCGTGCTTTTTTACGAGCGTATCAATTTGATAAGCTCGTAAAAAGTCCAATTTCGGACTATTTTTAAAATTCAGACTCAATAATTTCATTTGGTTATAAAATTCAAACACCTGATTTTCGATTTTTTACGAGTTTATCCATTTTCATGGTCATCGTTTTCATCCATCTCCATGGCGTACAACGCCGCCCCTATGGCCCCTGTCAGTTGCGGGCGCTCGGTCAAAAGGACCTTTTTGCCGGTGATTTCCTCCATCATATCCACCAGATAACGGTTGTGCGCCACCACTCCTCCGGTCATCGCCACATTTTCCGTGAGGGAATCCATTTCCAGAACTCTTTTTATCACGGAGAAAAAAAGCCCTTTGACGATGTCCTCCACCCGTTTGCCATTTCTTATATTCTCAAGGACTTCGGTGGCTGAAAAGACCGTGCAGAAACTTCCCAGTTTGACCATCTCCGTTGACTGCCGCGCCAAGGCGTCCATCTCCTCAAGGGGAATGTCGAGCCTGGGGGCCATCTCCTCAAGGAAGGCGCCTGTTCCGGCGGCGCATTTGCGATTCATTTTAAAACTGATTCGCCGCCCCGATCCGTCCAGCTTGATGATCTTGTTGTCTTGGCCCCCAATGTCAATCACCGTGATGGGCATGGGGAAATAGAGGAAACATCCCTTGGCGTGGCACCCGATTTCGGTTTTTGAGTCTTTGGCAAAGGAGACGTTTTTCCGGCCATACCCGGTGGAGACCGCTTTTTGGATATCCTGTTGAGAGGCTCCGCCCATGGCCAGGGATGTTTTCAAACATTGATCCGCCGTGGCGGAAAAGTTTATGCCTGATTTTTCCACCGCATGCCCGATCAGTCTTTTTTCACTGTCTAAAATGGCGGCCTTGGTTCTTGAGGCCCCCACATCCAGACCCACAAAAATTCCATTGGTTCTTTTTTGTCCCATTCGGTCTTTTATCCCTGATGAATTGCGCCTCAAAATGCAACGCCATTGTCGAGCGTAAACCCTCCCCCGCTCATGCGAGCCGGGACTCAATCCCCTTGACCAAAGAGGCGATGGTCTCATTGAAATGGGTGTCCACATTGGCGCGTTTTCCGTATTCGACAAATTTTCTATTTATAAAATCAATTTCGGTTCGGCGATGGTTTTCAACGTCCATGAGCATGGACGGTTTGTGATCCCCCGCGTTTCTCATATACTCAATGGCGTGGGGGTAGTAATCCCATCCCAAGTAGATTTCATTGGCGCGGGCGATGTTTATGCATTCTTTCAAAAGAGAATCGACCACCTTGAACACAATGGGATCGGTCATGGCCTTGGACATGGTCAGTCCGGTCACGGCGCATACGGGATTCATGGAGGCGTTCATAATGCTTTTGCTCCAGACTTTGGATACAATCTGATCGGTTTGCTCGGTGGCCAGACCGCATTCTGAAAGGGCATTGGCTATCCCTTTGGCGACTCGCCGGGATTCCGGGTCCAACTCCTGAATGTAGTGGGGGGGATGATGAAAACCCATGAAGACATGCCCGGGTCCTTTAAGGCCGCAACCGTAATTCACCACGGCCCGCATGACCGATTTTTTACCCAGAACGTTGGAAAGTTCAAGCTCGGTGTCGATGCCGTTCTGCCAGCTGACGACATACATTCCCTCGGAGATAAAACCTTCAAGGGCCGAGGCGATGAGGGGAAGGGTGTTGGCCTTTGCCGTGATAAAAATGACATCCGGTTTTATCTCGGCCAGCTCATCCACGCCGGAACAGGTTCGCGTGACGGAATGGCGAATGTTTTCCGCGCCTTCAATAATAATTCCGGGATCTTTAGCCGGTTGGAGTAATTGGGGAATGACGTCGCAAAGGGTCACATCGTATCCGCCTTTTGCCAGAAAGGCCGACACAATGCACCCCACTGGACCCGCGCCGACCACAGCGAATGATTTGGGAAGAAATCCAGACTCTTCGTTCATAAAAGACCTCCTTAAAACCAGTTAAATGTGATGCGCCGGCAACAAACAACCCGAAGCAAACAAAATAGCGCCAGAAAATGCAATGCAAACTCTATGGAAAACAAACATGCCGCGCCAGAGGTTGAAACCGTTGCCAAGCGCTGCGGCTCGTTGAAAACAGACGCCCCATTTTTGGATTTGAACCGCTCAACCCGGCGCGTTGGACCGACGTGTCATGACCGCTTCAGGTCGATCGGGATATGCCCGTTTTTCATACGCGCCAAATGTTATATGCGCCAAATGTTACATGCCCAAGAGAAATGGATCGGGCCGGATGAATCGACGCCCAAAGCGCCGCATTGTTTTCAAACGAACCCGGTTGGATTATTCGGATTCCAATATCCCGAAGGACTTGGAGTCCATCAATTGTATTCCTTTTTTTTTCAGAAGCTCAATGGCTTTGTCATTGTCATTGAAACGAAAAATCATCACCGCGTTGCCCTCGGACATTCCCACAAAGGCGTAGGTGTAAACGACTCTGATCTGTCCCTCCATTAAAAGTTTAAGGAGTTCGGAAAGGCTCCCCGGCCGGTCTTCAATTTCCACGGCGACCACCTCTTCAACATATGCCGGAAGATGATGTTCCATCATCACCCGGCGGGCGGCCGCGACATTGGAGACGAGAATTCTCAAGAGACCGAGACCGCCGGCGTCCACAAGGTTCATCGCCCTTAAATTAATTCCGGCTTCGCCCAGAGCCTTTGTCACTCGATACAGACGGTCCGGCGAGTTTTCGATGGAAAGTGAAATCTGTCGCAACTTCATGGGAGCCTCCGTTTATTGATTTTTTGATTGGATTTTTTTGGGGGTGTCGCTCTATGGCCGGAGTGTGTCTTCTGATCACATTCCAGTTAAAAAGTGACTATACTGAAACGGATTAAGCAATGTCAAGCAAAAACTAAAAAGTTTTGGCGGGTCAAAATCGACGCCGACGCGGCCTTTTTATTGGCGTTGATCCCCCACAGACCCATCGCTTGCGCGCTCGTTTTTGCGCGTCATGAATTTGCGCGTCATCCTTCCATCGACGCCCCATGCGCCAGAGGCGATCGGGAATCTCTCTTCGGGCGACCGAGCCTAGCCGCCAGAGGGAAAAGGCGCGCCCCTGATGTAAAAGCCCTTGCAAAAAAAAACGCAATGTGGTTTTATCCGTCAACTTAAACTTTCAAAAAAACGTCAAACAAAATTTTAGACTTTTAAACCGCTAAACCACGTTTTTTTGCCATTTCAGACGCAGGGCCATCAAACGCCGCCGTTGGATTCTTTCAGACAAGGAGAGACTATATTCATGAAGATAATAAAAAAAATCGCGCCGATCATAATGATGTGCGCCTTGATCGGGGTCGCCTTCGCCGCTTCGGCCAAAGAGAACAATAAGACAGACGTCAAAACAGACAAAACCGTCATCGTCACCGTCAACGGAATCGACATCACAAAGAATTCCTACGACTATTTTTTCGATCAGATCACCCGGGGCGTCGCCATCGCCGATCCGGCCAAGCACGCGGAAGTAAAAAAAAGCGTCATTGACCAACTGATCATTCAAGAACTCTTTTTTGCTGAAAGCGTTAAAAAAAATATAAAAATAGACAAGGCCGAGGTGGAGAAACAGGTGGCGGATATTAAAAAAATGCACCCAGACAAAAAGAGCTTTGCCAAATTATTAAAAACAATGAATATGACCGAAGCCTTTTTAAAATATGTATTGAACCGCAACATGAGCATAGACGCCCTGATCAAACAGGAGATCACGTCTAAAATCAAAATTTCAGACAAAGAGGTCGCGGATTTTTATAATCAGAACCCCAACGCGTCTAAATCTCCTGAAATGATTCGAGCCAGTCATATCCTGGCAAAAATCGAGCCGAATGATACCCCGGCAAAAAAAGAGGCGGCGTTGAAAAAAATACAGGGTCTGCAAAAAAGACTGAAAAAAGGAGAAAAATTTGAGGATATTGCCAGGGAGAGTTCCGATTGCCCCAGCGGAAAAAATGGCGGCGATTTGAATTTTTTCAGCAAAAGCCAGATGACGCCGCCGTTTTCCAAAGCGGCGTTCGGCCTGAAACCCGGAGAGATCAGCGACATTGTTGAAACCCGTTTTGGATATCATCTGATCAAGGCGGTGGAAAAGAAAGAGGCGGCCACAGTCCCTCTTGCCGATATAAAAGATAAAATCTCACAATTTCTGGCCCAGAAAAAAAATATTGACGGAATCAAATCCTACGCGGCCGCCCTGAAAGAAAAAGCGACCATTAAAATAATGGACTAAACAAACCGGCGGTTTCCAACGAACCCTTATTATTTATTATTTTTCCAGACCCAGCTCCGCCAGCGTGGCGCCCCATCCCCCGGCTTCGGGGGGGGCGTCTTTGTGCGACCTCACAATGGGGCTTTTTTCCAGAAACGCCAATACCCGGCGTTTCTGGATGCCCTTCCCCTTCCCATGTATGATTCTCACCGACAAGACGCCTTTTTTCAGGCTCTCATCCAGATAATCGGAAAGAAGCCCTTCCACATCCCGGGGATGAAACGCATGGAGGTCCAGCACGTCTCCCCAAACCAATCTGACCGGCTCTGGCTCCTCGGGTTTCATCCCCTGATTTTTAGAATTTTCCCGATCATTTTCAGGGCAAAGGGAGCTTGCGGCCTTTAATTTTTTAACTATTTTTTTAAGCTTTTTAAAAAACATATTTTTTATTTTGCGCTCAATTTCGTGTGGGGACAACCGCTCGTCCGCCCTTTTTTTTACCCGCCTTTTTTTTTAATGGCGGACTCTATTTTGTCCACCACTTTTTGGATCACCCAGTTGGGTGTGGACGCTCCGGCGGTGACGCAAATATGCTCAGACGCTTCCATCCGATGGATATCAAGCTCAGCTTCTGTTTCGATGTGATGGACCGGTTTTCCAGACTGCGCGGCGATCTGGGCCAGGCGCTTGGTGTTCCCGCTGTTTTTCCCCCCCACCACGACAAAGATATCCGCGAATTCAGCCATCTTTGTCACTTCGGCCTGCCTGCGGGACGTTGAATTGCAGATGGTGTCAAACAGTTTGTAATGGCCGCAGACGGCGGCCACCCATTTTTTCACTTCATTGTAAAAAGAAATACTCTGGGTCGTTTGAGCCACAACAATTGATTTTTCGAAATGGGGAAGCGCGTCAAGCGCCTCTATGGAGTCGATGACATGGCCTCTGCTTTCGGCGTATCCCAATAATCCAACGACTTCGGGGTGATCCGGATCCCCGGCGATGATGACGGAATATCCCCGCGCCGCATGGTCGGCGATGATGGTCTGCACCTCAATGACCCGGGGGCAGGTGGCGTCCACCAGATAATGGGCGGCTTTGGCCAGTTTTTTCTTGATTTTCGGGGGAACCCCATGGGCCCGGATAATCACGGCGCCCGTCTTTTTTTCCGGAATATCGCTGATGATGGAAACGCCTCTGTCCCGCAGAAGCTCCAGAGCCTGGGCGTTGTGAATGAGGGGGCCGAAGGTGTGTACAGGGGGGCCATGTTCTTTGAGGACGCCCATGGTCAGCTCCATGGCCCGACGCACCCCCATGCAGAAGCCCGCTGTTTTAGCGATATGTATTTTCATGCGTTGACGTTCTCTTTTTTTTGCGAGTCCATAACCTCTTTTCGTCACGCATTTTTTTCTTTCAGAAGAATTTTATGCCCCCCCACAAGAGAAAGAGAAAATATCTCCGCGTTTAAAAATTTCTGCTCTCCGAAGATGTTCTGCAATCGAAGACCGTCTTCCTCAGGCTCTACGGTGTCCACCGCTTCCATCACCAGAACTTCCTGGCCGTCATTGACAAGATACGCGTTTGCTTCGCACATGGTATGGTTTCCTTTCCAAAACCCCGCTGAATAATGATGGTTCTTCATAAAAAGTCATTCATGTTTTCTTGTATCAACGTCTCTATGAGACGCGGGAGAGGGATTCCTGATATTCCCACTATTGTAATATTGTCCTGGGTTAAGGGGATCAGAATTTTTTTGGCCGGACTCAAGGCAATGGCCTCGGCGATCCCCGGAGTGACCTCCCCCATCATGGAATGCGCCAGGACGATTCCGATGGGGCCAATGATGACATCGGCTTTTTTTACGGTCTGGGCAATGGCGTTTTCCCCGGTGGCGCCCCGGTTGGCCTTTGCCTTAAGCATCTGAGACGTGGCGATGGCGTTGGTCCCCAAAGCGATGATGCGTATGTTTTCATTAAACTGCTCCTTGAGCATTTTAATGGTCGCGCCGCCAATGCCGCCCCCCTGGCCGTCTATGACGCATATGGATTTCATATCGAATGGTCCTTAATCGTTTTAAACATGCGAATCTCTCCGGTTCAACAGGTTGACCAGACGGTCAAGGTCATCGTTGTCATAAAAATCAATCTCGACTTTCCCCTTTTTCCCATGCCGATTAATCTGAACCCTGGCTCCAAAATGACGTGAAAGATCCTCGGCCAATCGGGAGAAATGGATTTCATCGGGTCCTTTTTCCGTCTTTTTCCCCTGGACATCGCCGTTGTTCAACCGTTTGATCAGCGCCTCGGTCTGACGAACCGTCATTTTTTTGGAGATCGTCAAGCGCCATGCCGCCAGTAGCCGGGCGCTGTTATCCGCGCCAAGAAGCGCGCGGGCATGGCCCATGCTCAACGAGCCGTCAATGATCGTCTCTTTGACAAGATCCGGAAGCTGTCGCAACCGCAAAAAATTGGCCACCGCTGAACGGCTCTTCCCGACTCTTTCCGAGACCTGTTCCTGGGTAAAACCGAATTCAGTCATGAGCTGGTGGTAGGCGTCGGACTCCTCAATGGGGTTTAAGTCTTCCCGCTGAATATTTTCAACAATGGAAATTTCCAGGGAACCCTTGTCGGAAATAGTTTTGACAACCACCGGGACTTTGGCCAGCCCCGCCTTTTTGGCCGCCCGAAGGCGTCTTTCACCAGCGACAAGCTCGTATCCGGCCTCATCTTTCCTGACAATCAGAGGCTGTATGACCCCCTGCTCCCGGATGGAAAGAGAAAGGGATTCCAAATCATCATCGGAAAATCTCATGCGGGGCTGACGTTGATTGGGCCGGATCAAATTTATGGGGCATTCAAAATATCGTTTATCCCCTTCATTCGGGGGGGCCGGCGCTGGAATCAAGGAATCCAGACCTCTTCCAAGGGCCTTTTTTCTTTTCTTTACGCCGGTCTTTACATCCGGTTTCACGTCTTCTTTTAAGTGGGGGGGCGTTGTTTTTTCGCGTCTCATTTTTTTGTTTAAGGCTCCGGGCTCGGCTCCAGCCATGCGCTGGGCCGAAAAAGAATTACATCCTGTTGATTATTTCACGGGCCAGCGCCATATAGCTTTTGGCGCCCGCTGAAGACGCGTCATACGAAAATATCGGCAGCCCAAAACTCGGGGCTTCCGACACCCGTATATTCCTTGGAATCCTCGCTGAAAAAACAAGCTCCTTGAAATGATTTTCCGCGTCCTCGGCCACCTGATGAGACAGATTGGTTCGCGTGTCGAACATGGTCAGTAAAATGCCCCCGATCTCCAGGGACGGGTTGAAGCTTGAGCGTATGCGTTGCATGGTCTGAACCAGTTGCCCCACGCCTTCCAGGGCGTAAAACTCGCACTGCAAGGGAACCAGCATATAATCCGAAGCGGTCAACGCGTTCACCGTCAACAGACTCAATGAAGGGGGGCAGTCGATGATGACATAATCAAAGTCGTCTTTGACCTCCCCAATCAATTGTTTCAGCGCCAATTCGGATTCGGACTCGGCCATCATCTCCACTTCAAAACCGATGAGCTCCACCCGGGACGGAATCATTTTCAATCCCTTCACACAGGTGCCCACGATGATGTTTTTGACGTCTTCCTCGCCGATCAGACCATGATAAAGGGATTGACTCAAGGCGGTTTTATCAATGCCCAGCCCTGTGGTGGCGTTGCCCTGGGGGTCGCAATCCACAAGGAGCGTATTTTTTTCGCAGACGGCCAAGGCGGCGGAAAGATTGATGGCGGTGGTGGTTTTCCCGACTCCCCCCTTCTGATTGGTGATGCATATTGTTTTTGACATGAAAAAATCCTTAACATAAAAAGTATTGTTTGAAAAGGATATAAAAAAAGGATATAAAATCAGGATATAAAATCAGCGTCGAGCCGGCGGATGTTTCAAAAACCCGCTAAAGAAAATCGAAGCCTGTTTTCACCTGTTTCCATCACGGCTTTGCGGCGCCGCAAAAAAATAACCCGCCCCTTGACCCATTGAAATAACCCAACGAAATAAATGAGGACTTATGAGACCCATCAAAAATAAATGGACGAGCATGTTCATCAAATGCCTGTGCGGCGTCATCATTTTTTCCATGGCGACGCCCGGCCCGACATTTGGCATCACCGCCGCCGAAGAAGAGAAACTTTCCCGGAAATTTTTAAAAATCGTCACAAAACATTTTGAAATAATTGACGATCCGTTTATCCTTGATTACATCAGCAAAACAGGAAAAAAAATCGCGTCCCATTTTCCATCAAAATCGTTTGATTACCATTTTTACACCATCAAACAGGACAGCTACAACGCATTCGCCCTACCCGCCGGACATATTTTCATCAACAGCGGATTGATCATGGGAATGGAGAGCGAAGACGAGCTGGCCGGCATACTGGCCCATGAAATCGCTCATGTTTACTGCCGGCACATCTCCCAAAGAATAGACAAGGGATCAAAAGTGTCGTTTTTAACGGCGGCGGGCCTTCTCGCGGGCCTTTTCCTGGGGTCGGGAATCGGCGGGGCGGCCTCAAACGCCCTGGCCATAGGCTCCATGGCCACGGGTCAGTCCCTGATGCTCGCCTACAGTCGCGAACACGAAATGCAGGCGGATCAGGTCGGTTTAAAATACCTCTTAAACGCCGGTTACAGCGGGGATGGACTCCTTCGGATTTTGAAAAAAATGCGATCGAGAACATGGTTCACCCCGGATCAGATCCCCACGTATCTCACCACCCACCCGGCGGCTGAAGACCGCATGGTCTATCTGGAAACCCAGCTTAAAGCCAACCCCGCGCCAGACCGTGAAAACCCGCCCAAGGACCGGCCCAAAAGCAAAAAAGAACTCTGGAACTTTGAAAAACTCAAAATCCGGACCATCGCGTTGTATGGAGACGTCCGGGTGGCGTTAAACCATTTCAAACAGGGCATTCGCGTCGATTCCCAAGATTTAAACGCCAACTACGGCTACGGGCTGACCCTGGCCCGGGTCGGGCAGGTCGAACAGGCGGAAATATTTTTGCTAAAAGCCCTGGAAAAAAAAGCATTTGACCCCAATATGCTCATCGACCTGGCCCGTGTCTATTTTTTAATGGGAAATTATAAGGAATCCAAACGGATGCTTGAAGGGGCGTTAAGCATAGAGCCCGACGATATCGAAGGGCTTTTTCTCATGGGAAGCGTCCATATGAGCCAAAAAAAATACGACGCGGCCTTGGAATGGATTCAACGGGTGGTCCGAAAAAATCCCGATTACAAAGACTCGCTCTATCAGCTGGGAAAAATACACGGGAAAAAAAAGGATATGGCCGCGGCCCATTATTATCTGGGGGTTTACCATCAAAAAAAGTCGGACTGGCCCAACGCGGAGTTTCACCTAAAAAGGGCCATTGACCAAACCGCGGATCCGAGTCGAAAAGAGGAGATCAAAAAAATGCTTAAAAACGTCCTTCAAAAGAAACGGGAAGAGGAGCGCCGTTTGGAGGAAGAGGAGAAAAACAGACGCTAAAACAACTAAAAAAAACCGTTGAAATCAGGCGCTGTCAAAACATAAAAACGACATGACGAATGTTCCCCGCCCCTGGGTGGCGGATCTCAATGAAGTGGAATAACCGAACATCCGGGCCAGGGGAACCCGCGCCGCAATCACCTGGATATTCTCTTTATGGTCAATGGATTCGATTTTTCCTCCCCTGGAATTCAGGTCGCCGATGACATCTCCCACAAACGACTCGGGGACAAAGACTTCCACATCCATGATCGGTTCCAGAAGAAACGGCTTTCCTTTTGACAACGCCTCCTTGCATGTCATGGACGCGCTGACGGAACAGGCCAGCTCAGAGGTGATGGAATCCCTGTGTTCACCGCCGGTGAGAACGGCCTCCACGTCCACAACCGGGTAGCCCGTCAACGATCCGCTCTCAAGGGATTCCCGAATCCCTTTTTCAATGGCCGGAATCAGCTCATCAGGCATGGTCTCATGGGTCGCATTGGAAACAAACCGGTTTCCCGTTCCCCTGGGCAAAGGCTTCAGAGTCATGGAAACCCGGGCAAAATGGCGGCGTCCGTTGATCTCCCGGTCAAAGGCCATGGAGGCCTCGCTTTCACAGCCCAGCGTCTCCCGGTAAACCACCTGGGGCTTGCCGGTGTTGATATCCACATTAAACTCCCGTTTCATGCGGCTGATAATAATTTCAAGATGCAACTCCCCCATGCCCGACAAAAGCGTCTGCCCCGTGTCTTTATCGGTCGCCACTTTCACAGTGGGGTCTTCGGCCATGAATTTCTTAAAGACCGACTCCAATTTTTCCTGATCCCCATGGGTTTTGGGCTCCACGGCAATGGACATGACCGGATCTTCGAACGTGATGTTTTCCAGTAGCGTCGGCTGGGACTTTGAACAGAGCGTTTCCCCTGTGGCTGAATCTTTTAAACCGACGACGCCCACAATGGTTCCGGCTCCCGAGGTTTCGATTCTCTCTTTTTTATTGGCGTGCATTTTTAATATGCGGGAAATTTTTTCATCGCAGTTTCTGGACGAATTGTGAACCTGGCTACCGGCTTTCATCACCCCGCTATAGACCCTGACATAAGAAAGCTTTCGGCCCTCGATCATGGAGACTTTAAAAATAAGCGCGGAAAAAGGCGCCGAGTCGGTCGCCGGGAATTCCAATGTCTCGCCGGTTTCAGGGTGAATCCCTTTGAGGGGCGGAACATCAAACGGACTGGGGAGAAAAAGAGAAATCGCGTCCAGCAGAGGTTGAATCCCTTTGTTTTTAAGGGCGCTGCCGCAAAGAGTGGGAACCACTTTCAACGCGATGGCGGCCCGTCGAATGGCCGCGATGATGGCCTCGCTGTCGATGGCGTCCTCAGGGGAGTCGGACAGATACGCCTCCATCAATTCATCGTCCGCCTCGGCCAAGGATTCAATGAGCTGTTCCCGGCCCTGTTCGGCCTCTTCCATAAGCTCCGGGGGAATATCCTCTGTTTCATAGGCGGCGCCCAAGGTCTCGTCATCCCAGAAAATTTTCTTCATGGCGATCAGATCAATGACCCCGGAAAATGTTTCCTCCCCACCAACGGGGAGTTGCAACACAAGGGGATGGGCGCCCAGGCGCTCTTTCATCATTTCGATGGTATTTTGAAAATTGGCGCCGATCCGGTCCAGCTTATTGATAAAGGCGATTTTGGGAACGCCATATTTATCCGCCTGGCGCCAGACGGTCTCGGATTGAGGCTCCACGCCTCCCACAGCGCAAAAAATCCCCACGGCTCCGTCCAGAACCCTCAGCGACCGCTCCACCTCAATGGTGAAATCCACGTGCCCCGGAGTGTCGATGATCTGGATGTCCGTCTCTTTCCATTTGCATGTGGTCACGGCGGAGGTGATGGTGATGCCCCTCTCCTGCTCGTCGGGCATCCAATCCATAATCGCCTCGCCGTCATGAACTTCCCCCAGCTTATGGGAACGGCCCGTATAATAAAGAATCCGCTCCGTGACGGTGGTTTTCCCGGCGTCGATGTGGGCGATGACGCCAATATTGCGTATATTTTTTATTTTTGATGGCTTGCTCATAAGTCTTAGTAAAAACCCCCGCCCTTTCCACGGCTCGACCGTGTCGTTTCAACCGGAAGTTCCGGCCGTCAGCAGAGGATTTGGCATTCGCGCGCGCGATCGCGATTGATGGATAAGGATAAGCGCGATAAGTAAGAAAATAATGAAACCGAACAAGGAAATAGAAACGTCATGCGGAACACAATGCAAAAAAAAGGGGGAATCGAAAAATGCGACGCCCCTTTTTTTTGGCATTTGATTTGGTGGAGCTGAGGGGGATCGAACCCCTGACCTCATGACTGCCAGTCATGCGCTCTCCCAGCTGAGCTACAGCCCCTTGACTATGTCCAATGAGAGCTAACAGGAACTGAAGTGTATGTCAATATTTTTTTTATTATTGGATTAATTTTTATGCCACAGCCAAAGAGCGTGGGATGGACCCGCTCTTTTTCGACGATTCCAAAACCGTCATAAAAATTCCGTTTCAAATTCATTGACACGTTTTGTCATTTGGCGCTATTTTTTTGGGTTTCGTTACACGACAAGGAGATATTGTGACCCATTTTTCACCTTTAAAAATATGCATGATCAGTTACAGAAGCAACCCCCATTGCGGCGGCCAGGGCGTTTATCTGAAAAATCTGTCCAGGGCGCTGATTGATCTGGGGCACCATGTCGAGGTGGTGTCCGGCCCCCCGGACCCCATGCTGGACCCCAATATCGTTGTTCACAAACTAAACGGCCTGGACCTTTACAACCCGGACGATCTGTTCAGAATTCCCAGCCTCAAAGAGTTGTCCCGCCCCGTTAATCTAATGGAATGGATCGGTGTGTCCACCATGGGATTCCCGGAGCCGTTTACCTTTGGTCTCAGGGCCTACTCATTTTTGAGAAAAAGAATTTCAGACTACGACATCATCCACGACAACCAGAGCCTTTCGTATGGAATATGGGCGCTGGCCCGTCGTTTACCGGCCATTGCCACCATCCATCATCCCATCACTGTGGACCGGTCCATCGCCCTGAAAAGCGAGCCCTCGTTCATGCGGAAAATGCAACTGTTAAGATGGTTCTCATTCATCGGGATGCAAAAAAACGTCTCCAAACGCTTTCAAAGAATCATCACCGTTTCAAAGGTTTCAGGGAATGACATCAGCCAGGCGTTCAACATTCCCATGGACCGGTTTGAAATCGTCCCCAATGGAATCGACGTCCGTCTGTTTCACCCCATGGACGACATTCCCCGCAAAAAAAACCGCCTCATTGTCACCAACAGCGCCGACACCCCTTTGAAAGGTCTGGACTATCTGTTGAAAGCCGTCAAACTCATTTCCGCCCATCGGGACGTGGAGCTGATCGTCATCGGAACGCCAAAAAAAAACGGCCGCATTGTCAAACTGGTCCGACGTCTTGACATCGGGCATTTGGTCCGATTCACCGGCAGAGTCAGCGACGAGGAGTTTGTCCGGCACTACGCCAAAGCCTCCGTGGCCGTGGTTCCCTCCATTTACGAAGGCTTCGGTCTTCCGGCCGGGGAGGCCATGGCCTGCCGCGTGCCGGTGATCAGCGCCGCGGGGGGAGCGTTGCCGGAAGTCGTGGGGGACGCCGGGGTGCTGGTTCCCCCGTCCGACGCCCAAGCGCTGGCGAAAGCGGCCATTGAGCTTCTGGATCACCCGGACCGGGCCGCCGAAATCGGGCGCGCCGGATATCAACGGGCGCTAACACATTTCACATGGGAACGGGCCGCCGAGAAAACCGTGGCCGCGTACCGAAAGGCCATCCATGATTTCCGCGGACTTCAAACGACTTGACCTCAAACCGGGCGACCGGGTTCTGGACGCGGGCTGCGGCTCCGGCCGCCACGCATGCGAATGTCACCGGCATCCAGGCGTTTTTGTCGCCGGGATGGACATCAATGCCGAGGACCTGAGGGCCGCAAAAAAAAATCTGACGATCCATGACCACATCGGGGAACATGGGGGCGGCGCATGGGGCCTGGCCACCGGCGACGTCGCCAACCTACCGTTTCCAGACGGCTGTTTCGATGTGGTCATCTGCTCGGAGGTCATGGAGCATGTGCCGGAGGAAAAAAAGGCCGCGTCGGAAATCGCCCGGGTCGTCAAACCAGGAGGCCGGCTGGTGGTCAGCGTTCCCCGGTATCTTCCGGAAAAAATCTGCTGGCGTTTGTCCCGCGAATACCACAACACTCCTGGGGGCCACATCCGCATATACAAAAAAAAGCGAATCACAACCCGATTTGAAGGCGTCGGATTTGACAACGTGTCGTTTCATTTCGCCCACAGCCTCCACACCCCTTACTGGTGGATGAAATGCATGGCGGGCATGAACCGGACGGATGTCTTCATCATCAACCTCTACCACCGTTTTCTGGTGTGGGACATGATGAAAAAACCCCGTTTCACACGCATGCTCGAACGGTTTCTAAATCCGGTTTTAGGCAAAAGCATTGTGATCTATTTTAAAAAGAAGAAATAATAAAAAGAAAAAAATGGGTCGCCACCCGCTGACGACCCCAAAAAAACATGAGGAGAAAATCATGAGCGTGAATGATTTGCAATCCAGACTGGATGAAAAATATCGACTGGTCGCGGCCATCAGAACGGAGATGAGCAAAGCCCTGGTGGGCCAGAAAAAACTTGTGGACGGTCTGTTGATCAGCCTTTTTTGCAAAAATCATATTTTGATCGAAGGGGCGCCCGGGCTGGCCAAAACCAGCGCGGTCAAGGCTCTTTCCGAAACGGTGCGGGCGAAGTTCAAACGGATCCAGTTCACTCCGGATCTTCTCCCCGCCGATCTCATCGGAACAGAAATTTATCGCCCCAAAACCGGGGATTTTTCCATTAAAAAAGGGCCGGTGTTCAATCACATTATTCTGGCCGACGAGATCAACCGGGCGCCATCCAAGGTTCAGTCCGCCCTTCTGGAAGCCATGCAGGAACGTCAGGTCACCATTGGCGACCACACCTTTAAACTGGACGATCCGTTTTTAGTCATGGCCACCCAAAATCCCATCGACCAAGAGGGCACCTACCCCCTTCCCGAGGCCCAGGTGGACCGGTTCATGCTGAAACTGATCATTGATTACCCGAACAAGGCCGAAGAGAAAGAGATCATGACACGGGTGGGGTTTGAAAAACCGGCCACGATTTCCCAGGTGATTTCCCCGGATCAGCTCAATGAGATAGTGGATCTGGTCAACGAAATTTACGTGGACGAAAAGCTCAAGGACTACATGGTCGATATTATTTTCGCCACCCGGAACCCAACCGATTACGGGCTGGACATCGCCGATTACATCCGGTACGGCGCCTCTCCCCGGGCCTCTATTTTTCTTAGCCAGGCGGCCCGGGCCTGCGCCTTTCTTCAGGGACGGGCCTATGTGACCCCCCAGGATATCAAGACGGTGGCGCGGGACGTTTTGCGTCACCGGATCATCCTGACTTATGAGGCCGAGGCCGAGGACATCACAACGGATCAGATCATTGGACGGATTTTTGATTCGGTCCGGGTGCCTTGATGGGGGGGGCTATGGCGCCGACGGACGGGAATTTTGATTTTTGGATTGAATGATATTCGGCATCGTCACCATAAAATAAGATGCGAAATATTGACCTGTTCCCGTCACAGGATCAACAGATTTTGGCGACCCCCTTATAAAAAAACAGCGTCTCCCCAAATAATGGCTAAATGCGCAACCGTCCGGTTTAAAAACCGCGAACCCGGCCGACCGGGCGCCCTGTTTTTTATATTTCTTTTTTTATCGCCCCATTTTTTTAATTCTTTCCAATACTTCGTCCACGGTTTCACTGATCTCCGATCCCATTTTTTTGTATTCTTTTGGGTATTCGTCCCGCATCAAACTCATCAGGGCGTAATAGACCGGTTTTATTTTCTCTTTTAATTGATGTTTTTCTTCCTGAAACAGATTGAACGCCAGATGGCGCTGTTTTCTTGAAATTAATAGTATAACGAAATCGGAGCTATAATTTTGGAGATTGGTTTTATCTTTGGTCGCGTCTAAAAAAAGATTAAAATAACGAGCCGATTCTTTGTATTTTTTACCATGAATCATTGCCGAAGATAATGCAAGCAGGCTGATATAATTGGTTTTGTCATGATATTTTTTAGCCATATTCAAAAAAATATTTTTTATCTTGTCATCAGCGGATGCCTCATACATGCAAAAATTCATGCCGTTATTTTTAAAATCTTCTTTAATGGCCATCACCCAATATTTTTCAGCTTTCTCAACGTATTGGGATCGAATCTCATGAGCAAAAGCCAACGCATACATGGCGTAAAGATGATCGCTCTCAGCCGCCATCAACCAATATTTCTCAGCTTTGCCAAAATCTTTATATTCATTCACATAAAGCGCGCCCAACCTAAACATCGCGTCAGCGTCTTTATTCTCAACCCCCATCAACCAATATTTTTCAACTTTCTCAAATTTTTGCTCCCCATAAGCGACGCCAGCGGCTTCACAAACCATTGCCCCCGTGTCAGGCAAACTATCGGCAAAACACGGGTCGGTTTTGGAAATATGCGCCCTTGTGCTTTCCACCACCTCGCATCGAAGCTCTAAATTATCAAGAGTCTGAAACAACGCCTCGGCCATATAATACCCGCCCCTCTGATTCAACTTCCCTGTCTTGGCAAGGGCAATGTGATGGTTGGCTTTTTTTATTAATGCCTCCTGATCGCCCCAATCCCTTAAAAAACTGACCAGCCACAACACCTGCTCTTTTTTCTTTTTCCCGCCATATCGCATGAGATACCAGATATTAAAGAAGCGTTCCTCAAGCATATACATTTTATCTTTTTTGTTGATCAATGTGGAGCGGACCCACCCGTTTTTTTCCAGAACCTTGAGCTGGGCTGAAACGCTTTTGGTCTCACTCTTTGCTTTTTTTGAAATTTCAGAGGCGTCCATCCCCTCCCAGTTTAACGCCATGGCATCAACGATGGCCTGTTGTTTTGTGGGCAGATCATCCATTCTGTGTTTGTAAAGGGGCGTTATTTTATCCAGTATCCCTTCCAAATCTTCAAAAACACTGGCGCTGTCATCCACTATAATTTCATACAAAAGAATGATGGTTCGGGGAATTCCGCCGGTTAACCTTCGGATGGTTTCAATTCTGCTTTTTTGATTTTTTACAATTTCAAACGCTTTTTTCTGGTCATTTTGTCTGCTTAAATTTTCCAGAAGGATCTGAACATCTTTTTTGTTTAACGACTCCAGATAGATGGTTTTAAACGATTCAAAAAACGGTTTGTCATGCCGGTATGCGGTTTCCAATGTCCGGGTGGACCCAGCGATGATCTGCAAATCCGATTCATGCAGAATATCCCGCAATTTTTTGTGTTCTTTGTCTCTGAGTTTGTCTAAAATATCTCCAAAATTATCAATCAAAAGAAGAAGCTTTCTTCTGTTTTTTTTCAAATGCCTTTCTATGACAAAATAGAGATCGTCCTCATCGTCGTCGTCAAACATTTCCATGTCCTCAACGATTTTCTCAAATCCGTCTATTTCTTCCAGAATTTCAGCGACGTTTTCCCACAAGCGGTTCAATGAAAAAATATTGTATTGCTCTTCCATAAATTGAACCGGGAGAAGATGCGACAGCTCTCTTGAACCCTCCACCTCATATCTCACCTTGGCAAGAAGCGTGGTTTTCCCCGCCCCCCTCTGCCCCTGGATCAAAAAATTCTGAGAGGTTTCATTTAATCGGCTGTTTTTTAAATCCCTGAAAATTGTGTTGAATTCGTGTTGCCGAACCACAAAATTTTCCAGCAACATTTTCTTGTTCTGATTCAACGGGTTGTATATATGGGCTGCGATTTTGTTAAGTCGCGACATTGATATACCACCATTCCTTTAATATTATTGAATTAAACCGGTATGTTTTTTCTTTGTCTTTATTGATGTACCCATCATATTCAAGAACATTGGCAATATCTTTTAAATCATCCACACCATGCTTAATTGACACATTATAAATTGAGTTGTAATCCATTGAGCCACTTGACGAAATGCCATTTAAAATTTCAATGGCGCATCTGTATTCGCTCCTTTCAAACGCCTGTTTTAATCGTGTTTTCCAGTTTTCAAAGTAATCCTGGTATTTGTAGCGGTCGCAAATAATTTTATCAATGGCGTCATCAATTGATTTTTCAGTCACTGTGCCGTGGGTCTTAGTGAAAAAAGCGAACAATTCATCAACGACGATCTGAATATAATACGGGATCAGCCAACTCTCTTTTTTGAAAATATATTCTTTGATGTCGTCATTAATTTCAAATCCGTTTCGATCTTTGGTAAGGCCCAGAACAAGTCTGGATATAAATTCCTTTGCCTCCTCTTCACTCAAAGGAGGAACTTCGATATTCACAATATCATTGATCAGATCGCGTCGGTTTAATTTGGCGACGACATTCCCAAGGCCAATTGAACCTGAATAAACAAACTGAATATTCGCGTCATTAAAATCCTGTCTTAAACCCCGGGTCAACTGCAAAAACCGAACGCCCTTCTTTGAGTCATCCATTGAAATATTTTTTACCGCGTCGGGAAACTCATCAATCAACAACAAGACGGTGTCAAAATTATCAGGAAGCATTTTTAACAATTTTTCGCATTCATTGTAGTAATCGACGCGTTCGCGGGGATCTATGTCGATTCCATCGAACGAAATTCCTCTGACCCGTGAAACAAATTTTGTCACAGCGCCTTTCGATTTTTCGAGATGCCTTTTGCACACGCTGAATATGGAGTCATCTTCCAGCAATAATTTATAAATTTGTTTGAAAAATTCGTTGGCGCCATCGATGTGTTGAACGGATTTGTATTTTACCAAATAGCCCTTTTTTGGGTTTCTTTCCAGATTTTTCAGAATGGAGCTTTTTCCGGTTCGTCTGGGGGCGGCCAATAACAGATGTTCTTTTTTATCTATTTTGGACCAGATAGTCGCTTCAATCTGCGGCCGCTGGAAATAGTTTTCTTTCCCATCCGCCGGTTTTCCTGTGCTGATTGACAATGGCTCCATGGGCCCGCTCCTTTTTTTTTCTGGATTGTGGTTGAGTAAACAGCGTCGTTTTGATGGCAAAATTCTGTCTGACAAAAAATATTTTGTCAATATATGTAACAAAAAATATTTTGTCAATATTTTTGACAATATTTTTTTTGTCAAAAATAAACCGACATTAAACTTCGCCACAGGAGGGGCCGCGGCCAGCGGTCTTCGGGCGACCTTAAACGCAAAAAAAAACGCCAAGACCACCGTCATGGTCTGGGCCGGAGACGGCGGCGGGGTCGAAATTTTTATCGCCAGATTTTTACCGTCATATTTTTATTGGCAGATTTTTATTGACAGCTTATAAAAAAACCTTCATAATGCATTAAAAAATTGAAATAGTTCATCTTTCGGCTTGCGCCGCAGGTTTTCTTCTCGACTCGCATCATCGGCTTTCATTTTCTGATTTGAGCTTCTTATCTTTTGTTTCTTGGACTATTTTATTTATTTCTCTGGTCTATTATTTCTCTGGTCTATTTCTCTGGCTGGTCTTTTTCTCTCTTGCATTTTTTGCCCTGTTCTGTTTTTCCTGTCCTGTTCTCTCCTTTCTGTTCGGCGACGCATGTTAGTGAATGACGATCCATGAGTCTTTTTGATTCATTTCGAAAAATTCATCACACATTT
>Ga0307987_1000017_pt1 | contig 105454 bp, 81 predicted proteins | sample EllFjometagen181_FD_203157 | JGI IMG/M metagenome (GOLD analysis project Ga0307987, IMG submission 203157) | Marine microbial communities from Ellis Fjord, Antarctic Ocean - #181 | ecosystem: Environmental > Aquatic > Marine > Unclassified | place: Southern Ocean | collected 2014-10-08 | reverse complement strand
ACCGCCGCGTCACGGGGTTGGATGAGCACTGCCGGCTCGCCATGAGGCTGCTGGGGGTCTCAGAAAGTGCCTTCCTGGACCGCAGAAAAAGGACGCAGGTCTCGAAAAGATCTTAGGAATGGGAGTCGAGCCTGCACCCGAGCGCAGCAGGACCACGTCGTGGGCGAGCTTCCTCGCAGCTCACTGGGGTGCCATCGCCGCCGCCGACTTCCTCACCGTGGAGGTGCTCACGATGGGTGGGCTGGTCCGCCACCAGGTGCTGGTGGTGATGGACCTGATGACCCGCAGGGTCGAGATCGCCGGCATCACTTGCGAGCCCACAGGCGCATGGATGATTCAGATAGCGCGGAACCTCACCGACGCTGAGGACGGGTTCCTGGTGGGGATGCGCCATCTCGTGCTGGACCGGGATCCGGTCTTCACGGCCGCGTTCCGGAAGCTGTTGATGGACTGCGGCGTGAAGGTGGTCAGGCTGCCGGCCAGGAGCTCGAACCTGAACGCCTACGTGGAGCGCTTCGTGCTCTCGATCAAGTCCGAGTGCCTCGACAGGATCGTGCCGCTCGGGGACACCCACCTACGATGGGCTGTGAGCCAGTACATCCTGCACTACAATGCCCAAAGACCGCATCAGGGGCTCGACGGCGCGCTGATCGAGGGCGATGGGCGAAGCGTTTCGGCCGAAGGCGAAGTCCGGTGCCGGGAACGAGTCGGGGGTACGCTGCGGTTCTACTACCGAGAAGCGGCCTGACGGCTTGGCCGCGGGGATTGTGTAGAAGGCAGGATGCGGGGCGGTGATGGGGCAGGTGAGATGTGCGGCCCGAGCGGAGGAACGCTATTCCAGCAGATGTCGGTAGTGTCTGGTCGCTGGTGGCCACCAGCGGCCGTATTCTGGACGCATCTCGGGGTCGCCGATGTCCCCGTGAACGGGTTCTGCGGGTAGGCCGAGTTTTGGCACAGCACGGGAAACTGGCTGAGATTGAGAACCGTGGCCTGGCCCGAATGGCACCGCGCAACAGAAACGAGCCCGCTGCAACCGGTGACGCTGTCGGCCCCCGTATCGCGACGTACCTACATGAGTCGCTGCGCGAGCGTCGTCCTGGAGAGGGGAACGCTCGAGAGGGGAGCGCTCGAGAGCGCTCCCCGCCTGTTCAGTCGGCCCAGCAGCTACCCGGGCCCATCGCAGCGTTCCAGTCATCGCAGTCCCAGCCTTCGGGGATGTAGGCCTCATCATCGTAGGTCCCCGGCTGCCACCACAGCGGCGCGCCGTCCCCATCCAGGTCCCACAGATCCGCCTCGGCGCCGCCGTAGGCGCCCATGTCACTGTTGGAGCCGTCCGGGTCCAGGATGGAGGGGTCACCCGCGTCGATGAGGGCGGAGCTGCTGCCCAAGTGCAGGTCCCAGTCCACGGTGTACGTCGCGCTGGTGTACAGGAACTGCGGATCGACGCTCTGGTTGCCATCGGTGCCGGTGGGGTCGGTCATGTTGACGAAGTCGTCCGGGGAGTTGCCTTGGACGTTGCAGTATTCCAGCACGGGCGTACCAGTGTTGCCATCGATGCCGCCACCTTGCGTCGTAGCGCTGTTGTCGGAGATCACCACATTGGTCAGGCTGGGAGCCGAATTCTGCAGAAAGAGGCCCCCTCCCCGGTCGACTGTCACGTTTCCGGTGATGGTGACGTTGGTGAGCACGGGATCGGAGCTGTCCAAGTACATCGCTCCCCCGTTGATGTACGTCTCGTTTCCGGAGATGATCACGTTGGTCAGGGTGGGAGACGAGCTGTCCAGATACATCCCGCCCCCAATGTAGGTGATCTGGTTGTCCGCGATGATCACGTTGGTCAGGCTGGGCGAAGAGGTGTCCAGGAACATCCCGCTGCCGCCCACGATGGCGACGTTGTCGGTGACGATGAGGCTGACCAGCGTCGGGGACGCACCGCTGCAATACACCCCTCCGCCAGACATTCCGGCGCCATTGGTGAGGGTGAAGCCCTCGAGGATGGCGTCCGCGTCCTCGCCGTCGTCGAAGGTCACGACGACATCGTCCGAGTCGCCGTCGATGATGGTGTCGACCGCGCCCTCGGTGCTCAACAGGTGGACGGCCTTGCCCCCGTAGTCGATGTTCTCGACCCAAGTCCCGGCCGCGACGCAGATCTGGTCACCGTCCACTGCGGCGTCGAGGGCGTCCTGGATGGTGGAGAAGTCCGTGGGGACCTCGATGGAGGACACGCTGTCGTCACAGTCGTCGGTGTTGTCGGCGTAGCCCGAGGGCTGGTCGCATGCCTCGGTGGTGGTACCGCTCACGCCGTAGCCGTCGCCATCATCATCCTGGTACCAGGTGGCGACGTCCGCGGCGTCGTCCTCGTCGGTGGTGCCGTCACAGTCGTTGTCGGCGCCGTCGCACAGCTCCGTGCCCTCGGGGTTGATGGTGTCGTCGCTGTCGTCGCAGTCTGATGCGTCGTCCTCGACCCAGGAGATCGACCCGTCCCCGGGCTCGTCGCACTGGACCGTGCTCAGCGATGCGCTGGCATCCTTGCGCACCCACAGCTGCACGTGCTCCACCGTTATTCCGCCAGGACCTGGAATCTCACTGCTGTGAGTGTTCTGGGCACCGATGGCGTACCACCAGTAGGAACCTACGGAGCCATCCACGTAGGTGTCCGAGCCAGTGCTCAACTCCAGCCCGTGCCAGCCACGGTCGGTGTAGTCGACGTTCACGGCTGCGTAGCCGGTCACAGGGGTGGTCGTGGGGCTGCTGGTTTGGGTCCAGTGGTTGACACCCAGTCCCTCGTCGGGCCAGGTCAGGCGCAGCTCGTAGCCACCGGTGCTGGCCTCGAAGTACGCGATGTAGTCGAGGATGGAGTACAGCTGAGCCTCGGGGTCGTCTTCGTTGAGCAGGCCCGCTTCGGCGTCATCTGCAAACAGGCCACCGTCCAGCTCGTGGTTGTGCACCAGGGTCCAGCCACCATCGTCCTCGGCCTGGTCGCAGTAGACATCCATAGGCGTGTCGTCCCCGAACGGGACCACCATGTAGACACCATCGTCAGCGTAGCCTGCGTCCAGCAGGTCCTGGCATGACTCGGCGCGCGGGGCACCGTAGCCGTCCCCGTCGTAGTCGACGTACCAGGCGGAGGCGTCCACCGCGTCGTCTTCGTCGGTGTCGCCGTCGCAGTCATCATCCAAGTCGTTGCAGGTCTCATCGGCCCCAGGGTTGATGCTGGCATCGGTGTCGACACAGTCCGATGCGTCGGCAACGAAGCCTGTGGGCGGGCTGCAGGCCAGGAAGGTCGTTGTGGCTTCCCCGTAGCTGTCACCATCAGCGTCGAAATACCAGGTGGCCGCGTCCACTGCGTCGTCCTCGTCCACAGTGATATCGCAGTCGTTGTCAATGCCGTCGCACAGCTCGGTGGCGGCAGGGTTGACGGTGCTGTCATCGTCATCGCAGTCGTTGTCGTCCGCAACGAAGCCAGAGGGTTGGTCGCAAGCGTCTACGCTCGTCAGGGAATCTCCGTAGCTGTCCCCGTCGGCATCGGCGTGCCAGGAGCTGGCGTCCTCTGCAGAGGGCTCGTCTGTGGTGCCGTTGCAGTTGTTGTCGATGCCGTCGCACATCTCAGTGCCAGCGGGGTTGACTGCGCTGTCCGTGTCATCACAGTCGCTGTCGTCCGCGATGAAGCCCGAGGGCTGGGCACAGGCGACGTCGGATGTCGTGGCATCGCCGTAGCCGTCCCCGTCGTTGTCGGCGTACCAGCTGGCCGCGTCCACGGCGTCGTCCTCGTCCACCGTAGCGTCGCAGTCGTCATCTACGCCGTTGCAGGCTTCATCGGCCCCCGGGTTGATGTCGGCGTCGCCGTCGTCGCAGTCCGCGCTGTCGGTACCCGTTACGGCCACAAAACCCGAGGGCTGAGCGCAGGCGACGTCCGTACTCGCAGCGTCGCCGTAGCTGTCCCCGTCGGTGTCGGCGTACCAGGTGGCTGCGTCTGCCGCGTCGTCCTCGTCGGTGTCGCCATCGCAGTCGTTGTCCACCCCGTCGCACAGCTCGGTGGCGGCGGGGTTGATGGCGCTGTCGCCGTCGTCGCAGTCCGAGGCGTCGGCCACGAAATTCGAGGGCTGGTCGCAGGCGACATCCGTGGTCGCAGCGTCGCCGTAGCTGTCCCCGTCGGTGTCGGCGTACCAGGTCGCGACGTCATCGGCCTCGTCCTCGTCGGTGTCTCCATCGCAGTCGTTGTCCACCCCGTCGCACAGCTCGGTGGCGTCCGGGTTGATGGCGCTGTCGCCGTCGTCGCACTCCACGCAGGCCGCCCAACCATCGCCGTCTTCATCGGCGTAGCCCGTGGAGCCGTCGCAGTTGTAGTCGGCGGGGTCCGTGCAGTCGTCCTCGCTGGCATTCGGGTGGAAGGCAGAGTCTCCGTCGTCGCAGTCGCCGCCGTCCGCGGCGTAGCCGCTGGGCTGCTCGCAGGCGTCGAGGGTGGTCTCGTCAATCCCGTAGCCGTCGCCGTCGCCGTCGCCATACCAGGTGACGGGATCCCGCACGTCGTCGTCCGCGTCGTCCACCTGGTCGTCGCAGTCATTGTCGATGCCGTCACAGACTTCGTCGGCCTCCGGGTGGATGGTCGCGTCGCCGTCGTCGCAGTCCCCCGCGATCTCCACGTAGCCGTCGGGCGTCGCGCAGCTATCGAGCGCGCCGTCGTCAGCTCCCGCGCCGTCACCGTCCGCATCCGGGTACCACAGCGGGCCTCCAGCCTCGTCCACGTCCCCGTCGCAGTCGTTGTCGATCTCGTCGCAGACCTCGTCCGCTTCGGGGTTCACCAGGGGATCCGAGTCGTCGCAGTCCTGTTCCGAGGTGAAGCCGTCACCGTCAGCGTCCTCTACGGGGGGGGCGGTGTCCTGTGGCAAGGAATCGTCCTTGTCGCCGCAGCCGATGGTGAGGGCGAGGCCGACGAGGCCAAACGCGCCGGGAAGCAGTCGATGCATGATCTCACTCCTGGGTCAGGGTGGCTCCTGAGAACCGTGGCGCCGTTGCGATGGCAGAGGCTGGAAGAAATTAGAAATTATTAGCTGTCGGCCACAGGCAGTTCGTCAATGCAAGCTGATAGCAGAGCGACCGCACTGCTCGACTCACGGACTGCCGAGCTACGAGCACCCGCTGGTGGTGCACGTGACCGTAGTTATCGTGCCGTAGTCGTAGTCGTTGCTGCCGCCAGCTCGCAGGTCGTGGTCGAGGTTGCCCGACAACAGCGTGTCGATGACCTCGAGCGTGCCGCCGCTGATGAGGATCCCTCCTCCGGACCCCGTGACCTGGTTGTCAACGATCTCCGAGCCGGAGATCGTCAATGCCGTGCTGCCGCCCGACTGGAAGATGCCCCCGCCGTGAGCGCCACTGTTGCCTTCGAAGAGGGCAGAGCTGACCTCCACGGTGCCCGAATACACGGAGATTCCCCCACCATAGCCACCGTCATTACCCAACACCATCAAGGACTCCAACACAGCGCTCGAGAGATCGAGCCGGGCGCCGCCGCCGCTGCTGCCAGCGGTGTTGTTCTCGAGCGTGAGGTTGTCGTATTCGTGGTCGCCGATGTAGGCCCAGAAGGCGCCGCCATTGCTGCTCGATGCATTGTCGCTGAAGGTCACCCCGTCCGCGGACAGCGCGCTCACGCCGTACCAGACACCCCCGCCGCCGCTGCCGCCAGCGGTGTTGCCATCGATGAGGCTGTCCTCGATGACCAGGCTGTCGATGGTGATGAAGTAGAAACCTCCACCAAACGAGGTCGACTCGTTGTCCAGGATCTGCAGGTCGGAGAGGGTGACATTGTCGACGTTGCGGATGTTGAGGCCCCCGCCCCGACTGGTGTAGCCATCTGCAATGGTCAGGCCTCTGATGTCCAGATCGATGCCATTGGTGGTGGAGGTCAGCGGGCATACGCTGTCACCGCCGTTCAGCTCGACGAGATCGCTGCCGCCCACCCCCACGAGCTCCAGCGTGGCCGTGATGGTGAGCGCCACATACCAGGTCCCTTCGCAGATCTGCAGCGTGCCAGCATCCGACAGGCTCACGCTGACAGGAGAAACCGCACTCCCCGCGCCCATGGTGCTGGTGAGGTCTGTCCAAGTCCCGTCGGACGCCTGAAATGAGGCCAGACCGCCGTCGGTCGTCCAGCCGCCGTCATCACAGTCGTTCTGCGCACCGTCACACAGCTCGACAGCGCCCGGGTAGCTGGCCGCGCTGGCATCATCACAATCCGATGAGTCGGTCACGAAGCCTGTGGGCTGGTCGCAGGCTACGTCAATAGTCGTCACGTCGCCGTAGCTGTCGTTGTCCACGTCGGCGTACCAGGTAATCGCGTCTGCGGCATCGTCCTCGTCGGTGATGCCGTCGCAGTCGTTGTCCACCTCGTCGCACAGCTCGGCGGCGGCGGGGTTGATGGCGCTGTCGCCGTCATCGCAGTCCGAGGCGTCGGTCACGAAGCCCGTGGGCTGGTCGCAGGCGAGGTCCGTGGTCGTCGCGTCGCCATAGCTGTCCCCGTCGGTGTCGGCGTACCAGGTGGCGGCGTCTGCCGCGTCGTCCTCGTCGATGGTGCCGTCGCAGTCGTTGTCCCCCCCGTCGCACAGCTCGGTGGCGGCGGGGTTGATGCCGCTGTCGCCGTCGTCGCAGTCCGAGGCGTCGGTCACGAAGCCCGTGGGCTGGTCGCAGGCGAGGTCCGTGGTCGCAGCGTCGCCGTAGCTGTCCCCGTCGGTGTCGGCGTACCAGGTGGTGGCGTCTGCCGCGTCGTCCTCGTCAGTGTCGCCATCGCAGTCGTTGTCCACTTCGTCGCACATCTCCATGGCAGCGGGGTTGATGGCGCTGTCGCCGTCGTCGCAGTCCGAGGCGTCGGCCACGAAACTCGAGGGCTGGTCGCAGGCGAGGTCCGTGGTCGCAGCGTCGCCGTAGCTGTCCCCGTCGGTGTCGGCGTACCAGGTGGCTGCGTCCGCCGCGTCGTCCTCGTCGGTGATGCCGTCGCAGTCGTTGTCCACCTCGTCGCACAGCTCGGTGGCGGCGGGGTTGATGGCGCTGTCGCCGTCGTCGCAGTCCGAGGCGTCGGCCACGAAACTCGAGGGCTGGTCGCAGGCGAGGTCCGTAGTCGCAGCGTCGCCGTAGCTGTCCCCGTCGGTGTCGGCGTACCAGGTGGCTGCGTCTGCCGCGTCGTCCTCGTCGGTGTCGCCATCGCAGTTGTTGTCCACCTCGTCGCACATCTCCATGGCAGCGGGGTTGATGGCGCTGTCGCCGTCGTCGCAGTCCGAGGCGTCGGCCACGAAACTCGAGGGCTGGTCGCAGGCGAGGTCCGTGGTCGCAGCGTCGCCGTAGCTGTCCCCGTCGGTGTCGGCGTACCAGGTGGCTGCGTCCGCCGCGTCGTCCTCGTCGGTGATGCCGTCGCAGTCGTTGTCCACCTCGTCGCACAGCTCGGTGGCGGCGGGGTTGATGGCGCTGTCGCCGTCATCGCACTCCACGCAGGCCGCCCAGCCATCGCCGTCGGCGTCGGCGTAGCCCGTGGAGCCGTCGCAGTTGTAGTCGGCGGGGTCCGTGCAGTCGTCCTCGCTGGCATTAGGGTGGAAGGCGGAGTCTCCGTCGTCGCAGTCACCGCCGTCCGCGGCGTAGCCGCTGGGCTGCTCGCAGGCGTCGACGGAGGTCTCGTCGAGCCCGTAGCCGTCGCCGTCACCGTCCACATACCAGGTGGACACGTCCAGGATGTCGTCGTCGGTGTCGTCCACCTGGTCGTCGCAGTCGTTATCGACACCGTCGCAGACTTCGTCGGCCTCCGGATGGATGGTCGCATCGTCGTCGTCGCAGTCGCCTGCGATCTCCACGTAGCCGTCGGGCATCTCACAGCTGTCGAGCGCGCCAGCGTCCGCTCCCGTGCCATCGCCGTCCGCGTCCGGGAACCACGGCGTGCCACCGGCCTCGTCTACGTCTCCATCGCAGTCGTTGTCGATCTCGTCGCAGACCTCGTCGGCTTCGGGGTTCACCAAGGGATCCGAGTCGTCGCAGTCCTGTTCCGAGGCGAAGCCGTCGCCGTCAGCGTCCTCTACGGGTGGGGCGGTGTCCTGTGGCACGGTATCGTCTTTGTCGCCACAGCCGATGGTGAGCACGAGGCCAACGAGGCCGAGCGCGCCGGGAAGCAGTCGATGCATGATCTCACTCCTGAGTCAGGGTGGCTCTTGAGAACCGTGGCGCCTTTGCGATGGCACAACCGAAAAAAAAAGGCTCATCCGGATCCCGGTGTGTGTCGAAGGCTCCAGGTCGCCTACACCCCAGTGGTCCTGAACCTGGCCTCGTGAATGAAAAGCATGCGTAGGCCGAAGAACTCGTCGTCACGGTAACCATAGGCGACGCGCTCGAGGACCTTGACCTTGTTGTTGACGCCCTCCAGGGGCCCGGTGCTGATGGGGTAGTCGTACCAAGCCAGTATGGCGTGGAGCCTGGCGAGGATGGTCTTGGCAATCCTGGTGGTGTGCTTGTTGCCGAGGGCGCGAGCGTCCTTGCACCACCTGCTCATGAACTTCTTGGCCTTCTTCATGGTTCCCTGCGACCAGAAGAGCCGCAGGTCCTCTTTCATCAGGTAGACCTTGTGCAGCAACTCGTTGGCCTCCAGCAGCTCGTCGAGGCGTGCCTTCTTGTCGGGCTGCTCGTCCAGCTTCTCTCTGGCGTACGGCAGCAAGTATCGTCCTCCCTTGATGGTGTTCTTGCCCTCTGCATCCAGCCGGTTCTGCTCATCCCGGCGGACCTTGTCGACCACGCCATTCATCTCTGAGACTACGTGGTAGCGGTCGTGGACCAGCTTCACACCCTTGGGGGCGAACAGCACTTTGGCCTTCAGGTAGGCCGCACTCATGTCCACGGCGATGGCCTCCAGCCTGGCCCTGGCTCGCCGTAGCCTCTGGAAGAAGGCCTCCAGGGCCTTGTGGTCCTTGCCCTCGGCCCCGATCAAGATGGGGAGCAGGGGATAGGAGGGGGGCCCCCCGCTGGATGCTGGGCTTCGAGCTCGGCGCCGACATGCAGCTGCTTGGAAGTCATGGACTGTGACGGTGACACGGATGAGTGGGAGGGGCTGTAGTAGGCGCTCACGCCTCGTCCAGCATCGCCTCGCCTACCCGCTAGCCGTAGCCCCGCGGCATCGTCCGAGGCAGCACCACCTGGGACGCGTGGGCCGCCGGATCGACCGTTCCACCCAGGCCCAGTGCCTCACCCAGCGCCCCCAGGCTGCGGCCGACGTCTGCGGCGGGCGCGCCGTCCAGAACCTGGACCGTGAGGGAATGGCGCAGGTGGAACAAGGTCTTTCGCGTGGTGGGGTCGAAGCGCCGGTTGTACATAGTGCTCTCCTCTTCGTAGTCGTAGGGGAGCTTGTCTACGCCACGGAAGATGGTGTGGCAGGCGTCGATGGCCCCCGCGCTGTCCATGGTGCGGTGCGACCACCGTCCCCCCAAGCCCTCGATGCCCCACTTCTCTCGTAGCGCTGGGGAGGTCAGCTCGCTCAAGGGCATGATGTTCAGGGGGAACAGCAGGTACATGGCGCTCGAGACCCGCAGCGCATTCAGGAAGTCGATGGTCGAGCGGACCGTCCGCTCGTTCTCGCCCGGGTAGCCGACGATGAAGGTGAGCACCGACGCGATGCCGTGGGCGTCCATCAGCTCGATGGCGTCCCGGGCCCGCTCGGCGCGCTGTCGCTTCTGCATCCTGTCCAGCTGGCCCTGGTCCCCCGACTCCACGCCGACGAAGGGCAGCACCAGCCCCGAGCGTTTCAGCAACTCGATGTTGTCTGGGGTCACCGACGCGGCCCGCATGAAGCTCGACCAGAACAGCCGGAGCTTGGACTCGATGATGGTGTCGCACACCTGCTGGACCCGACGCTCGTTGATGAACACGTTGTCGTCGGTCAGGTGCAGCATCACCGGCTTCCCCTTGCCGAGCCTGCGAGCCTCCGCCACCAGTTGCAGCTCCCTGGCCAGGCTCTGTGGCGACCGCAGGACGGCGCGGGGGCCGAACAGGCGGGGGAAGTCGCAGTAGGCACAGGGGAAGGGACAGCCCACGGAGGTCCGGATGGGGACGCGGGCTGGGAGGGCGTCCAGCAGATCCCAGCGGGTCATGACCTCGTCGTAGTCGACCGCTTCGTGCACGCGCTCGGTGAAGATGAAGTGGCCCTGGGCATCGGGTAGGGCCAGGTTGGCGACCCGTGAGGTGTCAGCCCGGGAGCCCGCGTCCAGCGCTGTGAGCAAGGCCAGGAGGCTGTCCATCCCGTGGGGGGCCACCACGAAGGCGTCCACCTCGATCTCGGATCGGCAGGCCGGGAACACCGCGCAGTCGATCCGGGCATCGTCCGGGGTTCCTGGCCGGTCTCTACAGGCCAAGCGCCACAGGTAGGCCTTCCAGACGAACACGCCCCCCACCACCAGGTAGACATCGGGCATGGCGGCTCGGATGCGCCGGACCAGCTCGATCAAGGTCGTGCGGCTCAGGATCATCGTCGACGAGAGGCAGACCACCCGGGGTGACCAGGCCGCCAGCACCTCCAGCGAGGCCTGGTCGGTCCGATTGGTCAGGGTGGTCTCGTACCCCTCCGCGCGCAGGGCGCCTTCGAGGTAGTAGCCCGCCGCAGGAATGATCCCTTCTTCGTAGGAGAAGTCCCGGGGCACGGCGGTGGGATCAAGCCCGGCGCGGAACAGCTCGTACAGGTACTTCAAGGTGAGCTCCCGGTCCGTGGCTTTCAGCCGCAGCCGGTAGTTCATGTTGTGTTCCTGGACGTCGATCATCGGCGCCACGACGGCGATCTTCATCGTCACGATTCTCTCCGTGTGTGCATGTGTCACACCCTCGCCGGGATGGTCCGGGCGCGGCGTGTGGTTCGGTCGAGCCAGACCTCGAGGCCTCTGGCTCCGACCTCCAGGTAGTCTCTGTGGAGCGCCACGATCCGGGTTGGCTCCACGGGGCACCCACCCTGGACAATGTGCAGGGCCAGATAGGCCTCGAGCAACTCCACCAGGTGTCGGTGCCGGCCAGGGCCCCAGTCCCTGACCTTCTTGGCTAGGCCGACGAAGCGCTCCGTCACCTCCATCAGCTCCTCTGCCAACTGCTCGGGGCGATGGATCTCGCCGAAGTGGGTCAGCAGGACCCGGGTCGGGCGATGCGTCATCAGCATCTCGATGGAGCACCGCAGCGCCTGGGGGTCGAAGTCCAGCGGTGAGCATGCCGGGACGACGAACTGGTGCTGGGGCGTGTCCAGCTCCCGGTAGGACACACCCAGGGTGTCACCCCCGAACAGCGCGCCGCTCGCCTCGTCCAGCACGCAGAAGTGGTGCAGGGCATGGCCCGGCGTGTCCAGGATCAGCAGGCGCCGCCCGCCCAGGGCCAGGCGCTCGCCATGCTCGGCGATCTGTACCCGATCGGGGGGCGCCGGCAGCACCTCGCCGAACAGGCGCTGCGCCGCTTCGGCGCCGTACACCAGCCGCGCGGCCGCCACGAGCTGGGACGGCTCCACCATGTGGGCGGCCCCGCGAGGGTGGACCACCAACCGGGCCCGAGGGAGCCACCGAAGCAGCGCGCCCGCCGCCCCGGCATGGTCGAGGTGGACGTGGGACACCATCACGTACTTGACCTGTTCCGGTGCGATCCCTCGGCGTTCCATCGCCTCGAGCAACAGCGGGATGTTCGGGGACGCTCCCACGTCCACGAAGGCCGCCTCGCCGCGGTCCTCGATCAGGTAGCTCGCGACCATCCCCGGGCGGGACATCCCCGTGTCGATGAGGGTGATCCCGTGGGAGAGGTCCGTGGTAGGTGGCGCTCCCTTCATCCCGTTGCGGTCGCTGCGGGCTTCCGCAGCTCGAACAGGTAGGCCGCCAGCTCCTTCAGGGTCGGGTAGTCCCAGAGCTTCATCGGGGAGATCTCGATGTCGAACTCGTCCTCGGCGTCACTGATGAACGCCATGATCCACACCGAGTCGATGCCGAGATGGAATATGGACTCGTCGGGGTCCAGATCGGAGGGCGAGACCTCCAGGTGCTCCCCGAGCTGATGGCGAATCCAAGCCAGGATGTGCTGTTCGTCGATGGTCGCGGTGGTCTGTGTGCTAGTGGGTTGCATAGGCTTCGAACCTCCTCTGCTCGTAGTGTTGCCTGCATTGGCTTCTGCGAATCTTTCCGCTGGTGGTCTTGAGCAAGCTCCTGGAGGGCAGGAACACCACCCGGCGTACGGCCAGGCCGTGCTCGCGGGAGACGATGGCCCTCACCTGTCGTCCCAGCGTGGTGAAGTCAGCGCTCTCGGCCACAGCCGAGGGGAGCTCGGCCATGACCACCAGTCCCTCATCGTTCTCCGACTGCACGCTGAAGGCCAGGGTGCCGTGCTTGCGCACCAGCCCGAAGTGCTCTTCGACGGTCTGCTCGATGTCCTGGGGGTAGTAGTTCTTCCCGTGGATGATGATCAGGTCGCTGATGCGGCCGTTGACGTACAGCTCGCCGTCCTGCACGAACCCGAGATCGCCGGTGCGGAAGAAGGCGTGGTCCTCGCCTGGGAGCCGCTGGTCGAAGCGTTCGGCGCTCTGTTCGGGCCGCTCCCAGTAGCCGGGGGAGATGTTGGCGCCGGCGACCCAGATCTCTCCGGTCTCGCCTTCCGCACAGAGCCGCTTGCTGTCTGGCTCGACGATTCGAACCGTCTCGTCGTCCCGGGGGCGACCGCAGCCGACGATCTCCCGATCCGCCTCGCCCTCGTCGTTGGCCACCACCTGAGTGCGGAAGCCGGTCAGGTGGTCGTTGCCGCTCACAAACAAGGTCGCCTCGGCCATGCCGTAGGTGGGGTAGAGGGCCCGGGGATCGAAGCCGAAGGGCGCGAAGCGGTCCGCAAAACGGCGGATGGTGCGGGCGGAGACCGGCTCTGCGCCACAGAAGGCCACCCGCCAACTGCTCAGGTCCACACCGCTGAGCTGCTCGTCTTTCACCCGGTCCAAGCAGAGCTGGTAGGCGAAGTTGGGTCCGCCGCTGATGGTCCCGCCGTAGCGAGAGATGACCTGCAGCCACAGCGCGGGCCGCTTGATGAAGGTCATGGGTGGGAAGAGCACAGTGTGCCCCCCCATGCAGAGGGTCTGCAGCACCTTCCCCACGCAGCCCATGTCGTGAAAGAGCGGCAGCCAGGCCACACCGACGTCTTCCTCGTCGTTGCCGAAGGCGCTCAGGATGGTCTTTTCGTTGGCCATCAGGTTGCCGTGGGTGACGATCACACCCTTGGGCGTGCCTGTGGTCCCGGAGGTGTACTGCAGAAATGCACAGTCCTCGGGCGCGACCGCTGGTGGCCTCCAGCCGGCGGAGGGCACCGCCGGAGCGTCGCTGGGATCCACGAGGATCTGGGGGATACGCTGCGCTTCGAGGGCCGGGCGCAGCCTGGGGTCGGCGAACACCACCGAGGGCTTGCAGTCGCCTGCGATCCGGAAGGTCGCGCCCGCCTCGGTCATGGACATGGGAGGCTTGAGCGGCACCGCGATGACCCCGGCGTAGCAGCAACCCAGGAAGGCCCGGATGAAGTCCAGTCCGGTGTCGTACAGCAGCAGGGCCCGGGAGCCACGGGGCGCCATGGTGCCCAGGTGCTCCGCCAGCGCCATGGCCTGGGCCGACAGCTCGCCGTAGGTCACCGTGTCTGTCTCATCCTTGCCATTGGCCAGGAAGGTGAAGGCCGGCTTGCTCGGCTCCACGGCTGTGAAGTGCGCGAGGACATCCAGGAAGGTGCTTGTGTCGGGAGCCCGCAGCAGGGGGTGGTCGGAGCGTGTCATGACGTGGTCCCCGTGTGGTCGTGTGCCTTTCGCGCCGGCCGGACGTAGGCCCCGGACAGCGCGGCTTGCAGGAGGTACTTCTGGAAGTTGCGGTTGGTGATGGCCTCGTGCTCGGACACGGTGGTCTCGTCCACGGGCTCGAAGAAGCAGGTCGGGTCCTCTTCCATGAAGTCGCCGGTCTCCAGGTAGGCAAGGGCCCGGCACCCGCCGCAGGTGATCTTGTAGCGGCAACGTCCGCACTTGCCCTTCAGGCGGGTGCGGTCCAGGATGGTCTCGAAGATCTCGCTCTGTGCGATGAGGTCGGGCAGGCGCTTGTCGCGGATGTTCCCGGCGGTCAGTTCGTCCAGCAGGATCCCGCAGGGCGAGACGTCACCTTCGGCGCTCACCGCCAACCAGGAGCCGACCCAGCAACCGATGGACGGGTTGTGGGGCACGGTGACGTTGTACTGGCCAGGCCCGCCCGAGACCTCGGCGTGGAGCTCTGGGGACAGGAAGAAGGGCGTGTAGCTGACGTAGCCGTTGGGGTAGGCACGGAAGACCGGGTGGAGATGGTCCTCCATGTCCTGCCGGGTGAAGGCGTTGCGGCGGAAGTGGGCCTCGCCGCAGTGCCGTCGGGTCAGGGGCGAGCGGTTCATGGGGATGTTGTGCTCGTACAGCCAGCGGTAGGTCCGCTCCAGCGAGTGGAGGTTGAACTTCCCCGCGGTCACGATCACGTGGCTGCGGATCTTCATGGCAGCGCACTGGGCCAGCCGCTCTTCGGTCTGGGCGACCTCCACCTGCCGGGTCTTCTCGTTCACCTCGTCGTCCAACGCGTTGATGCCGAAGGCGATGACCAGCTTCCCGCGGGCGGCGGCCTTCAGCTCGCGCAAGGTGGCATCGTCCAGGAGCACGCCGTTGCTGACCACGTTCACCTGGTAGTCCAGGTCGGCGGCGGACCGGACGATGTCGAGGGCGTCGGAGCGAACCAGGAACTCGCCACCGCTGAACCCGAAGGTCTGGACCGACAGCTCCTTCGCTGGCACGAAGAGGTGGTCGACGATCTCCTGATGGGTCAGCTCGGCTCGCTTCGAACGCTCCACCACAGCGGGCCGCTGTGAGCCGGTCATGCAGAACGGACAGCGCAGATTGCAGCGCCGTGTCGTCTCGAAGTAGATGGAGTTGAACTTGTGTCGGGGCTTCATGCGGCTTCCTCGGCGGGCTTTTTGTGCCTCGCCGTTCAGGTCCCGCATTTCGACACGTGGGATCTCCGCGATGGCAGACGTGGACGAGAAAAAGTGTGGATTGTACAAACTGACGGAACTGCGGAAAATCGTATCTTTTCGGTAGTCTGCGTTCGAGGGTGGTTTGCCCGCGGCTACACCGTCAGGCACTCCGGTTCCATCCCGAGAAATGTTTCTCGCCCCGTGCCGCGACGCTCCCCCCACGGTTCTACAGGTTCGTCTCGAACCTGGAGTTGAGGATGCACGTCGCGATCTTTGTGGACATGGAGGGCGCCTTCGGCATCTGGCGTCGGCGCCAGTGCCACCCCGGCACGCCCGAGTGGCAGTACGGGCGGGCCTGCCTGACCGACGACGTCAACGCCGCCATCCAGGGTGCGTTCGACGGCGGCGCCAGCGCGGTGACCGTCAAGGACACGCACGGGCTGGGGTACAACTGCCTGGCCGGCAAGCTGGATCCGCGGGCCCGGTACCTGGGCGGCCACTACATCGTCCCCAGCCTCTTCGGCGATGTGTCGGGCTACGACCTGGCGCTCCACCTGGGCATCCACGCTTCAGCGGGAACCCCCGATGCGTTCTTCCCGCACACCTACTCCGGCGCCATCGTGCAGGTCCGGGTGAACGGCACACCGCGGGGAGAGACCGAGCTCATGGCCGCTTACCTGGGAGAGCTGGGCATCCCCGTGGGCTTCGTCTCCGGCGACAAGACCGCTGTGGATCAGGCCCGTGCCTTCCTGCCCTGGGTGGAGCGGGTGGTGGTGGACAAGCGTGAGGCGACCTACGCCTCGGAGCCCGGCTGCACCCACTGTTTACACCAGGGCAGGCAGGAGCTCCGAGCCAGAGCCGAGGCGGCCGTGGACAACGCGGGGGCGATGCGGTCCTACGCCATCCCGGGACCCCTGCAGATCGAGCTGGAGTTCCGCAGCCCCGAGGAGGCCCGCAAGCACAATAGCTGGGGCTATGCACGGCGGGGCGGCGTGCTCGAGTTCGCGGCGCCGGACATGGTGGGAGGCCACGACTTGCTGTGTCGCGCCGCGTTCTACCCCAGGATGCTCCTGCGGGTCCGACGCCCTACCTGCTTCGCCATCCGAGCCTTCTGCTTCCTTCGCTACAACTACTTCGTCCCCAGGCCGCAGCCCAAACCCTGGTCCCCTCCTGCCCAGCTCGCAGTGTCCGACTGAGCGTCTGCCGGCCAGCGCGTGGGACCGCGCTGGACATCGGTGACAGCGACGGCGATGGCGTCGCGGAACTGTTCGTCGGCGCTCCTGGCTGGAACGATGTGTACTCGGACAGCGCCTCGAACGACAGCTTCGGTGCCTGGTCGGCAGATCGGCTGGTACGGCCAAAACGCGACCCTCGATTTGGGCGGTGATGTCACCCTGACGCGTAGCCCCGATGGCTGGACCGGGACCAGCTTCGAGTGCCTCGGCACCTTGTCCTCCGACATCGATGATGGCTGGCTGGCCTACCAGGGCTTCGACAGTGGGGTGAACTACTACTGGAGCTGGGAGCCCACCGGGGACAACGGCGGCCTGAACTGGACGGGAACCTGCCCGGTCGAGGGCCTGCCCCTGGCGCCCATCGGCCTCAGCCCCGCTGCCCGGCTCCCCATCGTTCAGCTGGGCTACGACGGCACCTGGGGCACCCAGCACACGCCGTCCCGCTACAGCATCTACGACGCCGCGCCGGTCTACTACCTCACGGACCGCTGGACCCTCACCCAGGCGGACACGGTCACCTGGTCCGGGAGCTACTACGTGGCGGAGTAGGCGGCTCGAGCGGCCGTCCGAGAGCTGGCTACCGCCACGATCCACCCGGGTCGACTTGGCGCGGTGACACCGTGTCTACCATACCGTCCGAGGCCCTGACGCTACCCGCGTCGCAGCCCGGCGCGCTAAGCTGACGGCCCATGCGAGCCCGTTCTGGCTTTGCCTTCGTCGTCTCCCCGGGTCTCTCGTTACTCGAGTGACCTTCACCAGGAAGAAAGCCCCTTTGTCTCTCATCGTGCTCCTGGCCGTCCTGTTTGCTCAGCTGCAGCCAGCCCATGCGGCAGAGCGCCGCTATGCACTGGTGGTTGGCGCCAACCGGGGCGACAGCGGCGAATTGGACCTGCGCTGGGCCGAGGCCGACGCCCGCCGGGTGGCCGAGGTGCTCGGGCGCCTGGGCGGCGTGAACAGCGAAGATCTCGTGCTGCTGCTCAACCCGGACCGCAGTGAGTTCGAGCGCATCACTGCCAGCCTTCGGGAGCGCATGGCTCAGGACGAGGAACGCAACCTGCTGTACCTCTACTACAGCGGCCACGCTGACGCGGAGAGCCTGCACCTGGCTGGCACGCACCTGCCCCTGGCCAGCCTGTTGGATCGCGTCGAGGCGCTGCCGGTCGACATGCGGGTGGTGCTGCTGGATGCTTGTCGCGCTGGAGATGCGCTGGCACGCCGGGGCGCCACCCCCGCGCCCGTCTTCGAGATCAAGTTCTCCAGACCCACCAGCGAGGGCATGGCCGTGCTCACCTCAGCCGCGGAGGGCGAAGACGCTCAGGAGTCCGAGCGTCTCGCAGGCGGCGTGTTCACCCACCACCTGCTGGCTGGCTTGCAGGGCGCCGCGGACACGTCGGGTGACGGACACATTTCCCTGGCAGAGGTCTACGAATACACCCGCAGCCGCACCATCCTGAGCACCACGGCGGCGCCGGTGGTACAGCACCCTTCCTACCACTTCGACATCCACGGCGAATCCGAGGTCGTGCTCACCACACTGGCCCAGGATCGCTCCACAGGTATCCTGGAGGTGGATCAGGGCGGTCGCTACGTGTTCTTGCGCGGTCGCACCAAGGACTTGGTGGCTGAGTTCGAGCTGCCCAAGGGCGGCGCGTTGGCGCTGCCCGGCGGTGAATACCTGGTCAGCTTGCGCCTGCCAGACCGGGTGTTGCAGGGCGCCATCGAGATCGTCCCCGGGCAACGTCAGCAGCTCGACGTGGGCGCCATGGACCTGCAACCCTACGGCCAGACAGTGCGACGTGGTGCGGCTCAACGCCGTCGCAGCGTCGCCGCGATCTCCCTGGGAATGGGTGCCTCGGGCACCCCCGCCGCCGGTTTCGAGCCCGGCCCAATGGCTGTCGCCGGGCTGCGGCTGGACACCCGTATCACCACCCTGGCGTTGGGCTTCCACTACGCCCGTCATGGCGCCAGCAACACGGTGCTCACCACCGAGCAGCGCAGCCTGGGAGTGCACCTGGGAGCGTTTCGTCACGTAGAGCTGGGCCCCTTCTCCCCCGGCCTGGGGGTTCGAGTGGGCGCTGACCGCGTCCACCAGACCTTCACAACCGACGGTTCCGCTTCGCCTGGCACCAGCTATGTCGGCCTCCTGGGCCCCCTGCTGCGGGTCGACTGGGCGTTCGCACCTCGCTGGCTGCTAGGCCTGGATGTGGGCGCCGACATGCAGCTCTACCCGGAACTGGACCCACAAGGCTCCGAAACAACCTTGGAAACAATGGCGATCCCCCATGGCTGCGTTCAGATCTCCCGCTACATCTAGGCTGCTCTTCCTAGGGCTCTGCATCGCCGTGTCGGGCTGCGGTGATCCTCTGCGTGGTGTGGAGTATCAGGGCACGCCCATGTTGACCGTCGAAGGTCAGGTGGTCATCATGCAATCGATGATCGATCTCCAAGGCGAGGTGCGCGTAGCCCTGTACTGGTCCAGCGTGCAGGAGCACGGCCAGCAGCACCAGCAGGAAGTCACCATCGACACCAATTTTCCGGCCCGCTATCAGCTCACCCTCTTCACGCCGCCGCCGGACGAGGTGATCCGCGAGAACGGGCGCATGCCTCTCCCCGTGGCCATCGGCGTGCCTCTGCTGTACGAGGATCAAGATGGCGACGGGAAATTCGACGCCGACAGCGATCTGGTCCTGGGGGGCGCTCACAGCGCTCTGGTGATCTACATGGACGGCGAACCGCCTGCGCCCGAAGGGAACGACGAAACGGGGTCAGGTGAGGACACCGCGTCCGCTGGCCCGGAAAGCGGACCCCCTGCGTTCCATGACGGCTACAACCTGGTCTCGGTGCAGAACACCAACTGCGGTACCGGGGCCTTGGGCCTCGTCATCGAAGACTCCCCCGATGTGCTCATCACCGTCGACGATGCGTGGGACGACTGGCTCGACGCCGACTGCGATGGCAGCCTCGACGAGTGGCTCTGAGGGAACGACGGCTCTCGAGGGCGTTGTTCACGGCTCGGGTTGACCTTGGAGTCGGCCGCGGCGGAATCTGCAGTGCCAGACGCCGACCGCAGGAGCCGAGATGGCAGCCAGGCCGAAGAGCAGGGTCACTCCGAAGTCCTACTGACCGTGTACAGACGGAGTATCGTGTGCGGAACTGGGCCGCGTACGAGAAGTCCCTTCGACGCCGAGGCGACCTGACCATCTGGTTCGACGAGAGTGCGATCGGGGCCTGGAATGCGCGCCCCACGGGACATCCTGGTGGACAGAGGCGGTACTCGACCCGGTGTGGAGCACCTGGCGATCCTGACGGCCCTGACCCTGCGCACGGTGTTCCATCTCGCCCTCAGGCAGACAGAAGGCTTCGTAGCCTCGCTGATCGGCTTGATGGGCCTCGAGCTCGAGATGACGACCCGGTCCGGATGGACCACACCACGCTGTCCAGGCGAAGTGGGGCGATAGAGGTACAGCGTCATGTCAACCAGCATGGAGGCCCGATTCATCTGGTCATCGACTCCACCGGCCTGAAGATCGTGGGCGGCGGCGAGTGGCACGCCTACAAGCACCGCACTTCGAACAAGCGACGTAGCTGGCGGAAGCTCCACCTCGCCGTTCGCTCCGACGGCTTCGTCGAGGCGTCCGTGCTCACCGAGAGTGCAGCGGACGACGCGGTGGTCGGCGAAGCGATCCTCGATGGGCTCGAGCTGCCCGTGGCTTCCTTTCGGGGCGATGGGGCATACGACACTCGGGCGTTCTACGCCGCTCTGGGCAGGGTGGGGACATCCGACATCGACATCGTGATTCCTCCGGGCCGAAGGGCGGCTCCGTCTCGTGCGGCGACAGGCACCTGGCGGCAACGAAACGAGGCGATCGTGAGGATCGACCAGGTGGGCAGACGGCAGTGGAGGAAGGAGGCCGGAGCTCATCAGCAAGCCCGTGGTCCGTCCAGACCGGCCGGTACGGCGTCTACCGCTACAAGCAGATCATTGGCGACCACTTGCGTTCGAGAACACCCGACAGACAGAGGACGGAGGCGAGGATTGGGGTCGCAATCGTCAACAGGATGACCGCGCTCGGGATGCCCGAATCGCAGGCAATCAGGATCCAAGAAACGCGCTGCAGCGGGACTGCTTTCGCTCTGCCCCGAGCCGTGCAACAACGCCTCGCAGCAGCGGCGAGACGAACCGGACATAGAACCGCCGCGCCGTCGGGTTTGGGCGGCCAGGATTGGTGTAGGTCGCACGGGCGCCCCACCAGCTGGCGTCGAATATCATGCTGGGCCGCGCCGTTGGGTGTTCGTGGAAAGGCGTCGCTTGCTTTATCTTCTTGGGCTTTTTATCGGGCTTGGGCCTGGCGATCCCTTCGAGGTCAAGGTGCCAGTCTCTGGCCCCTTCGGCCTTCCGGTAGATGAGAGGATCTCCTGCAGCTCCTCGGCGACCTGCCTCAGAGCCCTGGGGTCCAGGTCGTCGTAGGCGCCCACCTGGAGCATGACCTGCTGGCGGAAGCCGATAGCGGTCAACACCGGGACCCGATTGTTCTTGACGAAAGGGCCCACAAAGGTAGCGTCCAGCAGCCGGGCTTCGTAGGGCTCCAAGTAAGGGTCCATGGCGCCGATGTTGGTCACCACCATGCCTCGGCGCAGAAGGCCCAGGAGCCAGCGCCCTCCGAACCCGGCGCACAGACGCAGGAAGCTATGGGGGACGAGAGCCAGCATCGCCGCGGGGGCCAAGGCGAAGGGCAGGCCGATGAGCTGGCGCTTCAGGCGGGTCGTGTGCTTGGACACGGCCATCGCGGCCCGCTCCAGGGAGGCGCCCGCCTGCCGTGGCAGGATGACGAACGCCACCCCGCTCAGGTTCGAGATGCGGGGCCGGGCGTCGGGGAGATGACGGCGCAGGTTCACAGTGAAGTAGTTGCCCAGCAGGCCGCGTCGAGAGCGCCTGGCGATGAACACCGCCAGGGCAGCGGTCAGCACGTCGTTCACCGTGCAGCCCACCCGTCCACAGAGCTCATGCAGAGCACTACCCGGAGCGGAGGAGACGCTGACCGTCTGGAAGATGGGGCGACCTGAACTCTGGCCGGCGGGTGCTTGGGCGATGGCGGTGGGAGCCTGGAAGGGCAGGAGGAAGGGGCGCATGCCTTCCAGGAGGCTACCCCAGATGAGCCGGGGAAGCTGGCGGAGACGAAGACGCTGGGCCACCTGAAGGATGTCTCGACGGCCAGGAACGATGAGAGCCCCTCCCCGCTCCTCCGGGAAGAGGCGCAGCCCGAACTCTCGCACCATGGTGAGCGCTCCCGCCCCATCGGCCACCTGATGCAGGATGGTGAAGATGAGGCGGGTGCCCCCTTCGTGGCGGTGCCAGGCGATACGCAGGGGTGGCTGGCGGAGGGGATCCAGGGGGCGCTCCAGCTGCCCCTGGAGTGCAGCGTCCACAGCGACTCCTACCCCACAGCTCTCCACCATCCCTTGCAGGAACTCTTCGCCCACGGGCAACCAGCGATCTCGCCAGAGGCGACGCTGGTAACGGCAGCCCAGCACCGGGAAGTCCCGGATGAGGTCGCGGACAGCTGTATGCAGCTGCCCCTCTGGGAGCTCCCCCTCCAGATCCAGCACGACGTGTAGATGCAGGTCACCGGCGGCCTGCGCCAAGCCTCCAACAATCACATCATAGAGGACAGCGGGGATGGAACTCGCAACCATTCTGTCTCCGTGGGGGCATCCGTCTATGGTACGGAAGCATCTAATGACCCCGCCCTTCGATGCCAGGAGCTTCGAAGAGTGGGGCGACAGTGGCTGCGCGCAGGAGGCCCATCTCAATGATTGAGAGATCGCGATTCTGACGACGTTCCTGAAGGGGTGGTAGCGGGACACACCGAGGACACACCGAGGACACACCGAGGACACACCGCCCCAGCACTACAGCCCACTACAGCCCACTACAGCTGACTGCACAGCATGGAGCCAAGCCCCTTACCGACGAACCTGCTCTTTCGCGCCGCTGGGTACCGAATGCAACTTCGAGGGGGTTGGGGAGCAGTAGGGGGATTTCGCTGCCTCCTACCCATGTCCCCCTCCAACTTCCCAGATCAGGATGCTGGCTCGAGACCTTGCGGTTCGTTCTCGAGGCTCTCCAGAGCCGGTGGTACGCCCAAGTCCACATCTTCGGGCTTGAAGGCATCCGCGAAGAACTCGACGCTCGGCTCGACCTCCACGTCGATGTAGCGGTTGCTCATCAGGCGAAGCATCGCAGCGTAGTCGACCCGGAAACACAGGGTGTCGCCGACAGCAAGGCCCTCGGTGTTCTCTCCCACGTGGACGACCGTGAGGTCGGAGCTGGCACCGACGATGCGGTGGCGAGGGTCGACCGGACGCAGCCCCCCCACCTCGGTGTCGAGCTGGCCGACGGTGACGATGGCCCGATGACCACGCTGGCCTGGTTGTCCTGCCTCGCCGGTGTCGAGCGCCTCGAAGGGGGTCATCGAGGTGGTCTCGCCAAGCGGCACCAGCCCCTTCTCCTTGATCTCGACCACCTCGGCGTGCAGGGTCACCGCATCGTCACGCATGCCGGTGAGGACGCCTCCATTGACCAGATCGGTGCCAAGGAACACCGCCTCACCGATGCGGAAGTGGTTGATCGCGCTCGGGACACGCCCCTCGAGCAGCAGCGGAAGGACTGCGCTCGAGCCGGCGGAGATGACCGGAAGCAGCTTACCGAACTTCAGCTCCAGCAGCTCACGGTACAAGACGAGCTGCATAAGCTGATCGACGTTGGGGACGGTTCCGGACAGACAGCCCAGGTTCGCGCCGATACCCGACACCTCGATGTGATCGAGCCGGAAGATCTGCTCGTAAAACTCCACCAGCGCACCGGGAAGAATGCCCTCTCGCAGGTCGCCCAGCTCGATCATCACGATGACGCGGTGGGTCTTGCCCTGGCGCCCCGCCTCTTCGCCAAGGGCACGGATGATCTCCATCTCGCTGTTCAGGCTCACCTCGGCGAAGGAGACGATGGACTCGACCGCAGAGAGGTGGGGCAGGCGCAGGTACCACACCTCCGTGTCGGGCAAGGTGTCGTCGATGGCCTCCAGGTTGCTCAGGCGCGAGTCTGCCACCGAGCGGACGCCGAGGTAGTGGAGCGCCCGCAGCGTGTCTTGGTGCCCGCACAGCACCTTGGTCGCCAGCGTCCAGCTCGCTCCGTGCTCATCCATCCAACGATTCACCTGGCGTAGGTTGTGCTCGAGCGCCTCGAGGTTGATGATGACGCGGTTCATGGCAGGTACCTCATCTCGGCGTACTTCGTTGAGAATCCCAGGCGCTCGTACAGGTGCTTCGCCGGGTTGTCATACTCGACGTGGAGCTTCACTGCGCCGTCGCACATCGACAGGGCTTGCTGGACCAGGGTCTTGCCGATGCCCTGGCCCCGAAGGTCGGGACGGACCGCGACAAAGAGGAGCAAGTACTTCGGGACGAAGCCTCCCAGCCCGGTGTCGAGCATCGCCAATCCCCCGGATAGCTCTTCTGCGTGCGCGGCCAGCAACACGAAGCCTGATCGATCGTCGGTGGTGGAGAGCGCGTGGTCCAGCCCCTTGCTGACGTCGGGCAGGGCGTCGTTCCAGGGTCGCATCGTCTCGTGGAAGAAGCCCGCGATGCGCCCGTGATCGGTCCAGTGGGGGATCTCTCGCGGGTTCCGGATGACGTGGAGACAGGTTTCGAGGGACGGCGGCAACAGGCCTCCTTGCTGGGGGGCGGGGTTTCGCGCTTCTGCCCTGGTTCCGACGCCGACACGCACATGGAACGACGGACGAGCGGAGGCTTTGGCGAGGGAAGAACAGATCCAGGATAACGGTTCGTGGCCGCCAATGAGAGACTGGCGCGCCTTCGCCGGGTGTCACCTGTGGCTCGTCGATACTCGATCCCAGTTTCGCAAAGCAGGAAATCCATGAGTCGCCTGCGGCGGGCCTGCTGCGGATTCTGGTGCTGGCCTCGCCTTGCCAAGCCGCTATCGATCGGTCAGCCACACCGCGACACACCGAGGACACACCGTGGACACACAGACTCCAGATTGCAGCTGACTGCGCCCGACAAGAGCTGGCTGCACAGCATGGAGCCAAGCCCCCTATTCCAGCGAAACTGCCCTGTACCCGTTCAGCGGAACCTGACACAGCATCGCGCCCGCGAGCAGAACCGCCCAACGCGAGCCGCCCCCGGCGCTACGACGATCAGGATCGGGTGAGCAGCGACGGTGGTGGAATCCCGCGCCAGGGGGCAGTGAGCGCGTCGGTCATGTAGTCGAGGATGTCAATGCCCTGCTTCCTGCAGGTGGCAGTGACGGACAGGACCCTTGCGATGCAGATGCTGCCCATGTCGGAGCGGGTGCCTTGTGAGAGCTTTCGCAGGATGACTCCCCACCTGACCGCAAGCTCGGCGTTGTTGTTGGTGGGCTCGAGGCCCAGCGCATCGATGAAGCGGAAGACGGCAGGCCAGAGTTTCAGCAGGCTCTTCCCCAGCTTCCGCCACGAGTCATCGGCGACCTGGGCGTTGTCGTCTTCGCAGAAGCTGTGGAACAGCTCGCGGAACGGGGCCACCGCCGTCCGGAGCTCTTCGTGCGTAGTCCGGCCATCGAGGCAGCGGTGCCAGGCCCGGAACATCCGCTTCTCTCCCTTGCGGATCTCGGTGGCCCTGGAAGCGCCAGCGCCCTCGGCATCGATGATGGCCTGTAGGTCGCGACCGAGGTGGGCCCAGCAGAGCTGGCGCTTCGACAGGTCGAAGAAGCTGTAGGCAACCCAGCGGTCACTGTGGATGGTGCCCCCGAAGCCATTGGGGAACCACTGCCGCGGCGCATCGGCGCCCCGGCGTGGGTGGTTCATGAACACGGAGAAGGCCGCGGTGGTGGACACCCATAGCCAGCAACGCTCACCCCACTGCCGCCAGCCTGTCTCGTCCAAGTGCAGGGAGTCGGCTTCAACCATGACCCGCTCCAGCTCCTCGGTGGGCTTGGCGAGCGCATGACCCAGGCGCTCCCAGCAAGCCTGGATGGTGCCGATGGAGATGCGTAGGTCGAACAGATCGTACAACAGAACCTTCATCAGCCGGCGCGACTGGCGGTTGTGGCCGGTGCCCAGGCCGATGAAGGCGGTGAGGCGGGGGCTTGGCCGCTCGCTTCTTCCTTGGAGAGCTTCGCCACCGTCACCCTGCCGCAGCCAGGACAGCGCCGTCGATGCAGCCAGAAGTGAATCAGCGACAGAGCGAGCGGGGGCAGTTCGTACTGTTGGTGTGCAAGTGGTGCGCCGGTCTCGTCGGCCTCTCCCAGGCCGAGACCGCAGCCATCGCACTCGTCGGGATGGCGGTGGTGGACCTCGTCCGCCTCATCTGCCGGACGCATTTGTCGCGTCTGGCCCTTGTGCCCTGGCTGACCGCCGGCCTTGCGACCTGTCCGCTTCCGCGTCTTCTTCCTGCGCCCCTCTGCCTTGGACCAAGGCGAATCGCTGGATGGCGGCTTCGACGAGTTGGACGAGTCCCGATCCAGGCGGGCCCGCAGCTTCCTGTTCTCTTCCTCCAGCGCAGCAATCCGGGCCAAGGCCTCGGTCAGCTGTGATTCGAGCTGGGCGATACGAGTCTCGGCGGCGGCCGCTCGGGCCTCTGCGGCGGTCACCATCTCCCAGGTAGGAGCATCACGGCCTGCTTCGTTCTCTTGGACGGATCGGCCCCGCAGGTGCCACAACAGCCGACGGCCGAGCCCACCGGACTCCAATGTGACATCAGCTCTCGAAGCGGGACTACGCCGCGATTCATCGCTGTCCGTGGGCATGCCACGGGTATACCCTGGCTAGTTCCGAACGTCTAGGTGTTGACTTATCAACACACGTGTCGCCATGGGGCCAACTGGATGTATCGACTCCCGCTGAACGGGTACCTGCCGCGTACTGACCGTAGGGAACGACGGCGGTGGGGACAAGTGGCGCTCGACGTGATGCACCCACCCACCCAGCCCGAGCCGCAGCCGCTTGTAGCGCCAGCTGGCGTCGGCCAGGAATCCCTTGGGCAGCAGTAGATCCGTCTGGAGGCCCAAGCCCCAGGACAGGCCCACAGACTCGACCAGGGGCTGCTCGTAGAACTGGGACAGCGCACCCAGGGACAGGCCGGTGGACAGGCAGCTCCACCACCACCTGGATCTGCTCGACCCAGCGAAGCCACTATGTGACCGGGTTCATGGCGAACACGGGGATGTCGTAGTTGACGAAAGTGCCGGGAACCTCCGAGATGAGGCCGACCCACTGGAAGCGGACACCGGCGGCATCGGCCCAACACCATATCCACCACGCCCGCGGCCCTGCCCAGCTCGTTGCCGATGGCGACCATCGCATCGCTGGTGTCGGGGGTGAAGCACGGCCAGGTGACCAGGCAGTCGACCTCGAAGTCGTGGGTGTCGCCCCAGTCCTCGAATGCCAGCACCAGATCGGGCAGGTTGGCCGAGACGAACCAAGGGTTGGAGGAACGGTGTCCGCGATGCGGGTCATGACCTCTTCGGCGACGACCTCCGCATCAGGGTTCTCCGGGTCTTCCACACCACCGCAGAGATAGTTGACCCGCAGAGTGACCCGGTCCAGGTCCTGGATGAAGAGGCGCTCGGCCAGGGCTCCACCGCTATTCCCCGGGTGGACGCCAACAGTCGGCGCCTCGCGCCGTTACTCCGCGCCCTGCAGCTCTTCCCACACCTTGGCGCCTTCCTTGCCAAGGGTGACGCTGGCGAAGGTGAGCACGTCGAACAGATCGTTGGGCTCGAGGCCCGCCACGGTGAGCTCGGCCTGACCCACAGCGGCCACCTTGGCGTACCAGAGCCAGCCTTCGGCGGAGGGGCTGCGGAAGAGCCGATCGCCCTGGCCCAGGTTGGCGCCGAAGCGCTGCAACAGGTTGGGCCGCACCAAGAGCAGCTCGCGGGGATGCAGCAGCGCAGGCAGCAGGGTGACCATGGTCCAGTTGACCCGCTGCATGCCTCCGTGGCGGAGGACCTCGACCCAGCGCTCGAGGCGGACGTCGAAGCCCTGCATGCCGTACAGCAGGTTGCGCAGGGCCGTCGCGAAGCCGGTCAGGCGCCGGCGGTTGTAGTCGGCGAGGGGGGTAGCCATGTCGCTGGGGGCCACCAGGCTGGTGGTCTCGAGCAGGTCGATGACCGCCTTGTGCACGTCGGCGGGACTGCGCTTGGCGCGGGGACGGTCGAAGGCCTTGCGCCCGAGCTGGTGCGCCGCCGCGGCGAGCAGGGGATCCACGTGGCGCTTGGAGCGGTCGCCGTCGCGCCGCACACGGTACCGATCGCGATAGCCCGAGTCCTCGAAGCCCGCGGGGTACAGCGTCCGGAAGACCCGAATCTGACCCTCGAGGCCCATGGAGGCGACGCCCTCTTCTTCGGCGGGCAGCTGCTCGGAGGGAGCCTCGTCATCGTCATCGGCATCGGCATCGATTTCGATGCCGGTGTTGGCGGCCTCATCGGCGTCGGCCGGCTGCTCGTCCTGCTCGTCCACGACCTTGGTGATCAGATGGTAGAAGCGCTTGCCGATGGTGCGCTCGATACCATCTGCGAACTGCAGCGTGCAGCGATCAGGACGACGGTCGATGACTACCGCCTCGCCCCACTCGGGTCGCTTGGTGTGGATGAAGCGCGGCTCGTCGGAGGCGGCTTCGTCGACGGTCTTCGGGCTGGAGGGTCGAACGGTCATTCTCGGTATCCTCATCGATTGGCGCCGAGTCCGAGCATCCAGGCCCGGAAGGCGTTGCCGTTGCGGTGGGCGAGCAGCGCGCCCCGCGCGACGTCGATGAGGCACCCGTAGGCAGAAAACGTGCGGGAAGATCGCTATTCGACGTGCGGCGACGCCATCAGCGTAGCGCGGGGGGGGGCTTCGAGCGAGCCCGCGGGCCTAAGGGCGTCACTCCGCCTGCAGAACCCAGGCCCAGGATTGTCGTTCGAGCGCGACGATAGGCGAGCCCGACCTCAGGGGTCAGCACGCGAAGCCGCTGGACGGGGTCCGTACAGGTAGGCGAGCAGATCGACCTCGTCCTCGACGCCCAGGGACAGCGCCAGGGTGGAAAGCTCGCTGTTGTTCACCAGGGTTCGGACGGCCCGACCTGGATCAGCGCGGCAGCCCCTCCCCTGGCTCTGGCTATTCCTGGTCTTCGTCCTCGGGCGGACGCTCCTTGTACAGCAGGATCACGCCGCCGATGACCTGCACCACGGCGGCACCGGTGCCTTCGGCCAAGACGGGTGCGGCTTCCTTGGCCTTCATGGGCGCACCCTGGATCAGCTTGACCTTGATGAGCTCGTGGATGCGAAGCTCGACGCCGAGCTTGTGGTAGACACCGGGGTGAATGCCCGCCTGGCCGATGCGGACGACGGGCTCGAGGTGATGGCCACGGCCACGGAGGGCCTTGCGCTCTCGGGAGGTGAGGGTCGTCATGCGTGTACTCCTGCGGGCAGGCGGTGATAGCATCCCCGGGAACTTAAGGAGAAGCCGATGCTGCTCGCCTTGATGCTGGCCTTGTACCCCGCTCACGCTCTTCAGCCCCCTGTTGGCTGGACGGCCATGGGTCCAGACAGCGCGGTGATGATGCCCGCCGACCCCAGCCGGGGCGAGGTGCGGGAGCTCGTGGTCGCCGGGGACAGCATCGCTCCCCAAGGACTGTTGGACGCTCTGGCCCAGGCCGGAGAGACCGCGTCCATGACCCGCCAAGAAGCCGATGGCACCGTGGCCTTGAAGCTCGGTTCGGGCTTGGTAGGTCGTGCGCGGGCGCACTCCGGCGCTGGCCAGGTCACCTGGTACCTGGTGCTGGCCGGCGTCCGCAGCGCGGACTCCCTGGACGCAGACGCCTTGCTCACCGCGCTCATCCCCCGCGCGCTCCCCACCCCGCTACAGGGCGCCGTGGAGGTCCTGCCTGGGGGACGTGACGGTTCCCTGTGGGATCCCGTCCAGACCTCACTACCCCAGGCCAGCCAGGGCACAGACCTGTGGGGTGCCCCCGTGGCTGCAGCGCCGTCCACCTGGGGGCACAGCCAAGCCCTGGTGGGCGTCTGGGGTGGCACCGTGGGTGGTCCGTGGGGCGGCGGCCAGGAGTTCATCTTCACCTTCGACGCCACCGGCCGCCTGCGCATTGTCGAGAAGAGCGCCGACGGCAGCCAGGTCACCGAGGGCACCTGGTCCACCTCGAGCGGCACGCTGCGCATCGCTTCGTACACCGCAGCCCCCTTCGAGCTCCCCTACACGGTCGACAACAAGTCCATGGCCCTGACCTGGCAGGGACAGCCCCTCACGCTGTTCCCCCGACGCTGATGGTACGCAACCCCGCCCCCCCACCCCTGTCCAACCTGAGCCTGGCCGAAGCCATGGCTCGCATTCCGCCTGATCTGCACCCCATGACCCAGGACATCCGGCCGCGCCGGGTGGCTCGCATGGTCGAGGTGCTCGACCGCCGAATGGGATCGGTGGTGCTGGTGGCCGAAGCCGTGCGACGGCGCCACAACGTCAGCGCCATCATCCGCACGGCCGACGCGCTGGGCCTTCACGAGGTTCACTTGATCACCGGCAGCTTCCGGCCCAGCGCCGGCGCAGCCCGGGGCTCGGAGCGCTGGATTCAGCTCGAGCGTCACACCACCACCGAGGGCTGCCTCGAGCAGCTGAAGGCCCGAGGTTTCCGGGTCTACGCCGCCGATCTGTGCCCGGGCGCTGTGCCACCCGAGCAGGTCCCGGTGGACGGGCCGATGGCCCTGCTTTTCGGAGCCGAACTCTCGGGGGTGACCGACAGCGCACGGGCCCTGGTGGACGGCTTCGTGGTGCTGCCCATGCTGGGCTTCGTGGAGTCCGTGAACGTCAGCGTGGCCGCAGCGCTGATCACCCGCGCCGTGGCCGACCGACGCCGCGCCATCGTCGGCGCGGACCTCAGCGAAGCCGCCCGCCACAGCGCCCTCGAGGCCTGGCTGGGGCGGGAGAGCGCGTACAAAGCAGCAGCCGCGACCCGGACCCGCTAGTCCACCGCCAGATAGGCCCACACCGGGCGATGGTCCGAGATGTTCGACCGCCCGCTGAAGCCGCCGCTGTAGTCAGCCCACGGTGAGATCTCGTCGTGGGCGATAACGGCACTGCCCTCGCCGTCGCCCTGGGGCTGCCAGGCCTCGGCCAGGGGCTCGCTCACCACGATGTGGTCGATGAGGGAGCGGTAGGGGATCTGGGAGAACTCGGGGGAGCCGTCGGTCAACACGGTGAACGCAGGATCATCCCGCCAGATCTCCATGGAGGGGTAGCTGCTGTTGAGGGGCGTGAAGGCATCGTTGAAGTCCCCCAGCACCATGACGTGGTCATGGAAGGGAGCACGGTGCTCTTCGAGGGCGAGCTCACCCGTGATCCAGGCGTGCAGCTGTTCGGCCTGAGTGTAGCGGTGGGCCGCGTCCTCGTTGCCCGCGTAGGGCTTGAAGTGCACCACCACCGCCGTGAAGGCCAGGCTGCCGTCCAGTGCCGTGACGTCGGCGGCCACCGGGTCCTTGCTCGGCCACTCGTTGGCCTCGAGGGCGATCTCCCGGACGTTGTCGACCCGGACCCGATCGTTGCGCCAGAGCAGCCCGGCGTTCTGGGACCATCCGGACGCACCCAGCGACCAGGACCACTCGTCCGCCATTCCCAGCAGCTCCATGGCGGGGTCGCCGTTGACCTCTTGCAGCGCCACCAGCTCGAGATCGAAGGCGCGGAAGAGCCGAGCCACCATGGCGTAGTCCACCGCGTTGCGCGGGTAGTAGCCGTCCTCGTAGGCTGACCACAGCCAGCTGGCGTTGAAGGTCGCCACCTGCAGGGCCGCCGGGTCGGTGTACTCGGCTGGGATCTCCCAGGCCTGCCCCGTATCCTCGGGGTAGTCCACGGCGTGCGGGATGATGCCGCAGCCGACCAGCAGCAACAACAAAGGCCAGGCCATGAGCACGGCTATGAGCCGACGCTCACCCCGTCAACGGAGGCTCAGACAGCGAAGCGCGAGACCGCGGTGGAGAAGCCCTTGCGGCCGGTGCCACGGGCCTCGGTGCGGAGCCCCTCCAGGCGCTGCTCGAAGGTCAGGCTGGGCCGCTCGAAGATCACGCCGAGGTACAGATTGTCGGGGTCGTCCGCCAAGGCGAAGGCCGCGGCGCGATCGGAGGTGTCGTGGTCCTCGGGCACCGGGCAGGCCCGCTCGCGGATGAGCTTGTACTGGTCCCGCCCTCGATAGGTCACGCACGGGCTGTGCACCTCGATGAACGAGAAGCCCGGCCACTTCACGGCCTGGACGATGAGCTTGGTCAAACCCTTGATGTCCCCCGCGAAGCTCTGGGCTACGAAGGACATGCCGTAGGCAAGGGCCAAGCTGATGGGGTTGGCGGGGGTCTCCGGCCAGCCATAGCGCGACGTGGCGGTGCGCTCCCCCTGGGGGGTGGTGGGAGAGGTCTGTCCCTTGGTCAGCCCGTAGATGCGGTTGTCCATGACGATGTAGGTCATGTCCACATTGCGTCGGGCCACGTGGGGCAGGTGCCCGCCGCCGATGCTGAAGCCGTCGCCGTCGCCGCCCACAGCGATGACCGTGGTGTCAGGACGGGCGGTCTTGAGCCCGGTGGCCACAGGGATGGCCCGGCCGTGGATGGAGTTCATACCGAAGGAGTTGACATAGCCGGGCAGCCGGCTCGAGCAGCCGATGCCAGAGATCACCGCAAGGTCTTCCTGGGGGATCTGCAGCTCGGCGAGGGCACGGTACAGGCCGGCCACCACGGAATAGTCGCCGCAGCCCGGACACCACACGGGGGCCAGATCGCTGCGGTACTCGTTCCAGCGCCGAGGTTTGGGTTCACTCATGACCAGGCCTCCTGGATCAGGGAAAGGAGTTCGGGACCGGTGTAGGGCGTTCCACCGGCGCGGTTCAGCAGCAGTGCGCCGGTCAGGGGCACCCCCTCGGCGCGTATGTGACGGGCAAATTGCCCCGAGAACGAGAGCTCGGGCACGGCCACGCGCTCGACGCCCGCGATGTAGTCGAGGATGGCTTCCGCCGGCAGTGGGGAGAGCATCTCCACCACCAGCACCGAGGTTGGCGTGCCCGCCGCGGTGGCCGCACGGGCGGCATCCAAGGCGGCGCCCACGGTGGAGCCCCACGCGATGAAGCCTTGCACGGCATCGGCCGGGCCTTCGAGGCGGGTGCCCCCCATCTCCTTCAGCACCAGCCGCATCTTGGCGGCGAGCTTCTCGCTCATGAGCTGGTGGATCTCCGGATCGGAGCTGGGGTTTCCGTCCTCCCGGTGCACGATGCCCGAAGTGCGGTAGATGCGGCCCTTCATGCCGGGGCTGGCCATGGGCGTGATGGGAGAGCCGTTGATCTCGAAGCGCTTGTAGCTCCCGTCAGAGTCCTGAGGCTCCAGACGACGGGTCACCTTCACGAAGCCTGCACCGTCGCCGATGCTGTCCGCGGGGACCGTCTCCTGCCGATGGGCCACCAGCTGGTCGCTCACCAGGATCACCGGGGTCTGGTAGCGCTCCGAGATGTAGAAGGACTTCACCGTGGCGTCGAAGCAAGCCCGGACGTCTTCGGCGCCCAGCACCACCCGAGGCGCGTCACCGTGGGCCCCGTGCACAGCCAGGTTCAGGTCGGCCTGCTCGGTACGGGTGGGCAGCCCAGTGCTGGGTCCGCCACGCTGGACGTTGATGATGACGCAGGGGGTCTCGGTGATGATGGCCAGACCGATGGCCTCACACTTGAGGGAGAGACCCGGCCCGGAGGTGGCGGTCATGGCCTTGCGCCCGCCGAAGGATGCACCGATGACCATGGTCATCGCCGCGATCTCATCCTCGGCCTGCACCACCGATCCTCCCACCGCCGGCAGCTCGGTGGCCAGGTTGACCAACACCTCGGATGCAGGGGTGATGGGGTAGCCCGCGAAGAAGTCCACGCCGGCGTACAGGGCGCCCAGAGCCACGGCGTCGTTGCCACTCAGCAGCAGCTGATCGGTCTGCTCTCCGGCAGGCAGCGGACGTCCCTGATCGGCCAGGAGACCCTCACCCGCCAGATCGAGGCCCCGCTGTAGCGCCCGCAGGTTGGCCTCCACCACCTGGGCACCACGCTTGGCCAGGCGCTTCTCGACCGCCTCGCGCACCGGCGCCGAAGGCAGGTGGAGCAAGCCCAGCACCACACCCGAGACCACGACGTTGCGGGCCATGTGCCCGCCGGTCTCCATCTCGCTCATCTCCCGCAAGGGCAGAGAAATGGGCGTGACAGGCTGACCCTCTGCGTCCACCAGCCCCTCAGGGGTTTCGGTGGGGTCGGCGCTGTCCTGGATCACCAGGACACCCGGGGCCAACACCAGCTGGGAGCGGAACTGTGGGTAGGCCTTCCACGACAGCACCACCATCACATCCACCCCGTGGGGCGGAGAGCTGATGGGCTCGGGGGAAAGCTGCAACCACGCGGCGCTCTCACCCCCTCGGATCTGGGGTCCAAAGCTCTTGGTCATGTGGCACACCAGGCCGTGATTGGCCGCGGCAGCCAGCACCAGGCCGCCCGCGGTGATCACGCCGTCGCCGCCACTGCCCATGAAGAAGAGGGTCATGACCGCCCCCCGTTCATGATGTCCATGGGGATATCGGCCCAGTGCTTGAACACACTGCAGTCCTGCACCTGCACGTCTGGCCGATCCATCACGCGGTTGATCATGCGCCCCATCTCCTCGGGGCTCTCGAGCCACAACAGCGCGGTGGTGCGGGCTCGGTTCGTGCCTTGGGGTTCCTGCCACAGGGACAGCAGCCGGTGGTGACTGGCATCACAGGCGTCCACAACCACGCTGTGATCGTCGTCCGGCTCGAGCAGGCGCAGGAAGATGAGCCGCTGCCGCTCATCGGATTCCACGCCACCGCTGCCAGAGGCCCCGTCGGTGGAGCGATAGAAGGGGCCGGGCCCGCCCCGCAAGCGGGCGGCCACCAGCTCGAGCAGGTTGTCGAGATCGAAGGGCTTTGCCACGAAGCCATCGGCGCCGCGGTCCAGGGACCGCGCGATGTCGTCGATGTCGTTCTTGGCCGTGAGCATCACCACCACGGGCCCGCCGCCGTCGGCGTTGGCGCGGATGCGGTCCAGCACCTCGTGGCCGTCCATCTCGGGCATCATGATGTCCAACAGCACGAGATCCACACGCTCGCGCTCCAGCAGCACCAGGGCCTCGGCCCCGCCGGGGGCCTCGAGCGCACGGTAGCCCTCGCTCTCCAGGAGCAAGCCGACCATCTCGAGGATGTCGGGCTCGTCGTCCACGATCAGGATGGTTCGGGTCGCGTCATTCATGTGCACTCCGTCACGCGGGGGGTCGGTTCTGCAGGGGAAGTTGGAAGCGGAAGCAGGCGCCATTTCCGGGGCTGCTGCGCACCGAGATGGAGCAGCCGTGGACCGCCAGGGCCGCACGCACCAGGGCCAGGCCCAGGCCGGAGCCGCCATAGCGACGCCGGATGCTGCCATCGGCCTGACGGAAGCGCTCGAAGATGTGGTCCTGGGCTTCGAGGGCGATGCCGCAGCCCTGGTCCTGGATCTCCACGGGCAGCAGCTCCGCCTTGGGCTCGCCGAAGCGGATCTCGATGCGCCCGCCGGGCTCAGAGAACTTCACGGCGTTGCCCAGAAGGTTGTCCAACACGCTCAGAAGCCGGGTGCGATCCCCGCACAGCGCCACATCGGGCACGCCGGGTAGGAGCTCGAGGTGCAGGGAGCCCTCGTCCAGGCCGGGGCGATGGCGGGCCACCACCTCGTCGATCAGTGCGGACAGCGGAATCGCGACGGACTCGAGCTGCTGATGCTGCCGAAGGTCCCGCTGCGCCGAGAGCAGATCCTCGATCTGGCGTCCCAGCCGTACGCAGTTGCTGCCCATCACTTCGAGGGCTCGCAGCTGGGCGGGGACCACCGGGCCCAAGCGTTCCTGCCGGAACATGTCCACGTAGCCCCGCAGCGTCACCAGCGGGGTGCGCAGCTCGTGGGTCACGTTGCTCAGGAACTCGTCCCGCACCCGGTCCATTTCCTCGAGCTCGGCGTTGGCCCGCGCGAGGCGTTCGTTGTCGGCCTGCACCTCGGCAAGGAGCTCCTGGATGCGGACGGTCTTGCGGTGGCGAATGGTGCCCAGGGCGCCAAAGACGACCGCAAAGAACAGGGGGTGCAGCCACAGCACCAGCTCCACGAACCACCAGAGGTCGATGGGACCCGCGAAGAATCCCGACACCGTGGGGCGGTGGCCCAGCACCAAGGAGAGCAAGGGCACGGGCAGGCCCCAGGCCATGCCGAACAGCAGGTAGCTGTTTCGACGAGGGTCGTAGGTGTCGGCGACCAACAGGGCCGAGCCGAACTCCCGGACAACCTCCAGGGCCAAGGCAACTCCATGACAGTGGGAAGAACACTGATGGGTTTCCTACACGCTCCATGCCCCGCGCCATTTATATTGTCCCCGCGATGTAGCGCAGCCGACCAAGGTCACGCTTTCCGGAACACGGGTTCCGGTTTCGGGACAATGAATGGGTGTCTTCGAACCGACGACCGCCCCCAGGAGTCACCCATGGCCAACGGCTTCGATCTTCACGCCCTGGTTCACTACGCCCTTCGCCGCGAGGTCATGGCCTGGCGGACCTACGAGCGCCTGGCCGAGCGAGCGGCACCGGGTGAAGCCCAGTCCATGCTCTACCAGCTCGTGTCCTTCGAAGAGGAGCACGTGAGGCAGTACACCGTGGTGCTGCGACCGCAGATCGAGGCCAGCGGCCTGAACCCCGACACCATCGTCGCCGCCGCCGAAGCCGAGACCCTGGACCTCGAAGGCATAGTGGACGAAGAGCGCATCGCCACCGCCCCCCTGGACGACGTCATCAAGGCCGCCATGGGCTTCGAGCGCATGATGGCGACCTTCTACGAAGAACAGGCGGCACTGGTGGACGACCCGGGTATCCGGACCGTGCTGGAGCAACTGGCCGGTGAGGAACGCTCCCACGAGGTCTTCCTGGACGACCTGCTGGCCGCCCTGTCCCTGGACCCGGTGGACGACGCTGTGGAGTTTCCACCGCTGTAGCGGTCAACCCGCCAGGAGCTTTGCCATCACCATGGTGCGACGAGGGTCGGCTTCGGGCACGCCCTGAAGGAGATCTTCGGTGATGCGCTCGAGGTCGCCCTGGCCGCTGTTGCGAGCCTGGAGCGCACCGAGGTAGCCGTCGATCCATGCGGGCTGGCGCGCATGCTTGGCGATCTCAGCTAAGAGCTCTTCGACCCGCTTGGGCTCGACGCGATCCTCGAGGTAGAGCTGGGCGAGGATGCGGGCGGACTCGACGTCGAAGGGCTGGCTGCCACACTTTCCAGGCCCCTTGCACAGACGGGACAGGCCGGACTCGAGCACGCGCATCGCGGCCTGGCGTTCGCCGCCCCGCACACGAATACGGGCCAACAGCTTGTGCACGCCCAGATCGCCAGGAGCCTTGTGCAGCAGCTCGACGCCACAGGCGTCGGCTTCGGGCAGGCGATCGAGGGCCTCGAGTAAGGCCACCTGGTTGGCATGGAGCTCGAGGTCGTCGGCACGGGCACGCTCGGCCTGGACGAGCTCGAGGGCTTCTTCCACGCGCTTGTCGCCCGCCAGCGCTCGGGCGAGCAGCACGGCGGTGTGGAAGTTACCCACACGCTGGTGACCGAAGGTGTCCGCGAAGGCCCGCAGCTCGCTGGCGGCCCGGGGGAGCTGGCCCATGGAGATCGCCGCCCGCGCACGGGGCAGCCGCGCCGCGGGTTCGCCAGAGACGAAGGGCTCGAGGGCTTCGAACGCTCGCTTGTGCTCGCCGTCTTCGAGCAGCAGCACCGCCTCGGCGAACACGGGGCCGAGCCCCAGGAAGCGGACGCGGAGTTCCTCGGGGTAGCGCTCGAGGATCAGCGCGTAGCGGACCTGGGGGTGGTCGGGAGGCAGAGACCAGATGGGATCGGCGCCAAAACCCGGCGAGGGGGCTTCGGGGGGGAGCTCTTCGCCACCCGCACCGCAGGAGCCCGACGAGCACCCGCTGTGCCCCACGCCGCCCTTCTTTTTCTTCTTGGGGGGCGCCGCCGCTCGGGCCACGGCGCGGGCTTCACGCATTACGCGCCGGGCTTCGCGCATGGCGCCGCGGTGGCGATCCGAGGCGAAGCGATCAGCCAGCTCGAGGTTCTCGGCTGCCGCGATGAACTCGGTAGCGTAGACCGCCTGCTGGACGGCCTCGAGGTTGAGCTCCACCAGGCGATCGAGCACGCGGTCGCGCAGGGCCTGGGCTTCGGAACCCTCGAGGCCCTCGAGCACCAGCCGAGCCTGTCCGGGGTCACCGCGCTCGAGCAGCTTGGTAGCCTTGCGCAGGCGAACAGAGGGACTGGGGACAAGCCAGGAGAGCAAGCCCATGGTTCAACCCTCGGCCCGCGGCCCACCCGCCATGACCAGCGAGCTGTCGGGGATCTCGGGCAGGGTGGCGGCCGAGGCGCTGCGGGCGCCGGCTCGGGACTGCGGCGAGAGCTCGGGGTCGTCATCGCCACCACCGGCAGGCTCGGAGCCTTGGTCGTCGGGTGAGGGCTCGGGATCCGACTTGCGGAAGCTGGGATCCAGGGGGCCGAAGCGCCGGAGTTCGTCGAGGAAGGTCAGGGTGCGCAGATCGCAACGATCAACGTAGAGCACACCGTCGAGATGATCGCACTCGTGCTGCACGGCGATGGCGGAGAAGCCCTCGAGCTCGATGCTCAGGGGATCGCCGCTGCGGTCGGTGGCATCGACCCGGACATGGCCCACCCGGTTGACAGCGCCGCGCAGATCGGGAACCGAGAGGCAGCCTTCGTAGGAGCGCAGCATTTCCTGGGTAAGGAAGGTGATCTCGGGGTTGATGAGCACCACGGGATCGGCCTCGGGCTCGAGCACCAACACCACCACCCGCAGAGGCACGTGGACCTGGGGCGCCGCCAGACCGGCGCCCTCGTAGTCGGCCAGGGTCTCGAGCAGGTCGTCGATGAGCGCCTGGAGGGATGGGTCCGAGATGCGCTCCGGAGGCACGGGCTCGGCGACCCGGCGGAGCACCGGGTGTCCCATGCGAGCGATGCGGAGGATAGCCATGCGCGGACTCCTGTCGACAGAGCCCGTCTCCCTATCACCGGGGGAAGCGGAACGCCTGCCTGTGCAGGACACCCGGACAGTCTTCGTCCGTCCTGCACTGCAGCCAGGGCCGAGCTGTGCTAGGGATGGGCCGACGCCGCCCAGCGAGGGCACCCGCACACGGAGTGTTCGTGGCCGATCCTGCAGCCGCCATGGAAGACACCCAGCCCGAGCCCCACCGACCGGATCTCCCCTTTTTCCGGGTCGGCGAAGCCTGCATTCTCTGCGCCATTTGCAGCGTCATCGCACCGGAGCACTTCCGGACTGACGCCAGCGTCGACCGCTGCATCGTCTACGAGCAGCCTGGGGACGACCTCGCCCTCGCCCGGTGTCGAGAGGCCATGGACAACTGTCCGGTCGACGCCATCGGCACCATGCCCGCCTCGAGATAAGAGTCACCCCGAGCCCACACACGGCCCCTCCCCGGACCGACACGAGAGACCCTGCCATGTCACTGCTGACCGCCCTGCCCCTGCTCCTGTCCGCCCAGCTCACCAACGCACAGGAATGCGACGCCAAGGCCCTCGTGGCCGAGATCGGCGAAGCCAGCCCACGGGCCGTGGCAGAGCTGTACGTCCAGCTCGCCGACTGCGACGCCGCGGCCGCCAACAAGGCCGCCGGTGACGCCTTCGCGAAGATCCTCTCGGGCGACACGGGCGTGAAAGCCGCCGCGGCGGGTGTACGCGTCGGCGCCAGCCCCGTGGTGCGCGACTGGGTCGGCGCCCTCATCTCGGACGAACGGGCCTCCACCCTGGCGGGCATGGGCGACTACTGCACCGACGAACCCGCGCTGGTGGGCTTCTTCGTCGAGTCCGAGGCCGAGCTGGGCGAGCGCTTCTGGCGCGACCGCTGGCACCGCGCCCTGTCCGACTGCCGGGCCACGGAGATCCAGGAACTCCTACGCAACGCGTTCCAGGAAGAATCGGCGCAGCACGACGGCTCCCGCTTCGGCAGCATCCTCGAGGTCTTCTGCTCCAATGCCCGCGCCGAGGCCATCCCCTGGCTCGAGGCGCTGATCTTCACCACCAGCGAAGAGAACCAGCTGCATGTGATGTCCACCTTCGCCAACGCCGCCGGCGTCGGCACCCTCGAGGGTACGGACGCCGAAGCCGCCTCACTGGCCGTCGCGTCCATCCTGGAGGTCGCCCCCAAGCTCCCCGCCAAGGTGGTCGAGCAGGCCCGCATCACACTGCAGTCCCTCGACGCCATGACCGAAGCCGACAACCTCTCCGCGGTTCGCTACGCCGCCGAGCGCCAGCCCGACGGGCGCTTCATGTGGGGCGCCATCGCGGTCGAGACCGCCACCTGCAAAAAGGGCGACGTGCGCTTGGGCGTGCACCACGCGCCGGTCTACGAGCCCGGCCACCGCTGGCCCGACCAGATGCAGGCTGCGGTGGACACCGCCGTGCAGGCCGGCTGGGAGATGGAGCTCGCCAAGAAGTGCAAGGGCACCAGCCGCATCGAAGTGATCGTCTCCGCCGCTCCCTTCGCCGACGAAGCCGCCTACACCACCTGGCGCGACGAGCAGCTCCGTGAAATCCGCAAGCGCCCCAACGCCAAGATCGAAGAGAACGAGGCCATGGCGCCGGTGCTGGACTAGTCCTCTAGCTACGCAGCGCACGCATCCTGGGGTGCAGCACCAGGATAGCCCTGTCCTCGGGGCTCTGGGCATCGAACACGCGCCGAAGCAGCGTGGCGCTTGCGCTGCGCGCGTCGCGTACGGCCTCGAGGTCCTGAAGCACGGCGGCATGCCGTAGCCGGGCCCGAGCGAGACCACAGCGCAGCAACAGAGGGTCGGCCTGCGACATCCAGGCCAGCACTGGAGCCCAGCTCGAGTCGGGCGGATCGCGGTAGCCGCTGGCTTCCCACGCCGCAGCGCAGGCGACGCTCATACCGGGCAGGGCCTGAGCCTGGGCAAGACGTTCCTGGGCGGGTGCCAGCAGACCCACGGCCTCCCTGCGACGGCCCAGGCGAGCCAGCGCACGGGCCAGCTGGGCCTGCAGTTCGGCCGCCACCACATGGAAGCCGGTGCCTCGCAGCATGTTCGCGCCCGTCCGAAACGCGCCCTCGGCCCGAGCTGGCTCGCCGCATGACAGGGCCACGCGACCTCGGATGCGCTCGCGACCGGCGCTGAGCTCCGGGCGGTCGCAGTGGCGAAGCAGCACAAAGCAGTCAGCGAGGTGTTCCCGGGCCACCCCTGGACGGAACAGCTCGAGCTCGAGCTCGGCGAGGGACAGGAGCAGGCGGACGCGAGGTGGGGCGAGAGTCCAGCGCCCCACGGCCAGCAGCGCACACTCGACCAGCTCCACCCCACGGGACAGCTCGCCCCGCAGGCGCAGGGCGCCAGCCCTGGCCGACACCAGCCGCGCGAAGGCCTCCGCGGTCCACGCATCAATGGGCTCATACAGGGACCAGGCCGGCTCCAGCAGCGCATCCAGCTCACCGCGCTGGAGCAACCAAGACGCCCTCTGCGCCGCCAGGGTCAGCCCCGGGAGCCCGCCGTCGGAGCCGGGCCAGGGATCGACGGAGGGGAGCTCCGGCAGACCCTCAGCGATAGCCAGCGACAGCCTCGTCGCCCCGCGACGCTCGCGCTGCCAGGCTCCGGCAACAGCCCGTGGGGCATCCGCGAGGCGTCGCTGAGCCTCCATGTGCCGGCCTCGATCTGCGAGGTGCCCGGCGCGGATCAGGCCGACATACTCCCGCCAGCCCAAGGCGCCGTTCCACCCGGCTTGCTGGGCGCTGCGCAGATCCTCTTCGGCCTGGAACAGATCCGCATCAGCCTGGAGATCTCGATCCCCCCGGCATGTGCGCCCATGGCCGCGCCACGCGTGCAACACCGCGCGGACCCTGGGTTCAGGGTGGTCCTCGGGGGCGCCGGCCAGTACCGCGACGAGGTCGATGCCCCGGCTCGCCGGGGAAGGTTCGTCCGCCGCGACCCAGGGCGGACCGTCCACAGGCTGGCTCAACAGCGCCGCCAGCCCCGGCTCGACGCTCCCCATGGGTTCGTCCAGCCCGGCGAGGGTCTCGAGCCAACAAGCGGTGCCTTCCGGGGTGCGCCCCTGGCGAAGACGCCCACCCTCCACCTGCGCGCGCAGCGCCTGGGAGAGCTGCTGTGGACGCCCGCCAGCATCCCGCAGCAGCGAAGCCTCCAGGGTCGGGGCCAGCACCCGGCCGCCCACCAGGCTGCGGAGGTGCCAGGCGGCGGCACGGTCGTCCATGGGTGAAAGCTGGACCCAGCACAGACCAGGCCAGGCCCCCTCGAAGAGCCCGGGCAGGTCGCGCTGGTGATGCTCCCAGCTCCCGACGGTCCGTACAGCCAGACCGCGTCGCTCCACGATCTGCAGCAGCTCCCTCAGCTCCGCGAGCTCGGCGGGCGAGCAGCGTTGCAGGTCGAACAGCTGCAGCAGCACGGCCCGGTCCAGGGCCCGGTCCAGGCGCACCAGCAGTTCGACGGCCCGAGCGACCCGCTGAGAAGAGCGCGGCTGGGACTCCCCCATCCCACGCAGCCCCTTGCGGACATGACGGGGCACCGCCAGGAGCAGGCGTGAGATGAGGTTGCCAGGACCATCACCCACAGCGCTGACAGCGAGCACCCAGCGCCCCGCCCGGCGGGCCTCCTGGCCGGTCCACCGCATCAGCTCTGGCACCCCTTCTCCCGGCGCCCCCTGAACCAGGCAAAGGCCACGGGGCGACGGTTCGGACAGGAACGCGTCGAGCTCATCGATGGCGGAACGGCGCCCGAAGATGGGTGGTGGATCGGGCCAGAGGCTCACCGGCCGGGCTCCCCCGCTCACCAGCAGAGGCCGAAGCCGACGCAGCACCCCGTCGGCGTCAGAGGGCCGAAGCAGTGCGTCCGACTCCAGCAGCCCCATCACGAGCTCCCCCACCGGCTCGGGAATGCCCTCGAAGAGGCCATGGGGCGTCGGGGGAGCCCCCTGGTTGCGCTCGAGGATGGCCTGGTCCCGGCTCTGGGCTCCGAAGGGCAAGCCCCCTGTGAGCATGCGGTACCAGAGCACCCCCACAGAGAAGAGGTCGCTGCGACCATCCAGCGCTCGGCCCTGGAGCTGCTCGGGGCTGGCATAGGTGACCGTCCCGGCGAAGCGGTCCAGGCCAGGGACCCGAGCCTGGCTGCCCCGTTCGCGACGCTCGATACCCGCGGTGCCGAGGTCCAGCAGCTTGACCTGGCCGGAGAGGTCGGCCAGAACGTTGGAACTCTTGATGTCCCGGTGAACGATCCCCCGCCGGTGCAGGTAGGTCAAGGCCTCGAGCAGCGCGTGCACCACCCGCAGGGTCAAGGCGGTACGGCCGGGGCTGCCAGGCACACCGGCGTGCCGGGCACAGGCTTGAGCGGCTCGACCGACCACCAACTCCATGAGCAGGTAGGCGCAGCCTTCGTAATCGCCACGACCCAGCACCCGCACGATACCAGGGTGATCGAGCCCGGCCAGGGCCCGGTACTCTCGTCCGATGCTGCGGCTGACGGAGGGGTCCCGGAACAGCTTGAGCGCCACCCGGCGGCCGCTATCCGGCCCAAGCACCTCGTAGACCGACGCCACGCCGCCGCGACCCAGGCGGCGGACAACGCGCCAGGGACCGATACGACCGAGGCCGACAGGTACGGGGGGGGAAATAGACACGGTGGACGGATGACCATTGTAGAACATCCTTGGCTCCACCCCAACGACCGCGTAGTGGCCACGGTGCTCACGGCCTTCACCACGCGGGGTCCGCACCGTGGATGCACGGTGACAGCTGGGGCGTTAGCGGGTGGAACTTCACCTGCCGGATCCCATTGGAGTCCTCCATGCGCGCCTCTCTGCTGCTCATCACGTCCCTAGTCCTCTCCGCCTGCGACCCGGGCACAACCCCCGGTTCCGCCGACGCCGTCAGCGCCACTCCCAAGTTCACCATGCCGGTGCCCTCGGCCGACGCCCAGCCCTCCCCCGACGCGGTGGTCGCCACCTGGGACGGCGGCCAGCTCACCTACGGGCAGCTGATGGAAGATGTCAAGGGCAGCCTGATCAAGGCCGAGATCGAGTACCTCAACAGCCGCTACACCACCATGATGCGGGCCATCGACAGCAACATCAACGAAGACCTCATCGGCGCCGAAGCCAAAAAGCGCGGCCTCGCCGATGCCGATGCTCTGCTGGCGAAGATCAACGAAGAGAACGCCACGGTCAGCGACACCGAGATCTCCAGCTTCTACGAAGAGAACAAGAACCGCTTCCGTGGCAAGCCTCTCGAGCAGGTCAAGGAGGCCGTCAGCGCCCAGCTGCTCAAGACCAAGCAGCGCGAATCCATGAACAACCTGGTGGAGCAGCTCCGCAACCAGGCCTCGGTGGATGTCGCCCTCGAGGCCCCCGAGCTTCCCCGTCTCGACGTCGCCGTGGGCTCGAACCCGCCCCGTGGCCCCGAGACCGCCCCCATCACCATCATCGAGTTCGCCGACTACGAGTGCCCCTACTGCAGCCGTGGCTACAGCACCATGAAGCAGGTCATGGAGAAGTACGACGGCAAGGTCAAGTGGTACTTCCGCGACTTCCCCCTCTCCTTCCACCGCAACGCGGTGTCCTACTCCGTGGCCGTCAACTGCGCGGGCGAGCAGGACAAGTACTGGGAGATGCACGACGCCGTCCTGGAGAACCAGAAGGGCCTGGCCGACGACGGCCTCGCGGGCCTGGCCACCAAGATCGGCCTCGACGAAGCCGCCTACACCGCCTGCGTCGGCAACACCGACAACAGCAAGCGCGTCATGCAGGACATGGCCGATGGCCAGGCCGTGGGCGTCAGCGGAACCCCCGCCTTCTTCATCAACGGCATCATGATCACCGGGGCCCAGCCCTTCGAGAACTTCGAGGCCATCATCGACCGCGAGCTCGAGAGCGCCGGCCAGGGCTCCTAATCCCATGCCGTCGGTGCTGTTCGCCTGCGTAGCCAACTCCGCTCGCAGTCAGCTCGCCGAAGCCATCGCGCGCCACCTGGGGCCCGCGGACCTCGAAGTGTGGTCCGCGGGCAGCAGGTCCAGCCACGTCAAGCCCGAGGTCCGCACGGTGCTCGACGAGCTGGGCATCGACCACCGAGGTCAGCTGTCCAAGGGCTTCTACGCCGTGCCCCTCGAAGAGATCGACGTCGCGGTCACCCTGTGCCTCGAAGAGGTATGCCCGGTCTTCCCTGGCGTCACCCGCACCCTGCACTGGCCCCTACCCGACCCGGCCTCCGCCCCGGACGACGAGAGCATCGAGGCCTTCCGGGCAGCCCGGGACGAGCTACTGCGACGCATTCCGATGCTGCTCGCCGAACTCAGCGCGTAACGCTCGGCGTCCCTGAAGGATCATGGTCTCCTCGCCCCCCAAGGAGCGCCCCATGGTCCGTGCCGTCAAGGACTACGCCTACCTGGCGCTGGCCATCTTCGCCGGTTGGTACGCCGTGACCACGTTCATGCCCGGCGAGCCCGATCTGCCGGACCAGGCGCCGTCCATGGTGCTCGAAGATCTGGAGGGGATGCCCCACGAACTGGCGGACCTCCGGGGCAAGCCGGTGGTCATCAACTTCTGGGCCACCTGGTGCCCGCCCTGCGTCGAGGAGATCCCCGGGTTCTCAGCCTTTTCCCGCAGCCACCCCGACGTGGCGGTGCTGGGGGTGGCTCTCGACAGCGGCACCACGGCCGAGATCCGCAGCGCCGCGGAGAAGCTGGGCTTCGCCTACCCTGTGCTGCTGGGGGATCGGAACACCAAGTCCACCTGGGACATCAGCACCCTGCCCACCACGGTGTTCATCGGCCCCGACGGTCGAGTGCTGGGTTCCTATGTGGGCGGCATGAGCCAGAAGAAGCTCGAGGCCGAGCTGGAGCAGGCTCTGGCCGACGGTAGCGCAGACTAACGCTCCAGCCGACCGATCCAGAGCTCGCCCTCGAGGGCGGGGATGGGCAGGACCTCGCCGGTGTGGCCGGCCACGGGCCCCTCCCAGCTCAGCACCAGCGCCGCTGGACGAGGCTCGTCGTCGGCACCGAAGATCTCACGGTCCACACCGCCGAAGCGCAGGGCGGGCCCCAGGTGGGCGGCCCAGTCATGGGTGGTCTGCAGGGCGCAGGGGATCTCGGCGGTGCCCACCAGCAGGATGGGACCCGGACGGCTGTGTCGCACCGCGTGGACCACCTCGTCCAGGCCCAGATCGTCGGGCCCGGGAGGCCGCAGCCAGACCTGGGGGCAGCGGTCGTCCAGCACCCGCGCCGACAGGGGCACAGGCAGGGGGCGCAGGGACCCCCAAGCGGTCCAGGCCACCGCCAGCAGCAAGCCCGAGCCCAGCGACCAGGCGCGCCAGCCCCGCTGCCAGCGAGCGAAGGCCAGGGCCACCAATAGCCCCAGGGCCGGAAGCGCAGGGGCCAACAGGCGCGGGTACTTGCGCGGTACCAGAGCCAACAGCAGCAGTGAGCCCAGCAGCCAAACCGCGGCGAGCATCAGCCGCTGCCGGTGCTCGCTCTGACCCCGCCAGCCCGCGACGCCGCCCACGACCCCCAGCAGCACGATGGGGGGCCCGGCGGCCACCCACCACAGGGACCAGGGATAGAACAGGGCGTGCCGCACCAGCCCCAGCCCGGGAGTGCCCGCGGCGCTCTCGCCGCCGTAGGCGAGCTGCTCACCGAGGTTCAGCACGGTCCAGGGACCGGCCACCAGCAGCGCACAGCCCAGCACCGCGAGGCTGGAGACCCGCCGGGGCAAGCGCAGTACCAGCAGGGGAAGCACATAGAGCGGCGCGGTCTGCTTGCACAGATAGGCGAGGCCCAAGGCGACACCCAGCAGGGCTGAGCGCCCCACCGTGGGACGGGCCCGGGCGTGCTCGACCGCCACGACCGTCCAAGCCACCGCAGCGGTCAGGGCGCCCTCGAGCATGAAGTGCCGGCCGAGACCACAGAGCAGCGGCAAGGCGAGCACCGCGAGCATCGCCGCCACCGTGGCCCGGGCCCCCAGAGGGCGGGCGAGGCGCGCGACGGCGAGAGCGGCCAGCAGCGGCCACAGTAGGTTCAGCCCTTGCACCGCGACCCGCGTGGGGTCGCTGGATCCAAGCAGGGCCCACCAGGCCCCCATCATCCCGGCGTAGAGGGGCGGGTATACACCCATGCGTCCGGCGAACGTGGTGGCCAGCGCCTGAGCCGGACGACCCTCGCGCCACATGGCCGCGAGCAGCTCGGCCGCGCCGACATGGCCGGACTCGTCCCCGTCGAAGACGAGCTGATCCGCCCCGATCCACGCCGCCCCCCCCAGCAGGTGGAGCAACGCCAAGGCGCCCAGCGCGAGCAGAACGACGACGGTGACGCGCGACGATGTGGGGGCGTGACTGTCCATGGACGACCTGCGAAGCGGAGGACTCCAGCCTCGTGTCGACGCATATCCCGCGGGCCTGACAGGAGGCGTCGCTCGCCGTGGACCAGCACCCCTGATACGGTCTGTGAACCCCTGCTGAGGACTCCTGTGCGCCGCTCGCTCCGCCTCAAGGCCCTGATCATCCGAAGCGCCATCGCAGCCCTGATCGCAGCGCTGCTCGGTGGCCTGTTGCAGATGTCCCCCCAACCGCTCACCGATACGATGCTCCGCTGGGATCTCGCCCCCCCCGTGCAGCGCCAGGTGTTGCTGGTGGAGATGGACGCCCACGCCACCCCCGGAGCCTGGATCCGCATCGCATCGCAGCTCCGGGAAGGCCGCGTGTCCGCGGTGGTGCTGGTGGGGGATCGCATCCCAGCCCTGGCCGACAGCGACGTGGTGCAGCTGGTCAGCCCCAACTCGGCCCTGATGGAAGCCGGCTTCACCCACGACTGGGACCACCGCTACCGCAGCTGGCAGCCCTTCGTGGGCAGCTCTCCCAGCCTGCCCACCCGCATCCTCGAGGCCGCCGGCCTGCCCGCGCCCACCACGCCCCAGCGCATTCCCATCGCGCCGGTGGGGGTGCCCACCCTCGATCACAGCCAGGTCGCCGGACTCAACAGTGCAGCCCTCCAGGACCGCATCGCGGTGGTCGGGGCGCTGGACCCCTGGGCCAGCCCCTCTGTGGAGGTGCCCGGCGCGCGGCTGGCGCTGGCCGAAGCCGTCGCACGGGTGGTGGCCGGACCGGATCTCCCCGTGATGTCGTCGTGGGTGGCGGCCCTGATCGCCGCAATCCTGGCGCTGCTGGTCACCCTCATCCTGCTGCTGCTGCGCGTCAACAGCGCCCGGGCCGGCTTCCTGGCGGGCTGCAGTGTGGCGGCCGCCCTGGCCACCGCCCTATTCCTGCGGGCCGGCATCGTCCTGCCCGCCGAGGTGCTCCTGGCCGCCATCGCGGCCTCGGCCTTCACCTGGCGAGCCACCACCTGGCAGAACGCCGAGCTCCAACTCCAGCGTCTGCAGGACAACCTGCTCAGCCGCCTGGGTGAAGGCCTCGGCAGCACCGCCGCCAAACCCGAAGCCTCGTGGAAGGACCTCGCGCGCGCCGCCGTCTCATGGGGCGGGGCCGACGCCGCCTGGGTATTCCAGCGTCGCGGCGGCAAGCTGGCGCCCCGCGCTCGGGCAGGCGACGTGAGCAGTATCGACCCCGACGAGCTCGCCGAGGTGTTGGGTCAGCACGTCCACAGCAACCTCACCGATCCCCTCGATCTTCCCGCCTGGCCACAGGCCAACCCCGGGGGGGCCGAGCCGCGCCCCCTGCTGGCGGTGCCCATGCGGGCCGCGGGCCGCACCCGGGGACTGCTGCTCGTGCGCGTGGTCTCCAGCATCGACCAAGCCCCCCAGACCACCAGCACCGGCGAGCTCGTGGACCTGCGCGCCGCCAGCCGCCGCAACCTCCAGATCTTTGCCAACCAAGCCGCGCGGCGCATGGCGAGGGGTCGCAGCCGGGCCGCGGTGGAGTCCGTGGTGGCCGAGCAGGGCATCCGCGCCCGCCTGCACGAGCTCACCGCCAGCCTCGAGCACCTGCTCGACCAGCGGGATCTGCTGCTGGCCTCTCACCAGGACAGCCGCACGGCCCACGCCCTGTTCGATCCCCTGGGCCACCCGCTGCTCATCGACGAAGGCTTCCGTCAGGTCCTGGACCGGCTGTCCGTGCCCATCGAAGCCGACCTCCCCACCACCTGGCGGGCGCTGGGCTTGCCCCACCGCACCCTCGCTCGAGCCCTGTCTGGGCGAGACCCCATCCGGGAGAGCCTCGACCTGCCCGGCATCGGTATGGACTGCTGGATCTACCCCTGCACCTACCAGAACCGTATCCTGGGCGTGGGCGTAGAGCTGGTGGACATCTCCGAGTTGCAGGCCCAGGACACCGTCAAGTCGGGCCTGCTCGAGATGATCTCGTACCGGGTGCACAACATCCTGGCCGCCATCCGGGGCTACGCCGACCTGCTGGCGCTGGGTGCGGTGGAGGCCTCCGAGGTGGCTCCCCGCATCGCCGCCCGCTGCGGAGAGATGGCCGAGATCTTCGACCGCTACGAAGACGTGGCCCGCTCCGGTGAAGGCGGCTCATCCGAGCCCATTCAGGTGATCGACCTGCTGCAGGAAGTCGTCGCCGGTGCCCGCCGTACCCTGGGCGAGCACCGGGTGCGGCTGGTCAACACCCCTGTGGCCCTGGCCCCTGCCCTGGCCAACCGCCACGATCTGGCCCGGGGGCTCATGTCCCTGGTGCTCGAACTGGCCCGGGACACCACCAGCGAACAGGCCGTGCTGGTGGAGCTCCAGGCGCCGGTGGGCGCGGTGGAGATCCTGGTGCGCACCGACGGCCACGCTCCCCCCCTCCACGTGCTCCAGCGCCTGGCCACCGACCCCCGGGACCAAGGATCGGCTCAAGCATCGAGGCTCATCACCGCCATGGGCGGAAGCTTCGTTGTCGAGGGCGGTGGAGAGCAGGGCGCGCGCTTCCGAATCCAGCTGTCCGAGGCATGATGCCAACCGGCTTGGCTCAGCGGGGCCCTTCCGGTAGCATGGGGCTCCAAACGAGGTCCTTCGCGCTGTAGCAGAGGGGTTTGTCCTGCTGTCCGTGTTCCCGAGCGCCTACGTCGACAACAGCCTGCTCACCGCAGTGCTGATCGGCGTTGTGATCATCTGGATCCTCACCGAACTGTACGGCTGGCCCCAGTCGGGGCTGGTGGTGCCGGGCTACCTCGCGGGGGTGTTCATCATCCAGCCCCGTGCGGGGCTGGTGGTGCTGGTAGAAGCGGTCATCACCTACGGGCTGGCGGTGCTGCTGGCCAGGGGATTGCCACGCATCATCCCCCTGGATCGCGCCTTCGGGCGCAATCGTTTCTTCCTCATCCTGCTGGCGTCCGTCGCGGTTCGACTCTTCATCGAGGGCGGGCCGTTTCTGTCGCTACTGGGCCAGGCGGGCCTGCCCCTCGACACGCCCCTGAACTCCCTGGGGCTGGTGCTGGTGCCGCTGACCGCCAACGCCATGTGGCGCACCGGGCTGTACAAGGGCCTGCCCATGATCGCGGCGCCCACCCTGCTGGTCTACCTGCTGCTGCTCGGCGTACTGCTCCCTCACACCAACCTCAGCTTCGCGCAGTTCGAGCTGACCTACGAAGACCTCTCCCGGGACTTTATCTCCTCCCCCCGCGCCTACATGCTGCTGCTGGTGGGGGCGCTGATGGCCACCCACATGGCGGTCCGCTACGGCTGGGACGCAGGGGGCATCATCATCCCGGGCTTGCTGGCCATCACCTGGGTCCACCCGGAGAAGCTCGCCGCCACGCTGGTGGAGGTGCTGTTGATCGTGGGCGCCCTGCGCATCATCCAGCGCTTGCCGCTGCTGCGCACTGCCAACCTCACGGGCATGCGCCCCCTCGTGATGGCGTTCACAGCCAGCTACGCGGTCAAGCTATTGCTATCGTTCGGCTTGGCGGACAAGTACCCGGGCCTGCGCATCACGGACCTGTTCGGCTTCGGCTACCTGCTGCCGGCCCTGATCGCCGTGCGCTGCTGGCGCTACGGAAGCCTCCCCCGCGTGATCTTCCCGGCGGTGGCCATCTCCCTGGGCGCGTTCGTGGTGGGCACCACCCTCGGCGTGGGCCTAGAGCAGCTGCGTCCCCTGCCCCAGGATCGCATCACCGCCTCCATCGACCAGCGCGCGGGGCCGGCGTGGTCCGCCATCACCGAGGTCGCCCTGCCCCCCGCCGAGTTCCCCGACACCACCGTGTTGGTGGAGCTGCGGGATGCATGGAAGGTCGCGCGCACCGGCGCCCCCTACGCGGGCGACTTCCTGCGGGCCGACGTCTACGCCGACGGCGTGGTGCTGCACTCGGGTGGGCACAACCTCTTCGGCGCCGCCTGGCTGCGCAGCGCCACAGATAAGGACCTCATGGTGGTGGTGCCCGACGCCGCCACGATGCCCGGCCTCGCGGAAGCGGGTGTGTCCCTGGCCGAGGTGCTCGACGCCAGCATCCTGTTGCTCTCCCCGGGGCCCGCGCTGCGACGCCAGGCCCTCGAACCCGGCATGGCGGTGCTGGAGCTCTACGCCGCGCCCGCCTCGTCCTTCACCGTGGCCCGGCGCCTTCCGGACGCCATCGACCTCAAGCGGCTCTCGGCGGTCATCCCCGATCTCGTGCCCGCCTGGGACCTGCCCTCCAACGCCGCAGCCCACGCCCGCTTGCTGGTAAACGAAGCCACGCTGCTCGAGCTGGCCCTGCGCCGCTTCGACGGGGAACCCGCACCTGAACGCATCGCCTTGTACGATCCCCAGGGCCGACCCCGGCCGATGCCCGCCAAGGGCGACATCACCAGCGACCAGGTGCCGGATCTCCTCTTCCTGCGCCGTGCGGTGGTGGAGCCCCTGCTGCGCGCCCGCCAGGGTGACGAGCGCTGGCTGCGCCTAGCGGCGGCTCAGGCCGGGCGGGTGGGCCTGTCGGTCCACGCCGACGAAGAGCTCATCAGCCTCGGACCGACGCCGGAGACGGCCCCGCCTCGCTACACCCTGTGGCTGCGAAGAACCGGCGGCCAGCCCGTCATCTACGAAGTACGCGCCGCGCGTCGCCACCACCTGGCGGCCGAGGTCGCCCGGACCTGGTGGGCCGGAACCGAAGCCTCCGCCATCCTCGTCCACGACGCCGGCGCCGATCTCGACGCGCAGGCGATCCAGCGGGCCGCCACCCGCAGCCCCGAGCTCTCCGTGCTCCGCGCTCTGGTCCTGGACACCCCCGGCGCCACCGTGGTGTCCGTCGACGCCTACCGGGAAGACGAGTTCCCGGGCGCCGACGCCGTCATCTCCATCGGCCGGCCGCTGGGCCCCGGCGATCGGGTGCCCGCCTACCTCGAGCCTGTGCAGCGTTTGGTGGAGGGCTCCGGCGGCTCGGTGACCTGGTACGACGGCGACTACCAGCGCATCCGCTTCTACGACCCGTCCAACCCCCGCGCCGACGTGGTGCGCTACGCCGGTGGCCAGTACGTCACGGTCTACCTCTCCCCGCTGTTCCGCGAGCGCTTCGCCACTCCGGACACCTCATCGGCCCTGCGGAGCCTGCTGCAGAGCTCCGACATCACCCTGGACGAGGGGGTGCTCGAGGACCTGCTGCAGGCCCAGGGCATGGACAGCGCTGTTGCGGCCGAGGACTACAGCACGCTGCTGGCCAGCCTGGCCCGCAACGCACGGACCGGACACCCCGGTGAGCTGGACCGGCTGAAGCGCCTGGCCAGCAACCGTGGCATGCGGGTTCGCGCCTTCCTCGATCGCGACGACGGGCTGCCCTACCTGATCATCGAGGACCGTCAGCACCGCCTGGTGGCGGCCCTGGCACGGGCCGGCGGTGAGGTCACCGACAACCCAGGCGACAGCGCTGAGGTCCGACTGTACGGCCGCACGGCCGCACTGCTCCGTGAGGACGCGCGATGAAGCACGTCCTGCCCCTGCTGGGCTGGCTGGTGGTGGGCACCCTGGTGGCCCTGCTCACCATGGCCCAGCTCCAGAAAGAGAGAGAGCCGCCGGGCATGCGCGAGATGTACTACGCCCTCGCCGCGGGCCAAGAGGTCCAGGTTCGCCTGCTGGCCGAAGAACCCCGGCTGCGCATCCTGGCCCACCTCGAGACCCCCGACCCGGGCGTCGAGGACGAGACCCTCACCTGGCTCTACGGACTCGAGCTCATCATCACCCCCACCGACGGCGAGCCCATCACCCGGGAGCACTGGACCCGGTCGCGCCGCACCATCCTCCCCGACGGTGCCCGAGCCCTGCAGTCCTCCTACGCGGACAGGGTGGTGACCGACAGCCGCATCCTGGAGATCGAGCCGGGGCACCTGTTGCCCGACGGCGGCATGCTCACCCTGAAGCCGCTGCTGGAGCAACACGACCAGCGGCTGCTGCTGCGCATCTACCGCGAGCGCTCCACGCAGGCCCTCGAGCAGACCCGGCTCTTCGGATCACCAGAGAAGCAAGAGGTTCGCACCAGGGAGGTCTACCCCTTCGAGTGGGACAACCTCGAGCCCAGCGAGCGCTCGAACGTGATGGGTTGGATCCGCGAGCGCCTACACGCCGAAGCCCAGACCGCCGAGAGCGTACCCCTGCACCGCCTGGCGCCCCCCTCGGCGGCGCCCACCGTCAGCACCGATGGCTTCCTGCTCACCAGCGGTCAAGAGACCGCTATGAACCTCGTGGGCCCGTGCACCCTCAACGTCGCCACCGAGCTGGCCAAGCCCGCTCGGGGCCAGCAGGCCAAGGGCGTACCCCTCGAGACACAGCTCGTAGACGCCTCGAGACGCCCTGTGGACATCGACGACGAGGCCCTCTCCGCGTTCCGCTGGGACATTCCCGACGGCGCCGTGTGGAGTATCCGCTGGGCCAACCCGTGGGAGCAGCCCGATGTGCTCATGCGCTTCACCGTGAGCCCGCCCGCGGGCCGCTCCTGGGGCGAGCCTCCCGGCGCCGGCGGTGAGCAGCCCCAGGCGCCCGAGCTCCGCCGCCTGGCCCACTTCCGCTCGGACAAGGGCTTGGTGCCCATCGTCGTGCCGGTCGCCACCGGCGCCGACTGGGGCTCCCTTCGGGTGGATGCCCGTCCCCAACCCCCCGACGCCTGGGTGGCCAAGGCGGGCATGGGCCTGAACCCCAACACCACCCCGGACGACCCGGACGCTCCCGCGACGGAGTACCCACCGGTCACCGTCACCTACACCTCCTACGACGAAGATGGAAAACTTCTGGGCGAAGGCAGCTTCGAGGCCGGCTTCGAGCATGCCCCCTTCGAGGCATACGTCGAGAACGCCTGGCCGTGGGCCTCCGAGGAGACCCAGGTCCACCTCTTCCATCCCTTCCGGGCCACCACCCTCGAGTTCACTGCCGACGGTCCCGTGGACCTCCGCTTCCTGGTGCCCGTCCAGATCGAGCCCGTGCGCGCGGAGCCCTACGCCCTCCCCGATGGCTGGACCGGGCGCTACGCCCCCTGGCAGCTGGCGCCCTACGTGTCCCTGGCGCCCCTGAACACCCAAGAACTCATCGAAGAACAGCGCCTGATGCGCATCGACGCCACCGTGCGCATCGAACCCTCCCGCCGCAGCGCGGGCTACCAGGCCCTCACCACCGAACTGCTGCTCCCCGTCGGCGAGCCACCGGCCTACCCGCTGATGGAGCGCTTCCGCAATGGGGCCACTTGGAAGCCCTGGCACCGCACCCAGATCTCGGGCAGCACCGAACTCGAGCTGCCCCCCTCCGGCGAGCTGGTGGTGGACTACCGTGTGCCCGCCGGCCAAGCCGGACAATCCGCCAGCCTGAGCTGTGGCGAGCGCACCGTCCAGCTCCGCCTACCCACCGCCGCGGGAGTCCTGCGCTTCGCGGGGCTCGAGCCCGGCGAGCAGGCCTGCGAGCTCCAGGCTCCCACGGGAGCCTACCTCGCTCGAGCCCAGGGCAACGGCGACCGCTGGACGCGACGCCAGGTGTTCCGGGCCGACGCCACCACCCTCGAGCTCCCGGTGCAGGTGAGCAGTAGCGGGCGCAGCGTGGTCTACGTCCGCGCCTACACCCCCACCTGGGCCGACCCTCCCACCATCGTCACCGAGCTCGACGGCGGCCGGCCGCGCCGCCATGGCGCCACATCCACCGTGCTCACCCGCGCCAGCCGCACCGTCACCCCGCCGCGCACCGGGCGCCTGGCCCGCCTGGAAGACAGCGACTTCGGCGAGATGGTGGCCTGGGAAGGCGTTCGGCTGGTGCTGGGGGATGATCTCATGCCGGGCCAGCACACCGTCACGGTCCGCGTCCTCGAGGGCGAGCGCCCCACCCCGGTCTACCTGCGCTTCGAGAGCACCAACGGCAACACCGAAGACCCGCTCCCCGAACACTGGGCCAAGGAGGTCAAGTGCGAGCTCACGCGCTGATCATCGCCCTGACGTTGGCGTTCCTGGGGCTCGCCCCCGCGGCCCTGGGGGCCGGCGGCCTGTGGACACAGGCCGACCAACTGCGCAACGACCAGGGCTACTCCGACGCCTCGGCCTGGCGGCGGGCCCAGGTGCGCGCGGTGGTGGCGGACGTCACCCGCGGCGCAGCCACCGGCACCGTGCCCGCCAGCGCCCAGCGCCGCGCCGAAGCCGCCGGCCTGGTGCTGCGCGAGACCGACACCTGGGTGGTGCTGTCCAGCGAGCCCGAAGCCGCCGACGGCTTCTACGTCATCCGCAAGGGTGGCGACCCGGCCCCGCTGGTGATCGAGGCGCCCCACGCCTGGTACGACCTGGACACGGGCAAGCTGGCCTGCGCCCTGTTCGAGGCGGGCTACGGCCGCGCACTGCTCATCAACAGCGCCCAGCGCCACGCCCCCTCCCAGGGCGACGTCACCGCCCACAGCGGACAGATCGGCGCCGACGTGGCCCACCGGGCCGAGTCGGTGTTCCAGGCCGCCACCCTGGGTGTCTCCGATGCCTTGAACGACCCCCTGGTGGTCCAGATCCACGGCTTTGGCACCGGCTACGGTTCCTACGGGGCGGTGCTCTCCGAGGGCGCCACCTTCCAGTCCGCCTCACAGCTGCTGGCCGCCCAGCAGGCCCTCGAGCCCGTGCTGGGCCGCTTCGGCAGCATCGTCACGGGCCAGGACGTGCCCGAGCTGTCCGCCCGCACCAACGTGCAAGGGCAGGCCATTACCGGCCAGGCCCGCTTCCTCCACGCCGAGCTGTCCCTGCCCGCCCGCCGCACGCTGGTGGCCGATGTTGTCCTCCGGGGCCAGCTGGGCGGCGCCCTCACCTCCCTCGCCGAGCGCACGCGATGACCGCCGCCTGGCTGCTGCTCTGCGCCTCGGCGCTGGCGGGTCAGTGGATCCCCCAGGCCGCGGTGGAGCTGCAGGCCGACAGCCCCTGGCTCATCGAACAGAGCGGGGGATCCCGCATCCTGCTGCAGCTCGACCCCGCCGACGCCGATCTCGAGGCATGGGTGGGCGCGTCCAGCGTGCCCCTGCGCGCGGGTCCCGCCAACACTTGGCTAATCCCCAGCGAAGATGTCACTCGCGAGCTCGAGCTCCGCTCGGACGACGCCATCGAGTTGCACTGGTGGCGCGAGAGCTTCGTGGGCGAACCCCAGGCCTGGGATCTGTACGAACACGACATCTACCTCTGGGCCCGCGACGGCGGCCCACTGCCCGCGGCGCCCGCAGCCATCCCTGCCCTCGAGGTGGAGTGGGCCGCTCGCCGCCAGGCCATGGTGGCCGCGCAGGAGCTCGACCCGGACCTCCTGTTCCTGGCCTCGCTGCTGAACCTCGAGACCTTCCGCGCACGCTCTCGGCCCGATCACGGCGAACAGCACACCGAGCTGGGCTGGCTCACCAGTGGTGAGACCGCAGAGCTGGAGGTCAAGGGCCCCGGCGTGCTCACGCTGCGTACCCGAGCGCTGATGGAAGAGCAGAGCTACCGACGCTACGGCCTGTGGCTGCAGCGCGACGACCAGCCCCAAGGCGAACACCAGCTGTTCACCACAGAAGACGAGCTCGGCGCACCCGGCTGGGGCTGGCCGCGCAGCACCAGCATCACTATTCCGCCGGGCGAGCACACGGTGACCTATCGGCTGCAGGCCGAAGACGATCTCACCGTGGTCCAGATCGAGTCGGTGCTGGAGCGCCAGCGATCTTCCATGCTGGGCTTCCTGCTCACCTTCCCCAACACGCGCTCCCTCGACGAGAGGGGCACCATCGGGCCTGTGGGCGCCCTCGAGGTGGCCCATCTCACCGGCCAAGGCGACCCTGTGCAGCTCGCTGAGATGCTGCGGGACGGTGCCGCCGACGAGCTGGCGCGGGCACGGCTGATCCAGCACCTGGAGTCACCCGCTGACGCCGAGCGCATCTTCTTCGCGAAACCCTACAGCCCCATGATCGCCTTGGCCATGGCCCAGCGCTGGCGCGACCGCCGCGACCTCGACCCCGCCCTGCTGCTCGAGGTCGCCGACCTGCTGCCGCCCGACCCAGCACTGCTGGCGGACATCGCCGATGCGCTGCCCCAGGGCTTCGTACGCCCCCGCGGGCGCGCCATCCGCGCGCTGGCCGGCTACCACTCCCCTGGCACCGACCCGTCTCGCTGGACCCAGCTCGCTCCCGAAGGCTCCCGGGGGCGGCTCCGCATCCCCGGCACCGGCGGTGGCCTGGCCCGCGTTCAGCTCACCGATGGTCAGGCCGCCACCGCGGTGCTGCCGGAGTCCGCCATCGAAGGTCGCTTCCCCGTGCTCCGCATGCAGGCCAGCGACACCGTGAGCTACCGCGTGGACGGGGCCCTGCGGGTTGGCCAGGGTCAGCTCGAGGAAGCCCTGGCCCCCGGCAGCCACCAGATCACCGTCGAACAAGGCCGCCTCATCCTTCTGGACGCCGCCCTGATCAGCGGGGGCGACCCCGTCCGGGACAAGGCGGTGGGAGCCCTCCCCAACCACTGGTTGCTGCCGGATCCAGGGGCCCCTGGCGAGGTGGAGATCCTGGCTTGGGGCGAAGGCGGGCACTTGGTGCTCTCCGCCGACGACGGTCAGGTCTGGGAGCTCGAGACCGCTGCCGATCCCGCCGGAGGTCCCGGCCTCACCCGGGCCGTCCTGCCCGTCGGTCCCAGCGCCGGAGAGCTTCGGGTCGAGGGTCCCCGGGGAGACCTGGTGGGCGTGGCCCTGCGCCGCAACAGCGTCGAGCAGCACCCCGCCGTGCCCGGCCCCTGGCCGGACCCCCTCGAGTACTTCTGGGACGCCAGCCGAGAGCTCATCGGTCAAACCGACGCCTTCGAGCGCGCCGAGCTCCGCCTGAAGCGGGCCGCGTCCTACCACGTGTTGGGCCTGGTGGTCTCCGCCCAGCGCGAAGCCCGCGCCGTGGCCGCTATGCCCCTGGCCACGCCGGATCAGCGGGCGGTGGGCATGGCCCTGTACCGCAACACGGTCCCCCCGGTGCACACGGCCGAGTTCCCGGGCCCGGTCACCGTCGATGCGGCCTTGGCCTGGGCGCAGGTTCCCCACCAGCAGGCCGATACCTGCGAAGAACTGGTGGCCATCGCCGAGAGCCTCCTGCCCCCCGTGTCCTGGCCGGTCCACGAGGAAGCCTCCCGCTGCTACCTCGACGACGGTCGGGTGGTGGACGCCTGGGTCCAGGCCGAAAAAGCCGGTCCCCTCGGGCGCGTGGCTCGTCTCAAGGCCGCCGACGCCGGCGACTGGCACGCCATCAGCCGTATGGACCTCGACGGCGGCACCTTCCGACGGCGCGTCCTGCGCCGGGCTCCAGAGCTGGCCGACGGCCTCGTGTCCTACCTGAGAGAGCTCTCCCTCGGCGTACCCTGGGCCCGCGGCAGCTACTCGGTGATCCGCCACGAGAAGCGCGACGTCCTGAGCTTCGACGGCCAGGGCACCCTGCAGCTCCAGCTCATCTGCCGCGACGAGTCCTTTGCCGTCGCGCCGCCCCCCTGCGCGCCGGTGTTGGTGGTGGATGGCCAGGCGCAGCAACTCGAGCTGACCGAGTCCACCCTCGAGACCTTCGCCCTCCCCCTCGAGCCCGGCAAGCACACCATCAGCCTGGGCCCCCTCCCCGACCAGGGCCACGCCCTGGCGGTGCGCGCGGCGCTGGACGGGCAACTGCTGCCTCCCCAGGCCGAGTTCACCGTGCACCGCCTGGGCTACCAGGGCATCGAGGCCACCGTGGCCGGCCCCGGCTTGGTGCGGGTGCGGCTCCACGAGCACGGTCCCGTGACCGTCCAGGTCGAAGGTCGCACGGTGCAGGTGGACGACGAAGCCGTCATCCCCATCGCCAACGATGGTCCCGTCGAGCTGGCCATCGAGGGCCCGCCGGAGTCCACCATCACCCTGTCCAGGTTGCAGGTCTGCGGTTCACGGCCCGAAGAAACCGGTCCTATGCCGCGCTCCCTCGACCACAACCTCCCCCTCCCCAAGGCCGCCTGGGCGACCGACATGTGGATGCGCGAAGTGGCCTCGCCGGCCATCGTGCTGCGGGAACCCATGCAGCGCGGCGGCACCCTCGGTGGGTGGCTCGACGCTGGCGACAACGCCACTGGCGTGCGGGACACCACCCAGCACTACCGCTACCTGGGAGCCGGAGCCGGCTGGTTCCAGCGGCTGGACGGCCGCGACCATTGGCTCTCGGTGCAGGCCGACGGGCATGCCAGCATCGACGGTCCCGCGGGCGCACTGGTGGGTGGCCAGTGGGTCAACACCCCGGGACACCACCAGGTCCGCGTCCAGGCGGAGCTGGCGGGCTCAGGAGGCGCAGGGCACGCCTCCGGTCGGGCCACGTGGCGCTACCAGCACGTCCTCGGGCCCTGGTGGAGCATCCAGCCTTTCGCCCACCTGCACGCCGGCTGGTGGAGCGACGCCCCGGGCATGGCGGTAGACCCTGAAGCCTGGAACGCCTATGCGGCGCAGCACTTCTTCGGGCTCGACCTTGGCGTACACGGGGACTGGCGCCCCATGCGCGAACTTCGGGTGCGCTTGTACACCGAGCTTGACAGCAACCCGAACCTCAGCCCCGACGGCCTGCACTTCGGCCTGCGCACCGACACGCTGGTGTGGGGCATGACCTGGCTCAAGCTCGGCCCCGAGCTCACCCTGCGCTTCGCCGACGACAACCGCCAGCAGAGCTATCTGCGCCCATCTCTGCGTACGGGCCTGGCCCACAGCTGGTATCGCGGCCGGACCCTGCGCTTCGAGGTCGGCGGTAACGCCAGCTGGTACCCCCTCGAGGGCGGCATCGAGGGCGGCATCGGCGTGAACGTGCAGTACAGCCGTGGGCGTGGCCTGAGGGATCAGTCGCCCTTCGATCAGGTCTTCGGCACCGCCCTCGACCTGCCCCTGGAGGAACGATGAATCCCTTCGTTCGTCCCGGAGGTGGCCCTGCGAGCCACGGCGGGCAACTGCTGGCGCGCCGCCTGCCGCCGCTCATGGCTCGCCTTCGAGGTCCGGCCATCGACGAGCTGGCCACGCGTCTGGCCGACGCCTCCCCCAGCGGCAGCATCCCCGAGCCTTCTCCCAGCGACGACGACGCCATCACCCGCGTGGGACAACCCGGTGCGGTGGTCAGCCAGCTCGCCGACCTGCTCACCAGTGAAGGCCTGAGAATCCTCGAGCACCGCCGCGAAGCGGAGCGCACCCGCACCGGCTTCCTCAAGGCCGTGCGGCGAGCCCCCGACGCCCTCGCGCTGCAAGCCCTGCTTCGCCATCACCTGCGCACCACCCGCAGCGGCATGGACCTCCGTCGCGACCTCCGAGCCCTCAAGCGCTGGCTCGATGCCGACGCGCTGGTGGAGCGCATGGACGCAGGGATCGAGGCCCTGGGCACCGAGCTCGAGCTGGTGTGCAACCTACTCGAGGGCCTGCCCCTGCGGGACCAGGGCATCGGGCTGCTGCGCCACATGCTGGCGGACCCGCGCCTGCCCACCCGACGCGCCGCCGTGAGCTGCCTGAGCGCCTGGGTGGTGGAGCGCATCCAGATCGGTGGCCTGCAGGCCGTGCCGTCCGAGCTACTTCGGCAGCTGCTGCAGATCGCGCGACAGCGCCAGGGCGACCCCCTCACCGCACGCCGCGCCCTCCGCGTGCTGCTGGTGGTGGCCCCCGAAGAGCAGGAAGCCATGCTGCTCGAGCGCCTCACACCCGCGGAACAACGGGCCGCCGAAGAAGGCCATGTGGTGCTCGCTGCCTGGGCCCGCGACGACTTCCTGGTGCGGGCCGAGGCCGCACGCATCAGCCAACAGGCCCCCACGGCCCTGGCCCGGCGCGCCGCCACCCTGGCGCGCAGAGACCCCTCGGAGACCGTGCGCTGCGCACTGGCCGATGGCCTGACCACCCGCCGCGACCTGAGCTCCATCACAGAGCTCGAGCGCATGGCGCGGGAAGACCCCGCACTCACCGTGCGGCTGCACGCCCGCGCGCGCCTGGGACAGCGACGCGGCGAAGGCGACCCCCGCTGCATTCCGGACCCCGTCAGCACCAGCCAACCACGGCTTGGCGCGAGCCGCGGCGACTCCCTCGAGGCCGAACTCGCCGCCCTGGCCCAAGAAGCGGCGCGCATCCCCCAGGGCCGCTCCCGCACGCTCCTGCTACCCGACGACACCGACCCGATGGACCTGGCCCGCGCGCTGCTGCCCTGGGCCGAGCACGACCACGGCTTCTCCATGCAGCCCCGCCGAGGCGGACGGGTCACCGTCTACAGGGGCGTGGCCCCCGTCCCCCGCCTGTGGCGCATGATCCACGAGCTGCGCCACCCCAGCCCCGCCAAGCGCCAGGTGGGCGATCACATCTCCGGCGCCACCATGCACGGCGCCATTCGGGTCCCCCCCGCGCGTATGGCCGAGGTCAGCGCCACCGGCGTCCCCAACCAGCGGGTGTTCTCCCCAGCCTGGGGCAGCTGGGCTCCTTGGCTCCCCCAGCCCGAGGACTACCTCGACGCGCTGGGCCACGGCAGCACCGTGGTGGTCTCCCGCGAAGGGGTCACCACCATCCAGTCCCCGCCCAGCTTCCTGCGGCGCATGGTCAACGCCTTCTGGTTCACCTGGAGCATGAGCGGCCTGGATCTGCAGCGGCAGCACGCCCTGGCCGCCAGCGAACACCGGGAGCGCTTCCGCTACGTCCAGCGCCTCGAACAGCGCGGCTACACCACCCACTTCGACGGCCACGACGACCAGCCCCAGGTCTACGCGGGGATGTTCCAGTACTTCGACCGACCCGACCCCGAGCCCGATGACGACGGCCGTCCGGACGCCGCGCCCGGTCGCTCCGTGCGCGTGCTGGGCGTCGGCGCTCCGCTGCTCTGGGAGACCTTCCGATCCCTGGTGGGTGTGCGCCACAACCTGCCTTCCGAGCTCGCGACGGTGTGCGTGGCGCTGGCGGTGGTCTTCTTCGGCCGCCTCAGCTGGTACCTGCACCGCACCCGCCGGGCCCGCAAACGCATCCCCCTGGTCATGGGCGGCTGGGGCACCCGCGGCAAGAGCGGCACCGAGCGCCTCAAGGCTGCGGTGTTCCAGGGCATGGGCTTCGACGCCATCTGCAAGACCACTGGCTGCGAGGCCATGCTCCTGCACGCCCCGGCGGGCGGGCGGGCCACAGAGCTGTTCCTCTACCGGCCCTACGAGCGCGCCTCCATCTGGGAGCACGCCGACACCCTCGAGCTGGCAGCGCGCCTGGGAGCCCCGGTGTTCCTGTGGGAGTGCATGGCCCTGCGCCCCGACTACGTCGAGCAGCTCCAGCTGTGGTGGACCCGCGACGACCTCTCCACGATCACCAACACCTACCCCGACCACGAGGACGTCCAGGGCCCCACCGGACGCCACGTGGCCGAGACCATCGCCAGCTTCGTGCCCCGGGACAGCCTGCTGATCAGCACCGAGCAGCAGATGCTCCCCGTGCTGCGGGATCGCTGCGCCAAGCGCAACACCCACCTGCTGGCGCTCACCGAAGAGCACGTCTCCAGCCTACCCGCCGATCTTCTCGCGCGCATCCCCTACCAGGAGCATCCCGCCAACGTCGCCCTGGTGGCTTCCATGGCCGAGGCCTTGGGGATCCCCCAGGAAGAAGCCATCGTCATGATGGCCGACCACGTGGTGCCGGATCTCGGCTCCCTGGCCAGCTACGGCCCCATGCGGCACGCCGGACGCGTCATCGAGATGGTCAATGGCATGTCCGCTAACGAGCGGACGGGCTTCATCAACAACTGGCAGCGTGCGGGCTTCGCTTCCTGGGACCCGAAGAACCAAGCCGACACCTTCCTGGTCACCGTCGTCAACAACCGTCGCGATCGGGTGCCGCGCTCGCGCATCTTCGCCGAGATCCTGGCCAACGACGCACCGGCCCACCGCCACGTCCTCATCGGGACCAACCTCGAAGGCCTGCAGAGCTATCTCGACGATGCCCTGAACCAGCGCCTTCGCCGCCTCGATCCCTTCGCCGGGGGAGACATCGCCATTCAGGATCGCCTGGATGCCATGGCCAGCTTCCTGCGCATCGGTGACCCCAGCGCCATGCTCCGAGCCACCGCCAGCGATCTGGGCCTGCCACCAGCACAGGTGTCCCAGGCGGCGGCGTACATGGACGAGGCGCTCGAATCCGCCCCTGCGGAGCCCATGGACCTGGCCGAGGCGCGCGAGCGACTCTCCGCCCTCCGCCCCCCACTCGAGGCGCTCGCGGCACAGGCCAGCGGTATCTTCGATCGGCTCGGCTCACCCACCAGCTCTGCGGTGCACCCCCGGCTCGAGGCGCCCCTTTTCCACGACGAGCAGGACCACCACGAAGGCGTGGCGCACCAAGCCGAGCTGTGGCTCGACTTGGCCGCGGAGGCCCTGGCCTTCGCCAGCCTGCGCCGGGCCTGCATGGGGCACGGGATCGAAGCCGCCGTCACACCGCCCCCGCCGCCCGTCGCGCTCCCCCCCGTCGACGACGAGGTCACCGAGCTGCTGGTGGACGAAGACGTCAGCGCAGCGGAGGCCCTGTTCTGGTCCGGCCCCGAAGACGAGGACGAGGATGAGGACGAGGGCGTCATCGCCATGCTCCCTGCCGAAGACACCGATCCTGGTCTGGATTTCCTATCGGTCGACTCGATGCCAGCCCAGGTTCTGGTTCATGAGGTCCCCGAACCTCGGGCGCTGATGGCCGAGCGCACTCGAGCTCTCGCGCTGCCACCAGAGCGCCAGGACGAGCTGCGCAGAGCCACCCGTTCGTTGTTCCGGGAGGTCTTCCGCTCCCACCTGGTGATCGTGCCCTCCGCCGACGCCAGTGGAGACCAGGTTATCGACGTGGTCGCCCGCAGCTGTCCCGCAGGAGCCCGGGTGCGCGTGATGGGAATCCAGAACATCAAGGGCACGGGCCTGGACTTCGTCTACCGCTGGGTGCACGCGTCTCAGCCCCTGCGCTGGGCCGAGGACCTCTTCCATCCCGATCGCTCGGTGCAGCTGGCGTCCCTGTCGCGCCTCGAGCGCTGGCGAGAGTGGTCCATCCCCAGCTGCCAGGAAGTGCTCCGGGCCCTGGCCGCCATGAACGCCGACAGCAACACCTCCCAGGCCCGCGCAACCGTCCAAGAGCTGGTTGGCACTGAGCTCGAGCGCCGTCGCACGCAGCTGCAGCTCCGTGTGCGCACGTTCTCCCTGAGCAGCTGGCTGGGAGGGATGGCCTGGTTGGTGTGGGACCCCTTCGATGCCCTGTTCCGCCGCTGGCGTGCAGACCGCATCTGGGCCGACCTCGCCGCGAGCCGCATCTCACACGCCCGCGCAGCCAAAGAGCTGGCCGACGTGGCCCAGCGACAGCGACAGGAGGACTCCACCCCCGAGCCCAGCCTGATGCCTTGATCCCCCACGAGTGCTGACCAGCCTCAGTGGGGATACGGGGGTCGAGGCCGTATTTTGGCCCCAGGGAGATTCCATGAAGCTCGGACGCGTGCTGGTCATCGAAGACGACCCCGACGTCGCCAGCGTCCTCGAACTCACCCTGCGACGCATGGGAGCATCCGAGGTCACGGTGGCCCCCGATGGCAATGAAGGCCTGGAGCGCGCCCGCGCCGAGCGCTGGGATCTCATGCTCGTGGACCTGCTGCTGCCAGGCAAGGACGGCTTCGATCTCGTCCTCGACTTCCAGTCCTGGCGCAAAGCCCTGGGGAGCGACGCCCCTTCCCCGACCATCGTCTTCGTCACCTCGGCCGCTCGCACCGTGGGCGCCGAGCTCGTGGGCCGCTCCGGCGCCCATGGCTTGATCACCAAGCCCTTCACCATGGCCGGCCTCGCGCAGCGCCTCGAGTCCATCATCGCCGCGCGCAGCGTCCGCGCCTGACCACCCGCCATGTCCCGCCGGCCCTACCCTTCGCTGGTCCTCGCCCTGGTCGCTGTCGGCTGCAACGCCGACCTCTACAGGGTGTCTCCCGTGTCCGGACGCACCGTCGGCCAGGTGGTGGATATGGACGGCAATCCCCTGGGTGGCGCCAGCGTCACCGTGCTGGAAGGCGGGACCTGGGGGCGCGAGGTCCAGAGCGACGCGCAGGGTTGGTTCGAGACCGACAAGCTCCAGGGCAATCACTGGATCAGGGTCGAGGCTGACGGCTACCTACCGAGGGTGCGCGCCACCAGCCCCTCCGAACAGGCCCTGTTCCGGCTGTCGGAGAGCGACGGCTCCATTGTTCGCCTCGTCTTCGCCGGTTCCACCACCTTCGGTCCCGGCTTCTATGAACCCGACCGCGCCGGAGCCATCCGCAGCGGCCACGAGGTCAACGACACCATCGCATCGCTGTCGGGGGTCCTGCCACTGCTCGAGGGCGTGCAGTTGGCCAACCTGGCCCTCGAGGGCCCCCTCAGCGTGCACCCCGAGCAGCACCCGGAGAAGTCCGCCGTCTACCGGAACCACCCCACGGTGGCCCCCGCGCTGGCCTACGCCGGCTTCGACTTCGTCCACTTGGCCAACGACCACAGCTACGACCTGCTCGAGCACGGCATGGTAGAGACCCAGGCCCATCTCGAGGCCGCCGGGCTGTCCCACCAGGGCACCGGCCTGGACGAAGCGGAGGCGTGGGAGCCCGCGTTCCGCGATGTGGGCGCCGTGCGTTTGGCCTTGCTGGGATGCACGACCGTGACCGGCAGCGACTACACCATCGGCTTTGTAGCCGACGACTCCCTCGGTCGGGGTGGCGCGGCTGGCTGCGACCGCGACCAGCTCGACGCACAGGTCGCCTTTGCGGCTGAGCAAGCCGATGTCACGGTGGTCCAGATCCATGGCGGCCAGGCCCTCGACCCGACCCCCTCGCAGGCGGTCGCCGACCACAGCGAGCGCGCCGCCCAAGGTGGCGCCAAGCTGGTGATCAACCACCATCCCCGGGTCAACGGCGGGCTGTCCATGGTAGGAGACGCCCTGGTGGTCGAATCCCTGGGGGCTCTGGCCACCGATCTCGCCCTGTGGGAGACCTTCCCCTCCGCGCTGCTGGAGGTCCATGTCGACCACGACGGCATCATCCAGCGGGCGTTCATCGAGCCCCTGCTGCGGGACAGCCTACGGCCCATGGCGGTAGTGGGGTGGCCTCGCACGCGCATCGCTCGGGACGTGCTCGCAGCATCCAGCGCTGTGGTGGCCCTGGATGGCGGCGCCCTGGAGGTAGATCTCCAAGGCCGCTCGGTGCTCGAAGAGCGGCAGCTCGACATCATCTCCACCGGTGGTGGGTGGTCCCAGCCGGTAGACCTCCGCGACGGTTGGCTGTCCGAAGTGCAAGGCACCATCCACTGGCAGGTGGGTCGGGACCTGCTCCGCGTCGGCGACTTCGAGGACATCGACGCTGACGACGACATGCTCGAGGGCTTCCTCTGGACCCTCGACTCATCCTACGAGTGGATCAGCGATCAGGCAGCCTACAGCGGTGACTACGGCCTGCGCCTCAGCCGCGATGCCTCCCACACCGACCCGGTCTGGACCCACCCCGCCCACCGCATCCCCGTCCCCCAGGATCAGGCGCTCTCGGTCGCCGGCCAGATCCGTAGCCGGGGCACGGTGGAGCTCCAGGTCTCCTGGTACGAAAGCACCGCAGGCGAGAGCTTCGAGCGCAGCTACTACGAGCTCGAGACCTCTGGCGACTGGGCACCCTTCGACCTCGAACTCGAGGTCCCTCGAGGGGCCCAGGCCGCGAACCTCTACATCAAGCTCCACCCGCCCGAGCGGGGACGGGCCCACGCCGACATCGACGCGCTGCGGCTCGTGTCCTGGGCCCCCGAGCATCCCGACGACACCACGCCCTACGACACCCTGCGGGTCCAGGGAGACGCGAGCTACACCCTGCGGCGTCGCGTGATGCCGGTGCTCAACCCGTAGCTTTGACTGCTGGTCCTCGGCCCCACCACCAGGACCTCGTCGTGGACCAAAGCCTGATCCGAGCCATCGGGTGCTCGGCTTTGGCGTGTCGGTGTTCGCTACACAACACGGCCTGGAGGGGCGCGCGGTCAGGATCTGTCCTTGACTGAAAGCGGGGTTTTCGGATATTGCACAGGTGTTCAATACGCTACCACTTCGTCCCCCCCGCTACCCGCCCTCCAGGAGCTCCCATGCCCATCGATCCTCAGCGCTCAAAGGCCATCGACGCCGCCATCTCCACCATCCAGCGCAACTTCGGTAAGGGCGCGATCATGCGGCTCGAGGCGTCCTTCGACACCACCATCCCCGTGATCTCCACCGGCTCCTTCGCCCTGGATCTGGCGCTAGGCGTCGGCGGCATCCCCAGGGGTCGTGTCACCGAGATCTACGGGCCCGAGGCTTCCGGTAAGACCACCCTGGCGCTCCACTGCATCGCCCAGTGCCAGCAGGCTGGCGGCGTCGCCGCTATCATCGACGCCGAGCATGCCCTCGATGTCTCCTACGCCCGCGCCCTGGGCATCAACACCGAAGAACTCCTCATCTCCCAGCCCGACTACGCCGAGCAGGCCCTCGAGATCGCCGACACCCTGGTGCGCTCGGGCGCCATCGACATCATCGTGGTCGACTCCGTCGCGGCCCTGGTTCCCCGCGCCGAGATCGAAGGCGACATGGGCGACATGCAGCCCGGCCTCCAGGCCCGCCTCATGTCCCAGGCCCTGCGCAAGCTCACCGGCAGCATCCACAAGTCCAACTGCTCCATGGTCTTCATCAACCAGGTTCGGTACAAGATCGGCGTGATGTACGGCAACCCCGAGACCACCAGCGGAGGCAACGCGCTGAAGTTCTACGCCTCGGTGCGGCTCGACATCCGCCGCATCGCCAGCATCAAGGTCGGTGGCGAAGACGTCGGCAACCGCTGCCGGGTCAAGGTGGTCAAGAACAAGCTGGCGCCCCCCTTCCGCAAGGTCGAGTTCGACATCACCTTCGGCAAGGGCATCAACCGCGACGGCGAGCTCATCGACCTGGGCATCGCGGCCAACTTCGTGCGCAAGGCGGGGTCCTGGTACTCCCTGGGCGACGAACGCATGGGCCAGGGCCGCGACAACGCCATCAAGTTCCTCAACGACAACCTCGACCGCAAGGCCTGGTTGGACCGCTCCCTGATGGTGCACCACGGCCTGATCGAGGCCGACCCGGCCAACCCGGACGACACCGCAGCAGCCCCGCCCACCGCCGAAGCGTAGCACCGGAGGGGGCCCACACCCCAGGTCACAGCGACACAGTCGGCATGATAGGCTTGTTTTTCGGGTCACGGCGTCGCCGGGCCCGCAAGCTCCCGCCGCGAGGTCGCCCATGTCCGCCCCCGAAGCGTCGTCCTCTCCCGCCACCGTACTCCAGAGCATCTGCAGGGCCGCAAGCAACGCGGAAGCGTCGGACATTCACATCAAGGCGGGCAGCCCACCCCTGCAGCGGGTCAACGGCCAGCTCGAGGTCATTCCTCGGATAGGCGCACTGGACAAAGAGCACTGCGCAAAGATGGCCTGGGGCATCATGTCCAAGGGCCAACGCGAGCGTTTCAAGCGCTCCAACGACATCGACTTCTCCTGGGCCGTCCCGGGGCTGGGGCGGTTCAGGGTCAATGTGTTCCGGCAGCGCCAGCAGATCGGCATGGTCCTGCGCGCCATCCCGGGCACGGTCCAGACCATCCAAGAGCTCAACCTCCCAGCCGTGCTCGAGAAGATCGCCGCCGAGCCCCGGGGCCTCGTGCTGGTCACCGGCACCACGGGCTCGGGCAAGTCCACCACCCTCGCGGCCCTGGTCGAGCAGATCAACCGCACCCGCGCCAGCCACATCCTCACTATCGAGGATCCCATCGAGTTCGCGTTCCGCGACCAGCGCAGCGTCATCAACCAGCGCGAGATCGGCGTGGACACCCTGGACTTCCCCACGGCACTGCGGGCTGCCCTGCGACAGGATCCCGACACCATCCTGGTAGGTGAGCTGAGGGATCACGACTCGCTGGAGATCGCCTTGGCCGCCGCCGAGACCGGCCACCTGGTGCTCTCGACCATCCATTCCATGAACGCGCCGGAGACCATCAACCGCATCGTAGGCTTCTTCGAGCCCCACGCTCAGATCCAAGTACGACGCCAGCTCGGCGCCACCGTGCGGGCCATCATCTCCCAGCGCCTGGTGCCCAAAATTGGCGGCGGCCGCGTTGCCGCCCTGGAGATCATGCTCAACACCGGCTCGGTCTACGAGTGCATCGTCGATCCCTCGCGCACCAATGAGATCCCGGATCTGGTGGCGGAAGGCCACGAGCAATACGGTAGCCAGACCTTCGACCAGGCCCTGTTCGGGTTCATCGAGCGCAACGTCATCTCCGTGCAAGACGCGATGATCTACGCCAACAGCCCAGACAACCTCAGCCTCCGCCTCAGCGGTATCGGCGACACCGTCTGATCCTGCCGTACCGTCCGCTGTCCCACCTTGCTGCGGTCGGGCTCGGAGTTAGCTTGGGGCGCCTCGCACGGGCGTCGCGTCCGGGCGTTCCCCGCACCGTTGGAGGTCACCGTGAAGGTCGCCGAAATCCGTAAGCGTTTTCAGGACTACTTCGCCCAGCGCGGCCACAAGGTGGTGTCCTCGGCATCCCTGCTGCCTGCCAACGATCCCACCCTGTTCTTCGTCAACGCCGGCATGGTGCCATTCAAGGACACCTTCACCGGCGCCGAGCAGCGGCCCTACTCCCGCGCGGTGAGCGTGCAGAAGTGCCTGCGGGTCAGTGGCAAGCACAACGACCTCGAGAACGTGGGTCGCACACCGCGGCATCACACCCTCTTCGAGATGCTCGGTAACTTCTCCTTCGGCGACTACTTCAAGCGCGACGCCATCACCTGGGGCTGGGACTTCCTCACACGTGAGCTGGGCATCCCTGCCGAGAGGCTCTGGGTCACGGTCCATCACAGCGACGACGAAGCCTACGATCTGTGGCACGACGTCATCGGTGTGCCTGCCGAGCGCATCCAACGCCTAAGCGACAAGGACAACTTCTGGACCATGGGCCCCACAGGCCCCTGTGGCCCCTGCTCAGAGATCCACTACGACCACGGCCCCGAGATCGACCCTGCCGGCGGTGGCCCCGCCACCGAGAGCGACCGCTACGTTGAGATCTGGAACCTGGTGTTCATGCAGTCCGAGCGCCACGAAGACGGATCGGTCACCCCCCTGCCCAAGCCCTCCATCGACACCGGCGCTGGCCTCGAGCGCATCGCCGCCGTGCTGCAGGGTGTGTACTGGAACTACGATATCGACGTCTTCACCGCGCTCGTTCAGCGCGCCGCCGAGCTCTCGGGCACCCGCCTGGGCGACAGCGACGACGTCGATGTGGCGCTGCGGGTCATCGCAGACCACGCTCGCGCGGCGGCCTTCCTGGTGGCCGATGGCGTGATGCCCTCCAACGAAGAGCGCGGCTACGTGCTGCGCAGAATCCTGCGACGGGCCATCCGCTACGGGGTGAAGCTCGAGGTCAACGAGCCCTTCATGTGGCAGGTCGCCGACGTGGTCATCCAGCAGATGGGCGAAGCCTACCCCGAGCTCATCCAGCGCAGAGACTTCGTGTTGGACGTCATCCGCACCGAAGAGAAGCGCTTCGCCGAGACCCTTCAGCTGGGCCTCGCCCGCCTGGCCGGCCGCCTCAGCGCCCTGGACGAGCTGGAACAAACCGTGCTCGACGGCGCCATGGCCTTCGAGCTGTACGACACCTACGGCTTCCCCCTGGATCTCACCGAGCTCATCGCCGAGGAACAGGGCAAGACCGTGGACAAGGACAGCTACGACGTGGCCATGGAGCACCAGCGCGCGCTGGGACGCGCGGCCTGGAAGGGCAGCGGTGAGCATGCCGTCCAGGGCGGCTACCAGCAGCTGGCGGCAGACTGTCCCGCCACCTTCCTGGGCTACGACGCCGTCCTTGCCACCAGCACTGTCCACGCGCTGCTGCTCGACGGAGCGCCGGTGCAGGCCCTCGAGCAGGGCCAAGAAGGCGAGCTGATCGCTCCGGCCACCCCCTTCTACGGCGCGTCCGGCGGCCAGGTGGGCGACCAGGGATGGGCCATGGGGCCCGACGGTGCACGGCTGCAGGTCACCGACACCACCCGCCCCCACGGCGAGCTGGTGCTACATCGGGTCAAGGTGGTGGAGGGCCGCGTGGCCGTGGGCGACGCCGTGACCCTCGAGGTCGCCGCCCCCCGGCGCGACCGCATCCGTCAGAACCACACCGCCACCCACCTGCTTCACGCCGCCCTCGAGACCGTCCTGGGCTCCCACGTGCAACAGAAGGGCTCATTGGTAGGCCCCGAGCGCCTGCGCTTCGATTTCTCCCACCACAAGCCGGTCACCACCGAACAGCTCCTGGCTGTCGAAGACGCCGTGCTGGCCATGGTGCTGGCCAACGACGCCGTGGACACCCAGCTCATGCCCATCGACCAGGCGCGATCCGCTGGCGCCAAGGCGCTGTTCGGTGAGAAGTATGGTGACGAGGTCAGGGTGGTCCGCGCCGCCGGCACCATCGAACTCTGCGGTGGCACCCACGTGCAGCGCACCGGCGACATCGGCCCGTTCCGTATCCAATCCGAGGGCGGCATCGCCGCGGGTGTGCGCCGCATCGAGGCCCAGACCGGCACCGGCGCCCTGCGCTGGGTCCGTGAGCGCGAGGCCAACCTCGAGGCCGCATCCAAGGCCCTGCGCACCAGCCCCGACAAGCTCGCCGAGCAGCTCGAACGCCTCTTGGCCGAGAGGAAGGCCCTACAAAAGGAACTCGAGATCATCAAACGCGAGGCCGCCCGAGAAGCTTCTGGCAACCTGATGGATCAGGCGCGCACGATCAACGACCTCACGGTCCTGGCCGCGCAGCTCGAGGGCGACCCCGCCACCCTACGGGAAGAAGCCGAGCGCCTGCGCGACAAGCTGGGCGAGCGTGCCGTGGTGGTGCTGGGCGCCGCCACCGCCGGTGGCCGGGTGTTGCTGGTGGCCTGCGTATCCAAGGGGATCGCCGGCAAGCGCGTGCACGCGGGCAACCTGCTCAAGAAGGTGGCCCAGCAGGTGGGCGGCGGCGGCGGCGGACGCCCCGACATGGCCCAAGCCGGCGGCCGCAAGCCCGAGAATCTCCCCGAAGCCCTCGCCTCGGTCTACGAATTGGTCCTGCCGGAGTAGCGTCGCGACGGGTTCGAATTCTCGCGCAAAGACGCAAAGGGCGTGAATGTTGGGGGGGCTGCGCCGGGAGTGATCGTGGTGGGTCCGAACGCCGCGTTCCTTTTGGCTTCTGCGACGGCGGGCGCACCATGGAGAAGGGGTCCACGACGCACCATGGGTGGCACGACGCTCACCCTGCGGAGCGGCAGCCCTCTCCGAACCCGTGAGCAGGCCGACCGCTCACCCCGTGGGAGACCTCGTGGCCCCTCTGCGGGGCCGAAGGCCCCTGCGTCTCTGCGCGAGGCAGAGCGACGCCTTATCCCGCCACCGACTCCACCAGGCAGCCAACGCCTTTGCGGCTTGGCGCGAACTACATCGCCCCGCCCTCGAGGCCCGCGAGCTTGGACGCCCCCGCGGAGCCCCTACTCCACCAGCAGCTTGCGCAGCGCTTTGACCTCGCGGCCGTCCAGCTGCTCATCGTCGAGCTTGCGCATGGTAGCGCGGGCAGCTTCGACGTCGCCTTGATGGAACTGACACTGACCGAGGTGGGCCAGGGCGAACTCGCGATCGGCGGCCTGGGGATAGCTGCGCAGCAAGCCCTCGAAGCGACCCGCCGCTGCGGACCAGGCTTGGCGACGCAGGTAGAACTTGCCGATGATGAATTCTTTGTGGGCCAGGCGGTCCCGACCTTCACCCAGGTGCTCCTGGACATCAGGCAGCAGCTCGGACTCGGGGTAGCGAGCGGCGAAACCCGACCAGGTGTTCACGGCTTGACGGGTCCAGACCTGGTCGCGGGCGGCTACCGAGGGCGACTTGCGCCACAGGCACAGGCCCATGCGGTAGACGACGTAGTCGGTCTGATCGTGGTGGGGGTGCAGGCGCTGGAAGTCTTCGTAAGCCAGCCGCGCCTGGTCCCACTCCGCCTTCTTGAAGTACAGATCGGCGATGGACAGCTCGGCCAGGACCGCGTGGGGGTCGTCGCGGTGGTAGTTCCGCACCCGGTTGAACTGCTCGAGGGCTTTGGTGTAGTAGCCCCGCTTCATGTACTTGAGGCCCAGCTCGTAGCGCTCGGCGGGACCCAGCCGGCTACCGCGGGCGGCGTGGGCCGGCGCGACGCTCAGCATGGCTGCGAGGAGCAGGGCTGCAAGGATGGTCAGGGTGTGCCTGGGCAAGGGGAGCCTCCGGAGTCGCTGTCCATAACACCACTGCACCACAGCGCCTGCCATGGGAGCTGGAGGTTTGACACGCGAGCCCAGGTGGGTAGCTTTCGAGCGTCGTCCATGCACGACGCGGAGGCGAAGCGGAACCGAGATGGCGGAGCCCTACAAGCGCTGGCGAATCCCCCTGACCGCTCTGGCCGGCATCGGCCTGGGCGTCGTATTTTCCGCCGGCGGTCACGAACTGGGCTGCCCCGGACCCGGCACCCGCCAGGCCGACGCCGCCGATCCGGCCCAGGTGACCAGCGACGACCCGGTGCTGCCCCTGCGCGCCGCGCGTCCCACCACGGCCTCCCGCTCGAACCCGGTGGTCGAGGCCGTAGCACTCACCGCCCCCGCAGTGGTCAGCATCCACTGCGAGGTCCCCACCCAGTCGCCCTTCCACATCTTCTATAGCGGGCAGTCCACCTCCACCTCCGCAGGCTCTGGTGCCGTCATCCGTGCCGACGGCGTGGTGCTCACCAACGCCCACGTGGTCAACGGCGCCACCCGCATCACCGCTACCCTGCCCGACGAGACCTCCTACGAGGCCACCGTGGTGGGGCTCGACAACGATCTGGACCTCGCGGTGCTGCAGCTCGAGGGCGCCCAGGGCCTTCCCGTCATTCCCCTGGGCAGCTCCAGCGATCTCATGCTGGGCGAAACCGTCATCGCCATCGGAAACCCCTTCGGCCTGGGCCACACCGTCACCACCGGCGTCGTCAGCAGCCAGTCCCGCACCCTCGAGGTCAGCGAGCGGGTGTTTCAGGACTACATCCAGACCGACGCGGGCATCAACCCGGGCAACTCCGGCGGGCCCCTGCTGAACATCCACGGCGAGCTCATCGGCATCAACTCGGCCATCCGCCGCGACGCCGAGAACATCGGCTTCGCCATCCCGGTCAACCGCGCTGCCAAGGTCGCACAAGACCTGCTGCTCTACGGCTCGGTGCGGGCACCGTGGCTGGGTATCGCCGTGTCGGATGTGGGCGGCCCGCGCTACGCCGGCTCCCCCATCGCCGAAGGCGCTCTGTTGGTAGAGCAGCTCCACAGCGGCGGAGATGCCGACAAGGCCGGCCTGCAAAAAGACGACATCATCCTCGAGCTCGACGGCCGCAGCGTGCGTTCCCGCGCCGACCTCAACCTGCGCCTGGCCTCCGCCAAGCCGGGAGACACGGTCGAGCTGTCCGGCCTCCGCGGTGGCCAGCCGTTCCAGGCATCCATCACCACGGCCTCCTGCCCCGAAAATCTAGGGCGCCAAGTCATGGTGGACTCCCTGGGCATTCAGGTCCAGACCGTCGGCTCCGTCGACGCCCAGACCGCGCGCAGCATCCGCCTGAGGGCCAAGACCGGCCTGCTGGTCATCGACACCGCGACCGCGGGCAGCTTCGCCAAGGCTGGCCTGCGAGCGGGTGATGTGATCTTGGCGGTCCACGGCCAACGCGTGGACCAGATCGAACAACTCGAGACAGCCCTGCTCAGGGCGGTGGCCTCCCACCGCGACGCCGTGCTGCTCTCGGTCCAGCGCGGTCCCTACCGCGGGCACGTCGAAGTCTCCCTCTGATACTCTTCAACACCGTCGTTCCACCGCGTGGAGTCCCCATGTCCGAGTCCCAGCCCGCCAACCCCTGCCAGGCTCCCCCCATCACCTTCGCCACCTTCGTGCTCAGCCTCTCCCAGGCGGTGATGGACCAGGTAGGACAGGCCGAGGCCCAGCCGGCCATGGCCGAGCAGCACTTCCTGATGGCCAAGCAGTCCATCGACCTACTCGAGATGCTCGAGTGCAAGACCAAGGGCAACCTCGACGACGAAGAGTCCAAGCTGCTCTCCACCTTGCTCTACGAAATCCGCATGTCCTATCTGGCAGCAACCCGCAAAGGCTGAGCTCCCAGGCTGGACAACCCTCCGGGACAACCCGACGGGTCGACCCACAGCGACGTCGGCAACAACGTCGCCGTCGGGTAGATCGGCGTTTCTCCGGTTGACATTGGCCGGTTGCGTCGGTATCTTTCGCTCGCATCAAGAGAATCCGGGAGCCGCGCCGGCCCCGGCTGATGGAGGAAAAATGGCTTCGAACCTAAAGATCGGCCTGCTTGGCCTGCTCGCACTGTCCGTGACTGTGGCTGCCTGTGGCGACAAAGAAGACGACACGGGCGACAGCAATGTGGACCAGGGCTGCGACAACGGCATCGACGAGACCGTCCCCGAGAGTGGCGCTACCGACGCCTACTGGCGCGCCGACGTCGAGTTCGTCCTCGATGACGAGGACACCTCTGGCCCCAGCATCGTCCTGACTGAGGGCGGCACGGAAGTGGCCGGTAGCAGCTGGGTCTCCGACGACCTCGAGACCGTCTACTTCACTCCCGACGCGCCCCTGGCTCCCTCGACCTCCTACGAGGCCACCCTCACCTACTGTGTGGGCGACGCCACCATCGACTTCACCACCAACAACCTGGGTGAAGATCTCACAGCCGACATCATGGACAAGACCTACGTGATCGACCTGGCCTCCGCGCGCTTCGTCGAGCCCGCTGGCGTCGGTGAGCTCATCGGTGAGTTCGTGACGATGAACGTGCTCGTGGGCGTGGCCGGCATCGACGGTGCCGACATCACCATGATGGGCGCCCTGTCCGTCGAAGGTGGCAACGACCAGGACTTCTGCACCCCGACCTTCGACCTCTCCGCCGACTTCACCGAGACCCCCTACTTCGTCATCGCCGCCGACAGCATCGACCTGGCCGTGGCTGGCTACGTCATCCCGCTGCAGGACTTCGAAGTCAGCGGCACCTTCGCGGACGACGGCTCCTACTTCGGTGGCGCCATCCTCGCCGGTATGGTCGATGCGCGTGACATCGTCGAGATGATCGACGAAGTGGACACCTGGGAAGACGCCTGCAACCTCACCGCCTCCTTCGGCGCGCCCTGCCAGGCCTGCGACGACGGCACCGAGTCTTGCCTCTCCCTGCGCGCTGACCAGATCATCGCCGAAGAGAACGTCGGCCAGGTCCTGGAAGAAGTCCTCGAGTCCGGCACGCACCCCAACTGCGTCGAGTAGTCGCGTTAAAAAACGCGACTACGGGCACCGTCAACCCCGAGCAAAGCGAGCGGGTTGAAGGGCACGGTAGCCGCGACACGCCGACTCAGAACTCCCGCTCGCGCTTCGGCGCGGGCGGGTTCTCCGCTTCAGGGCACCGTCAACCCCGAGCAAAGCGAGCGGGTTGAAGGGCACGGTATCCGCGACACGCCGACTCAGAACTCCCGCTCGCGCTTCGGCGCGGGCGGGTTCTCCGCTTCAGGGCACCGTCAACCCCGAGCAAAGCGAGCGGGTTGAAGGGCACGGTAGCCGCGACACGCCGACTCAGAACTCCCGCTCGCGCTTCGGCGCGGGCGGGTTCTCCGCTTCAGGGCACCGTCAACCCCGAGCAAAGCGAGCGGGTTGAAGGGCACGGTATCCGCGACACGCCGACTCAGAACTCCCGCTCGCGCTTCGGCGCGGGCGGGTTCTCCGCTTCAGGGCACCGTCAACCCCGAGCAAAGCGAGCGGGTTGAAGGGCACGGTAGCCGCGACACGCCGACTCAGAACTCCCGCTCGCGCTTCGGCGCGGGCGGGTTCTCCGCTTCAGGGTACCGTCAACCCCGTGCAAAGCGAGCAGGTTGAAGGGCACGGTAGCCGCGACACGCTGACTCAGATTCCCCGCTCGCGCCTCGGCGCTGGCGGGTTCTCCGCTTCAGAGCGCGGGAATTTCAAGGCCGGCGTCCTGGCAGAACCCTGCGAAGTCGGCGGGAGGTGGCGCGGTAAAGAGCATCCGCTCACCGCTGATGGGGTGCTCGAAGCCCAGACGGGCCGCGTGCAGGAGCTGGTGGTCCAGCCGCGCCTGCCAGTCCTGCAGGCCGGAGCCCAAGCGCCGGGTGCCACTGTAGAGGGAGTCGCCCACCACAGCGTGGCCCTGTTCGCTCAGGTGCACCCGGATCTGGTGGGTGCGTCCGGTCTCGAGTCGGCAGGACATCAGCGCCACTCCTCGGCTGGATGCCAGGCGTTGCCAGTGGGTGACAGCGTGCTTGCCACCCTTGGGCACCGACGCGAAGCGGATGCGGTCCCGGGCCTTCCGCCCCAGCTCTGAGCGAATGCTACCCTCGAGGAAGCGGGGCTCGCCGTGAACCACCGCGAGGTATTCTCGGTCCACCTCGTGGATGGTGAAGGCCGCCTGCAGGCGACGCAAGGCCAGCTCGTGGCGCGCCACCACCAGCAACCCGCTGGTGCCCTTGTCGATGCGGTGGACGATGCCGGGCCGCTCGCCTTCGCGGTGGCCCGCGAGCTCGGGCAAGGCGTGGAGCAGCGCGTGCACCAGGGTGCCGCTGCGATGCCCCTTGGCCGGGTGCACCACCATGCCCACCGGCTTGCACAGCACCACCAGGTCTTCGTCCTGGTGCAGGATGTCCAGGGGGATGTCCTCGGGCACCAGGGTGGAGGGCTCGGGCGGGGTCACCCGGACGATGAGCAGCTCCCCGCCCTTGAGCTTGACCGACGGGCGAGCCACGGCGCCATCGACAGTGACGTCACCCGCGCGGATGAGGGCCTGCAGTTTGGCCCGAGACAGGTCCGGCATTGCGGAGCTGAGGTAGCGATCCAGGCGTCCCGCGTTGGGCGGAGCCTCGATCTCGATCTCTTGGGTGGTGGTCACGATGGGCTACCGTCCCATGCGGGCCAGATAGCCGCTGGACAGGCGCTCGGGATCGACCTCGAGCAGGCGCGCCAAGGAGCGCAGGTAGCCCCGCACGAAGGTGGCCGCTGGCAGCCTCGAGAACTCGTCGGCCTCGATGGCCTCGAGGTAGCGCTTGGCGATGCGGGTGGAGGACGCCACGTCGTCCACCGTCAGACCCTTGCGCTCGCGCAGGCGCTGGATGAGGGCGCCTGAGAAGCCCAACTCGAAGATCATGGTGGGCAGGTCATCGGCCTGGGGTGCCGGAGCGGCCGCAGCCGGGGCCGCTGGAGCGGCGGCAGGCTGGGTGCTCGAGATAGGAATGCGCACAGGGCCCAGCGCGACCTTGGGAGCCGCGGGCTGGGGCATGGCGACCGCTGGCTTGGGCGCTGCGGAAGCCACGGCCGGCTTGACCACCACCGGACGGGCGGCGGGAGGCGGAGGCGCGGGCGCAGGTGCGGGTACAGCAGCCCTGGGGGGGGCGTCTCCCACGGGTAGGTGGGTGAGCAGCCGCACCAGCTCGAGGGTGGCCTCGGCCGCAGGCTCGAGCAACGCCGGCGCCACCCGAGCCCAGAGCTCATCGGCTTCCTGAGCCGGACGCTCGCCCGCGAGCTGCAGGAAGCGGTCGTAGCGAGCTCGGCGAGCAGGATTGGACAGCACACGCCAGGCTTCCTCGAGGGCGACGCGCTCGTCTTCGAGGGTGACCGTGTCGAGCCCTCGCTGCCGTGCAGCGCGCAATCGCTTCGAGAGCGTGGACAGGGTTTGCTCGTAGGCGTGCTGGAGGAGCTGCTCGTCGGCTTCGGCCGGAACCAGCAGGATCTCGTAGAAGGTGGTCGTCATGGGGCCTCTGGGGACGGGGCCAGGGTGTGGAGAGCGAGGCGGAGAGCGTCGGCGAGGGCGGCGTCTTGATCCGGCAGCAGGGTGCGGGGATCGAGCAGCAGGGCATCGCTGGACTGGCGGCCGATGACCGCGGGGCTCGCGCGACGGAGCACAGCAGCCAGCTCGTGGGGAGGGAGGCCCCGGACCGCGATGGCCACGGAGCGCAAGGGAAGCTCGGGCAGGGCGCCGGCGCCGGCGCGGCCGTCGACGGGCTCGACCCGCAGGTCGAGGTCGGGGCGGGCGACCCGGGCCAGGATGGCGTGGCAGCGAGGCTCGAGATCCGCGGGCTGCGCCCGCATCATGGCCACCGATGTCAGCTCGTCGCAGCGGTCTTGCTCGTACAGCTGAAGGGTAGCATCCAGCGCCGCGATGGCGAGCTTGTCCAGCCGCAAGGCACGGTAGAGAGGATGCCGCCGCAGCCGGCGGATCAGATCGGCCCGACCCACGATGATGCCAGCCTGCGGACCGCCCAGCAGCTTGTCGCCGCTGAACGACACGATGTGGACCCCAGTGTCCAGGATCTGCGACACGGTGGGTTCGTCGGTGATCTCGGGCAGCAGGTTGCCAGAGCCCAAGTCTTCGGCCAGCCACAGGCCATGCTCATCGGCCAGGGCAGCCAGCTCTGCTCGGTCCGGGTCTTCGGTGAAGCCCACGATGCGGAAGTTCGAGCGGTGGACCTTGAGCAGGCCCACCGGCGGGGGATCCGATGATTCGACGGCAAGAGCGAAGTCCGCCACCCGGGTGCGGTTGGTGGCGCCCACCTCGAGCAGCCGAGCACCGCCGGCCTCGGCGACCTCGGGGATGCGGAAGGAGCCACCGATCTCCACCAGCTCTCCGCGGCTGATCACCACCGATGACCCGCGGGCCAAGGCGGTGAGCATCAACAGCACCGCCGCAGCGTTGTTGTTGACCACCACGGCGTCCTCGGCCCCGGTGAGGCGACGCAGGCGCTGACGGACCACCTCGAGACGCTCGCCCCGCTGGCCGCTGACCATGTCCATCTCCACCGTGGCGTAGCCCAGGGCTGCCTGGGCCACCGCAGCCTGAGCGGCGGGGGCCAGGGGCGCGCGGCCCAGGTTGGTGTGGAGGACCACGCCGGTGGCGTTGAGCACAGTGGCCACCGCGGGCTGACGCTCCCGGGCCACCTGTTGCAGGATGGCGACGACGATGTCGGCCACAGCGGGCACCGAGGCGCCCTGTCCCAGCACATCACGCCGGATGGACTCGAGCTGTTCCCGGGCCGCTCTGAGCGCCAGGGGCCTCGGGAGCTCCGCCAGCGCCGCGTGCCGGAGCAGTCGGTCCACGGACGGGAGAGAAGCGAGGGGCGAGGACGAGTTGGCCATGATCCGTTCTATCGTATCCATCCCCCGGCGTCCCCGTGGAGCTCCACGCGGCGTCGAGCCGGCGCTGTGCCGCAAGCACCGGATGTACGTCCTCGTTCCTGTGCAAACCCGACACTCCGAAAAGCGGGATACCACTCCCTCTGTATGAACACCCTGATCTACGCCGCCGTCGCCGTCATCTCCATCGCACTGCCGCTGCGGGTATGGCTGGACGAACGCGACAGCCGGCTGCGGGCGGGCTTCGCGCTGCTAGGCCTCAACCTGGCCTGGGTCTACGGCGCCTTCACGGGCTACCTCATCACCGGCAACCCCGGTTGGGACCTGGCCTACGGCGCGGGGGGGGCCTTCCTGCCGGCGAGCCTCTACGGCTTCCTGTCCACCATGTTGCGCCGTCCCATCCCCACCGACAGCCGCCTGCGCACCCGCCTGGCGGTGGCCTGCCTGGGGGTGGCGCTGGCCTACCTGTTCGCCCAGCTCATCCTGTTCCCGGGAAAGCCCCACGGTAGCCCCGCGGCGATGCTGCTGGGGCTGTGGGTGTTCTCCGGGCTGGGCTTCGATCTGTTCCTGGTAGTGGAGCACTTCCGACGCACCACCCAGCGGGTCACCCGCGCTCGCCTGGCCTATCTGCTGGGACTCATGGGCAGCGCGGTGCTGTTCAGCGCCGTCGAGGTGGTAGCCCGCACCATCCAGGGCTTCCCGGAGGCCGGCAGCCTGGACCTCATCAGCGCGCCGGTGCTCCTGCAGGGGGCGCTGCCACCGATGGGCGTGCTCTTCACCGGAGTGCTGGTGTACTTCATGCACCAGGTGCTGGTGATGTACCGGCTGTTGGATCTGCACGAGATCTTCAGCCGCACCCTGACCCTGGCCGTGTGCGCCGCCCCCCTCGTGGGTGTGCAGATCCTCGCGGTCATCTGGTCCGACGCCGCCAGCTACAGCCCTCTGCACAGCACCTGGCTGATGCTGGTGGCCACGGTGATCTTCCTGGCCGTCTACGACCCGCTGCGGCGAGCCATGGAGCAGCGCCTTAGCGCCCGCCTCAACCGCAGGGGCCAGGTGCTGGCGGCGTCCCTCGATGAGGTTGGGCAGGCCCTACCCAAGGCCATCGGCATGGCCACCGCCTACGAGGCCATGCTGCAGCCCCTGGTGGCCAGCGGGCGCGTGCCCTACGCAGCGGTCTACCTCTGGGACCAGGACCGCGGCACCTTCACCCGGGCCGCTGCCCGGGGAGACCACAGCCCCGAGCCCCTCGAGGCCGTGCCCCCCGTCAGCCTGGTGGACGCCCAGGGTCGTGTGCCTCCCTGGTTGATCCGGTCCGATCTCGTGCGTACGGCCCGCCGGGGCCACAGCACGGCGGAGCTGGCGGGACAGCGGGCGCGCCTGCTGAAGGTTCTGGGACTCGATGTGCTCATCCCCCTGTCGAGTGACGACCTCGTGCTGGGCTGGCTGGGCCTCGAGGACGAGCAGGGGGCCGACGGCTTCTCCCGAGAAGAGCTCGCGCGGCTGCGTCACGTGGCCGACCAGCTCACGGTGGTCGTCGAAAACGTCCACGGCTTCCACCAGCTCGAAGAACAACACCGCCTGGCAGCCCTGGGCACCATGGCCGCCGGCCTGGCTCACGAAGTCCGCAACCCCCTGGCCGCTATCAAGGGCGCCGCCCAGCTCCTCGAGCCGTCCCAGACCAGCGCCAACCCCGACGAGGACAGCCCCGCCGAGTTCGTGGGCATCATCATCGAAGAGGTCGACCGGCTCAACGACGTGGTGGACCGCTTCCTGGCCTACGCTCGGCCGCTAGTGCTCCAGCCCGAGCCCGTGGACATCAACCGCCTAGCCACCCGCGCGGTGGAAGCGCTGCGGCGCCAGGACATGCCCGCGGATGTAGACATCGAGCTGGCCCTGACCGAAGCCCTGCCCATGCCGCCGGGGGATGCCACCCTGCTGCTCCAGGTGCTCGAGAACCTGCTGCGCAATGCCGTCCAGGCCCTGTCCCAGCACAAAGGCCCCGACGCCGAGCGACGGGTCCGGCTCCACACCCGACAGGGCCACGCCTTCGGCCACGGACGCGGCCCTTCCACGGTGGACATCGTGGTGGAAGACACCGGCCCCGGCATCGCCGAAGCCGATCTGGAGAAGCTCTTCATCCCCTTCTACACCCGCCGCGTGGGTGGTACCGGCCTGGGCCTGGCCCTGTGTCGCCGCATCGTCCACGCCCACGGCGGTGAGCTCGAGGCCGGCGCCCGCCCCGGCGGTGGAGCACGCTTCACGGTGCTGCTGCCCCTGACGGCCAGCGAGACCCGACTCTCAGCGGGGGCGGACAGGGCTGGAGCTTAGTCCGGGACGCCGGCGTGCCGCTCCTGCGGGCCGTCATCGCCCTCGGCCAGCCCCGCCTCGGCGGCCAGGTCACCCGGGTCGCTGCTGCCCAGCTCGGCGCTGTCGATCCCCGCATCCGGAATGGCCAGTTCCTCGACGTGACCATCACCGACCGCGAAGAAGACCAGCTCGCCGTCCTCGTCGTAGGCGCTGTAGCGCTCGGTGGGCACCCATCCCCCAGCGACCCAGTCCGCGCCGTCGAAGTAGCCCGAGCGCCACATCATGCCGTCGGGGGCCGCACCTTCGGGCTCCCAATAGCCGGTGATGTACTCCTGCTCATCATTCACGTGGGACCCGACCCAGCTGAATCCCACGCGGACCTGGGGACGCCAGAAGCCGCTGACGTACACCCGACCGTTCCAGTAGCCGGAGACATAGGACCAGCCCGCCCGCGGCGCCTGGCCCACGTGCTGGCAGTGACCGGCCACCCACTGGCTGCCAGCACCGGGATGACCCGAGACCCAGACGTAGTCGGGACCTGCGCAGCGCTGCACCGGCACCCGCGTGTAGGGCTTGACCACCACCCGGACATGGGGATGATGGGCCTTCTTGGCGTGGTGGTGATTGCGGTGGTGGTGACGCCGGGCCGCGTCCGCATCCTGAGGGAGCAGGAACAGGAAGACGAGGCTCGATAGGCAGGGCAGGAGGTAGCGCATGCTGGGTTCCTTGGTGGGGCGGGTGGCTCGCCTTTGGCGGGCGCATCGACGCAAGGACGGGGGCGAGTATTCAAAAGATTTGTGGTTCCTTGGATACGCCCCGGCCAGGCGGACACCCGGCGCCCGCCACCACACCGTCCCCAACGGCAGCATGCTACGTTGCGGCGGTGCCTGATCCAGTCACCATCGCAGAGCGCATCCGGCGCTGGCCGAAGCACGGGGTTCAGGGTCCCCTGACCCTCGAGCTCTACCCCACCCTGCGCTGCAACCTGGACTGCCGCTTCTGCGACACTACGGATCGCCATCGACCAGGCCTGCCCGAGCTCTCCGCGGAGCGTCAGCTCGCCCTGCTGGACGAAGCCGCCAAGCTCGGCGTTCAGCGCCTGTTTCTGCTGGGCGGCGGTGAGCCTCTGGCGGCCCGCACCCTGGCGCCCCAGCTGATGGCCAAGGCCAAGGCCCTGGGGATGCAGGGCATCCTGACTACCAACGGCACCCTGCTGGACGCCCCGCTGCGAGAACAGCTCGTGGACACGGGCTGGGACGAGATCCACTTCTCCATCGACGGTCCCACCGCCGCCATCCACGACGATCTGCGGGGTCAGCCGGGCTGCTTCCACAAGGTGGTCACCAACATCTGCCGGCTTCGGGCCCTGCGGGATCGCCGGGGGGTGGCAAACCCGCTCATCGCCCTGCACTTCGTGCTCACCCGCACCAACTTCCACACCCTCGAGGACATGGTCCGCCTAGGCCACACCCTGGGGGCCTTCCGCATCGACTTCGACGCCCTCATCGCCTACCACCCCGCCCAGCTCGCTCTGATGCTCGAGCCCCATGAACAAGCGCAGGTGCCCGCACTGGCCCGCCGGGCGCGTGCGCTGGCCGACGAACTCGGCATCGCCACCACCCTCGAGCACTTCGAGGACACTCGCAACCTCGAGCGGGGCCAGAACGCCAGCAGCGGCGACAAAGCACCGGCCGAGCGGGTGGCTCAGGTCCGGGATGCAGAGCTCGGCGGTGGGATGCTCCAACAGCTTCGGCGGGCGCCCTGCCTCAAGGCCTGGCACTACATCGTAGTCCAGGCCGACGGCCGCACCAGCCCCTGCTGCGTGCTGGCTGGCCAAGGTGGGTCGGTTGCGGAGCGCAGCCTGGTGGAGGTCTGGCGTTCCGGCGACTTCATTGAGGAGATCCGCACCGCCATGCTCGCCGGCACCCCACCGGCCCGCTGCAGCGAGTGCTCCGCAAACATCCTGGCCCACGAGCGGTACATCCGCGGGCTCGTGTAGGATCACGCCATGGCGGTCTACCTCAACCTCGAGCTCACCGATCACTGCAACGTGTGCTGCCCCATGTGCAGCCAGTCCCACCGCCAGCTCGCCCACGGCGTGGCTGAGAGCTTCATGCCCTGGGACACCTGGCGTCGTGTGCTGGCCGGTCTCGAGAACTCCCACGAGGAGGTCCACCTCTGCCCCCACTGGCTGGGAGAGCCCACAGTGCACCCCGACTTCGATCGAATGATCGAATACGCCTTCGCCATGAACCGGGACAACCGCCTGTTCCGCACCTTCAAGCTCCACACCAACGGCGTGCTGCTCACGCCCGAGCGCTCCGACAAGCTCATCCGCCTGGCCTCGGCCCCCCACCAGGCCCCCGACACCCTCACCACCGTGCACTGGAGCTTCGACGCCGCGTCCGCCCCCATCTACATCGCCGTCAAGGGCGCCGACCGCTACCAGCGCGTGGCCGACAACATCCGAGCCTTCGTACGGGCCCGCGAAACAGCGCGCGCACGCTGGCCGGTGGCCCACATCGCCTTCGTGGTCCAGCCCGAAAACGTCCACGAGGCCGAGCGCTTCGTGGAGACCTGGTCGGCGGTCCTGGATCGCACCGGCCGACCGTGGGACCTCACCGCCGACTGGCCCTCCCAGGAACGCGACGCCATCTACATCCGGCCCCTCAACTGCGCCGACCAGGCCGCATCCGACGCCATGCACGCCCGCACCTGCGTGACGCTGGGCATCGCCGAGGAAGGCCAGGTGCTCAGAGCCGCGGAGTCGTTCTGATGCGGCCACCGATCCCACTGCTGCTGGCGGCCGTACTGTCGGTGGGCTGCTCGCCCCACGGCTGGCTTCGTTCGGAGCGCACCACCGACCGCATCCGCACCGCGTTCCACATGGCCACCGACTTCTACGGCCAGCCCGCCACCGTGGTATTTCTGTCCAACAGCCACTTCCTCTGCGCGCTGCCCACCCAGCCCGATCCCGACGCCATCACCGCAGCCGAGCGCGACTACTACATGGCCTGGAACCGAGAGGGCTCGGTGGTGCTCGCGTTCGTGCTGTTCACCTGGGACGACAGGTCCTGGTCCGGCGCCTACCCCGTGAGCGAGGCCGCCTCGCCCTATGGCCTGGACGAGATCGATCCAAGAGTGGCCCTGGCAGGCTACCACGCCGTCTGGGAAGCCGAGGTCTCCGAGGACGACGGCCTATACCGCGAGTACCAGCCGGTCATCGAAGAAGAGGCCATCCCCGTCCAGGCCCCGGGAAACCTGGACATCGAGCTCACCGACGACGCCATGGTCGGTACCTTCACCCTGGACAGCCTGGACGTTTCGGGCAGCTTCACCACCCAGCGCTGCCCCGGTGACAACACGGATCTGCTGGACTACCTCGATTTGTTCGGCGGCGGCGTACCCGGTGACAGCAGCGACACCGCCGCCCCCGTCCGAGACGGAGAGCTGTGATGAGCGACCGCCGCCCCCCCTGCGCAGGTCTCTGGAACACCCCCATGGTGCACACCGACGGTCGGCTGACCACCTGCTGCCTGGACGAGCACATGGAGAACGTGCTGGGCAAGCTCTCCGAATCCAGCCTGGCCGAGCTGTGGTGGGGCCCCACCATCCACGCCTGGCGGATGGCCCAGATCCAAGGCCGCTTCGAAAACTCCGGACCATTCTGCAACCGCTGCAACTGGCGCAGCGCCGGCACCTACCCACCCGACAAGGTGGAGGAATACTCGAGAGAGCACGGCGATGAGCCCATCCCCAGCCCGAAGGCTGGACCCGACGGGGAAAACGAATAGAATCCGCAGAGTCGAAGTTCCCGGAGTTCCAAGGATTCAATGACCGGCACCCCGCCCAACGCTGCTCGAGATCTGGCCATCGAGACCCGCGGCCTACAGAAGATCTACTACTCGGGCTTCCTGCGGCGGCCCAGCACCGGACTCGAAGAGCTGGATCTCGAGGTGCAGCGTGGTGAAGTGTTCGGCTTCATCGGTCCCAACGGTGCCGGCAAGACCACCACCATCAAGTGCCTGGTAGGCCTGCAGTACCCCACGGCGGGACAAGCCTTCCTGCTGGGCAAGCCCATCGACCATCCCGAAGCCCGTCGCAAGCTGGGCTTCCTGCCCGAGCGGCCCTACTTCTACCAGCACCTCACCGCCCGGGAGTTCCTGGACTTCTACGGCCAGCTCTTTGACATCCCCACCGCCCTCCGCCGCAACCGCATCGGCGAGCTGTTGACCCGGGTGGACCTCGAGCGAGTCGCCGACGTTCCCCTGCGCCAGTACTCCAAGGGCATGCTCCAGCGTGCTGGGATCGCCCAGGCACTCATCAACGATCCCGAGCTGATCATCCTGGACGAGCCCATGTCCGGCCTCGATCCCCTGGGACGCCGGCTCATCCGCGACCTGATCCTGCATGAACGCAGCCGCGGACGCACCGTGTTCTTCTCGAGCCATGTGCTGTCCGACGTCCAGAGCATCTGCAATCGGGTCGGCCTGGTGGCCGGCGGGCGGCTGCGGGCCATCGGCTCCATCGACGAGCTGTTGTCGGAGCAGGTCGAGAACGTCGACTGCACCATCCGAGCCCCCGGTGACGTCACCCTCACGGGCCAGCTGGTGGCCACCCAGGGCGAAGAGCGCATCCTTCGCCTGCCCCCGGATCAGCTCGACACCCTGCTCGACCAGGTGCGTCAGTGCGGCGGTCAGGTCATCCAGGTGCTCCCCAACCGCAAGACCCTCGAGGATCTGCTGCTCACCGAGCTCGGACGCAACCAGCCCCCCGCTCCCCCAGAGGCGTCGTCATGAACCGCATCTGGGCCATCGCCACCAACACCCACCGCGAAGCCATTCGCGACCGCGTGCTGTACTCGCTGCTCTTCTTCGCCTGCGTGATCCTGGTGTCCTCCCTGATCACCGAAGAGATCACCATCGGTGACCAGGAGAAGATCATGCGGGGCACGGCGTTGGGCGCCATCTCGTTGTTCAGCTCGGTCATCGCCATGTTCCTGGGAGTGTCCCTGGTGTACAAGGAGCTCGAGCGCAAGACCATCTACACCATCGCCTCGAAGCCCATCCCCCGATGGATGTTCGTGCTAGGCAAGTACACGGGCCTGCTGCTCACGCTGGGGGTCAACCTGGCCGTGATGGCGGTGCTGTACGTGGTGATCCTGGGACTGCGGCTGGGGATGCCCGACCCGTCCCTGCTGGCATTTTTGGGCTTGCTGTTCATCGAGCTGATGCTGCTCACGGCATGGGCCACGCTGTTCTCCACCTACTCCGGGCCCACCACGGCCACCGCCTTCACCCTCGCCGTGTTCGTGATCGGCCACCTGGCCGACGACATCTGGTCGTTCGGCCACCAGGCCGACAGCGTGTGGGTGCAGCACATGTCCGAGGTCCTCTACTGGGTGCTGCCCAACTTCGAGGTCTTCAACGTCCAGGCCCAGGCCACTCACGAGGTCGCCATCGAGGCCTCCCGCATCGCCACGGCCGCCGGCTACGGCCTGGCCTACACCGCCGTGGTGTTGATCGCCTCCATGCTGGTGTTCCAGAAGCGGGACTTCAAGTAGCCCATGGTCCCCTCCCCGATCCCGATGGTGGATCTCTCCGCGCGCCACCGCCGCCTGGCCGACGCCACCGAAGCCGCCGTGCTCGAGGTGTTGCGCTCCGGGCGCTGGGTGGGTGGGCCCGTGGTGCAGGACTGCGAAACCCGTGGCGCCTCACTGTTCGGCCGGCGGTACGGCGTGGGGGTCAACAGCGGGACCGACGCCCTGATCCTGGCCCTGCTCGCTCTGGGGGTCCAACCCGGAGACGAGGTCATCGTGCCCGCCCTCAGCTTCTTCGCCACAGCTGGGGCGGTGGCCCGGGTGGGTGCACGCCCAGTGGTAGCGGACGTGACCGCGGACTTGCCCCTGCTCTGCCCACAAGCAGCACAGCGAGCCGTGGGCCCCCGCACCCGTGCGGCCATCCCGGTACATCTGTTTGGCATGCGCTGTCCCGACCCGGGGCTCTCGGTGCCCCTGGTGGAAGATGCCGCTCAGGCCGTAGGCTGGCAGGCACCAGCCAGGCTCGGCGTCCTCACCGCCGCCAGCTTCTACCCCACCAAGACCCTGGGCGCGGCCGGCGACGCCGGCCTGGTGGCCACCGACGACCCCGACATGGCCGACACCCTGCGGGGCCTGTCAAACCACGGCGGCGTCCCGGGCCAACCCCACATGCACCAGCGCCTGGCCGGCCATGTCGGCATGAACAGCCGTCTCGACGCCATTCAGGCCGCAGTGCTGGGCGTCCACATGGCCGACCTCGACCGCCGGATCACCCGGCGTCGTACCGTCCGTGCCGCCTATGACGCAGCGCTCCCCGGGAACCTATCTGCGGTGGCGCGAGCCCCCGGCGACCCCATCCACCACTACATCCTGCGCAGCCCCGTCAGGGATCGCCTGGCCGCGTGGCTGGGTGAGCACGGGGTGTCCACCGCGGTGTACTACCCTCGGCCGTTGTCCGCTCAGCCCGCGCTGCAGCCCCAGGCCCCCTGCCCCAACGCCCAGCGCTGGTGCGACGAGACCCTCTCCCTGCCCTGCCACGGTGAGCTCTCGGATGATCAGGTCGAACGTGTGTGTTCGACCTTGCGGGAGTTTCGCCCATGAACCTCTGGATCGTGCTTCAAATCTTCGTACTCTTCCTAGGGCTGTGCCTGGGCAGCTTCCTGAACGTCTGCATTGCGCGGATGCCCGACGATCGCTCGGTGGTCCAGCCTCCCAGCCACTGCCCCCACTGTGGTGCAGGCATCGCCTGGTACGACAACATCCCCATCTTGAGCTGGATGATCCTAAGGGCGAAGTGTCGGGCCTGCAGCAACGGCATCGCCGCCACCTACCCCCTCATCGAAGCGGCCACGGGCCTGCTGGTGCTGCTGTGCTGGCGCAACGCCATCCCCGGGGTCGAAGCACTGGACGCCGCCCACGTCGCGCTGTTCGTCTACCACACCACCTTCGTGTGTATGCTCATCGGGCTGACCTTCATCGACCTGGACCACTACATCATCCCCGACGAGTTCAGCATCTACGCGGTGCCAGTCGGTGTGCTCGGCGCCCTGGGCATCGGCATGCTCGCCCCGGACCTCGCTCCCAGCTGGCAGCAGGCACTCATCGGGGCGCTGGTGGGTGGAGGCTTCCTGCTGGCCATCGCGGGGGTGTACTGGCTCATCCGCCGCGAGGAAGGCATCGGGCTGGGCGACGTCAAGCTACTGGCCATGATCGGCAGTTTCCTGGGCGCCTTCCCCGCCCTGTTCCTGGTGATGCTCCTGTCCAGCATCGTGGGCAGCATCGTGGGCATCGCCCACATCGTGCTGCGGGGTCAGGGGCTGCGCACGGCCATCCCCTTCGGGCCCTTCCTGGCCCTAGGCGCGCTCATCACCCTGTTCTTCGGGGACGTGCTGGTGCGATTCCTGCTGCTGGGCCTGCCGGGCGTGTTGTCCTGAAGCAGCGAAGCCCCGGCGAATTGCCGGGGCTCCGTGGTTGCCGTAGCGCGAACTATGACTCGTCGATGCGGCCGTCGCAGTCGTCGTCGATGCCGTTGGTGGCGTCTTCTTCGGCCCCGGGGCTGATGTTGGCGTCGAGGTCGTCGCAGTCGTTGCCTTCGTCACCCAGCGTGGTGCGGTAGCCGTCGTCGTCCTGGTCCCAGTCGTCGCGGCCGTCGCAGTTGGAGTCGACGTTATCGTACCACTCGTCGGGGGCGCCGGGGTAGACGTCGGGGTTGGCGTCGTTGCAGTCGCCGCCGCCCTTAGCGGAGGTGGGGTTCCAGTAGTCGATCTGGAAGCCGTCGCCGTCCTGGTCGTAGTCGTCGTCGCCCACACAGTCCCGGTCGTCGCCGTCGTACCATTCCTCAGCAGCGCCGGGGAAGGCGTGGTCGTCTTCGTCATCGCAGTCGTCGCCGCCGGCGGCTTCGCAGTCGTGGCCGTCGCCATCGACGTCGGCGATCACGGCGCCATACAGAGGAAGCTCGAATATGGTCGAAGGTTCGGCGGTGTCGTCTTCGGCTTCGTCACCGGTGCTGCCGTTGTGGGTGAAGCTGAAGTTGCCGTCGTGCTCGGCGTACTCGGTGGGCTGGTAGCGCACCACCAGGGTGGTGGAGCCACCCGGGGTGATGGTGATGCCCGTGGAGTAGTTGGCCGTGAAGGGAGCGGTGGCCGTGATGTCCGTGAGGACGAGCTCGTCGCCGCCGACGTTTTCCACGTGCAGCTGCTCGCTGTAGCTCTGGCCGTAGGTGACGTCCCCGAAGTCGATCAGCGAGACACCGATCTGGAGCTGCGCAGGGCCGGAGGGGCCATTGTCGTCGGGGTTGATGTCGTTGTCCCACTGGATGCCATCGCCCTCGAAGCATCCTGCGAGGCTGAGGGAGAGGATCAGGGCAATGCCGCGGGGGGCGCTGATGAGCATAGGAGACCTCCGTTTCCGTCCGTACCGGGTTTTAGCATAGTCCATGCTACGCGCAGGGTCCATGGCCGCGTGCGTCCGCTCCCAAAGCGATGCACAACGACCGGGGAACCGCTGCGCCACCGCGCTGTCAGAGGGTAGTGTAGAACCGCACCGAGGGGCCCATGACCGTCGTACGTCTACTGCTCACGATCATCCTCACCACCGTCTTAGCGGCCATCGCACCCAACGCGATGGCCCAGGATGCACCCCCGCTCCCAGAGGGCTGCATCGCCCGGGTGGACGGCCTGCCGCCGTCACCCCTGTTCGACCCCGAAGACCCGCGCCTGCAAGGTGACGCCCTGGTGGTGGTCCTCGAGGACGCGCGCCGAACCATGATCTTCCGCAAGGGCTTGCTGGCCCGGGCCGAGGCACCGGATGGTGCGCCGGGTTGTTGGGCCGTGGCGCTGGGGGTGAACAACCAGGGTGAGCACCCCCGGGGACCCAAGCTGCGTCAGGGGGATCGCAAGACCCCCCACGGCTGGTACCGCACGTCGGACAAGCCATGGTCCGCCTATGCGCCAGCGGTGGCCATCCACTACCCCAGCGCCGCCGATGCCCAGGCCGGGCTGGCGTCTGGGCTGGTGACCCAGGCCCAAACGCGCGCCATCGAGGCCGCGGTGGCCCGAGACGACAAGCCCAGCCAGCGCACCCGGCTGGGGGGTGAGATCCTGTTCCACGGCGGCGGCGGCTGGGCGGACTGGACCTGGGGCTGCGTGGCCTTCGACGACGACGAGAACGAGGAGTTCAGGAGCCTGCTACCCCCTGACATGCGCACGGATGTTCTGATCCTGCCCTAGCGCGGCTCAACGCTCGAACCGACCCCACTCGGGCACCGGCTCGCCCGCGGCGCGGCGCTGGTGGGGCATGAAGCCCACCTTGTAGGCCATGTGCTTGTTCCCGGCGATGTACAGCCCCAGGTACAGGTGCCGCAAGCCCAGGCGCTGGGCCCAGTCGATCTGCCACAGCACCGAGAAGATGCCCGGGCTGAGGTCCGCATGAGCCGGGTCGAAAAAGGTGTAGACGGCCGATGCGGCGGTGGATCCCAGGTCGGTGATGGCCACGGCGATGAGCTCGCCGTCCCGCCGGTAGCGGATCTCCACGGCCTCACAGCAGGTCTGCACCAGCCAGGCGTCGTAGCCATCGGCCGTCATGTCCTCTTCGCGCTGCGCCAGGCCCCGCAGGCGCCGGTGGCGGTTGAACAGGGCCACGTGGGCATCGCTGACGGTAGGGGCGGCGAGCTGCACCTCGAGGTCGCGCTGACCTTTGCGCCAGATGCGCCGCTGGGTGCGGGAGGGCGCAAAGCTGTCCAGGGGCACGCGAATGGTCTCGCAAGCACGACAGTCGGGACAGCTGGGGCGATACAGCGCCCGTCCGACCCGACGTTCTCCCAGCCTCAGCAGCGCATCCAAGCGGTCACCCGGGATGGGCCGGAGCTGCCAGCGCAGGGGCAGCCGTGCCACCCGATCGTCCAGGTAGACGCACGCCTCGAGCTCATCGCGCACCAGCACTTCCACCGGGCACCTCCGGAGGAGAAGGTATCCGGGCTCAGCGGGAAGCGCAGTGAGCCAGCTAGCCTTCCAGGACGGGGGCCAGGGCGTCCATCACCGAGGCCTTGACGGCTTCATCCGTGAACACCGGCAGGTTGCCAGGCACATGGACCATGGGGATGCCAGCGGCCTCGAGCACACGGATACCGGGCAGGGCCTTGTTCTGGAACTCGGCCAGGCGGGTGCGGATCTTAGCCTCGGTGTCGTCGGAGCGCTGGATAACCTCGGTGTCGCAGGCGGTGCAGAATTTGCCGTCCCGGGCCGGCTTGTACTGGACGTGGAAGACCTTGGCGCAGGCCTTGTTGGGGCAGATGCGCCGACCGGTGGTGCGACCCACGATGGCCTCGTCCTCGTTGTCCACCAACACGATGAGGTCCAGGGGCGTGCCCGCCTGGCCCACCAGATCGAGCAGGAAGCGGCTCTGATCCGAAGTGCGGGGGTAGCCATCGAGCACCAGGCCCTTGCCACCGGCGGCGTTGAAGGCCGAGGCCAGCAGCTCATTGGTGATGTTGTCGGGCACGAACACGCCACCATCGACGTAGCGAGATGCCTTGAGGCCCAGGGCGGCGGCGGCGGGCGAGACGTCCGTGCCAGCGCAGGCGGGGGCCAGGGCAGCCTCGATGTCGGCGTCGGGCACGAAGCCGTCGCCCGCGTAGAAAGCCGTGGCGTCCACGCCCTCGCGCACGGTCTTCCAGGCGCCCAGGTACTCGCGGAAGATGTTGCCGGTGCTCAGCTGAGTCAGCCCGTAGGCCTCGCACAGCACGTCGATGCGGGGCTGCTTGCCAGCGCCGCTCTTGCCGGTCACCACGATGTTGCGAATCTGCTTGGCCATGGGTCTCTCCTGAAGGGATGCGGGGTCTCGAGGTGGCGCAAAGTAGGACCTCTCCCATGCCCAGTCAAGCTATGCTGAGGGCTCTTCCCCCCGAGGTGTGCCATGTCCGTACGGCTGGAACGCGAAGGCTCCATCGCTCGCATCATCCTGGACCGACCCCAGCGCGCCAACGCCTACGACCTGGCCATGCTGGAGGCCCTCGAGGCCGCCCTGGATCAGGCCCTGGCAGAGCCCGAGCACGGCGCGCTGGTCATCGAGTCCGCCGGCCAGGGCGCGTTCTGCGGAGGCGCCGACCTGGCCCAGATGAAGCAGGCCGATCCCCTCGACGCCCTGGACCTACGCTCCCAGGCCGTGTTCGATCGCATCGCCCGGTCCCCGCTGGTCACGGTGGCGGCGGTGCACGGCGCCGCGGTGGCGGGGGGCTTCGAGCTGGCCCTGGCCTGCGACCTGCGCGTCGCCAGTCCCCAGGCCCGCTTCAGCCTGCCCGAGACCGCCCTGGGGCTCATCCCCTCGGCCGGCGGCTGCACCCGCCTCACCCGCCTGCTCGGCCCCTCCCGAGCCAAGCAGATCATCCTAGCGGGCGAAGTGCTCGATGCCCGTACCGCCCTGGAATGGGGTCTCATCGCGGCCCTGGTGCCGGAACCCCGCCAGGAGGCCATGGCCCTGGCCCGCAAGATCGCAGGCCGCGATCGCATCGCCCTGCGCCTGGCCAAGCAGATCATCGACATCGACGACGACAAGCCCAGCCTCCAGGCCGAGCGGGTGGCCGAAGCCCTTCTCTACAGCCGCAAACACGTCCCGTAGCGCCTACTTCACCATCCAGTGGCCCCGGGGCTGGGTGTCGGAGCCGTCGAGCACACGCCTGGCCCGAGGATACAGCCTGGAGGGCCAGTGAGGATCCGCGCGACCGCGGGCCAGCGCCTCGGAGCAGTGTTCCCCCCCATCGCGACCGCCGTCATGGACGGCCTGCAGGACGGTCCTGGGCTCAGACTGCACGATCCCCCGGCGCCACCCGGCGCGGTGTCCCAGCCAGGTGGGCGGCAGACCGCACAGCGCCGCGGCGATAGCACCCACCAGCAGCACATACCGCCAAGGGTGGGACCTCGGCGCGGGCGCACTGTCGCCACCACCGGAGCCCGCATGAGCCCCGGCCAGGACCGCCACCGCGATGCCCATCAGCAGCGGCAGCACCGCGAGCCCGGTAGCCAGGTGACGTTCCTGGGGCAGAACCTGTCCTGTGGCCCAGAGCATACTCAGGAAGGGCCCGATGCAGAGCAGCAAGGCCGCCAGACGCCAGCGTTGCCGCCACAGGCCCAGCACACAGATGACGAGAGACACCATCCCTGGCAGGACCCAAGGGGTCAGGTGGTCGGCGCGCATACGCCGGTTCTGCTCGCTGTCGCGCACAGCCGGAGGGATCCGTGCCGTGAGTTCCCTCAGAAACCCGAAGGTCGCCGCCAGCTCGATGGGCGAGCGATGCCCCCACACGAACCCGGGCTCGCGCTCCGCACGGGCCTTCAACGGCGCCAGGATGCCCGAGTCCTCACCTGCGTTGTGTACAGCCTGATCGGCATACATCACGGCTTGCATCTGAAGTCCGGTCAGCCCGGAGGGAACCACCGCCCGTGCAACGAACCACGAAGCCACCACCGGCGCCAGCACCAGCGCGAGTCGCACCAACGCGAAGCGCCAGGCCCGAGCGCGGACGACGGAGAAGAGCAAGGACAGCGCCAAGAGCGGTGCAGCGAAGAGCACGCCACGCACGTCCGTGAGCAGCAAGACCGCGACCGCCAGCCCCGTCAGCGCTGCGGACGAGGGGCCACGGAAGCGGACCATCGATGCCACCCCGGCAGCCGAGACCACCGAGCTGGCGACGACCACCGGGTAGAAGCTCAGATCGCGGGACAGGAACGCCAGGGGCAAGATCCCACCCACCAGCACCACCGTGCACAGTCCCGCCAGCCGGCCGTGCAGCACGAGTCCCCACAGGTACAGCCCACCGCAGGTGGCCACGAGCGCCAGGAACGACTGGATCGCCAGGCCATCGATGAGCCCCACCCATGGAATCAGTGCAGCAGGCAGCACGGCCGGCCCGGGCATGCGCACTCCGGTGTGTTGCTCCACGTCCCCTACTGCGACGCGCGCCACGAGCTCGCAGTACTGACCGAAGTCGGCGGCCGAGAGCGGGAAGTACTCGGTCAGCGGGTGTGAGAGGAACATGGTGCTGGACAGCGCGACCACCACCGCCGCCGCCGCCCCGAGCGGAAGATCGACCCTCCAGGCCGGTGGCCTCTCGAGCGCCCCCCTGCCCCAAGGCAGCGCGCGCAGCAGCAGTGGCAACACCAACAGCAGCCAGGGGGCAGCCCACAGCCCGCTGGTATGGATCTGCGTCAAGGGCGGTCCCCCGAGCTCCGGGTCGCCGCGATGCCGCATGCCAAGCCCGTGAGCAGCGCCGCGATGAACTTGCTCTCCCGCAGCAGGTAGTACACGGGATCCCGCAGACCGCCGAACACCCCCAGCTCCTTGTACAGGGCCTTGAGCATGTCCAGGGGGAGGGCCTGCACGAGGTAGGCCAGCACGAGCACCGGCCACCACCCGCGGCCAAGCCGACCACCGGCCACCGCCGCCACCACGGCGGCGTAGGGCACCAGCATCCAGACCATGTGGTGCTCGTAGGTGTACACCGGCAGCACCAGCATCAGCACCACCACCACACCCACCTGGCACAGCGTGGCTACGGGGTCGGCCCCCGGCTTGCGGAAGCGGAAGGCCAGCAGCGACAACAACCCCAGGGTGACGCCTCGGGAGACCCAGGCCGCCCGCGCCTCGAGGCTGGTGGTGGCCCCACCCCCGAACAGCTCGTGCAGCAGCGAGGGGATGCTGTGGTTGTGGGTGAGGGTGATGGGCACCGTGAGCCCGTTGTAGTCACCGCTGCCGAAGCCCGGCAGCACCTGGGTGTAGAAGCGCCACTGGGTCTCGAGATCCACCAGGGGCAGGCTGGCGAGGCTGAGCAGCACCGCCGCAGCCACCGCCGCGACCACCGGACGCCAACGCCCCTGCAGCAGCCACCAGGCCACCAGCAGCGCGGGGCTCATCTTGAGCATGCACCCCAGCCCCACCAGGGCGCCGCCGCTGCGCCAGCGACCCCGCTCCACCAGCAGCAGCCCCGGGAGCACCACCGCGAGCACGAACAGGTTGGCCTGCCCCATCCAGTCGTTGTCGGGGATGGGGGAGAAGCTGGCCGCCATGATGCCCAGGGCCAGCGCCAAGGGGCGGCTGGGGACCCAGCGCCACAGCGACAGCAGCACCGCCAGCAGGAACAGGTGCTCGAGCCAGAACCAGGCGCGGTAGGCAGTCTCGAGCTCCAGGGGGATCACCCAGGCGAAGCTGAGCAGGTAGGGCGGTGGGTAGAAGAACGGATGCACCGCCGCTTTGCGGGTGCCGTCCTGGCGAGCCCGCCGGGTCAGGGAGCGCTTGACGTAGGGATCGTCGCCGTCGGCCGCCACTTGCACCGCGTAGTAGTAGCTGGCGAAGTCGCGGGCATGCCCCGCCTTCCAGGTGCGGGCCTTCCAGGGTCCCAGGGCCTGCACGCCATAGGCGACCAGACAGGCCAGCAGCAACCAAGGGAGAGCGCGCTTCACGGGGGCCTCGGATAAGAGTGTGCTGCCCTTGTATTCCCTCCAGGGCGCGAGGCACCACGCCGGTGCTACAGAGCTTTGTCCGCCTCCCGGTTCCCGGAGCTCCCGTGCAGCGCACCTCCATCCTCATCGCCGCCGTCGCACTCACCGCCTGTCCCCGCACCACGGCGCCGCCGCCGGTGCAGGTGGTGCACGGCTCGAGCGCCACCCTGGCCGCCGAGCGTGCCACCGACGGCACGGTCCAGGATCGCCTGGTCACCGACGACGCCCAGCTCGTGATCTTCTACGCCTCCGAGCAGAAGGGCTCCCTCGAACCCTGCGGCTGCCCCAAAGAGCCCCGGGGCAGCGTGCCCCGCCTCGCGGCCTACATCGACGCCTCCACCGCCGCCAACCCCGATACCCCGTGGATACTGCTGAACGCGGGCTACTTCTTCGAGGACGCCATCGGCGTGGGCGGCCAGCTACGGGAAGACGTGCCCCTCATCAACCGCTGGATGGCCAAGGGCCTGGATCACTGGCAGGGCTGGACCGCGTTCAACCCCGGCTATGTGGATCTCCCCGGTATGGTGGACCTGGCGGACGAACTTCCCGAGCTGCCCTTCGTCAGCGCCAACGTCCGCGCCCGCTCCGACGCCGTGGCCGCCATCCAGCCCTGGTTGATGGTGCAGTCCGGCGGGCTGCGGGTGGGGGTCACCGGTATCTCCACCCCCGGGGTCAGCTTCGTGGCCACCCCCCAGTACGCGGTGGAACCTCCAGGGCCCGCGGTCGAGGCCGTGCTCGACGACATGCGGGGCAAGGTGGATCTGGTGGTCCTGATGGCCTTCCAAGCCATCGACGAAGCCCGCACCCTGGCAAAGAAGCACCCCGAAATCTCGGTGGTCGTGGATGCCTACGGCCACCACGAGACCGTACCGCCGTTCACCGTGGGCAGCGCGGTGTGGGTCAAGTCCCATCACCAGACCCAGCGGCTGGGCGAGCTGCGCCTGTGGGTCGAAGACGGCCAGGTGGTGCGGGCGTTGGATCGCAAGGTGGAGCTGGACCCCGACATCCCCGGCGACGGCGAGCTCACCGACATCATGGTGCGAGCCCACCAGGAGATCGAGCTGAAGGCCCGGGAGATCTGGGGACCATGACATCCACCCGCACCGTCCTGATCACCGGCTGCAGCCGGGGCATCGGCCACCACACCGCCATCGCGCTGGCCCAGCGTGGCTGGCGGGTGGTGGCAACCCTGCGCGGCGACGAAGGCCGCCAGGCCCTCGAAGATGCCGGCGTCCGCGTCGAAACGCTGGACCTCCTGCAGGCCCCCCTGCCCCGCGTCCAGGCCATCATCGCAGAGCTGGGCGGGCTCGACGCCCTTGTGGCCAACGCCGGCTACGGCGTGTTCGGCTGCTTCGAGGATCTCGAACCCGACGAGTTCCGCACACAGATCGAGGTCAACCTCTTCGGCACCTTGGCCTGCGCCCGAGGCGCCCTGCCCGCCCTGCGCGCAGCGCGAGGTCGGCTGGTGGTGGTGGGCTCCATCGCCGGCCGCCGCGCCGCGCCAGGCTCCAGCGCCTACAACTGCTCCAAGTTCGCCCTCGAGGGCTGGGCCGAGGCCCTGCGCTTCGAGCTGAGCCCCTTCGGAGTGCCGGTGGTGCTGGTGCAGCCGGGGCTCACCCGCACGGGCTTCCACCGGGTGCGGGTCCGGGGCCGCAAGGTGGGCAGCGGCGCATACGCCGCCATCACCCGCCGCTTGGACGCGCTGCACAAAGAAAACAACGGCAAGGGCGCCGATGTCTCCACCTCGGTGGCGGCCATCGTGCTGGCCCTCGAGGCCCCGTCCCCTCCCCTGCGCATCGTGCCCACCACCGGCGCCCTGGCGGAACTCATGGCCGCGCGACTACTGCCGTGGGCCCTCTACGAGCGCCTGGCCGACTGGAAGCTGCGACTGCCCAGGGCGTGACTCAGAGCTTGCGGTGTTGGGCCAGGGGCATGCCCTTGCGCACAGAGCCCACCCGATCCCGCCGGATCTCTGCCAGGCAGATGCCTTCACCATCGCCGCACTCGGCCACCACCGCGCCCCAGGGGTCGACGATCATGGAGTGGCCATAGCTGCGCCGGATGCCCCGATCGCCGTGTCGTCCCCACTGCCCCGGCGCCATGACCCAGCACTGGGTCTCGATGGCCCGGGCGCGCACCAGGGCATGCCAGTGGTCCTTGCCGGTGTCGAGGGTGAACGCCGCCGGGATGGTGATGAGCTGGGCGCCCGCGTCCACCAGGGCCCGGTACAGCTCGGGGAAGCGCAGGTCGTAGCAGATGGACAGGCCGAGCATCCCCAGGGCCGTGTCGCAGGTGACCACGCGTTCCCCGGCCACCGTGGTGCGGGACTCCTGCAGGCGGGGGCCGCCCTTCACGTCCACGTCGAACAGGTGGATCTTGCGGTAGGTGGCCAACAGGCGACCGTTGGGGCCGAACAGCAGCGAGGTGTTGTAGCTGCGTTCAGGGTCCGGGCTGCCGTCGGCCCGCAGGGTCCGTTCGGGGAAGCTGCCGATGAGCAGGTGGATGCCCAGGCTGGTTGCCAAGGCCGAGAAGTGACGGGCGATGGGGCCATCCACGGGCTGGGCGATGCGGGCACGCTCGTCCCAAGGGCCCAGGTAGACCGTGCACTCGGGGGTGGCCACCAGGGACGCGCCGTAGCCGGCGGCCCGCCGGACGAGGCGCTCGGCCTCGGCCACGTTGCGCTCCACGTCGGCGTTGGAGTGAAGCTGGACGCAGGCTGCGAGGTACATGCTCACTCCCCGGTAGGCTGGGACTCCGCGTCGGAGCCGGAGGTGACCGCCGCGGCGGCGCCATCGAGCATGGTGCCCGCACGGAACAGGGCGATGGCCCCCAGGGCAACACCGAACCACAGGGTAGTGACCCGAATGAGCAGCGCCGATGCCACGGCCTGGGCCTCGGTGATGTCGGGTACCAAGGCGAGGGCGCCAGCACCCAGTGCACCGTCGGCCACGCCGAGTCCGCCGGGCATGGCGCCGCCGGCCACCGTGGCGAAGGCGTAGAGGAAGGTGGAGACATCCAGGCTGGCCGCTACGTCGAAGCCTCGGAACACCAGCCAATAGGCCACACACTCGGCCCACCACGCCGCCACCGAGATGAGCACCGCCGCGACGAGGGGCACCGGCGCCAGGCACGTGCGCATGGCCAGGTACATCTCTTCGAGCTTGGCGCCGAAGCGACCGACCACCGGCAGGCGGCCGATGACGCCGAGGATGGCCAGGGACAGACCCTTCCAGGCCAGCACCGCCAGGCCCACCACCGCCACAATGGCAGGGATGGCGATGTAGTGCACCTTGTCGCCGGCGTAGGCGGACACCGACAGGCCCGCCAGGGCCAGCATGGCGATGCCGTCGGTCAGGCGCTCGGCCACCAGCGCAGGGATGGTGGTGGCCATGTTGACCCCAGTGCGCACCCGCACCAAGTAGGGCTTGAGCAGCTCACCGGCCTTGCCCGGCGAGATGACCATGGCCAAGCCCGCACAGAAGATCAACAGGTTGTCCCAGAACGAGACCTTCACGCCCAGACGCCCCAGGAAGTAGTGCCACTTGAGAAAGCGCATGAAGTAGTTGGCCAGAACCAGCAACAGCACCGGCACCATGAGCCACCACGCGAAGGTGGCCAGGGCCGCGCCCACTTTGCCGATGCCGGCGTAGATGGAGCCGGCCAGGTAGAGCAGCACGGCCAAGCCGACGCCCCAGACGAGCCAACGGCGGAAGCGCTTCACGAGATCCGAGCGCGGGGCCTCGGACATGATTCACCTGGGGGCGACGACCCAGCGGGCCGTCGTGGACGAACCCGGGACCTAAGGGGCGCTGACGGTAACCCCTGTCACCATGGTCTTCACCTCTTCACGGAGGCGATCCTGGAGCAAAATGTAGAGATCGTAGTTCTCGCCCGAAGAGTCGAGACCGACGGTCTCGGAGTCCTGCGCCCGCGCGGGGTGCTTGTAGAGCCAGAACTCGGTGGTCTCGCCACCGTCGAAGCTCAGGCGCCACTTGTGGCGATCGGTGACCTCCCAGCTGCGGCCGTCGGTGGTGACCGCGGTGCCCTTGTTGCGCAGGGTGCAGTCATACATCCACGGGGAGAAGTCGCTGTCGTAGGTGCAGTCGCTGGACTCGGACACCTTGGCGATCACGACGCCGAGCTTCTTGATGTCGGCCCACGGGGCGTTGATCTCGGTGCCGTTGCCCTCGAGCTGGAGCGTCACGTCGCCGGCCACGTTGGTCCAGCCCTTGTCGCCGTACCAGTCGGAGGTGCGTTCCACCAGCCACACATGGCCAGCCTTCTGGGTGCCGTCATTGTAGGCCACCGAGATGGTCAGATCAGCGTTGGTGGCGGGGATGGCGGGTTGGACCGGCTCGGGTACGGGGGCGGGTTCCGTTTCGGGTTCCGGAGTGGGCTCGGCGACCGGCGCGGGGACGGCTTCGGCGGCGGCTTCGGGAGGGGTCTTCTCACCGCACGCGGTGGCGAGTCCGATGATGAAAATCAAGCTAAAACCACGCATTGTGTCTTTCTCCCAGGGGTCGGTTGCGGGGGTGTCTATCCGGTTGACAGACCCCCTGCACGCCCCCCCGGTTCCCCCGAAGACGACGAGGACACCGCGGGCACGCGCAGCATCAGGGCCAGCACCAAAGCCCCCACCGAGACCACCACCAGCTGCTGGCAGCGAACCAAGACAGTGATGGCCAGGGCGTGCTCGAGGGGCAGGCCCACGGTAGTCACCAGCAGGGTGGCGAAGGCGGCGTCCCAGCCCACTTGCATCCCCGGCAAAGCGAAGAGCACCACCGCCCCGGCGGTGACGGCACACTGGGAAAAGACGAACCCCGCCAGATCTCCGGGAGCTCCCAGGGCCCACGCAGCCCCCCAGGCTCCCACCGAGATGGAGACGACCCCCAGCAGGTTCCAGCCCGCCGCGATGAGGTGCGGCCGGCCCATACGCCGACCCATGGTGGACAGGGACTCGCCAAATCTGGCCCCCAACGCCAAGAAACGATCGGACGCCCCGAAGAGCCAGCGCTCACGCCGAGGCTGCAGCCAGCGGCGCACCAGAGCCGTGGGGCCCAGGAACAGCCCGGGCCACAGGGCCAAGCCCCCCAGCGCCCCCCCCCACAGAGCCACCATGACCACCGCACCCCACATGAAGGGCCGTGCGGTCTCGGGCACCGGCAGAGGCGCGGTGAGCCAGATGACCAGCGTGATGAGCGCCGCGGACGTGACCCCCACGAAGCGCGCGTGGATACTGGCGGCCAGGGCCACCGGGGCCTCGACCCCGTAGCGACGCTGCACCAGCCCCGCAGCCACCAGCTCTCCCACCGGACCGGGCAGCGCCATGTTCAGCAGCTGCCCCGACGCGCAGATTCCCACCAGCCCGACGCGGCCCACGCGCGCAGGCTCGGGCATCAGCGCCCGCCAGCGCAGCCCCATGAACACCAAGCCTCCGAACAGCAGGGCGAAGCTGCCCAGCAGGGGCGGCCAGCGCGCCTGGCGCCACAGCGCGCGGAGCTGATCGAGGTCCACGGTGCCGTGGAGCAGCGCCAGGCTGAGCAACAGGAACACCACCATCCAGCCCGTCGCCAGCAGCAAGCCCCGGGGGACCACGCGACCCATCCGGAGCGCCGCCAAGGCGGCGGACGCAGCCGCAGCGTCGGGGGCATCGTCGGCGGGCTGGAGTAGCTCACTCATGGAAGAAGGCTACCGCGCCTGGGGGCGAGAGGCCCGCCGAGGGGGCTCAGTGGGTGGGCCGTGAGCCTACCAGGACCAGCCGGACCGCCAGGCCCCGCCTTCGCCTTCGCACACCCAGCGGATGGACTCGTCCAGGGGTTCCTCGGATCCGGCGCGAAGCAGCCGCAGCTCGAGGGTCCAGTAGCGGTCGGAGGGCTGGAACAGCACCTCGACATAGGTGTCGGGCGAGTAGGGCTCGAGCAAGGGATCCAACAGAGCATCGGGCAGCGGCGGCAGTTGGGTGTGCTCGCTGAGCACCGAGGACTGGTACGAGCGCAGATAGGCCCGCAGGCAAGCCCGCAGCAGGGAGCGCTCGTGCGTATAGATGACGCCGTGGCAGCCGTCCTGGATGCTGAGGGCGAAGCGGCTGCCCCACGCTTCGGGCAGCGCAGCTTCGGGGTCGGACAGCAGGCTGGTGGGAATGTCCTGGGCCCGGATAGACCCCGCGCAGCCACGGGCCACGTGGATCAGCTCTACGGGAGCCTGAAGACGGGGAAGCAGCGTGGCGGGAACCACCGGGACCCCCGGCCGCACCCTGGGGGCGTAGACCGCGCCAACACCGCCACCGGACAGCAAGAGCAGCCGATCCGAGGCTCCAAGGGAAAGCGCAGAGGCGAGCTGAGCGATGCCCGCGGGCACCATGCGCAGCGACCACACGCGGTCAGTCTCGCGCTCTACCGCGAAAGTGACGGGAAAACGCACTTTTTGCTCAGCAGCGTTCCAGCCAACCAGCAGCTTGGACAGGGGGCTCTGCGCGGCGCGCACGTCTAGAGAGGCCTGAGACATGGTCATCGTGAGGCTTCGGGGGAAAGGCGGGGGGGGAAGGCACTTTGCTGGTGATCGACATCGCCAGCCACGCCCCGCATTTTAGATGCAACCTTGCATTCCGGCAAGTGAAATCACGGTCAGCTTGCCGCTTTTTTGTGCTGCCCTCAGGCCGGCTTGTCGAAGTCGAAGGCGATGTGGTATGCGCCCTCGTCCAGCTTCATGCGCAGCTCGTAGGGCAGGGACTGGAACACGGCCAGCATGCCCTTGTTCATCGCCAGCACCTCGGCGTAGAAGCCGGTGATCCCGGACTGTCGAGCGATGCGCACCACGTAGTTGGTGAGCCAGGAGCCCAGGCCCCGCTGCTGCCACTCGTCGGAGATGAGCAGCGCGAACTCGGCCTTGGGCTGGTTGGGCAGCTTGATGTACTGCCCCAGCCCCACCAACTGCTCCCCGGTTGCGTGCTCAACCACGCACGCCAGGCCCACCTGCTCGTTGTAGTTGATGTTCACGAAGGGCTGGCGGGTGCGGTGGGGCATGAACGCCATGCGAGAGAAGAACCGTTGATAGCGGCTCTGCTCGCTCAGGCTGTAGAAGAGGTCCTTGAACATCTCCTCGTCGGTGGGCTTGACGGGCCGCACCAGGATCTCCGTGCCGTCCGACAGGATGTGCCGAGTCTCGAGTTCCTCGGGGTAGGCCATCTGGTCCCAAGGCAGGGCGACCTGATCCTTGTAGACATAGTGGAGGGCCTTGGCCCGCTCGAGCAGCTCGTTGCGGAACTTGGGATGGGCGATCTGGATCAAAGCCATGGCCCGCTCCCGCACGCTCTTGCCGTGCAGGTAGGCCACGCCGTACTCCGTGACCACCCAGTGCACGTCGCCCCTGGTGGTGACCACACCGGCGCCAGGCTTGAGGGTAGCCGCGATGCGGGAGTGTTTGCCATCCCGGGTGGTGCTGGGCAGCGCGATGATGGGCTTGCCACCACGGCTGGCGGCGGCGCCACGGATGAAGTCCACCTGACCGCCGATGCCCGAGTAGAAGCGGGTGCCCACAGAGTCGGCGCAGACCTGTCCGGTGAGGTCGACCTCGATGCCCACGTTGATGGCCACCATGTCGTCGTGCTTGGCGATGACCATGGGGTCGTTGACGTACTCGGTGGGGTGCATGGCGAATACGGGGTTGTTGTGGATGTAGCGGTACAAGCGCTCGCTACCCATGCAGAAGCTGGCGACGATCTTGCCAGGGTTCAGGGTCTTGCGGCGGCCGGTGATCACGCCAGCGTCGATGAGCTCGATGATGCCGTCGGTGAACATCTCGGTGTGGATGCCCAGGTCCTTCTTGTCGGTGAGGTAGGTCAGCACCGCCTGGGGGATGGCCCCGATGCCCAGCTCGAGGGTGGAGCCGTCGTCGATGAGCTTGGCGATGTGCCGGGCGATGTCCTCCACCACCTCGCTGCGCTCGGCCACTTGGGGCTGCGGCAGGGCCTCGCTGTGCTCCACCAGGGCATCCAGATCGTTCACGTGGACCATGGCGTCGCCAAGAGTCCAGGGCATCCGGTCGTTCACTTGGGCGATGACGGTCACCGAGTTGCGCACCGCGGCCATGACGATGTCCACGGACACGCCCAGGCTGCACACCCCACTCCGGTTCGGCGGGGTGACCTGAATGAGAGCCACGTCCAAGGGTGTGCGCCCCGACTCGAACAGGCGCGGGATCTCCGAGAGGAAGATGGGGGTGTAGTCCCCCAGACCCGCCTGCACGGCGCCGCGGACGTTTTCGGCGATGAAGAAGCTGTTGAAGCGGAAGCGCTCGGCGTGCTCGGGATCGGCGTAGGGCGCCACACCCATGGTGAGCATGTGGAAGATCTCGGTGTCGGCCAGGTGCTCGGCTTCGGAGGTCAAGGCCCGCACCAGGTGCTGGGGTTCGGCGCAGCCGGTGCCGATGAACACGTGCTCACCGGCGTTCACCAGCTTCATCGCCGACCGGGCGTTCATGAGCTTGTCGCCGTAGCGCTCCTTCCAGTCGAAGGTCTCGTCGTGCATGGGGGACTCCAGGCGCTGGGCCTACGGGCTGAGAATGATGCGGGCGTCGAGGGCCACCGTGTCGCCACGGTTCTGCCCCACCCGGAGGGGGTTGATGTCCAGCTCGGCGATCTCGGGGAAGTCCACCCCGAGCTGAGCGATGCGCTGCAGGCAGGCGGCGATGGACTCCACGTCCACCCCCCGCTGACCCG